>Ga0207797_1002604_pt1 | contig 12450 bp, 9 predicted proteins | sample PRCRCaboRojoPR_6_FD_187275 | JGI IMG/M metagenome (GOLD analysis project Ga0207797, IMG submission 187275) | Marine sediment microbial community from Cabo Rojo, Puerto Rico - PR CR 10% Liquid 1 (SPAdes) | ecosystem: Environmental > Aquatic > Marine > Coastal > Sediment | place: Cabo Rojo, Puerto... | reverse complement strand
TAAAGGTGGATATCGGCCATTTTTCACAAAAGGAGGATCTGGGTTTTGATTTGGGCATTCCTTCTTCGTATAAAACCATCAGGCATTAATAATGAGGTACATCACACCGCTCATATTCGTTGTAGCTTTAATGACTTTTGCTTCAACCTTGCAGGGTCAGTCCAGGGGTGAGCTGAAGGAAAAGATTGAGCGCAATGAGAAAGAGATTAAAGTGGCCAACCAGATACTGGAAGAGACCAGGGCTTCCAAAAAGACTACCCTGAATGAGCTGTATGTCTTAAAAAAACGTATCGACCTGCGGAATGATCTGATCCGGAACCTCAATGAACAGATCGAGGATATCGGGCAACAGATATTGGTCAACCGCCAGGCGATGAACAAGCTGGAAGGGGATCTGGAGCGGCTGAAGGATCAGTATGCCCGTATCATCTATACCGCCTACAAGCACAGGAAAGGATTCAGCAAGCTCATGTTCCTGTTGAGTGCCGAGAGCTTCAACCAGGCTTATAAGCGATACAAATATCTCAACCAGTATGCCGAATACCGCAGGAACCAGGCCGAAAAGATCAAGGCCAAGGCCGCCAAACTCCGCTATAAGATCAAGGAGTTCAAAAACCTTAAGGAGGAAAAAGAGGAGATACTGGCGCAGAAGAAATCGGAAAAATTCAAGCTTCGATATGAGACCCGCCAGGTAAAGGATCAGGTACAGGGTTTGAAACAGAAGGAGCGGCAGATCAGGCAGGATATTGCCCGGAAGAAAAAGATCATTGACCGCCTGGAGAAAGAGATCCGGCAGATCATCGAAGAAGAGCGAAATAAGACCGATGTGTGGGAGAACCTGTCGGCGGATATGCAAAAGGTCTCCACGGCTTTCGAAAAGAACAAAGGCGAACTGCCCTGGCCCATCACCGACGGCATCATCACCCGGAAGTTTGGCGAGAATACCCATCCCGTGCTCAAAGGCATTAAGATCAACAACAATGGGGTGGATATCAGTGCCACCGAAAATTCAAAGGTCCGCTGCATCTTCGAAGGAATAGCCCGTAAGGTGGTGTCTATACCCGGAGCCAATCTGACCGTGATTGTCCGTCATGGTAATTATCTGACGGTTTATTCCAACCTGATCGATGTGGATGTGGAGCCGGGAGATCGGATCGCGAGGGGTCAGATCATCGGCCGGGTCTTCGGTGACCGCTCGAACCATGAGAATGTTCTGCACCTGGAGATCTATCATGAAAACAAAAAGCTCAATCCGGAAGATTGGCTGAGGTGATTGCGGTTGGAAAATCTCCGGCAGGCTTGGGAGGGAGCTGGGAGAGATTTCCGGGATCGGAATGGCCGGTTGCTCTTAGCGGGGAGCACTGAGGCTATCGGAGAACATGATGTGAATTAAATTGTTATAGGAATGATTGTTGAATTTTATGGTGTATATTTGTAACAATTGATTAATTTTACAGTATAAAGTACGTATATAATCCACCGCCAACCATATGGAGAAGAAGATTGACATCGAATCCAAAATTGATAACATCAATGAAGTAGAGAAATTTGTCGATGAATTTTCCGAGGCAAATGATATTCACAGCGACCTCTATGGCAAGATCCTCATCGCCACGGTCGAAGCCGTGAACAATTCTATTGTGCACGGCAACAAGGAGGATGTTAATAAAAGGGTTTTTCTCAGCTTTCATATGGACGAGGATACGGTACAGATACTGGTTGAAGACCAGGGGGAAGGTTTCGACTATTCCAATCTTCCCGACCCCACCAAACCCGAAAACCTTGAAAACATCCATGGCCGGGGCATCTATCTGATGCAACACCTGGCCGATGAGGTTCACTTCTACAAAGAGGGCCGGCTGGTTCAAATGAACTTCAAGATCTAAGTCCCCATGGGCATGCTGATCCACCACAACCACTCTGGATATCAGTTGCCGGACGACCATTCCCTTACCCGCTTTGCCGCTTATATTCTCAAACAGGAACAGCTGGATTCCGGGAACATCAACTTTATTTTCACCAGCAACCAGGAGATCCTCGAACTCAACCGCAAGTATCTGGGTCACGACTACTACACCGATGTGATCGCTTTCCATTACGGTCCGGTCCCCCATGCCGAAGGAGACATTTTCATCAGCCTGGACCGGGTCTGGGAGAATGCCGGTGAATACCAGGTTTCCTTCTGGGATGAGCTGTTGCGTGTCTTTATCCACGGACTGTTGCATCTTATCGGATACACCGATAAAACCAGCGGGGAGCGCGAACAGATGCGTGCCCTTGAAGATCGATACCTTCAGACCTACCATTTGGAATTCCGGTAGGATTTTATTATACACAACCCACTACTTTTCACGTTAATATTGTAATTTTGCAGGGTCCTATGAACATGGACCCGACAATTGTGTCATTTTAGGAAAACCGATATATATGAGGGATCAGCGTTACGATGTTATCGTTGTGGGGGCCGGCCATGCCGGTAGTGAAGCTGCAGCCGCTGCCGCCAATCTGGGCTCGCGGGTGCTGCTGATTACCATGGACATGACCAAGATCGCCCAGATGTCATGCAACCCCGCCATGGGGGGCATTGCAAAGGGGCAGATCGTGCGCGAGCTTGATGCTCTGGGAGGATACAGCGGCCTGGTCACCGACGAGAGTATGATCCAGTTCAGGATGCTCAACAAAAGCAAGGGACCTGCCATGTGGAGTCCGCGTGCCCAATGCGATAGGATGAAATTTTCCCGAAAGTGGAGGGAAAAACTGGAGGGCATTGACAACCTCGATTTCTGGCAGGACCGTGTCGAAATGCTTTTGATCAAAAACAACACCGTATATGGGGTACGCACCCGGCTGGGCGTTGATTTTGAAGGCAAAACGGTGATCCTCACTGCCGGCACTTTCCTCAACGGCCTCATGCACATCGGCAGCAAGAAGATCGAAGGAGGAAGGGCAGGGGAAGCACCGGCCAAAGGACTGTCGGGCCAGCTCCTCGACCAAGGATTCGAGACCGGCCGGATGAAGACCGGAACCCCGGCCCGGCTGGATGGCCGGACCATTGATTTTTCCAAACTTACCGAACAACCCGGGGACAGGAATCCCGGGAGCTTTTCCTTTTTGCCCCGCGAAGGGTTGCTGGAAGAGGAGAGAAGCTGCTACATCACCTTTACCAGTCCCCAGGTCCATAAGATCCTGGAAAAAGGCTTTGAACAATCGCCTATGTTCAATGGCACCATCGAGAGCATTGGTCCCCGGTATTGCCCCAGCATCGAGGACAAGGTGGTCACCTTCGCCGATAAGGACTCCCACCAGCTCTTCCTGGAGCCGGAAGGCCTGAATACGGTAGAATGCTATTTGAACGGTTTCTCCTCCTCGCTGCCCTGGGAGGTACAGGTAGAAGGCATCCGCAGTATTCCCGGCTTGGAGCAGGCCCGGATCTTCCGGCCCGGCTATGCCATTGAATACGATTTTTTCTCCCCCACCCAGCTGCATTATACCATGGAGACCAAGAAGATCGCCAATCTTTTCTTTGCCGGACAGATCAACGGCACCACCGGCTATGAGGAGGCCGCCGCCCAGGGTATCATTGCCGGCATCAACGCCCATCAAAAGATCAATGATCTTGGCGAGTTCATTCTGAACCGGGATCAGGCCTATATCGGTGTGCTCATTGACGATTTGATCACCAAGGGAGTGGACGAGCCCTACCGCATGTTCACCTCCCGGGCCGAATTTCGCCTGTTGCTGCGCCAGGACAATGCCGACGTACGGCTCACCGAACTGGGCCATCGGCTCGGCCTTGCCAGTGATTACCGCTATGAGCTGTTGCGTGAAAAGATCCGGCACCGCGACGGGCTCATCCATTTCATCAAGCACTACAGCACCTCGCCCGGGGAGATGAACCCCTTGCTCAAGCATCTCGATACCTCAGAGATTAAACAGAAAAGGAAACTCATCGACATCCTGCTGCGGCCCCAGGTGGACATCTATCAGCTGATCGAGCATGTACCCGAACTGCGCCGGCGCTACGAACACCTTCCCAGCCGCCGGGATGAGATACTGGAGGCGGTCGAGATCCTGATCAAGTACAGCGGCTACATCAACCGCGAGAAAGAGGTGGCCGGCAAGCTCAACCGCCTGGAGCATGTGCGGATACGGGATGATTTCAACTACGACCGGGTCCAATCCCTCTCTTTTGAGGCCCGGCAGAAGCTCAACAAGATCAAGCCCCGCACCATCGGGCAGGCCTCCCGCATCAGCGGGGTGTCTCCATCGGACATCAGCGTACTGCTGATCTATTTTGGAAGATAGTGTTCCACGTGGAACAATAAACAACCATACCATGGATACTTTTACCCTTACCGGTCATGTGGTTGACATACCCAACCGCACCATCACCTCCTCCCGCATTCATGTGCGGGCGGGCAGGATCATCCACCTCGAACCCACCGATGAAGCGGTGGAGGAGGTTTTTATCATTCCCGGACTCGTCGACAGCCACATCCACATCGAAAGCAGCATGATGTCGCCCCAGCAGTTTGCCCGGGTGGCGGTGACCCATGGTACAGTGGCCACCGTTTCCGATCCCCACGAGATCGCCAATGTGCTGGGCCGCGAAGGCATTGAATTCATGGTCCGAAGCGGGCAGCAGACCCCGGTGAAATTTCACTTTGGCGTGCCCTCCTGCGTGCCCTCCACTCCCTTTGAGACCGCCGGGGCCGTGTTGGATGGTGATGCCGTCGAACAGCTCATCCGCGATCCCCGCTTTTTCTACCTGGCCGAGATGATGAATTTTCCCGGGGTGGTCAACCAGGATCCCGATGTGATGAAAAAACTTCGGGCTGCCCGGGCGGCCGGCAAACCCGTCGATGGTCATGCCCCCGGCGTGCGGGGTGACGACCTGAGAAAATATATCCGGGCCGGCATCACCACCGATCATGAGTGCAGCAACTACCAGGAGGCCCTGGAGAAGATCCAAAACGGCATGATGATCCAGATACGCGAGGGAAGTGCCGCAAAGGACTTCGATGCCCTTTGTCCCCTTATCGATGAATATCCCGACCGGGTGATGCTGTGTTCGGACGACCGCCATCCCGATGATCTCATCGAAGGACATATCAACGGGCTGATCCGGAAAGGACTGGAAAAGGGCCTCGACCTGTACAACCTGCTGAAAGCCGCCACCATCAACCCGGTGAATCATTATGGCCTGGAGGTGGGGCTGCTCCGCGAGGGTGATCCGGCCGACCTGGTGGTGATCGACCGACCCGACAGCCTGTCGGTCCGTTCGGTTTACATCCGGGGCGAACGGGTCTATGATGCGGGCAAGGTGCTTTTCGAGACCGTCCCGGAAGCCGCACCCAACATCATGCAGGCCGGCGACGTCTCCCCGGAAGATTTTCAAATTCCTGCCGACACCTCCCGGGTGCGGGTGATCGATGCCCGGGACAACCAGATCTTCACATCATCCTCTACCGCCAGTTTGCCCGTAGACAACGGCTACCTGCATGCCGACACCGGTGCAGATGTATTGAAGATCGCTGTTTTGAACCGGTACCAGCCCCGTAAACCTTCGGTGGCCTTCATACGCAATTTCGGGTTGACCATGGGCGCAATCGGGACCAGCATCGCCCACGACAGCCACAACCTGATGGCCGTGGGCGTGGATAACCAGTGCCTGCAGGAGGTCTTCAACCAACTGATCCGTCAGAAAGGGGGTATCGTGGTTTATGACGGCTCCCGGACCCACAGTCTGCCCCTGGAGATCGGGGGATTGATGACCCGCCAGACCGGTGCCACCATTGCCGAGCGCTATACCTATCTCACCGGGAAAGCCCGGGAGTTGGGCTGCCGCCTTAAGGCCCCCTTCATGACCCTCTCCTTCATGGCCCTTCCTGTTATCCCCGAATTGAAGGTTACCGACCAGGGCCTCTTTGATGTGAACCGGTTTGAATATACCAGCATTTACCATGGATCACAATAAACGGCTGTGCGAAACGTCATTACCCTGCAGGTTCCACGTGGAACACCGGCAGCCTGACCGGCCATCGAGACCGAAGATGCCGTTATGACAAAATCCAACAACGACATACCGGAAAAAGTCTACTCCCTGCCCGACAAGCCGGGTGTCTACCAGTTCTATGATGCCCGCGGCGAGGTGATCTACGTGGGCAAGGCCAAAAGTCTGAGGAAAAGGGTAGCGAGCTATTTCCATAAGGGACGCTATGAGAGCCACCGCCTGGCCATCCTGGTCTCGCGCATCGCCGACATCCAGTTCATCGTTGTGGAGTCTGAGTCGGATGCCCTGCTGCTGGAGAACAACCTGATCAAAAAATACCAGCCCCGTTACAACGTGCAGTTGAAGGACGACAAGACTTTCCCCTGGATCTGCATCAAAAACGAGCCTTTTCCCCGTGTTTTCTCCACCCGCAATGTGGTCCGCGACGGCTCGCTCTATTTTGGACCCTATACCAGCGCCAACATGGTCCGGGTACTGCTCGATCTGATCCGTAAGCTCTATCCCCTGCGCACCTGCACCTACAACCTGACCCCGGAGAATATTGAAAAAGGCAGGTTCAAGGAGTGCCTCGAATACCACATCGGCAACTGCAAGGCCCCCTGCATCGGGCTGCAGTCGGAAGCGGACTACAACGTCTCCATCGAGCACATCAAGCGGATACTCAAGGGGGACATCCAGGAGGTGATCGGATACATGCACGGGATGATGCAGGATTACGCCGACCGCCATCAGTTCGAGGAGGCCCAGAACATGAAGGAGAAAATCCAGCTGCTGGAGAAATACAAGAGCCGCTCGACGGTGGTCAACCCCCGCATACACCATGTGGACGTCTTCTCGATCCTGGAGAAGGGCCAAACGGTCTATGTCAACTACCTGAAGGTGGTCTCGGGAAGGATCGTACAGTCCCATACCCTCGAGCTTAAGCGCAAGCTGGACGAGGCCCCGGCCGATTTGCTGCCCATGGTGATCGCCGACATCCGCCAGCGGCTGGACAGCCATTCCAGGGAGATCATCGTGCCCTTCGGGGTGGATTTTCCGGCCAATGGCCTGCGCTTCACCGTACCCCAGAAGGGGGACAAGAAAAGGCTGCTGGAGCTCTCCGAACGCAACCTGAAATATTACCACTACGAGAAGGAAAAGCGCAACGAGAAGATCAAGGCCAAATTCTCCCGGCAGGATGAGCTTGAGCGGCTGCGGGATGATCTCAGGATGGAACAGCTGCCGCGGCACATCGAATGCTTTGACAATTCCAATATCCAGGGGGCCTACCCGGTGGCCGCCTGTGTGGTCTTTCGCAACGGCAAGCCGGCCCGCAGCGAATACCGCCATTTCAACATCCGCAGCGTGAGCGGACCGGATGATTTTGCCTCCATGCGGGAGGTGGTCTTCCGCCGCTACCGCCGCCTGATCAACAACGGAGATGAGCTGCCCCAGCTGGTGGTCATCGACGGGGGCAAGGGACAGCTATCCGCTGCCCGGTCCAGTCTGAAGGACCTGGGGATACAGGAGCGGGTGGTGATCATCGGCATTGCCAAGAAGCTGGAGGAGATCTTTTTCCCTGACGATCCCGTGCCTTTGTATTTGGATAAGAAGGGGACCAGCCTTAAGATCCTACAGCACCTGCGGGATGAGGCCCACCGTTTCGGCATCCGTTTTCACCGGCAAAAGAGGAGCCAGTCCTTCACCACCAATGAGCTGGAGGCCATCGAGGGCATCGGACCCAGGACGGCGGGGAAGTTGCTGGAGAAATACGGATCGCTGGCCGAGGTGAGAAAGCTGGCCGTGGAGACCCTGGAGCAGGAGGTGGGAAAAGCCAAGGCGGCAAAAATCTACGGGCATCTCCACGATAAGGGATCGTGAATCGGGATGCCACGGTTGGACTTGGAGAGGAGGGCCAGGATGGACCCGGATGGATCTGGAAAGAAGGGCAGGATGGTCCCGGTTGTTTGCCGGAAAGCATTCAACAGGATGGTGCATGTTTTGATGGCAGGCCATCCTGTTTTTAGGTTTGACAGGGTTTGTTTCCACGCCAAAACTTCGCTTACCATGGGAAATAGCGGACCCGGTTCCACGTGGAACAATGGGGTGGTTGGCGGTGACGGGAAGCGGGTTTGGAATTTTTTCGCAAAACCACCGGTGGTCACGGACCTTTAATGGGAAGGCTGAGGGTGATTTTTTGCTTGGATATTGTGTTGCGGGGCCAAGCCGGGGGCAAAGGATCGGTGGCCGGGGTACCCAACGTTACCCGCCGGCCATAAAAAAACCCGGCCCACCAGGACCGGGTTGTGTAGGGTGATGAAGTTTGTTGTCGGGCGAGGGGTCAGTCCCCTTTAACATTTTCCACATTGTCGCGTTGGCGGGTCCCGGTGAGGATGCCGCGGTAGAGGGTTGTGTCGGTGACGATCTCCCGTGCTTTGCTCAGCTGCCTGTCACTCTCCAGGCTGGCCTGGATCTGGCCCTTCTGGTAATAGAAGCGCGAGGCGATCTCTTCTTCCAACCGCTGCTGGATGGATTCTTTGTGCCGCATCAGGTCCTGCTGCTTGTTGGGAGCAAGCTTCTTCCTGAGCTCCTTGAGGGTCTGCTCGGCCTGGTCGTAATACTTTTCTTCCCTGGTGGTCTCTACCAGTTTCTTCAGCTTCTTCTCGCTCTCGGTGGTGTAGCCCCACTCTTTGCCCTTGAGGAACGCCTTGAAGCTGCTGTAGACCTCATCGTCGACCTCCCAGGTCTCCACCGGCGGGATGCTGTCGTTGTGGAGGGCGTAATGGGTGGCGAAGTCAAAAATCAGATTCTTGGTCAACAGGCTCACCACGATCTTGCTGAGATCCCTGGATTCCACCTCGATATCGGGCCGGATGCCGCCGCCGTCATAGACTTTTCTCCCGTTTTCTGTGGTGAACTGCTGGATCAGTGAATCGGGTATCTCGCCCACGCTGCCGTCTTCGTTGCGGTTGGAGTAGTCCTTGGCCTGAATGCAGCGGCCGCTCGGGATGTAATATTTGGCGGTGGTCACCTTCAGCTTGGAGTTGTAGCTGAGGGGTCGGGTCGTCTGTACCAGCCCTTTGCCAAAAGTTCGCCTGCCCACGACCACCCCGCGGTCGAGGTCCTGCACCGCCCCGGCTACGATTTCGGAAGCCGAGGCCGAGGCGCGGTTGACCAGCACGGTGAGGCGTATGTTGGTGTCAAGGGGTTGTTTTTCCGTGGAATAGGCCTGGTTCCATTTTTCGACGCGCCCCTTGGTGCTGACGATCTCCTTGCCACGGGGAATGAAAACGTTGGCCACGTTGACCGCCTCCATGAGCAGTCCCCCGGGATTGCTGCGAAGATCCAGGATCAACGATTGGAGCTCGTGGTCTTTCTTAAGCCTGCGGAAGGCATCGCGCACCTCCTGGCCTGAGCCCTGGGTGAACTTGGTCAGGCGAATGTAGCCGATACCCTGGCCGTGATCCAGCACACCCGCATAGGGAACACTGTTGATGTGCAGATCCTGGCGTACCACCTCTTTTATCAGAGGCTCACTGCGGTTCATGCGTTCGATGGTGATCTTCACCTGCGTCTCGGGAATGCCCTTGAGTTTGTCGCTGACCTTTTCCAGGTCCCAGCCCCTGATCGACTCGCCGTTGATCTTTTTGATCACATCCCCGGCCTTCAACCCGGCCTGGTCGGCCGGAAAACCCTTGTAGGGCTGGGAGATGATCGCGTACTCTCCCTGCTTGCGGATCAGGGCACCGATGCCACCATAATTGCCGGTGGTCATGAACTTGAAATCATCCATCTCCTTCTCCGATATGTATTTGGTGTAAGGGTCGAGGCTGTTCAGCATGGACTCTATGCTCTCCTCAACCAGCTCCTCCGGGTCGACCGGATCTACATAGAAAATGTTGAGCTCCCGGAAAAGCGAATAATAGATGTCCAGGCTTTTGGTGATCTTAAAATCATCCTTCTTGCTGAATCCTGCCATCAATACGGTACCCACCAGAATAATCCCAATGATCCACTTTTTTGACTTCCAGATGTACTTCATTTTGGTATGTTTTTGCGTTATTAAATGAGATAACAATTAGGGGAATGATATTAGGTATTCCGACCAGACAAAAATAGTTGGTATTTTCTGTAAAAACAATCCATCCGCTTATGGTGTTTCCTCAGCCAGGCTATTTTTTAACTTGTCGAACATTTTCTGCATGCCGGAACGGACTGCGCTGAATGGCAATTCCTTCCTGGGGGTATAGATGATCAGCAGGTACACCACGCGCGGTTGGAAACTAAAATGCTGTTTGAAGGCTTCCTTTTCCCGGCGGTAAGCCTCCCGCATCAGGCGCTTGATCCGGTTGCGCCGCACGGCCTTCCTGAATTTTTTCCGGGGTACGCTGAAGGCCGCCTCCATGTGAAAAAGGCCTGCAGGTACCGGGATAACCTGCCACCGCACATGGAAAGGATAACACCGCATCGTATTTCCTTCCCTGACCAGGGAGGCAATCCGTTGGCGGCTGTTCAGCCGCTCTTTTTTGGGAAATTTGCTCATGTGCTGTGCGATCGGACCGGGCAGAACCCGGGAAACCAAAAAGGTTACCCAATGGGCGGGTAACCTTTTTGGTGCCTATGGGCGCTGTTATTTGCCATTGCTGCTTCCATTGGCGTTGATGTACTGCTCAATGGCCATCGTCATGGATGGAGCCTTGGAGGTGGGCGCCTTCAAATCGATCCTCAGCCCCGCGTCCTTGACCGCCTTGATGGTTTTGTTCCCGAAAGCAGCAATCTGGGTGTGGTTCTGGGTGAAATCCGGGAAATTCTCCAGCAACGACTTGATGCCGGAAGGACTGTAAAACACCAGCATGTCGTAATTGACATCCGAGAGGTCCGACAAATCAGAACATACCGTCCGGTAAAACACGGCCTTGGTGTATTTGATCTTGTTGCGGTCGAGCTTCCGGGGAATCTCCTCCTTGTGGCTGTCGGACAGGGGCGCCAGGAATTTCTCCTTTTTGTGTTTCTTGATGATCTCCAACAAATCGGTGAAACTTCCATCTCCGTAAAAAATCTTCCTTTTTCTGTACACGATGTACTTCTGCAGATAAAACGCAGTGGCCTCACTGGTGCAGAAATACTTCATCGAATCCGGAACGTTTACGCGCAATTCCTCACAGATGCGGAAAAAATGGTCAATCGCCTTCCTGCTCTTGAAGATGATGGCCGTGTGATCCAGGATGTTCACCCGGGCTTTCCTGAATTCCCTGGATGGAATACCTTCCACATGAATGAAGGGGCGAAAATCAATCTTTAACCCATATTTATCAGCCAGATCAAAATAAGGGGATTTACCGTTTTCCGGTTTCGGCTGGGATACTAAGATTTTTTTGACTTTCATCTTATATGACACAATTTATGATTTGCCGGTTGAAATGGAAGTGCTTTATGCTGATAATTCCCTGATAAATACTTTGAAAACCAATATCAAGGGTAAAAATTCGAGAGCACAAAGATACAAAAACAAATACAATATAGAAACATTTTCTTTTGCGAAAACCTGCAAACCCCTGATTATATGGGCAATAAATATTGTTGCTGCCAAAATGCCCCCCACCAGCAGGAACATTTCCTGGTATTCTTCCCGGATAAACTGAACCACCACGGCAAATGGCAAAAGAGAAATGCCCATCAGCTTGCGGTAAAGGTTATAATTGTGCAAATACTGGTTGAACACCCGTTCCCGCAGGAAAAGGAAACCAATGGCACGGGAGGTCAGGAAGTTCCATACATACCAAACCATCAGAAAGCCCGAAAATAAGAGCCATTGATAAATGGGATCAAAGCCTTGGATGGTGTATTCGCTGTGGCTTAGCGCCTGAAAGCCCAGCAGTCCGCCGGTAATGAAGAAGTTCAGGTTGAGGAGTACGCCGGCCCGCTCTGTAAGGGAGTTCTTTCCATAATAGAGGCTGGAGGCATAATTGTAAAAATGAAAACTCTTGACCAGGGCGACGAAATACTTTCTGTATAAAAGACGGGACCAGCCGATCAGCAAAAGCGAACCGGCAAGCACCAGGGTTACCCAGTCGTAATCCTGGCCTTTCTCGGGATGGAGCGGTTTTTGCTCGATTTCCCGTATCTCCTGCCGCGTTTTACCGGGCGTTTGTTTTGTAGGGCGGTAAATGTCACCCACTTCCGCTTTTTCACGAGGTTTGACGGCAGGGATGTTGTAGAGGAAATTGATGTGGGCCGGATCTTTCTCCAGTCTTTTGGATATGGGCAGTTCGGTGGCACCGGTGATTCGGTACAACCCGGAGAGGGTGTCTGTTTCTTCCCGGGTTGCGGGACGGGTGGTTTGCGCCTCCCGGCGTTCTGCATCGGTTGGGGGCCGGACCGTTTGATCTGCCCTTGCCGCAGTATCGGCCGGGGTGGCGACCGTAGAGTCGGGTGCGGCCGTGTCGGCCTGAGCCTGA
>Ga0207797_1002603_pt1 | contig 12452 bp, 8 predicted proteins | sample PRCRCaboRojoPR_6_FD_187275 | JGI IMG/M metagenome (GOLD analysis project Ga0207797, IMG submission 187275) | Marine sediment microbial community from Cabo Rojo, Puerto Rico - PR CR 10% Liquid 1 (SPAdes) | ecosystem: Environmental > Aquatic > Marine > Coastal > Sediment | place: Cabo Rojo, Puerto... | reverse complement strand
GGCCCGACGGCTGCCCGGCGACGGCGCGACCTGACAGCTGCCCGGCGACGGCGCGGCCCGACGGCTGCCCGGCGACGGCGCGACCTGACAGCTGCCCGGCGACGGCGCGACCTGACAGCTGCCCGGCGACGGCGCGACCTGACAGCTGCCCGGCGACGGCGTCCGGGCAACTCCACGTCAGACCGCCACCAACCACAGCGTCGGACCGCCCCCGTCCTGGCCGAGAGCTGAACGTTTACGTAGGGGCGCGCGGAAGCCCGCCCCGTGACGTCGATCTTCGACGCCGCCGTCGGCGAGTTCGACCTCGACGCGGCGTCGCTCGTCGTGCCCTCCGGGGACGCGCTGGAGCCCGCCGACGGAGCAGACGCCGAGCCCGTCCCGGTCCGCGTCGTCGCCGGCTACGCCGCCGACGCGCCCGCACTGCCCGGGCTGGGCGACGCCGGCGACCGCGTGCCGATCCCGCTCCACCGCCCCGACGACCCCGAGCTGACCGCCGACTACGTCGCATTCGTCGACCACGCGCTGCGGGGCGCGCTGTTCCTCGTCGGGGACGGCGACGGCGGGACCGACCACGTGCCGGCCGACGAGTTCGCCCGGACGCCCCTGGCGCGCCGGCTCCGGTTCTGGCACGCCGACTACGTCCCGCCGGAACCCCCGTCGTACTACGACCTCCCGCTCTCGCCGGTCGAGCCGCCGCGGGCCCCCGTCGACGCGAGCCCCGAGGCGTTCCTCGACCGGGTCGCGGACGCCGTCGACGCCGAGCGTCGCGCCCAGCGACGGGCGAACCGCCGGCGGGCCGCCCGACGCTCCCCCCGCGCCGTCTACGAGGCCGGCGGCGACGCCGTCCCCGAAGTGGGGCTGATGGGGACCACCCGCGAGGACCGCTACCGCGCGACCGTCGAGACAGACTTCGAGGTCTATCGCGGCCAGTCCGAGGGCGAGGCGCTCCCCTACGAGTTCGGCATCCACGCCGGCAACGACGTCCTCCTCGCCGCGCCCGGAGCCGGAGCGGCTCCGGACCCCGGCCGGAACGGCTCCGGCGCCGACCGGAAGGGTGGCGGCAACGGGAACGGCGTCGATCCGAGGGGCCGGACCGTCCCGACCGACTTCCCGATCCCGGCGACCGTCGAGTCGATCGACGGCCGGACGCTCACGCTCCACCCGGCCTGGGACGACCTCGACGACCCGCCGGCCGTCCGGGCGTTCCTCGACGGCGGCGGGACGGGCTTCGGGCTGACGCTCCTGTTGAACGACCTCCCGTACGCCCGCGAGCGGGACGCCGTCCGGGCGGTCCGGGACGGCGACGGCGCGGCGGCCGTCGCGCTCCGGGAGGCGCTGGTTGGCGACCGGCCGCTCCGCTTCGGCGACGACCTCGCGGCCGGGAGCGAGCCGCTCGACGCGCGGCTCAATCGCGAGCAGCGCCGGGCGGTCCGGGCCGCCCTCTCGGCCGATCCGATCTTCTGCGTCCACGGCCCGCCGGGCACCGGCAAGACCCGCACCCTCGTCGAGGTCGTCCGCCGGGCCGTCGCGGCCGGGGCGGACGTCCTGGTCGCGGCAGACTCCAACCAGGCGGTCGACAACCTCCTCGTCGGCGCGTCGACGCCCGGCGACCCGGACCCGCGGTCGCTGTACGCCTACGCCGAGGCTTCGTCGCCGGGCGGTGACGGCGCGGACGCGGACCCGGTGTCCCGCGAGTCGGATCGGGACGCCCGCGAGTTCCGCCTCGCCCGCGTCAACGCCGGTCGCTCCTCGCACCCCGTCGTCCGGGAGCTGTCGACCCCGCCCGGGGTCGCGACGGTCGTCGGCGCGACGAACAACAGCGCCGCCCGGCTCGACCGGACGTTCGACCTCGGGGTCGTCGACGAGGCGACCCAGGCCACCCGGGCGTCCACGCTGATCCCGCTCTCGAGGGCACGCAAGGCGGTTCTGGCGGGCGATCACCGGCAGCTCCCGCCGTACAGCGCCGGGGCCGAGCCGGGCGACGTGCGCGCCGAGTCGCTGTTCGAGCACCTCTACGCGGCCGGCGGCGTCTACGAGGGCGTCGGCGTCCAGTTGCGCACGCAGTACCGGATGCACCGCGACGTCGCGTACTTCCCGGACCGCGAGTTCTACGACCGGACGCTCCGCAGCGGCCGGACGCGCGACCCCGTCGGCGAGCTTCCGCCGATCCTGGGGTACGACGTCGGGGGCGTCGAGCGGACCCGCGGCCGGTCGACGTACAACGACCGCGAGGCCGACGTCGTGGCGCTGGCCGTCCAGCGCGCGCTCGCAGCGGGCGGCGACGCCGGCCCGGGTGTCGACGCCGGCCTCGGGCCGTCCGACGCCTGCGTGATCGCCCCGTACAGCGCGCAGGTGCGGGCCGTCGAGGAGGCGCTGGACGAGCACGTCGACGGCGGGGGCGACGTCACCGTCGACACGGTCGACTCGTTCCAGGGCTCCGAGCGCGGCGCGGTCGTCGTCTCGTTCACCCGGAGCAACGCCGCCGGCAGGATCGGCTTCCTCGGCCGCCCGACGGACGGACCGCGCCGGCTCAACGTCGCGATGACCAGGGCGGAGCGACACCTGGCACTGGTCGGCGACTGGGCGACCCTCCGGCGGCCCCTCGAGTCCGACGCCGGTCGGTCGGGGGCCGGGGACGCGACCGCGGACGGCGGCCGGGAGAAGTGTACGGACCTCTACGACGACCTCTACTGCTTCCTCGACGACACCGGACGCATGAAGGACGTCGACTACGACCTCGCCAGGAGCCTCCTGTGAGGCCGCCGGCGCCACCCCGCCGACGTATCCGGGAACACTGATCGCACCCGCGCAGGGTCGTCAGTCACGTCCGGGCCGGGACCCGCCTGGCGATCGACGTCTACGCGGCCCGGCACCCGGGCCGACGCCCTGATCGGCGCTATCCGGGGACGGTGCAGTCGCTGGCGGGAGATCGACGGTCGACGTCGGGTCGAGAACCGATCAGCGGGTCCTGGGGGTGGCGTTCTCGGGGTTGGTCTCGCCCTCGACAGCGGTGGCCGGGGCCCGTGCCGCGTCCGCTGTAGTCCCGGAGGCGCCGACCGGCACAACGGCCTCGTCCTCGGTGGTCGACAGGTCGGCGAGGATGCCGGCGAGCGTTCTGACGGCGGCTTCGTGGTTGGCCCGGGGTTCGCGGAGGGACATCGGCGTGACGTCGAGCTCGTGGTACGGTTCGAACGCCTCCGGCGACGCGTCGCCGCGTGCCACGTAGTCGCGGGCGACGCGGACGAGGAGCGCGTGGAGGTGGATGAGCTCGTTCTTCTTCATCTGGTAGGTCGACTAGGTGCTCGAGCTACCTAAATGACGCGCCGAGCGAGTTTCTTTCACACGTTCGCGTCCGTAGACGGCCTCACGGACGCTCCGAGACGGCGAACCGACGCACGGGGTGGACGACGCAGAGTCCGGACGAGTCGAGGTGCGGGCCTCGGGGGACGCCGGGCGACGGTTCCGGACTCCGGCGAGGAGAACGCCGACTTCCGGCGAGGAGTGCTACGCCTCGGGGCGTCCTCGCGAACGTCCGCCGACGTCGCCGCCGCGTTCCAGCGGCGCCGACCCCACGTTCCAGCCGTCGCCGAACGACTCGAACCGCTCGAGGTCGTGGGCGAACAGCACGTCCGCGTCGGTGCGCGCGGCGATGTCTTTCACCCGGCGGAGGCTCCGGTGCCAGGCCCGGCTGTCGGAGAGCAGCCCCGCCGACAGCGACGCCTCCCGCGTCCAGTTGACCTCGTCGTAACAGAGGTCGCCGGTGAAGACGACGCTCCCCACGTCGAGTTCGACGTGCGCGCCGAACATGCCGGGCGTGTGGCCCGGGAGGTGGAGCAGCTCGATCCCCTCGGCGAGGCGGTGGTCGCCGTAGAGCACCCGCCAGTTCAGGTCGCGATCGAAGTCGTCGGCCACGTACGCCACCGACCCCGCGTCCGTCTTCGCGCTGAGGTAGGCGTAGCCCAGCTCGTCGGCGTGGACGTAGACCGGCGTGTCGGTCCCGGCGAACGCGGCGAGCCCGCCGGCGTGATCGAGGTGGAGGTGACTCACCACGACCGCGTCGACGTCGTCGATCGAGAAGCCAAGGGGCGAGAGGTCGTCTGCCAGCCGGTGGTCGGCGGCGTCGACGTGCTCGAACGCCTCGTAGAGGTACGGCGGCCAGTGGCCCTCGCCCGCGGCCGGGTGCGAACCGGTGTCCCAGAGGAACGTCCCCTCGGGGTGCTCGATCACGGCGTTCCAGACGACGAACTCGCCGACCTCGTGGTCGGGGACCGGGTTCGCCCGGGACGCCATCGAGACACCGTCGACGACGTACGCGCGGTCGGCGTGGATGCGCCCGCGGTCGACCAGGTGAATACTCGCGTCTACCATGTATTAGTGAGGGGCCGCTCGGGAATAACTGTTGCAGTGTGACATGTCATGGCAGGGCCGGAACCACACACGGGCTCCGGACGGAACGGTAACGATCGCCGGGTTCTGACGGAACGATCGGACAACGAGGATGCGAGAGGCGGGACGGCTCGGGACGGGCCGACGCACTGTCGGACCCGTGCCGGGCCGGGGAGGCCGTGGCATCGAGTCGACGGGAGACGGCGTGGCGCCGGCTCAGTCCGGTGACCGTCACGACCGCCGGTATTAAGCGCCAGTCCCGACTGCGTGTGATCGATGCCAAGCCGGCGCCGGCACGTCCCCTCCGCGCTGTCGGTCTCGCTCGTCGTCCTCCTGTCGGTGGCGGGGGCGCTGACCGTCGGCGTCTTCGCGTTCGACCTGGGCGAGGTCGGGACGACGGCGCCGCCACAGGTCGGGTTCGATTCGGCGGTGATCTCCGGGGACTCGGACGGCGACGCCCTCGTGTTGACGCTCTCGCAGGGACCGGCGGTCGCGCTCTCGCGGCTCCGGCTCGAACTCGAGGGCGCCCGGGCCGGCGACGGCGGACCGGTCGAACTGGTGGACGGCGTCCTCGCGGCCCGGGTCCCCGGCGAGGAGTGGGAGACCGGGGAGTCGTTCCGGCTCGATCGGACGGCCGTCACCGAACCGTCGGGCGGGGATCACCCCGGACGGCTCCGACTCGACGGCGCGACCGTCCGGCTGGTCTACGTCGAGGCGGCCGCCGGCCAGCCGCAGGAGTACACCGTCTACGAACGGCGGTTCTGAGCCGCCGGCGAGCGCCGGTCACCGGGCGGGCCGCTCCAGGACGGTCGGTCGACGCGAACCGGGTCGTTCAGGTGGAACGGGTCCGGAGTCGTCGACGTGCGCAGACCGTCGATCGACGCCGTCCGGGGGTTCGACCGTGCCGTCTACGTCGTCGCCCTCGGCGGGCTGTTGAACGTCTTCGGGGCGGGCCTGGTCTACCCGTTCGCCACGGTCCACTTCCACCTCGCCGTCGGCGTTCCCCTCTCGCTTGTCGGGCTCGGGCTGGGTGCCAACGGGGTCGCGACGGCCGCCGGGACGGCAGTCGGCGGCTACCTCGCCGACCGGTACGCCCGCCGGCCGGTCATGGTCGCGAGCATGGCCCTCTCGGCGGTGACACTGTCCGGCTACGCCGCCGTGCCCGCGCTCGCCGACCTCGCCGGCGTGCCCGTCGCCGCGACGTTCGTCGCGGTCGCGACCGCCGCGGGGCTGACCGCCGGGCTCTACGCGCCCGCGAGCCAGGCGTACGTCGCGGACCGGACGACCGGAACGCGACGCGACGAGGCGTACGCCCTCGTCAAAGTGACGAACAACGTGGGGTTCGGCGCGGGCTTCGTCGCCGGTGGCCTCCTCTACGGGGCGGCCGGCGCTGCGGTGTTCGTCGCCGACGGCGCGACCTCCGCGGTCGTCGCGGTCGTCCTCCTGCTGGCCGTCCCGCGCGTCCACGACCGCGCCGCCGCGGACGCCTCCCTGGGAGACTCGCTGTCCGGCTGGCGGCGCGCGGTGACCCGTCGGCGGGTCCTGGCGCTCGCCGGGCTCAACGTCGGGTTCGCGGTCATGTACGCGCAGATGCGGACGACCGTCCCGATCGTCGCCGAGACGACGCTGGGCCTCACCTCCGCACAGCTGGGGACGCTCTACACCCTCAACCCGCTGACGCTGGTCGTCTTCCAGCTCCCGCTCGTCGACGCCGTCGCGGGGTGGCGGCGCACACGCGGGCTGGCGCTCTCGGCGGGGCTGTGGGCGGCGAGCATGCTGGTGGTCTGGCCGACGAGCGCGGGCCTGCTGGCGGGCGCGGCCGGCGTCGCCCTCGTCGGCGGTCACCTCGTCGTCCGGACGCTCGGCGAGGTGCTCCACTCGCCGCTCGCGACGTCGCTGGTGTCGGACCTCGGCGGCGCGGCCGACCGCGGGTCGCAGCTCTCGCTGCTGGAGGTAGCCAAGCGGCTGGGGATGGGCGTGGGGAGCGCGGTCGGCGGGCTCTTCTTCGACTACGGCGCCGGCGCGCTCCTCTGGCCGACGCTCGCGGTCGTCTGTGGGCTGCTCGTCGTCGGCCTGCTCGCCGTCGAGCGGTCGGTGACGCCAGCCGAGAACGGAGTGCCTGCGGACTGATCCGGGGTACCAGGAGACGACGAGGGTTACCCCTGCTGGCGGTAGATCAGGTTGCGCTGGATCTCGTTGGCGCCCTCGTAGATCACCGGAATGCGGACGTCCCGGTAGACCCGCGAGATCCGGTTCTCGGCGAGGATCGACCGGCCGCCGTGGAGCTGCATCCCGCGTTCGGCGCAGTCCATCGCCACCTCGGTCGACTTCACCTTCGCCATCGCCGCCCAGAAGCCGGCCCGCTCGCCGTTCGACACCTTCTCGGCGGCGCGCCAGTTCAGCGCGCGGGCGGCCTCGAACTCCGTCCGCATGTCCGCGAGCGTGTGCTGGACGGACTGGAACTCGTTGACCGTCCGGCCGAACGCCTCGCGGTCGTGGACGAACGACCACGCCTCCTCGATGGCCGCCGCCGCCAGGCCCAGCCCGTGGCCGCCGACGACGATCCGGCCCTGGTTGAAGAAGTCCGCGAGCACGTAGAAGCCGCCGCCCTCGGCGCCGATCAGGTTCTCCTCGGGGACGGTACAGCCGTCGAGGACGACGTGCGCCTGCTTGGACGCACGCATCCCGATCTTCTCGGGGATGTGCTCGGCCTCGTAGCCCTCGGCGTCGGTCGGGACGACGAACAGCGAGTAGTTGCCGTAGCGGTCCTCGCGGTCGCCGGTCTTCGCGTACACGGTCACCCAGTCGGCCTCGACGCCGTTGCCGATCCAGTACTTCTCCCCGTCGAGCACCCAGCCGTCGTCGGTCAGTTCGGCCGTCGTCTGCATGCCTGCGAGGTCGGAGCCCGTCTGGGGTTCCGAGACCGCCAGCCCCGTGATCTGCTCGTTCTCGGCGACCGGCCGGAGGTACTCCTCCTTCTGGTCCTCGGTGCCGTACTTCTCGAGTATCTCGGCGCCGAAGCTCGCCAGCTGGAGCGCCAGCGCGATCCCGGCGTCGGCCCGGTAGAACTCCTCGGCGATCGCGAGCACCTGCTCCAGGTCGAAGCCGCGACCGCCGTACTCCTCGCCGATGTCCTGGGCGATCAGCCCGGCGTCCATCCCCGCCTCGAGGATCTCCCAGGGGTACTCCCCGGACTCGTAGTAGTCGGCCGCGTTCGGCTCGATCTGCTCCGCGGCGAACTCGCGGGCCTCCTGTTTGACGGCACGGGCGTGCTCCGGGACGATGCTCTCGTCGAGAAGGTCCATACAGCCCCCTGGGATCTATCCGAGTTAATTGTCGTGGAACGACGGACTCGGGACAACGAGTTTACTGTTGTCGGGCGAGGGTCGACCCGACTGGCATCCGTTCGGGCCCCGAATCGCCCCCGGCTCGCCCGCAGAGCGTCGTCGACGTTGCGCCCGGTTACGCGCGACGCGGCCGGTCACCCGATCACGACGCGGCCGGACGCGGTCGCCGTCGAGCCGTTGGCCCGCGCGACGAGGCGCACGACGTAGGTGCCGTTCGCGACCGTCGACGGCGGCGTCGCCCTCACGGTCAGGTCGGTCGCGTTCCCGGGACCGAGGACGACCGAACCCGGGAGCGGGCAGTCCCAGCCGGACGGACAGTCGACGGCGTACTTGATCCGGCTCGACGAGGCGCCGTCGTTCCGGAGTTCGAACGCCAGTCGGGCCGAACCGCCGTCGAGCTGCGCGCTGTCGCCGCCCCGGACGGCCGGCCCGGTCCCGTTCCAGTCGACCGTCTCGGACGCCTCGACGGTCCAGCGTCCGTCGGGCGCCAGCGACGGGTGGCGCCACGCGAGCGCGTATCCGTTGTCAGTGAGGGCACGGTCGGCCGTCGCGTTCGAGAGCGACCCCGACTGGACGCTCCGGGAGACGGCGGCGTAGTGGCGGCTCTCGTACCCCGACGGCGGTGTGATCGCACGGAACGCCAGCCGCTGCTCGGCGCCCGCGACGCGCCGCCGGACGCCGACGGTCGTCGTTTCGGGGCTCCAGAAGCCCGCTCCGCGGTCCCCGCCGGCGAGGAACGCGTCCGCGCCGCGGAGCAGGCGGACGTCCCGGACCCGTTCGTCCCCGCGGTTGACGACCGTCCAGTGCAGTCCGACGCGCCGGTCGCGGGCGCGGTCGTCCGTGCCCGTCGACGCGCGGTCGTCCGTGCCCGTCGACGTCGAGTCGGTGGACGCGGGCGACGCCGGGTACGTCACGCGCTGGACCACGCGGAGGTCGTCGACCGTCCACGTCGTCCGGACCGTCGAGTTCGTCCGCGTCTGTCCGACGACGGTCCCGGTCCGGTTCAGCCGGCCCCAGCCCCCCGACGCCGTCCCGTCGCGGTCGTCGTAGTACCCGAGACTGTAGGCGGTGCCGTCGACGACGACGACCGCCCCGGCGTACGTATAGTACTGCCGTCGCCACCTGGTGCCGGTCCACAGCTCGACGAGCGGCTGGCCGGCGTCGACGGTGACCCTGAGCGCCCCTTCCCGGCGTTGACCGCCCAGGACGTGCCGCTGCCCGTCGCCGGTCGTCCGCTCGACGGTCACCGTGCCGCCCTCGAGGGCCGGATCGATCGGGTCCCTGGCGTCGTCCATCGTGAGCCCGACCGAGACGTCGAGCGTCGTCTCGCCGACGCCCGTGGCGTTCAGCACGACGTATCCGAGCGTGACGTTCTCGGCCCCGGGCTGGACCCGCCTGAACGCGATGTCGCTGACGCTGAAGACGACGTGGCCCGGACCGCGCTCGGTCACGACCGTCTGGCTCGCCGGGAACGCACCGCGCTCGACGGCCACCGGGGCCGCGACGCCGGGATCGTCGACGCTCACGTTGATCCGCTGGAGGACGGTGACGCCCCTGGGCGCCTCGTCGAGCACGACCGGGACCCGGATCGTCGCCCCAGCCCGGGCAGTGACGGACCGGAGGGACACCGTCGGGTGGGTTGCGTTCGGGTCGACGCGGCCGCTACGATCGAGGCGAGCCCGGGCTGGCGAGAGGCGAGCCCGGGCTGGCGAGAGGCGAGCCCGGGCTGGCGAGCCGTCGACCCGTGCGACGTCGGAGCGGGCGTGGTCCGCCGTCTGGCGGTTCGCGACTCCCTCGGGACCGGTAACCGCGAGTGTCCCCACGGCGGCGGCGCTACAGAGCGACAGCGAGACGATGACGGCAACGAGGCGGCGCGACTGTCGCCCGGTGGGTGAACGCATCCGGATGAGCCACGGTTATCCACCCGCCGGTGATTAGTAGTTCGACAATTACGACGACAGTTGGTATTACAGGAACGTTAATCGGGCGTCGAGCGGCGACGTCTCGAGGTGCCCACTCACGGGCCAGCCGACGTGCGGGGCACCTCCGGACCGGGCACGCCGTGGGTGACGTGCCGGCCGAGGTTGAGGATCGGCCGGGCGAGAGGGATCGATCGTGCCCCGGCCACGATCGGGAGAGCGTCGGGCCAGGCGAGCCGTCAGTCGTCGGCGTCCTCGGGCGCAGCCTCGTCGGGCGCCTTGCCCTCGACGAGCGACTCGTCGCCGTACCGCTCGCGCAGCACCTTCTTGTCGAACTTCCCGGTGGCGGTCTTGGGTACCTCGTCGACGAACACCACCTCGTCGGGCGCCCACCACTCGGGGTACTCCTCGGCGATCGTCGACACCAGCGTCCCCTTCAGCGACTCCTGGTCGACCCCCTCCTGCGGGACGACGAACGCGACGGGGCGCTCCTGCCATCGCTCGTGGGGCACGCCGATCACCGTCGCCTCGCTGACGTCGTCGTGCGCCATCAGTGCGTTCTCCAGCTCGACCGACGAGATCCACTCGCCGCCGCTCTTGATGACGTCGCTCGTGCGGTCGACGATCTCCATGTAGCCGTCCTCGTCGACGGTGACGACGTCGCCGGTGCGGAGCCAGCCGTCCTCGTACGACGCCGCGGTGGCGTCGGGCCGTTCGAAGTACTCCGTGGCGACCCACGGGCCCCGGACGAGCAGCTCGCCGAACGCCTCGCCGTCCCAGGGCACCTCCTCGCCGTTCTCGTCGAGGACCCTGAACTCGAGCCCGGGGACGAACAGCCCCTGCTTGCCGCGCTTGGCGTACTGGCGTTCCGGGTCCCACTCGTCCATCCCGGGTTTGAGGTTCGAGACCGTGCCGATCGGCGACGTCTCCGTCATCCCCCAGGCGTGGATCACGTCGACCCCCAGCTCGTCGAACCGGCGGATCACCGACTCCGGCGCCGCGCTCCCGCCGATGACGATCCGATCCAGGCTGGAGAGGTCGACGTCGTGCTCGTCGACGTACTCCAGCAGGCCGAGCCAGACGGTCGGGACGCCGGCCGTCAGCGTCACCCCCTCCGACTCGATGAGCGACGCGAGGTCGGCCGGGTCGGGAGCCGGGCCGGGGTAGACGTGTTTGGCGCCGACGGCGGTCGCCGAGAACGGCAGGCCCCAGGCGTTGACGTGGAACATCGGGACCACGGGCATCACCACGTCGTCGGCCGTGATGTCGAGCCCCGTCGCGGGGAGCGTCGCCATCGTGTGGGCCCACAGCATCTGCTGGGTGTACTCGACGCCCTTCGGCTTCCCGGTCGTGCCGGAGGTGTAGCACAACCCGGCCGGCTGATCGCCGGACAGGTCCGGCCAGTCGTAGTCTGCGGGCTGGTCCGCGACGTACGACTCGTAGTCCGTCACCGGCTCCAGCGACGTCTCCGGGGTCGTCGACCCCATCACGACGTACTGCTCGACGCTGGCGAACGCGTCGGGATCGTGTGCCGCCTCCACCTTCTCGAGGAACGACTGGTCGACGAACAGCACCCGGTCGTCGGCGTTCTCGACGATGTACTGGACGTGGTGGTCGGGGAGCAGGGGGTTGATCGTGTGGAGCTGTGCGCCCATGTTCGGGATCGCGAAGTACGTCTCGAAGTGGCGGTCGTGGTTCCAGCAGAACGTCGCCACGCGGTCGCCCGACTCGACGCCGGTCGCCTCGAGCGCCCCCGCCAGCTGCGCCACCCGGCCGGCGTAGTCGGCGTACGTCCGGCGCCGCATCCCCTCGTGGGTCCGGGCGACGATCTCCCGATCCGGGAAGAGCTTGCTCGCGCGCCACAAGAACGGGTACAGGGTCTGGGCTGTCGCTCCGGGCATACCCCACACGTTCGCCGGACTGTTAATAATCGTTTAGTATATCGAAGATCCGAGGCGTGTCGATCGAGGGGGGGACCGGTCGGCGGACGGACAGCCCGAGCCACCTCAGCGGTCGCGAGCGGCGGACAGCAGCCGACGGACCGCCTCGCGCTCGACCGTCCCGGAGGTCGTCCGCGGGAGCTCGTCGGCGAACGCCCAGACGCGCGGGCGCTTGTAGCCGGCCAGCCGCTCGCGGCAGTGAGCCTCCAGCTCCCCGGCCGTCGGTCTCGACGGGGAGCAACTCGAGGGCTCGCCGTCACGTTCGCCGGACTCGTCGTCGCTCCCCACTGCCGGAACGACGAGCGCGGCCACGCGCTCGCCCCACTCCTCGTCGGGGAGGCCGACGACGGCCGCCTCCCGGACGCCGGGGTGTGACCGCAGGACGTCGACGACCTCGCCGGGGTCGACGTTCTCCCCGCCGGTGAGGATCCGGTCGTCCAGCCGGCCGAGGACGGAGAGGCGACCGTCGTCGAGCCGCCCGACGTCGCCGGTGTGGAAGCCGTACTCGCCGAACGACTCCGCCGTCGCCGCCTCGTCGCCGTAGTAGCCCGGCGTGACCGTCGGCCCGTTCACCACCAGCTCCCCGGGCTCGCCCGGGGGGACGGGCTCGCCGTCGTCGACGACGGTCACGCGCGTCCACAGCAGCGGGCGGCCCACCGTGCCGAAGTGGGCCGGGTCGAGCGCCTCGGCCGGCCGGGCGGTCGCGACCTGGGAGGCGGTCTCGGTCGTCCCGTAGGTCGGGTGGACGGGGACGCCACGCTCCCGGCAGTCCCGCAGGAGCGACTCGGACGCCGGCGCCCCGCCGAGCAGGACCGTCCGGAGCGAGTCGGGGAAGGCCCCTGCCCCACCGGTCGAACCCT
>Ga0207797_1002602_pt1 | contig 12457 bp, 11 predicted proteins | sample PRCRCaboRojoPR_6_FD_187275 | JGI IMG/M metagenome (GOLD analysis project Ga0207797, IMG submission 187275) | Marine sediment microbial community from Cabo Rojo, Puerto Rico - PR CR 10% Liquid 1 (SPAdes) | ecosystem: Environmental > Aquatic > Marine > Coastal > Sediment | place: Cabo Rojo, Puerto... | reverse complement strand
ACGCTCCAACTGGCGGATGTGCTCTTTCTCTGGCGTGAGGTTCCCCTTACCGGGAAAAGCGTCTTCACCATCTTCTCCATACTCCTTGTTCCAGCGGCACATGGTGCTCGACGCAACACCCAGCTCATCTGCAATCTCGGCCTGGCTCTTGCCGGTTCTTTCCAGCAGCCGGACCGCTTCAATTTTGAACTCCTTCGTATACACTTTCTTTGTCTTTGTCATTATCTTCCTCCCACCTCAATTATACACGATTTCTCTCTTCTTTCCTGTCCACTTTGTCGGGGGAAGATCAGGTTGGGCCGCTGGCGAGAGTGGAGATTCCTCCACTCCACTCCGCTGCGCTGCGTTCCGGTCGGAATGACAGTGTTGAGGATTGCGCTGTGCTGCGTTCCGGTCGGAATGACCGTGTTGAGGATTGCGCTGCGCTGGGTTCCGGTCGGGATGACGGCCCAGCGGCGCTGGGCTGGCGGGTTTTCTGAATGCTGAGTGGTGTGTCTGCGCAGCATAGGTTTTCTCGGAATGACGGGCACGGGGGTCGTGCTAGCGGCTGTAGGTGCCTACCAGCTCTCCGTACGCCAGGACGTGGCCATCGATTGCGTCCAGCACTTGTTTCTTCGTCGCGCCGGCCTCGAGATCGAGCTGGGTGTCGAGGGCGTAGAGCTTGAAGACGTAGCGGTGGCTGCTCCCCGACGGAGGGCAGGGACCGCCATAGTCGCTGCGTCGCCAGCTGTTATTCCCATGGAGGCTGCCGTCGGGCAGCTGATCCTCGGCGGGGACGTTCTCCGGGAGGGCGCGCGCGTCGGCAGGGACGTTGAACAGCACCCAGTGGACCCAGGTGCCCATGGGGGCGTCGGGGTCGTCCACGATGAGGACGAAGCTTCGGGTGGCGTCCGGGGGAGCGCTCCACGAGAGCGGGGGGGAAATTTCCTCGCCGTCGCAGGTGAATCTCTCCGGGATAGCCTCCTGGGGTCCGAAGGCCTCACTGGTGAGCTCGAGGGTGGCGAGCGCGACGCCTTCCCCGGTCATCTCCGAGGGGATGGTGGTGGCGGAGGGAGACGGGATCAGGGCGCAGCCGCCGACGAGTAGCAGCCCCAGCGAGAGAGCGATGGGCACGAACAGGCGACGACGTCTCATTCAAGCCCTCCTTTCCCTGGTGCACGGTCAAACTGCCGAGTTCCGATCTAGACAATGTCTGGTGCGAGCCGGGACTCGCTTGCACCCGGATTCTACATCAAGGCTGGAGATGGGACAAGTTGTGGGGTGGGCGTGGGGCGGCGTCTGATGTGAGCTTTCCGGTCAGATCGCGTCGCGAAGGGCCCGGGTGACGGCGATCCATTCCTCGACGGAGAGGCTCTGGGCCCGACGACGGTGATCGATGCCGGCGTCCTCCAGGTGGGCGGCGGCCTGGTGCTTGGAGATGCGCTCGCCGAGTCCGGCGCTGAGGGAGTTGTGAAGCTGCTTTCGGCGCTGGGAGAAGCCGGCCCGGACGACGGCGAAGAAGGCGTCTGTCTGCTCTTCGGGCAGCGGCGGCCGGTCGTGAACGTCGATCCGGAGTACGGCCGATTCCACGTCGGGCGAGGGGTAGAAGCTCCCGGGCTTGATGCGAAAGAGGAGCTCCGGGTCCCCATAGAACTGGACGCTGACGGCCAGGACGCTCATGTCGCCCGGCGCGGCGACGATGCGCTCGGCCACCTCCCGCTGCACGGTGATGACCATCAACTCCGGCCTGGCGTCGGCCTCCAGCAGGTGGCGCAGAGCCGCGGAGGTGATGTAGTAAGGGAGGTTGGCGACGACCTTGTAGCGCGGGGGAGACGGCTCCCGCTGCTGGTCGACCGCTTCGATGAGGTCCGCCGGGTCGAGCCCAAGGATATCCCCCTGGACGATGCTCACATTGTGGAAGCCGGACAACTCCCCTTCCAGAATTGGTATCAGCTGCTGATCGAGCTCGAGGGCCACGACGTGTCCGGCGTCCCGGGCCAGCAGCTCGGTCAGGGCGCCGGTTCCGGCGCCGATCTCCAGGACGACGTCCTGGGCGGTCAACCGGGCAGCCTGGGCGATGCGCTTCAGGATTGTCTGGTCGACGAGGAAGTTCTGGCCCAGCGCCTTGTCCGGGCGCACGTTCCACCTGCGGAGCACCCTGTGGACGTTCATGGTCGGGTCAGGGGAGGGTGTAGTCGATCTGACTGGCGGGCGGGACCGGCGTCAGGAGGTAGACGTCGACCCAGCGGTACCAGAGCTCCAGGTTGCTGTCGTCGTAGCCGAGGTCGATGCGCTTCCCTTTGATGGCGCCACCGGTATCCCCGGCGAGGCCAAGGCCGTAGCCGGGCACGTAGACCTCGGTGCCCAGGTCGATCACGCGGGGGTCGACGGCGACGATGCCCTTTCGCATCCGCATACCGGTCGCCGTGCGCCCGTACCAGTCACTCGAGGCCGATACACCGGCTGTGCTGGCCGAGTAGGAGGTGGCGAGCATGTGGATCTTGCGCCAGTAGTCGACGGATCCGGAGGAGGTATTCAGACTACGTACCACGATCTTCGTCCCGTATCCCTGGACCTTCGTCGTTGGGGGAACGGCGACGTAGACGTTCTCCAGCGTCCGGGATATCTCCTGCCCATTCTCGTAGCGGACGCGGACGCGACGCTCCCGGACGCCGGGCGACCCCTCCTGGAGCAGGCGTTGATTGTCGATCTCCAGGTCGGGATCGGGGCGCCATTCGGACTCGAAGGGGATGGGCTCCTGTTCGATCAGGAACCGCTCGCTGACGCGAACGACCTCGACCGTCGCGTCGTCGCCAAGAGAGGCGTCGAGGGGCGGCCTGGTGTAGTCCTGCCCGGTCAGGACGATCCCGAGGTCGGCGAGGACGGCTCCGACGCGATCCCGGTGGGTGCGGGTGCGGGTGGTCCTGCCGTCGACGCGGACGGTGACGGGCTTGGATCGTTCCAAGTCGATCGACATGCCGGCGGAGACGCGGGTGTTCAAATCGGGCTGTACGCGGTCGGCCAGGTAGAGGGTGAGGCCTGCCTGGTGGAGGGCTTCCCCGACGGTGGACGCGGTGGTATGGTAGGTGGTCTCGGTGCCATCCTCACGCACCGTGAAAGGCAATGCGCGCTGGATTACGATGCGAGCCGGCTCGCTGTCTGTCGGCGAGGGACGAAGGTCCCCCTCAACGCGCAGTTCGTCGTGGGCACCCAAGGTCACCCGGGCTTCCTGCAGGACCTGATTGACGGAGGTGGCGTGGGTCTGGATGGTGGTGCTCTGTCCGTCGACGGTGATTTGGACGGGTCGGGCGTGTTCGATACGGACGAGGATGCCGGAATCGATTGAGCTCTCGGGCGGAGGGGTGACGGCGTCCTCAGGATGGAGCTCGATGCCGAGGTCGGTCAGGAGGGCAGCGACGGTATCCTGATGGGTCCGCACGCGGCGCGACTGTCCATCGATCACCAGGGTAACGGGGATGCGGGTGGTGCGGTAGCCAGCGGCCAGCGTCCCCAGCGTGAAGACCAGGAAGACGATGGCCTGCAGCGTCCTGGGAACAGAGAGGCGTTCCGGTGGGGCTGTGGTCGCTATCTCCATATGTAAGTAAAAAGGCCGTGCACCCTCCGTCGAACCGGTTCTCCCGACTTACCGGGGCCTTTCAGCTCCGGCCAGGCGCCCCTGCGGCGCCCAGGAGAGAACTCCTTACCGCTGCTTCCTCCCGGACCTGACGGGGTTTGGAGGCTCCTGCCGCGCAGGACCCAACCATCAATACCTCCAGACCGCGGCAGTCTCGAGAGACTCAGCCCTCGGAAGGGGATTCGATCCCGCTATGGCGGATTGCGGGTACAAGGCACCGCCAGTTCCCCATCTAGCACGGCCGATTTTCATGCTAACGCACAAGGGGGGAATTGTCAACCGGGTGGGGCAGGTTGGGGCTCAGTGAGTGCGGGGTTCGGAAACGCGGGGGGCGCCGGGCGACGCGCCCGGCTTGAGCGTGAGGCGGGGAGGGTGAAGGGGGGAGCGAGGAGGCGCCGGGCGACGCGCCCGGCTTGAGCGTGAAAGATGACAGCTGAAGCGGGAGGGTTGCCTGACGAGGTTAGCCAGGTATAATGGCTTCGGTGGACGGCAAGTGGGGGGAGGATCGCTGAGGTGTGCTGATGGCACCACGCAACGCGGCCCCGGGCATCTTATCGGCATTGACGGTCTTTCTGGATAATAGGACTCTGTGGTGGGAAGCGTGAACGTGGTGATGGTGGGGCCCTTTGGGATGCGACCCCGCATGACGATGCGGGTGCGGGCGCTGGCGATGGGGAAGGCGCTGGCGGCGCGGGGGCACACGGTCACGATGGTCCTCCCTCCGTGGCAGAACCCGGAGGACAGCGGACGTCGCTGGCGTGAGGACGGGGTCACGGTGGAGAACGTCCCGTTGCCGCTCGGCGTCCCCGGTCTATTCCACGTCCTGACGGCGCTGCGGTTGAGCCGCAGGGCGCTGGCGCTACGCCCGGACGTGGTGCACCTCTTCAAGCCGAAGGCGTACAGCGGCCTGACGCACTGGCTCCTCAGTCGCGTGCCGCGCTCCCGGCGCCCACGATTGGTCGTGGACACGGACGATTGGGAGGGTCCTGGCGGGTGGAATGAGTTGGGTGACTATAGCTGGCTGGAGCGCCGTTTCTTCGCCTGGCAGGAGCGGTGGAGCCTGACCCACGCCGACGCGGTAACCGTGGCCAGCCGGACGCTGGAGAGCCTGGTCTGGGCGATGGGCGTTTCGCCGGATCGGGTCTTCTACGTGCCGAATGGCGTGGGCGGAGGAATAGGAGGGGGTGGGCGCGGTGGCGATGGATCCTGTGAGGCCTGCATCCTTCTTTACACGCGGTTCTTCGAGTTTCCGGTCTCGCGGGTGATTGAGGTACTGGGCCGGGTGCGAGAGGAGGTCCCCGACGCGCGGCTGCTGGTGGTGGGCGAAGGGCTCTTCGGGGAGGAGGAGGAGCTGTTTCGGCTGGCCAGGCGGGCGGGTCTGACGGTGGCCCAGCCATCACCCGATGCCATTGAGGACGGACCGTATCTGAATCCGGCAGCCTCCCCCTCGACCGCGGACATCACATACGCCGGTTGGGTGGATCCGGGGGAGCTTCCGTCGTACTTCAGGAGGGCAACGGTTGCTATCTACCCCTTCGACGATACGCTGGTCAACCGCACGAAGTGCGCGGTGAAGCTGACGGATCTGCTGGCGGCAGGGGTGCCTGTGGTGGCCGAGGCCGTGGGGCAGAACCGGGAATACATTCGAAATGGGGAGACGGGCCTGCTGGTCGAGCCGGGTAACGTCACGGCGTTTGCCGCCGCAGTCGTGGAGTTGTTGCGGGATTCGGATCTTCAGGATCGCCTGGGGCAGGGCGCTGCCCGCGACGTGGAAGCGCGGTTCGCGTGGGAGCGATTGGTCGAGGTCGTGGAGCGGGCGTATGGGTCGCAGACCGGGAGCGAGGCGGGGAGCGGGACGTGGGGAAGCTGATTCGACGCTGGCTGCCAGCGCTGATCTGGATGGGGTTGATCTTCTTCTTCTCGGCGCAACCTTCGCTGCCGTCGGCGCCCGGCCGATGGGATCGACTGCTGAAAAAGGGCATGCACGTGGTGGCGTACGGGATCCTCACGGCCTTCTACCTGCGGGCGCTGCGCGGCGCCGGACGTGATGACAGGGTGGTTCGTGTAGCAAGCGTCGTTCTGGCTGTGGCGTATGCCCTGAGCGATGAGTATCATCAGACGTTCGTGCCGGGCCGGAACGGCACCTGGGTCGACGTGGCGGTGGATGGGGTGGGAATCCTGGGCGTTACGGCGCTGGACTGGTGTCTTGGGAGTCGGGGGTTTGTGGGGGCTTCGCAGGTCTTCGGATGACGATCTCCGCAAAGAGGGTGTCCTGGTGAACGGACACCCGATCCTGCTTGATGAGCTCCAGCACGGCGAGCAGGGTCACGATGATCTCCACCCGGGTCGTGGCGCGGGAGAGGAGGGTGCGGAAGACGATCTGCCGGCGCTGGGACAGCTCACGCTCGATGTGGTCGATCTGCTCGTCGATGGTGACCTGGACGGGAGAGACGACCTCGCCGACGGGGGGGCCGGACGTCGCCTTCAACGCCTCCTGGGCGAGGGAAAGCAGATCTTGAAGGGTGACCTGATCGAGTTCGGGCTCGGGACGGAGACGGCGGGAGGGGACGAGGCGGATATAGCTGTGGAGTCCCTGTTTCTCCCGTTCCTGAAGAAGCCCGGCGATCTGTTTGAACTGGCGGTAGATCTGGAGCTGACGGACGAGGTCGCGGCCCAGGTCCTCGGTCTCCTCTTCCTCATCCGGCTTTGAGGAGCTGGGAAGTAGGGCTGCCGACTTGATTAGCACGAGTTTCGCCGCGACGACGAGGAAGTCGGCCAGGTCCCGGGCCTCGCGTCGTTCGAGATCGGCCAGGCGCTCGAGGTATTGATCGGTGACCTTCGCGAGGGCGACGGCGGTAACGTCTAACTCCTCTCGCTCGATGAGACTGAGGAGCAGGTCAAGCGGGCCCTCGAAGACGGGTAGCTGGATCTGGTAGAGTGGCATGGTTGCGATCTTGGATTATAGCACAGATGGGCCGGGATCCAAGGCTTTGCTTGCCTATGATTTATGGTATAATTCTCGTCTTAGAAGCCCCGGTACAACGCGTTACGGTCTGCCGGGGCGGTTACTTGTGTAGGGGAGAAATCTGTGTTCAATCCGATTGACGCCTTTCTCGGGCTATTCTCGCTGGACATTGGCATTGACCTGGGCACGGCCAATACCCTGGTCTACGTGCGCGGAAAGGGCATTGTCATCAACGAACCGTCCTGGGTTGCGGTGGAACGGAAGTCGAGGAAGGTCCTGGCTATCGGCGCGGAAGCGAAGGAGATGGTGGGTCGTACGCCAGAGAACATCATTGCTATTCGGCCGATGCGGGACGGGGTGATCTCGGAGTTCGAGGTCACCGAAGCGATGCTGGACTATTTCATCAAGAAGGCACACAGCCAGCTCATGCTCCCTTTCCCTCGCCCCCGGGTGGTCGTCGGTATTCCGAGTGGCGTGACGGAGGTCGAGAAGCGGGCTGTGTACGATGCCGCGCTGTCGGCCGGCGCGCGAGAGGTGTTCCTGATCGAAGAGCCCATGGCGGCGGCCATCGGCGCCGGTCTGCCGGTGACGGAAGCGCGGGGCATTATGGTCGTGGATATCGGAGGGGGCACGACAGAGGTCGGGGTCTTCTGCCTGGGCGGCATTGTCGTCAGCCGCTCCCTGCGCATCGCGGGCGACGAGATGGACGAGGACCTGATCCAGTATGCGCGCCAGAAGTACAATCTGTACATTGGAGAGTGGATGGCGGAACGGACGAAGATCGCGGTGGGATCGGCGTTTCCGCTCTCCGAAGAGATGACGATGACGATCCGGGGGCGGAACCTGGTCACCGGGTTGCCGGAGCAGATCGAGATCAGCAGCATCGAGGTTCGAGAAGCGTTGAGTGGATCGGTAGACATCATCCTGGATGCTATCCGGGATACGTTGGACGACACCCCTCCGGAGCTGGTGTCTGACCTGATGGAGACGGGCATCTGCATGGCGGGGGGGAGCTCGCAGCTGAAGGGTCTGGCAGAGCGGGTGAGCGAAGAGGTGAACATCCGCACCTGGGTTGCCCAGGACTCGATGACGTGCGTGGCCCGCGGCGCCGGGAAGGTCCTGGAAGAGCTGGATACGCTCCGCGAGGTTCTGGTCAGCTCGGATGACCGACGTCCCGCCCCGTTCGGTCGGCTCTAAGTAGACCTAGAGAGGATCCGCTAGCAGTTCTGCATCTGATATGAAGCAATTCACACGTCCGCCCGTTTCGATTCGACGAGGGGGCGAACGGTCGTGGCTTCCTCTTGTTCTCCTAATTCTTGGGTTGCTCCTCCTGGTATTCCACGAATCCGGCCTTCTTGCTCCGATCGAAACCGGGGCTCATTACATTTTGGACCCGCTACAGCGCGCCACCTCAGGGGTGTTCGACAGCACTGGCGGATTGTTCCGGACAGTGCGCGAGACGCGCGAGCTACGTGCCGAGGTTGAGAGCCTCCGGGCTCAGGTGGAGGCTCTAAAAGTGGAGAACGTTCGGCTGCGGGAGTATGAGGCAGAGGCGCAGCAGCTTCGGGCATTGCTTAACTTCGCCAGTGAGTACCCGATTTCGACCCATCTGGGTGCCGAGGTGGTAAGCCGCGATGCGTGCGACTCGTACCCGTGTGGCGACGTCGTGGGGGTGGAGCCGAATCCGTACCTGCGATACGTCACGATAAACGTCGGCGCGCAACAGGGTGCAGACGTCGGTATGTCGGTGGTGAGCGGCGGGGCGGGATTGGTGGGGCGTATCACGGAGGTGGGGCCCCGCACGGCAAAGGTGCAGCTTCTCTCGGATCCTGAGAGCTCGGTGGCCGCCCTGCTGCAGACGACGCGAGCGACCGGACTGGTGGTTGGGCAGCCCGATGGGTCGCTGCAGATGCGGTATATTCCCCAGGAGGAGGAGGTCGCCACCGGGGATATCGTCCTGACCTCGGGTTTGGGTGGTCTGATGCCGAAAGGGCTGGTCATCGGACAGGTCACCGAGGTGCAGCAGAGAGAGTACGAGACCTTCCAGACCGCCACGGTGCGACCGGCCGTGGACTTCACGCGCCTCGAGTTAGCCCTCGTCATCACAGGCTTCGAGCAGATTCCCCTCGGGGAGACGGTCGAAGAAACGGAGCCGGAGTAGCGGTGGCGATGGTGTGGGCGGCGGACAGTAGCCGCTGTGACATCTGCGCTTCTGGTCTCTGGTCGAGTCTGCAGGAGGCCTGAGATCAACCTCTATGTGACCCTTCCCTTGCTTACTGCCGTTGCACTGATTCAATCGACGGTGCTTTCGCGCGTGAGTGTGCTGGGAGCGCGTCCCGACCTGATGCTGCTGGTGGTGTTGACCTGGGCGGTGGTGCGGGGCCTGGACGAAGGATTGATGTGGGCTTTTATCGGGGGGCTGATTGTGGATCTCCTTTCCGGGGGGCCGCTGGCTGGAACCGCGCTGGCCCTGGTGGCGGCGGCGTATCTGGCCGGTCAGTCATTAGGGGAGGAGGTGGGCTCCGAGGTGGTGCGGTTGGTCATCCTGGGGGTGCTCGGTGCCCTGACGTATCACGTGACTCTCCTGGTCGTTCTGGGCTGGACGGGGCATCCGGTAAGCTGGGGGTTCTCCCTGACCCGGGTGGCCGGGCCTTCGGTCATACTGAACGCGGTATTGGCACCGTTTGTCCTGCAGCCGCTGCGCTGGTTGGATCAGGTAACCGAACCTGACCGAGGGGTCGTATGAGGGTCAATATTCAGTCGGAGGGCCTTACGCCGCAACGGGAGCGGAATTCCTCGCGAGCCGGGCGGACGGGACGGTACTCGAATATGAAGGGCTCAATTCGAGTGTTCGTCCTGGGGGTGCTCATCCTGGCGGTTTTCGTCGTTTTCGGTCGCCGGCTCTGGCATCTCCAGTTTGCTCAGGGACAGGACTACCGCCGGGAGGCGAGACAGCAGAGCACGAAGCTGATTACCGTTCCGGCCTCGCGGGGCGTCATCTACGATCGGGCTGGCACGCGGTTGGTGCGGAACGTCCCGAGCTTCACCGTCTCGGTGGTCCCGGCTTACCTGCCGGACGACGAGGAGGAGGCGAAGGACGTTCTCGTCCGGCTGGCTTTGCTTCTCGATATCCCGTATACGTCGGCTGAGCAGGAGGGAGAAGGGGAGGAAGGGGCGCTCGGGGTGCACGAGATGATCGAAGAGGTCCCTTACGGGGCTCCCTACCGTCCGATCGTGGTGAGACGGAACGTGGAGCGGGACAAGGCGTTGCTCGTGGCCCAGGAGACGAGTAATTTGCCGGGCGTGTCCGTCGAAGTGGAGTCGGTGCGCGACTATCCCTATGGGCCGTTGCTGTCGCAGGTGCTGGGGTATCTGCTTCCTATCCCCGAAGAAGAAGAGCAGGCCTACCGGGAAGAAGGGTATGACCCGTCGACCGACAAGATCGGCAGCGCGGGCGTGGAGGCGACGTACGAGGACGTCCTGCGGGGGCAGAAGGGAGAGCAGGTCGTCGAGGCGGATGTGCTGGGCCGGGTGCGACGGGTCGTCGAGGAACGGACGGCGCCGATTCCGGGCGAAAACGTCCACCTGACGCTCGATCTGGCGCTGCAGCAGGCGGCGCACGAGGCGTTGGAGCGAGGGCTCGGTGAGGTTGCTTCCCCCCGGGGGGCGGCGATTGCGATGAATCCCCAGACGGGGGAGATCCTGGCGATGGCGAGTCTGCCCACGTACGACAACAACGTCTTCGTCGAGGGGGTTACGCAGAGGGATCTGGAGCGATGGGACGACGTTCATCGGCCACTGTTCAACCACGCTGCCCAGGTCGCCGTGCCACCGGGCTCGGTGTTCAAGGTCGTGGTGGCTTCTGCGGTGCTTCAGGAGGGGGTCGCGACGCCGCAGACGGGTCTGAGCTGCCCGGGCCGGATCGTGGTGCCGAACAAGTACTATCCCAACGATCCGGGGTACGCGCAACCGTTCTACTGCTGGGATAGAGGAGGGCACGGTGTCCAGGACGTTGTGGGAGCGATTGCCAACTCGTGCGACATCTACTTCTACAAGGTGGGCGGTGGCTTCGAGGAGACGGATTTCGATGGGCTGGGGGTAGGGCGAATCGCCGAGTACGCGCGGCTGTTTGGCCTGGGGGAGCCGAGCGGTGTGGAGCTGCCGGCCGAGGGAGCGGGCCTGGTGCCGACGGCGGATTGGAAGCGTCACACGTACCAGGAGAGCTGGTCGACCGGCGATACGTATAACTTCTCTATCGGCCAGGGCTTCCTGGAGGTGACGCCGCTGCAGATGCTGAACGCGGTCAACGCCGTCGCCAACGGGGGGACGCTCTACCGGGCTCAGATCGTTCACCACGTCACCGACGCCGAAGGGGAGACGACAGAGCCGTTTGAGCCAGAGGTCGTGCGGAGCCTGCCGGTCGAGGACGAGTGGCTTGCCCTGGTGCGGGAGGGGATGGAGGGCGCGGTGGCCTACGGGACGGCGGCGCGACGCGGACAGATCGAGGGGCTGCGAATCGCCGGAAAGACGGGGACGGCGCAGTTTTGCGACGATATCATGTGCGGCGTGGGGTATGAACAGCCGGAGCACGCCTGGTTCACGGCTTTCGCCCCGGTGGAGGAGCCAGAGATCTCGGTTATCGTCTTCCTCTACAATGGGGGAGAGGGCTCGGTGGCAGCGGTGCCGGTTGCGCGGGACATCCTGACGGAGTACTTCGGCGTCGAGGAAGGGGATGAGGCCTCGCCCTGATTCTCCGCCCGGCCTGGGCCGGGTGGGCCGTGCGGCTCCCGTACCAGTTGTGGGAGGGGCCGGGGCAATCTGGGGGCTGGGGCTGGCGCGGTTTCTGGCGGAGGGCGTGCTCTGGTCGCCCGCTTATCGGTCCCCGTGGGTGGTGGCGGGCATTGGCCTTGGGTGTGCCCTGGCCGCTCTGGCGCTGTGGCATTGGGCTTCCCTCTCCTCCGGCTCCGCGGCGCCCAATCCTTGCTGGTCATCTGCTATACCGCTCGGCCTGCCGATCCTCTACGCGAGCGGCGTTTTCTCGTCGCCCCTGGCCGGGGGCGTGCTCCTGGCCGGCGGCGCTCTGCTGAGCCTGCTGGTGGCGTGGCGGGACGCCCCCAGGTGGCTGCCGGTGGCCCTGCTGGCGTTGACGACCCTGGCCCTCTATCTCCGCACTCTGCTGCCGTCGGTCGGCGAGGCGGACACCCTCGAGTTCCAGGTGGTCGCTGCCAAGCTGGGCGTGGCTCACCCGACGGGGTACCCTCTTTACGTCCTGCTGACGAAGGCGTTCACGCTGCTGCCCTGGAAGAACGTGGCGTGGCGGGTGAACCTGGCCTCAGCGGTCTTCGCCACCCTTGCCGTCCTGGTCCTGTATGATCTTCTGCGCGGTCTGACGGAGCGGCCGATCCTCTCCTGGCTGACGGCGCTGGGCTTCGCCTTCTCAACCACCTTCTGGTCTCAGGCGGTCGTCGCCGAGGTCTACACGCTGCATAACCTGTTTGTGGTCGCCGTCTTCTGGCTCCTGTTACGGCCCCGGCGGGGCGGTGAGGGCGCTGAAGTCCGGCAGGCGCGGCGCTGGCAACTCACATTCCTCCTCCTGGGACTGAGCCTGACGAACCACCTGACGACGGTGCTGCTGGTCCCGGCGGTCGGCCTGGCGCTGCTCTGGGATCGACCGCGGATGGAAACGAGGGATTGGGTGGTGGGGGGCGGTCTATTCCTCCTGGGTCTGAGCGTCTACCTGTTCATTCCAATGCGCTGGCCAGCGCTCAACGACGGACGCTGGATGACGGCGCAGGAGTTCCTGACCTATGTGAGCGGCGGTCAGTTCCAGGGCGCTTTGCGCCTGGACGGCTGGCGGGATCCGACCCGGTGGCGCATCG
>Ga0207797_1002601_pt1 | contig 12458 bp, 9 predicted proteins | sample PRCRCaboRojoPR_6_FD_187275 | JGI IMG/M metagenome (GOLD analysis project Ga0207797, IMG submission 187275) | Marine sediment microbial community from Cabo Rojo, Puerto Rico - PR CR 10% Liquid 1 (SPAdes) | ecosystem: Environmental > Aquatic > Marine > Coastal > Sediment | place: Cabo Rojo, Puerto... | reverse complement strand
GCACTACGAACGGGGAGACTACCTGTTTGTAGTAAGGCACGGAGCACGGGGCCGGGACGGCCCTGGCGGAGTGCCGTGGGGGGCGACCTAGCGGGAGGTGAGGATCCGCTTCTGGCGCCGCTTCCCCTTGAACCGCTTCTCCACGTAGATCGGCTCGCTGGTGAAGGGGTTCGTCTCAGTGTAGTACATCAGGCTGGCGTACGTGGACGGGGTCGGCGTGAAGATCTGCACCTGCTCCGGGAGCATCCCCAGCTCGCTCACCGCGAACTCCCGCAGCCGGTGCATGTCGGCCTCGGTGCAGCCGGGATGGGCAGCGATGAAGTAGTAGGTGAGGAACTGCTGCTTTCCCGCTTTCTCAGTCGCCTCGAAGAACCTCTCTCGGAACTCTAGCAGCGACTCGGAACCGGGCTTCCCCATCGCCTCCAGAACGTGCTCCTCGCTGTGCTCCGGCGCCACCTTCATCTGGCCGGAGACGTGGTGCTCCACCACCTCCTGGAGGTACTCCTCGCCGTGGGCCTCGTCGTCCAGCAGCAGGTCGTGACGGAGGCCGGAGGAGACGAAGACCTTCTTGACGCCCGGGAGGTTCCGCAACCGCTGGAGAAGCTCCTGGTGGTGACTGTGATCGACCGGGAGGGTGGGGCAGACGTCGGGATAGAGGCAGCGCCGGTCCTGGCAGGGGCCCTGGCGCAGCTTCTTGGGGCACTCGAAGCCGTACATATTGACCGTCGGGGCGCTGACGTCCTGGATGATGCCCTTGAACTCCGGTCGGTGTGTCAGATCGCGCGCCTCGGCCTCGATCGACTCCGGGCTGCGCCAGCGGACCGTGCGGCCCTCGTGGACGCCGATGGCGCAGAAGTTGCACTCGCCGTAGCAGCCGCGGTGGGTGTTGACGGCGAAGGTGATCGTCTCCAGCGCCTTGATGGCGCCCTGCTTCGCATAGTAAGGATGAGCATCCCGCTCGTAGTCTAGGGCGTAGACCTCGTCCAGACGCTTCTGGGACAGGTAGGGCGCCGGTGGGTTGTGGATCAGGTGCCGGTTCGCATAGCGCTGCGTCAGCCCCCGGGCGCTGCGCGGATCGCTGTTCTGGTAGAAGGTGTGGAACATCTCGGTGAACGCCTGCTTGCTCTCCACGACCTCCTCGTAGGAAGGCAGCTCCAGGTAGCCCTTCCGGGGCGTCTCGTCCACGTAGCAGAGGCCCCGCAGGCGGCGCGGGCTGTCGCTGAAGCGGAGGGCGTCGGCGAAGGCAAGGACGGTCTCCTCCGCCATGCCGTAGATCAGGTAGTCGGCCTTGGCGTCGAGGAGGATGGAGCGGCGGAGGGCGTCGTCCCAGGCGTCGTAGTGGGCCACCCGGCGCAGGCTGGCCTCGACGCCGCCCAGCACGATGGGCGGGGCGGGACGCTGCGGCGTCCCCTTGACGTAGCGCTTGATCAGGTTGGTGTAGACGATGACGGCCCGGTCCGGGCGGCGGTTGTTCCGCCCGCCGGGGGTATAGTCGTCGGAGCGGCGCGGCTTTCCCAGGGCGGTGTAGTTGGCGACCATGGAGTCGATGCTGCCGCCCGAGACGCCCCAGAAGAGGGCCGGCTCTCCGAGACGGGTGATGTCGTCGGGGCCGTGGATGTCGGGCTGAGCGATGATGCCCACCCGGTAGCCGACGTCCGCCAGGACGCGTCCGATGACAGAGACGCCGATGAAGGGGCTGTCGATGTAGGCGTCGCCTGTCACCAGGATCACGTCGAGCTGATCCCAGCCGCGGGCGGCTACTTCCTGGGGCGTGGTCGGCAAGAACATGGTATGCCGATTGTGCCACAGCGGGGGCGCAGCGTCAAGTGAACCGGTGGGAAGGTCAGGAGCAAGGGTCTTAGCGACAAGAGACCCCCCGGGTTTCAGTTGAAGCTGCACAGTATCCTGCTTCATCTGGACTGGCACCGTCGGGCAGGTCTTCGTGCGGCTCGATAGAACCCCGGGGGTCAGGCCTCGCGCCTTGACAAAAGGGCGCTGCGATTGTACGCTGGAGAGGAACAGGATCAACCCCAAGTATGAACGACGATACATCGCCCACGCCGAGGAAGCTGTACGACGGCTACATTTTCGACCTGGATGGCACGATCTATCTGGGAGATGCACTGCTGCCCACGGTGGCCGAGACGATTACGCGTCTGCGGGATGCGGGACGCCGCACCGTCTTCCTGTCCAACAACCCGACTCAGACGCGCGGCGCCTACGCAGCGAAACTGAGCCGTCTGGGGCTGCCCACGCCGGCGGAGGATGTCATCAACTCCTCCTGGGTCATGGTCGATTTCCTGAGCCGTCGCCTTCCCGGCGGGCGGCTATTCGTCGTCGGTGAGGAGCCGCTGCGGCGGGAGCTCCGGGCGGCGGGTTTCGAGCTGTCCGACGATGCGAACGCGATCGATGCCGTCATCGCCAGCTTCGATCGCACGTTCGTCTACCGCAAGCTCCAGATCGCCTTCGACGCTATCCGCGCCGGGGCGCGCTTCTTCGCCACCAACGCCGACCGCTACTGCCCGACGCCCGACGGGGGCCAGCCCGACGCGGCTGCCATGATCGCGGCCATCGAGGCCTGCACCGACACGCCGTGCGAGGAGGTGGTGGGCAAGCCCTCGCGCCACATGGTGGAGGCGGTTCTGGGGCTGCTGAACCTTCCGGCGGCCCGGTGTATTATGACGGGCGACAGGCTGGAGACCGACGTCCGGATGGGACTGGAGAGCGGCATGGATACGGCTCTCGCCTTGACGGGTGCCACCGACCGGGCCGCGTTGTCAACCTCGCCGGTGCGACCCCGCTACGTCCTCCGCACGCTGAGCGATCTTCTGCCCGGGCCTGCTCGCCCGTGAGGGAGGCCTGTCGCGCCCCTGCGTACCAGATAAGCAGCCTTCAACCAGGAACCGACATGTGCTGCCGGATTATGGCTTAGCTGCGCACGCTATCCGGCTCGAGCTCGTATTTGGGAGGCTTGGGCCAGTTTTTGCGAGGGTGGGGGGGCGATCTGGGGTAGTGACGACTCCAGTCGTGGGTTTGGGATTCGCAACCGGAACGGCTGAAGCCGTCACTACGAGAGGGGGCTCTAATCCTCTAGAACAGACACATCTCCCGGCTCAGGATCGTCTCGCGCACGCTGTGGACGTTGACCAGACTCTCCTCCAAGACGCTCTCCACGTCGCCCTGGATGGTGGAGGTGAGGGCGCCGTTCAGCGAGCGAACGAGCGCGGTGGCCATCAGGGGGGCGTCCAGGGGAGCGCCGATCTGGGAAAGGATGTAGACGGTGGCCTCCTCCACGCCGTTGACCTGCTCCACGATCTCCTGTGCCGCGGTGAGGGCGAGCACGTTGTAGACCTTCCCCACGTGGGATATCGGGTTCTTCCCGCAGGCCGCCTCCAGGCTGGTAGAGCGGAAGGGGGCGATGACGCCGTTGACCCGGTTGCCGCGGCCCACCGCGCCATCGTCGCCCATCTCGGCCGACGTGCCGGTCAGGGTGAGGTAGACCTTGTCGCTCTCGATGTCGTCGGCCGTGTTCACCGCCACGGTGACCTTGCGCGGGTCGAGCTTGGTGGCGTACGCCTCAATGGATGCGTGGGCCGCGTCGCGGGCCTCGCGATAGGCGGCACGGCTGTCGATCTCGGTGGCGAGGAAAGGGAGAGCAACGGTGAGGACCAGCTCGCCGTTGCGGCGCATGCCCATCACCTTGACGTCCTCCCCGATGGGGAACTCGTCGAGAAGCTCGTGGTTGATGTACTGAGCGGTCTCGTAGACGGCGTGCTCCAGGCCGGAGCGCGGCCAATGGCTGACGCCAAAGCTGGTGTCGTTGGCCGTCACCCGGTCGACGACGTACTGGAGCTCCGAGGCGCCGCGGCCGACGTAGCTTCGGATGTCCATGTGCTCCTCGGGGTCGAGGTAACGCATGGTCTCGCTGACGTGCTTCTTCGCCGCCTCAACGGCGATGGCGTCGAGGGGGACCTCCTGGCCCTGCCACGAGGGGACGCCCCGGCCCGCGATCTGGATCAAGATCGGCTTGACGATCTCACCACCGCCGTAGCCCAGCTCCACCTCGCCGGCCACCAGCTGCACCTTGTCGAAGTTGTGGTGGAGCATGACGCCGAGATTCTCCTGGCACCAGCGCGTGTACTCGACGGAGATGCGCTCGGCGATACCATCACAGATGCTGTCCGGATGCCCGATGCCCTTGCGCTCTACGATCTCGACGGGGATGTCCTCCACGGAGGGGCCCGTCGCTTCTGTCACTACGATGTTGCGTGTGGTCACTGTGACCTCCTATTGCGTTCTTCTTCAAAACTAGTTTCTCAGAAGCTCCTCTAAGGATCTCCGAGAAGTCAGCGTATGAGCGGTCTCGTTCGCCCGGGCAGTGCTCTGCGAGGAGGGTGTTGGCGCAGACTTGGGCTTCGTAGCGGCGGCTCCGGCTGCTTCTGGACTGGTCAACGGCTGAAGCCGTTACTACGAAAGATGACACCAGAATCCGGTTCCACAGTCTGGCGTGCCACGTCGTCGGGCAGGGGCTTTCGTCGTGGCGACTCCAGTCGCTCCTTTGGCAAAAAAAGACCCCTTTCTGGAGCAGAAAGGGGCACAGCCGCGCTGGCTTGAGCACCTCTCATCTTCCAGAAACACCATTCTGCCGGAATTGGCACCTGTCTCTGCGCACCGTTGCCGCATCGTGCGCGAAAGGAGGTTGCCGAGGTTTCATCGGGCCGGTCCCTCCACCTCTCTGGATAAGAGCATTGCCAGGTATTCAGTTGTAGCGCCGGGATGGTGGCCCGGCGTGGGAGGATGATACCACGAAACGGCGAGGTGTCAACCGCGGGCGGAGTTGCCCAGGCAGATTCACTTTCGCGATTCGGCCAAATAAGGCATCATGAGGGAAGTAGGAAGACGTCCGGTCCGCGCCCGCGGATCGGGTTTCAAGCACGGAGCACTGGAAGGATGATCCTTCGAGGGATGAGGGTAGACTGTCCGGGAGAGGCCGAAAGCCGCGTCCCGGACGAGGAGATAGGAATCAGTCATTATGTCGATTAAGACGTTGGTAGTTACTTTGCTCACCGCCGCCGTGGCAGTCACCGCGGGAGCGTGCGCAGGGCGCCCGATAGAGCCGCCCAGCACCGTGGCGCCGACGGCGACGGCCACCTCGCAGCCGACGGCCACGCCCCAGCCTAGCGCGACCGCGGAGGAATCGGCGGCCGCGGCGCTGACGGAAGAGGGCTGGAGCTACATGCAGTGGCTGGCCGGCCTGCACGGCAAGTTCCAGGACGCGTCCGAAGGGCTGATTGACTACTGGCAGGCGAGCGAGGCCGAAGGGCCCGGACAGGTGGCCGCGGAGACGATCGAGGAGATGGATGGTCTGGCCGGGGCGATGGAGGACTACGCCCAGGAGGTCCAGGCCCGCGAGGACGTGCCGGAGGGCGTTGTGGCGATCCACGACGCTCTGCTGGATGAGGTGGAGCATTGGGAGACGGCGGCCCCCCTCCTGGTCGCCGGTGTCGAAGCGCTGCAGGAAGGGGACGAGGCGGCGTTTCAGGAGCGGTCGGAGAAGGCGGTGGGGGAGATCCAGGCGGCCATCGACGCCCGCGAGGAGCTCCTGGCCGAGGCGAATAAGCTGCTTGAGGCCCTCCAGAAGGAGGAGGGCAGCTGACGGAGGGAACCGATGAGGGGCCGGCACGCCCTTTGCTCTTCGGCGGCCGGCCCCCGCTCTGCGAGAGCTCCGCGGCCGTACAGCTCTGCTCGACGGACTGCGGTTCGGACGACGAATGGTGAACGAATACGCGAATGGTTGATGCTGGTTGCCCGGGTTCTCCGACGAGATACACTGGTGGACGTGAGGTGAGGCTTGGCGAGCACTGAGGCCTACTGCGATTGCACGAGGAGGCCGCCGTGGCCGGCGATGATGCGGCTGCACGGCGGGGCTCCGAACCGGTACTACCTCTGCCGCGAGTGCGGGGCGGTGCGGGAGGACGTCTACCGGGACGGCGCCATCGTCGAGCACCGCTGGCACGACGAGCCGGACGGACGTCTGCCCGCCGGCGTCCGGCAGGAGGCCCTACGGGTGCTGGGGATGCCCCACGCGGAGCAGCTGGGTTTCTGGACGGGCGAGCCTCGGGCTGGCTAGCCTGTCTGCTCCTTCCCATGTCCGCGCCGGAACCAGAAAGAGAACATCAGCCCGTTGGCATCGGCGGCTGTGGCTCGGCACCGTCCAGGTGACCGGCACTCAGAAGATCACCACTAGTACCTCACATAGGTCCGGCCCCGTATCGATTTCGACTTCCCCACGCCTCGACGGACGTGCCGGTCGCCTCCGCCGCGAGAATCGGCAAGCCGAAGACCTCCGCGGTTTGCGAGACGACTTCTCTCCAAGAACGCTCGGTGACGGCGAGACAGGTCTGGCGGGCATAGGAGCCTCCCAATACCCCGGAGGTCCTGGAACCGCACACGAGAGCACGTGTTTTAGACCCCCGGGGTTTTGTCGAGCCGCACGAAGACCCGCGCGACGGTGCCGGTCTCGATGAAGCAGGATACTGTGCAGCTTCAACTGAAACCCCGGGGGTCTCTTGTCGCCAAAACTCCTGCTCCTGGAACCGCGTACCGACGGCTTGACATCGATCCCAAGGAATGAGATAATCTAGTGGAAGGCCATTCCATTTAGTGGAACTAACCGGTTCCGCGCAACCCTTGGGAGTGACTAAAGGTGCTCGCCTTTCCACAGCTGAAGCTCCTGCGTCGGGATCAGTGTCGCATGCTGCATGAGATCTCCCTGGAACCTTCAACCCCGCTGACGCCCTTGAAGACGGCGACAGAGAAGCTGCTCGCAATCCCCGGATACGCCCTGCCGGTGGTTCATTCACCGGCTCCGACGATGGGTGGGACGGCGCCCGGGACGGAGAGAGCCCACAGATGAATCGCTTAGAACCGTTTGCCCGAATCTTCGACCTGCCCCCGGCGATGAGGCCCCACGTCGACCTGGTGGTCACTGAGACGGAGATGGACCTGGTTCTTATGCTGGGGGACGAGAGCAAGTCCGCGGTCGAGATTGCCGAGATGATGGGTCTGTCGCCGGAGGCAGCAGAGACGTTCCTGGAGAAGGCCTATCACCGGCACGTGGTGGAGAGAGAGGAGTCGGAGGACGGCACGGTGGCCTACTCAGCCGCTTCCTTCTACCAGCGTCTGGACCCGATGGCCATGTACGGGGCGTGGGGCGAGGTGCCGGAGGATGCGCGGACGGCCGTCATCGAGTGGGCGATGGAGGCGTTCATCGCGACCTGGGAGCCGGCGATCCGCGAGATCCAAGCGGACCCGGACGCCAGGGTGACGATCCCCAACCGGGACTTCCTTCTGCTCGAAGAGGCGCTGGAGATGGTGGAGGCGGCTGACGACCACGTCGTGGTCCCTTGCGACTGCCGCTCCATCGTGGAGGCGTGCGACCGACCCCGGGAGACCTGCATACGGCTGGACGCGGAGGCGCTGGCCGCTCTGGAGCACGGCATGGGACGCCGCGTCTCGCAGGAGGAGGCGGAGGAGATCGTGGTCGCGGCCCATCGAGCGGGGCTGATGCACACGGGCGACCGGGACTGGCGCGAGCATGGGCCTGCGGGTTTCTGCAACTGCTGCGCCTGCGACTGCTTCCCCATCCGCGCCGCGACGCGGGTTGATCTGGAGGCGGCCTGGCCGCGAAGACACTACGCGGCAGAGCGAGACCTGGAGGCGTGCGTCCACTGCGGCCTGTGCGCTAAGCAGTGTCACTTCGGCGCCTTCAAGCGGGCGGAGGGAGAGGCGCGAGGGGACGTCGTTTTCGACGGAGGGGAATGCCGAGGCTGCGGCATCTGCGCCACAGCCTGCCCCGAGGCGGCCATCCAGATGGTCCCGAGAGACTGAGGGTCTGGAGGAGAGACGCGCTCGATGGTGAATGAGCTGGTAAGGAACTAGAAGGAGACGATGACGACCAGACACGAGGCTCTCGGGGCGACGACGGACACGTTTGACGCCGCCGGCGTGGCGACGGTGAGCGCCGGGCACGCGGCCCACGACATCTACACCGCGCTTCTCCGGCCGCTGCTGCCCACGTTCATCGCGACCCTGGCCCTTTCCAACACGAAGGCCGGGCTGCTGACCGTCTTCCTATCCTGGACGACGCTGTTCCAGCCGTTCCTCGGCCACCTGTCGGACCGTTTCAATCTGAGCCAGTTGTTCGTCCTGGCCCCCGCTATTTCGGGGGTGATGATGAGCCTCACCGGCATGGCGCCCACCTACGGCGTCCTGGTTCTCTTTCTGTTGGTGACCGGGGTGAGCTCCGCCAGCCTGCACGCCGTGGGGCCGGCCATCGTCGGGCACCTGGCCGGCACGAAACTGGGGAAGGGGATGGGCTTCTGGATGGTGGGCGGGGAGCTGGGAAGGACCCTGGGACCGCTGGTGGCGGTGACGGCGGTCCGATTCCTGACGCTGGAGGGGACACCGTGGTTGGCGATTATGGGCGTTCTGGCCTCGATTCTGCTCCACTTCCAGCTGCGAGGCTTTTCGGAACGGGCCCACGGGATGGGCGACGGGCTGCCCTGGCGGGAAGTGCTCCAGGGGATGGGGCCGCTTCTCATTCCCGTGTTGGGTGTGACCCTGGCCCGATCCTTCGCGGCAGTCTCCTTGACGACCTATCTGCCGATTCTGTTGACGGAGCAGGGGAGCGACCTCTGGTTCGCCGGCCTGTCGCTCTCCATATTTGAGCTGGCGGGCGTGGCCGGGGCGCTGGTCGGAGGGACGATCAGCGACGGCCTGGGCAGAAAACTGGTCCTAACCTTCTCCCTGGTGGTGACACCCGTGTTGATGTTGATCTTCCTGTCGGCGCGGGGACTGGCGCGCTTTCCGCTGCTTCTGCTGCTGGGCTTCAGCGCCCTGTCGGTGACGCCGGTAGTCATGGCCGTGATGCAGGAGCGCTTCCCCGAGAACCGGGCGCTGGCGACCGGCATCTACATGACCCTCAGTTTCCTGCTCAGGTCGCTGGCCGTGGTGATCCTGGGCGGCATCGGTGACATCGTGAGCACGGAGAGGTCCTTCACGGTCAGCGCCTTCGTCGTGATCGTGGGCCTCCCCTTTGTGCTGATGCTCCCCGGACGCAGGGACGAGGAGACGGTGGAGCGTGTCGTGTAGCGGAGGGTATGGGACATGAGCATCAAGGACCGCATCGGCCGCTTCGTCGCCCATACCCGCTGGGCGGACCTGCCGGAGCCGGTGCAGCATCAGGCGCGCCGCTGCCTGGTGGACGATATGGCAGCGGCCCTGTCCGGCACGCTGGCGCGGGTGAGCGAGATCACCGGCGCCTATGCGGTGGAGACGTGGCCCGGCGATGAGGCGACGCTTCTGCTGCGGGGTGAGCGGGCGAGCGCCGTCGGGGCAGCGTTCGCCAACGCCTGGGCCGCGAACGCTTTCGATTCCGACGACGGGCTGCGCTACGCTTACGGGCACGCCGGAGCGCAGGTCTTTCCCACGGCGCTGGCGGTGGCCGAGTCCCGCGGGTTGAGCGGGAGCCGCATGCTGGCTGCGATGGTGGTGGGCTATGAGATAGCGCACCGGGTGGGGCGCTGCTGGCACGACTCCCGAGAGGTCTATCAGGCCTGCGGCTCCTGGGGGTCCGTCGCCTGTGCCGCTGCTGCGGCGAATCTGATGGCGCTGACCCCGGAGCGGGCCTGGGAGGCCCTGGGCATCGCCGAGTATCACGCGCCGAACGCGCCGATGATGCGGGATATCGACGACCCGGCGATGGTGAAGCACGCTATCGGCTGGGGTGCGATGACGGGCGTCATCTCCGCGGGCCTCGCCGCCCGGGGGTTCACGGGGATTCCGTCGATCCTGGCCCGGGACGAGTACCGGGACTGGGTGAGGGACATCGGCGACAGCTACGTCATGGCGGACGGCATCGCGTGGAAGGAGAAGGGGTACGCCTGCTGCAGTTGGGCCCACCCCGCGGCGAAGGGAGCCCGGGCCCTGGTGGAGGCGCACAGCCTGACGCTGGAGGAGATCGCGGAGATCCGGGTGGAGGGGTTCCACGAGACGGTGCGGCTGGGCGCCGAGCTGCCCACCACGACGGAGGAGGCGCAGTTCAACGCGGCCTGGCCCGTGGCGGCGATGCTGGTGGACGGCGAGATAGGGCCGGCCCAGACGCTGGAGGCGCGGCTGCGGGACCCCGAGATGCGGGCCGTGGCGCGGAAGGTGGAGCTGGTGGAATCGGAGGCGTTGAACGAGCTCTGCCGCCTGTACGTCGAGGGCGATCCCCGCGGGCGGTTCGCCGGGCGGGTGACTGTCGTTCTGCAGGACGGCACGACGTTCGACTCCGGGTTGGTGGAAGAGGGGTCCCGGTTCCCGAATCCTCCCTGGAGCAAGCGGAAGATGGAGGAGAAGTTCCGGTGGTTGGCGGCTCACGTGCTTAGCGGTGAGGCGGTTGAGCGTCTGCTGGACCTGATGTGGGGTTTCGAAGAGGTGCCTAACGTGAATCGGTTGACGCACCTGGTCAGAGAACCGGTGGACGAGGAGGCTGGGCAGTCCCGCTGACCCTGGGTGGGGAGGTCGCACGGGCACCCGGCTCTCAAGGAGCAGCAGGAGAGGAAACGAGGTAACGGAGACAAGGATGACCCATCGCAGAGGAGCGTATCACAGGCCGCACCTGCGGGTGCTGTCGGACTTTCAGATCGAGAGACTGTATCAGGCTACCCTCACCTGCCTGGAGCGGACGGGCGTCAATATGTTGAACGCCGAGGCGCGGAAGCTGCTGATCGAGGCCGGCGCGAAGGCGGACGGGGTCTGCGTTCGCATCCCCCGCGGTCTCATCGAGGAGACGCTGGAGGCTGCCCCGCGGTCGTTCAGGCTCTGGCATCGTCCCGTCGGCGGCGGGGCTGAGGAGGGGGAGAGGCGGGCCATCGAGGTGTGCGCCACGGAGGTGGATCGAACGAATCCAGATTGCGTTCACTTCGGGCCGGGGCTGACGACGAGCTACTTCCTCGATCCAGAGACGGGCGAGCGGAGAAGGGCTCGACGGGGCGATCCCCGGGCCTCCGCCGTGGTCTGCGACGCGCTGGAGAATCTCGACTACGTGATGGGGTTGGGGTTGATCACCGACGTGGAGCCGTCTCTGGCCGCGGTCTACGAGTTCGCCGAGATGGTGACGGGCACGGGGAAGCCGATGATCCCCTGGGCCTATTCGCTGGAGGACCTGAAGCAGATCTATCAGATCGCCCTGGCGGTGGCCGGCGATGAGGAGAGCCTGCGCCAGCGGCCCTTCCTGGCGCTGTTCGTCACGTCGCAGGCGCCGCTCCAGCACACGGACCAGAGGATGGCGACGGCGCTGTGGGCTGCCGAGCGCGGCATCCCCGTGGTCTACCTGGGAGGGGGGAGCGCCGGTTCCACCGCGCCGATCACAGGGGCGGGCGCTCTGGTCGTCTCCCTGGCGGCGTCGCTGAGCGGCATGGCCGCGGTCCAACTGAAGAGCCCGGGGGCCTCGGTCTGCATCGGCGGCGTGCCCAGCGCCATGGACCTGCGGACGGCGCGCCCCTCCTACGGCGGGCCGGAGATGAGCCTCTACAGCGCGGCGTTCTCGGAGTTGTCCAGGTACCTGGGGCTGCCCTTTATGGGGACGGCCGGGGCCTCGGAGTCGAAGATGCTCGATATGCAGGCGGCCATCGAGAGCACGGTGCAGGTGTTGTTCTCGGGGTTGAGCAGCACCACGCTGGTGCACGACGCCGGATTCCTGGACTGCGCCGATGTGGGCTCGCTGGAGATGCTGGTGATGATAGACGAGATCATCGCCCTGGCGCGGCGCGTGATGCGCGGCATCGCCGTGACGGAGGAGACGCTGATGCTCGATCTGATCGATGAGGTGGGGCCGGGCGGCCACTTCATCGCCACCCGGGAGACGGCCAGGCGCTGCCGGGACGAGGTCTGGATGCCGAGGTTGATGGACCGGACGCCCTGGGAGAACTGGATGGCGAACGGGCGGGTGACGATGCTGGATCAGGTCAGGAGGCGGGTGCGGACGATCCTGGCCGAGCATGAGCCGCCGCCGCTGCCCGAGGGAGCGGAGGGGGAGATCGAGGCGATTCTCGAGGCGGCGAGGGAGCGCGTGAGCGCGTGAGCGGGTCAACGGGGGCGAGGGTAGGTTGGCTCGAGAGGGCTGGAGGGTCGTCGCCGAGACGGAGGGTGGGAGGTGTGGTAAGATGAGGGGGGAGCTGGTTCTTTAGCGGCTCCTGGGGCCCGTGGTGCCGAGGGTAGTCGCGGGATCGGGGATGGTCTGGACAGAGCGATGCATCGGCTGCGGCGCCCCCGGGGACGGGGGCTTGGAGCAAAAGAAAAGCGGACGCGGGGGCTTGGAGCAAGAGAAAAGCGGACGGGGGGGCTGGGAGCTGTCAGTCTTCGCCCGTGATTGGGCCAATGATTTTCGGCCAAGCTGGGCCACTCGTAAGGAT
>Ga0207797_1002600_pt1 | contig 12458 bp, 9 predicted proteins | sample PRCRCaboRojoPR_6_FD_187275 | JGI IMG/M metagenome (GOLD analysis project Ga0207797, IMG submission 187275) | Marine sediment microbial community from Cabo Rojo, Puerto Rico - PR CR 10% Liquid 1 (SPAdes) | ecosystem: Environmental > Aquatic > Marine > Coastal > Sediment | place: Cabo Rojo, Puerto... | reverse complement strand
CGGCCTCGACGGTGACCGGGTCGGGCGTCATGATGGCGCGCACCGGCCGATCCGGGTCGACGCCGGCCGCCACCACTCGCGTTCGCAGGTCGCGGTCGGTGATCAGGCCCACGAGGGTGTCGTCTCGGCACAACAGCAGGCAGGAGACCCGCTCCTGGCGCATCTTCTGGGCCGCTTCTCGGATCGACACGTCTGGGGAAGCGGTGACGGGGGCGCGCACGAGCAGTGTGTGGAGCGGAGTGGCCAGCGGGGTTTCCTGTTGTTCTTCCCGCAGGGCGTCACGGATGCGGTCGCTGTGCGCTCGAGCGAAGAACCGATCGACGGGATCGGAGAGGCTACGCAGCCGGTCGAATGCGGCCTCCGGGATCAGGTAGAGCAGACTGTCTTCGAGGGTCGTCACGCGCCGCTGCGCCGGTGCGTCCGTCAACAGCGCCGGGTAGCCGAAGAACTCCCCCTCGCCGAGACGAGCGACCAGCGCCCCGGCGTCGTTGGTCAGTTCCACCGCGCCGGTGCGGACCAGGTAGAGAACGGTGGGGGCGTCGCCGATCTCCAGGACGTCGGTGCCGGCCGGGACGTAGGTGATGTCCAGCCGCCGCGCCAGGCGCGCTGCATCCTCGCGCGCGAGGTCCGTAAACGGCGGAGTGGCATGCAGAAAGTCCACCAACTCGGTGACTTCCGCAGGCTCCGAAGCCGGCGCGTCGGGCGTCGACATGACATCCCATCTGGATAGGAAGAAGAGCGGGCAACGAGAACCTACGATGTTGGTCATTCAAGCGCAATCGTTGGCGTGGTTCTGGGGGGGCGTCCCGACAACGATCCGCGCAGTGTTGCATCGATGCATCGGAAACCGTCGTTGCACTTTAGTTTCGACCCCGTTACTTTTGCATAACGTGTAACCGGTTCCGGGCTCGCTCCGGCACACCCCCTCTGCCGATGCGAGCGGGCCGGTCCTCCAATCCCCCGTACACATCATCCGCTCCCCTCGTTTTACATTCCCAAAGCCATGGCAGAGAAGGACACGGAGGTTACTGCAGCTTATTCAGGCATCGACGAGTCGTACGCGCCGCCGTCTTCCTTTCAGGAGCAGGCGCACATCGCCTCGATGGAGGAGTACGACGCGCTGTACGAACGCTCCGTCGAGGATCCCGAGGAATTCTGGGACGAGCAAGGCAGTCGCATTGACTGGTTTGAGCCGTACGAGACGGTCAAAAACACCTCGTATGATCCCCACAACGTATCCATCAAATGGTACGAGGAGGGGGTCACGAATGCCTGCTACAACGCCGTCGATCGTCACCTGGAGGAGCGTGGTGACCAGCCGGCGCTGATCTTCGAGCCCGACGATCCGCGCGAGGCGGATCCCGAGCCCATCACCTACCGCGAACTGCATGCGCGGGTCTCCCGCTTTGCCAATGTGCTGAAGGCGCAGGGGGTGGGCAAAGGCGACCGGGTCGCCATCTACCTGCCGATGATTCCAGAGGCCGCCTATGCCATGCTCGCCTGTGCCCGCATCGGCGCGGTGCACTCGGTGGTCTTCGCCGGCTTCTCGCCCGACTCGCTGGCCGACCGCATTAACGACTGCGATGCCAAAACGCTGATCACGGCCGACCAGGGCAAACGCGGCGGCAAGCGCGTTCCGCTTAAAGACAACGCCGACGAGGCCCTGGCCATGGCCGCGGGCGTCGACACGTGCCTGGTCGTGCAACACACCGGTGCCGAGATCGACTGGACCGAGGGACGCGACGTGTGGCTGCACGAGGCGATGGAAGCCGCCGATGATGAGTGCGAGTGCGCGCACATGAACGCCGAGGATCCGCTTTTCATCCTGTACACCTCGGGCTCCACGGGCAAGCCGAAGGGCGTGCTGCACACCACCGGCGGCTACTGCGTCTACACCAGCTACACGCACGAACTCGTCTTCGATTACCACGACGGCGACGTCTTCTGGTGCACCGCCGACGTGGGGTGGATTACCGGGCACAGCTACATCGTGTACGGGCCGCTCATCAACGGCGCCACGCAGGTGTTCTTCGAGGGAACGCCCACCTTTCCGGATGCCTCGCGCCTCTGGAATGTGGTGGAGAAGCACGGCGTGAACCAGTTCTACACCGCTCCGACCGCGATCCGAGCGCTCATGCGGCACGGCGACGAGCACGTCGAGCAGGCCGATCTGTCGTCGCTGCGGCTGCTCGGCACCGTGGGCGAGCCGATCAATCCGGAGGCCTGGCGCTGGTACCACGAGAAGGTGGGCGGCGGCACGTGCCCGGTTGTGGACACCTGGTGGCAGACGGAAACCGGGGGCATCATGATCACGGGCCTCCCGGGCGCCGTGTCGCAGAAGCCAGGCTCCGCCGCCACGCCGTTCTTCGGCATCCAGCCGAAGGTGGTCGACAATCGCGGCGAGGAGCTCGAAGGCAAGGCCGAAGGCGTGCTCCTGATTGCCGACTCCTGGCCGGGACAGATGCGCACGGTGTACCGCAATCACCAGCGGTTTGTGGATACCTACTTCTCGCAGTACCCGGGTCACTACTTCACGGGCGACGGCTGCCGTCGCGACGCGGATGGCTACTACTGGATTACCGGCCGCGTCGATGACGTACTGAACGTGTCGGGCCACCGCATGGGGACCGCCGAGCTGGAAAGTGCACTGGTGGCTCACGACAGCGTTGCGGAGGCCGCCGTGGTGGGCTTTCCGCACGAGGTGAAGGGGCAGGGCATCTACGCCTACGTTACGCTCATCAAGGGGCACCAGCCGAGCGACGCGCTGCGCAAGGAGCTGGTGCAAACGGTGCGCTCCGAGATCGGCCCGATCGCGACGCCCGACCACATTCAGTTTACCGACTCGATGCCCAAGACGCGCTCCGGAAAGATCATGCGCCGCATCGTGCGGAAGATCGCCGCGGGCGAGTTTGACGACCTGGGCGATACCTCGACCCTTGCCGACCCGGGCGTCGTCGAGGACTTGATTGAGGCGCGGAAGACTGTTGACGTCGGGTAAGCCCGGACCCAACCGATAAAAAAACAGGACGCTTGGCCTCGAAGGTCGGAATCCGTAGAGACCAAGCGCCCTATTTCGCTCCGCGCGGAAGGCTGCTGGCTGTGTTTGTGAGAGGGCCAGCCGGCAGCATGTCCCCGCGGTCATGTCCATGATTTTGCCACTCAGGGAGTGAGTCTACATCATGAACACAACATCAGTATCAACGTCGATTTGGGGCGCCTGTTTCTTGGCGCTGGCGCTGGCGTTCAGCGGAGGCCTTCCGGAGCGGGCTGCGGCCCAGAGCTTCGACCCGAGCGGCTTTGTCAAGTCGGAATACCTCTACGACACCCGGCAGGTGGTGGCCGCGCGGGAGAGCGAATTTCACCTCTACCCGGCCCGCGAATCCGACGTCACCGACACCGACAACCTGGGCGGCTTCTCGTTTTTCTCGCGACTGGGGTTGGGCATTCACGACCTGCCCGAAGCGCTCGGCGGGACCGTCACGGGCTACTTCGAGGCCGACTTTTTCGGGCCGACCAACGACGAGGTCAGCACGTTCCGCCTGCGTCGCGCCTTCGTCAAGATGGCCTGGGAGAACCGAGCGGTGCTCTTCGGGCAAGAGTGGTCGCCGCTCTTTACGCTGGCGGCCTTTCCCCGCACCGTGGCGACGACCACCGGAGCGCCGTTTCAGCCGTTCGCCCGGCAGCCGCAGATACGGCTCACGCTCAAGCCGGGCGCCCTTCGCTTCATCGGAGCCGCCGCCTGGCAGCGCGATGCGTTCGTCGACATCGCGTTCAACGGGACGCCCGGCATCAAGCAGCAGCAGTTTGCGGCTCTGCCGGCGTGGCACGGGCACGTGCAGTACCACGGCGAGGGCGGCAGGGTGATTGGGGCCGGGGCCTACCTGAAAGCGCTGCGCCCGATTCCGACCAACGACCGCTTCTTCACCGGGGCCGTGCAGGGGTACGCCACCATCCCGACCCCGACGGTGGACGTCCGCGCCAAAGCGACCTACGGCGCCGACCTGACCGACCATTTGATGACGGGAGGATACGTCTACAACGTCCCGACCCAAGAATTCCACCCGCTCAATATCTTCTCGACGTGGGTCGACCTGAACGGCAAGGGCACTGTGGCACCGGGCCTGTATGCCGGCTACCTGGTCAACCTGGGAAGCAGGGAGGAGGTGGACACCGTGCCTCCAGGCGTTGACGTCGTCGGCCCTGTCGTGAATTCGGACGCCACGCGCGCGCCCACCATCGACGCCATCTGGCGTGTGGCCCCTCGTCTGAATCTGAACTACGGCGCCGTCCGCTTTGCCCTGGAGCTGGAGGTGACCTCGGCGCAGTACGCGTCGGCGGTGGACGGGGACTTTGCCCCGTCCGGCGAGACCAATGCCGTGACCAATGTACGCGGCAACGCCACTGTCTTCCTGTTCTTCTGACCCGTCCCTGCACTCACGTGGCCCCGCTTCTCTCCGTCTGACGACCGTTCGGCGAGGCGGCGTTCGTTCCCCCCAATCCGACTTTCATTCCCATGGCTGAATCTCCGACCCCGAACATCGACCGTGTTACCTACTGGCACACCCAGATTCGACGGACGGCCATTCTGCTGGCCGTGTGGTTCGTGGCGGGCTTCGTGCTCAGCATCTTCCTGGCCGAGCCCCTTAATGGCTTCCGTTTCGGAGGCATTCCCTTCGGATTCTGGATGGCGCAGCAGGGCAGCATCTTTGTCTTCGTCAGCCTCGTCTTCATCTACACGATCACGTCCAACCGGCTCGACCGGGAGGCGGGCGTCGAAGAAACCGAGGACACCACGTCGTCCGCCGGCGAGGCCCACTGACGGGGCCGTCGTCGCCTGCATCCTCGGAGTCTATCCCCGTGAATTCAACGTTCCCCTCTTCCCATGAGCATCATTGCTTGGACCGCCGTCTGGGTGGTCATCACGTTCTCGATCTACATCGGCATTGCCGTCTGGAGCCGGGTCGCCGACACCAAGGGCTTCTACGTCGCCGGACAGGGCATTCCTGCCGTGGCCAATGGCATGGCGGTCGGGGCCGACTGGATGAGCGCCGCTTCGTTCATCTCGCTGGCCGGCATTGTGTCGTTTATGGGATTCGATGGATCGGTGTATCTGATGGGGTGGACGGGCGGCTACGTGCTGCTGGCGCTGCTGCTGGCGCCGTACCTCCGCAAGTTCGGCGAGTACACGGTGCCCGATTTCGTGGCGCGCCGCTACTACTCGAACACCGCTCGCGTCGTGGCCGCCATTGCGGCGCTGTTCGTGTCGTTCACGTACGTGGCCGGACAGATGCGGGGCGTCGGTGTCGTGTTCAGCCGCTTCCTCGGTCCGTTCCTCGACCCGGTCGCTTCCGCACTCGGCGTGGAGGTGCTGTCGCTCGGCGTGGTCGTGGGCATGGCCATCGTGGCGATGTATGCGGTGCTGGGCGGCATGAAGGGGGTGACGTGGACGCAGGTGGCGCAGTACTGCGTGCTCATCATCGCCTATCTGATCCCGGCCGTGGCCATTGCCATGGAACTCACGGGCAATCCCGTTCCGCAGGGCGCCATTGGCGATGTCGTCCCGCAGCTTGACCAGCTTCAAACGGATCTCGGACTGAACGCGTACACCGGGCCGTTCGCCAATCTGAGCATGCTGAACGTGTTCTGCATCACCCTCGTGCTGATGGCCGGGACGGCCGGGCTTCCCCACGTCATTGTGCGGTTTTACACGGTGCGGACGGTGAAAGCGGCGCGGTGGTCGGCAGTGTGGGCGCTCCTTTTTATCGCCATCCTGTACACGGTTGCGCCCGCCATTGCCATGTTCTCGCGCCTCGAAATCCTAACCTCCTTTTCGGAACTCGGGGCACAGGGCATGGCCCAACAGCTTGGCTGGGTGCAGAGTTGGACGCAGGCGGGGCTGATCGAAAGCGGCGGATGGACCCGCGAGACGAGCGTGACCCAGATGCTCGCCGGCATCGATCGCGACATCATTGTGCTGGCCACCCCCGAACTGGCCGGGCTCTCCAACTGGGTCGTTGGGCTCGTCGCGGCGGGCGGCCTTGCCGCGGCCCTGTCGACCGCCTCGGGCCTCATGATCGTGATCAGCTCCTCGCTGGCCCACGACATCTACGGCGAAATCATCAACCCCGACGCATCGGAGCAACGGCGGCTGCGCGTGGGGCGCCTCTCGATTGGGGTCGGCGTTCTCGTCGCCGGGCTCGCGGGCATCTACCCGCCGGGCTTCGTGGCCGAGGTGGTGGCCTTTGCCTTCGGGCTCGCTGCCGCCAGCTTCTTCCCGATTCTGGTGCTGGGCATCTTCTGGAAGCGATGCAACCGGCAGGGGGCGGTGCCCGGCATGATCGTCGGGCTCGTGTTTACATTCGTCATGATTGTGCTCATGCGCATCGACGTCATCACGGAAGGCGCCATCGCCACGCCGATCATCGATTCCTTCCTGGGCATCAACGCCGTGGGCATCGGCATTGTGGGGATGATCCTCAACTTTATCGTCACCATCGCGATCTCGCTCAACACCAAAACGCCACCGCAGGAGGTCCAAGACCTCGTGGAGCAGGTGCGCTACCCGCGCGAGCTCACGGCCGACGAGCTGAAGGAAGCCGTCGCTTAGCCCCCGTCGAAGCCTCCGGGCCTCAGAGCCCTGCCCGACCAATCCACTTCTCATGATGGATTTCAAGCACCACATTCTTTTGGCCGGTCTCCTCTTTGTGGGCGCCGTAGCCTTCATCGCGGTGCGCAACTGGGACACCGTCTCGACGGTGGTCGACAACGCCACCGCCCTGAACGAAGGCGGCACCCGGGCCTCCGCGATCCGCTCGCCCGCAGACTTTGCCGACTACCTGGCGGCGCATCCGGAGCAGGTGTCGCTCGTGGCCTTCGACGTGGGCGCCTCCGATCCAGCGCTTCGGCTTCACGCCGACAGCGTACGCGCGCTGGCGGCCGTTCCACGGATGCTGCTGCTCGCCGAGTACGTCCGGCAGGCCGCCAGCGGTCGCATCGACCCGGAGCGTGCGGTGCCCGTCGACTCGGCGTCCGCGTTCGCACTGCCGGGCGTGACCGCACCGAAAGGGCAGGCGGCGGACAGCCTCTGGTGGACCCCCACCGGCGAATCTCTCGCGCTTCGGGACATCGCCCGGCGGGTTGCGGTGCGGAACGATGACGTGGCGGCCGACTGGCTCTGGTCGACTCTCGGGCCGCAGGCGGTGCGCACCGCTCCCAACCGACTGGGACTCCCGTCCAGCACAGCGCCGCAATCGACGAGCGGACGGTACCTGGCGTGGACGCAGCCCGCTTCCGGCGCCGATGCCGAGAACCGCGAATTGAACGACGCCGACCTGCACCGACGATTGGAGGCCGCCGCCGCGCGGTCGGACGAGGCGCACTGGGCGCGAACAACGGCCATGGCGCGCCGTCTGCAGAGCGACGCCGCCTTTCGCAGGCAGGTTCGCGACGACCTGGAGGTCCGCGGCAGCCGCCTCAGCCTCCGCCGGCAGGAGGCGTTGACGCAGGCCACCGGCCCGCGCGGCACCGCAGCCGATTACGCCGCCCTCGCCGCCCGCATCGCGACGGGCCGTGACCACGACGGGGCCCCGAAGCCGCAGATGCACACCTTGCTGGAGCGGACCCTGACAGCGGGCGCCCCCACCGATTCAAGCCAGTTTCCCTTCCAGGTCCTGGCCGTGCAGAGTGGGGCGTCACCGGGGGTGTTGAGCTTCGCCGGCTACGCGCGCCGCACCGACGGCCGAACGCGCGCAATCGCGCTCTTCATGGACGGCCTTCCGTACGCGGTGCTCTACCATCTGCTACAGACCGGCATCGACAAGGGGTTTGTCCTCCAACTGCTGGGTGACGATGCCTTCTTCGAGCGCATGAAACGCCGCTTCGACCCGCTGGCCCGCGCCCCCACCTGAGAGGGGTATCTCCTAAGAGGGTATCTCCTATGCCTCCATTGTTTCGAAAATTGGACATCCACAAAAAGGGCCTCCGCCCCGATTCTGTCCCGCTCCCTGCGGCCGGCCTGCAGAGCGGGGCCCGACGCTTCGGCAGTGCTTTCTCACCATCAATCGCATCCCCATGACCAGACCCACGGATCCCATGAAAGACGCGCAGAAGATGATGAGCCAGATGATGACCTCCTGGGCCGACACGCAAAAGCAGATGATCGACCAGTGGCTCGACACGGTCGAAGAGCCGTCCCGAAACACGCAGCTGTGGCACCGGACGCTGTCGGTGTGGGAGTCGTCGGTCAAGCGCACCATGGAAGCACAGAACGCCACCATGCAGTCGTGGATGAGCCAGCTCCAGGACGTGGAGGGCATGCCTGACGAGGCCGCCGAGCAGGTCGAGCAGGGCAAGGCCATCGTGAAGCAGTGGACCGAAACGCAGACCGAGCTTTGGGAGAAGTGGTTCGAAACCATGCAGCAGATGGACCCCGCCCACTACGAAAGCAACTGGCAGGAGATGGCGCAGCAGTCGGTGGCGGCGTGGCGCAGCTACATGGATCGTCTCCAGGAAATGGGCGCGAGTATGGGGGCCATGGCCCAAGATCTTGGCGACGACGAAGCCTCCGACTGAACCGTAGCCTGCGCGCGGTTGGCTTGCGGGCACGGTGGGCTGTAACGACGTTCGCCGTCGCCTCCGCAGTCCCGACGCTCCGTTTCACCCACTTCCTGGTATCATGACCGACAACGGCGCATCCTCCGAGTCTTCCTCCGGTCCAGGGCCGAGCCTGGCTGCATGGGTCGAGGCCATGGCAAAGGTGCAGCAGCAATGGCTCTCCGCGATGCTGGACCACGACGACGCGTCCGACGCCATGGCCCCTCTTTTTGCGGAGGCCGCCCAGCAGTGGGGATCGGTCCTGAACCGCGCCGGCGAGGCGTGGTCCGCCGAGATGGGACCGACCGCCGTGCAGGTTATGGATCGCTTTGCCCACGGGCAGCAGGCTCTTGCTTCGGTGTACCAGTTGGTGGTGCAGGCCTGGCAGGAGGCGCTCGCGAACACCGGGGAAGGGGGCGATGTGGCGGCGGTCCTGGAAGAGTACGGAGAGCGCGTGGACGAGCAGGCCCGCAAGGCGGTAAACGTGTGGAGCCAGACGACCCAGGACACGAACGCGCTCTGGCAAAAATACCTGGACGGGTTGCAGCAGGCCGGCCTGCCTCACAGCCTGTTTGTGGGCATGGCGCCCGGATCGGCGGAGGCCTCCGACCGGGGGGCGGACCCTGCGGCGGACGCCTTCTTCGAAAGCCTATACAAGCTGTTCGAGTTTGAAACCCTGTCGGAGCGGCTGCTCGACGCGCCCGCCCTCGGCCTCTCTCGCGAGTTCACACAGGACGTCGCACAGGGCTTCAAGGCCTTCCAGGAGCACCAGCGGGCTGCGGTGCGCTACCGGTCGATTCTGGCCAGCATCACGTCCGATGCAGTCCAGCATTTCCTGCGCACGCTGGGCACCAGGATTCGCGAGGGCGAGGGGCCGCAGACCCTGAAGGAGCTGTCGAAGCTGTGGACCCGCGTCGCCGACAAGACTTTTGTGCAGGCGTTCCGCACGGACGACTACGTCGATGCTCAGAACGACTATCTGGAGGCCTCCCTGCGCCTGCGGAGGCAGCAGCGCACCATCGCCGAGGCCTTCCAGCGGGCGCTCGACCAACCGACCCGGTCGGAGCTTGAGGAGGTCTACGCCCTGCTTCACCGCCTGCGCCAGGAGAACAAGGAACTGAAGCGCGAGGTGGCCGCCTTGCAGGCGACGACCGATGATCTGTCGGCCGGCCAAAAGGCGCTGCAGGAGGAGATGGATTCGCTTCGTCGGAGGGCTGGGCAGACAGAGGTCGGGGGCGCGCCGGACGATCTTACGGCGGTGCCCGGCATCGGAGCGGCTCGCCAGGCCACGCTGCACGCGGCGGGCATCACCACCTACGCGCAACTCGCCGACGCGGAGGCCGAACGCCTCCGCGAGGCGTTCGGGGCCTCGATTCGCGAGGAGCGCCTCCAGAAGTGGAAGTCGGCGGCCCGCGAACTGGCAGGCTGACCCCCGAGTCCTCGGCGCCTCCAATCGCTGGCCTCGCGCCGGCACTCACGATCGCTGTTCCGAATCCCCCACTGCTCATGGACACGCCCGACTTTGACCTTTCGCCCCAGGCCGCTCTCCGCGAATTGACGGCCATGAACCGGAAGATGATGCGCGGCACCGAGACGCTGCAGGCCCTCGACGCCGAGGACATCGAGATCGGCCCGTCCGCCAAGACCGAGGTGTACCGCGAAGACAAGCTGCGTCTCTACCAGTACGAGCCGCGCGTCGAGGCGCCGCATCCCGTTCCGGTTCTCATCGTGTATGCCCTCGTCAACCGCCCCTATATGGTTGACCTGCAGGAGAACCTGTCGTTGGTGCAAAACCTGCTCGACCGCGGCCTCGACCTCTACCTCATCGATTGGGGCTACCCGTCGCGCGTGGATCGTTATCTGACGCTCGACGACTACATCAACGGCTACATCGATCGGTGCGTCGACACGATCTGTGCGCGCCATGACCTCGAGGCCATCAACGTGCTCGGGATCTGCCAGGGCGGGGTGTTCAGCATGTGCTACGGCAGTCTGCACGCCGAGAAGGTGCAGAACCTCATCACGATGGTGGCGCCGGTCGATTTCCACGTGGAGGCCACCGACCACACCGGTCTCCTCAACGTCTGGGCGCGAGAGATGGACGCCGATCTGATGGTGGACGCGTTCGGCAACATTCCGGGCGACCTGATGAACTTCGGCTACCTCATGCTGAAGCCCTTCTCGCTGAGTCTCCAGAAGTACGTCAACATGGTGGACCTTCTGGACGATGAGAACAAGCTGGTCAATTTTCTCCGCATGGAGAAGTGGATCTTCGACAGCCCCGACCAGGCCGGGGAGGCCTGGCGGCAGTTCATCCAGGACTTCTACCAGGACAACAAGCTGATCCAGGGGGAGGTGGAGATCGGCGGGCAACGCGTGGATCTGCAGAACCTGACGATGCCGGTGCTCAACGTGTACGCGGAGTACGATCACCTCGTCCCGCCGGTCTCCTCGCAGGCGCTTGCCGACCATGTGGGCACCGACGACTACACCAGCGAGTCGTTTCCCGTCGGGCACATCGGCATGTATGTGAGCAGCAAGGTGCAGGGCACGCTGCCGCCGCTCGTCAGCGACTGGGTCGAGGCCCGCGCGTAGCCAGTGGGGTTCACGCACCGATCCGTTTCACCTTCATTGCACAGTGACAGACTCATGCTAGGATTCGACGACAAAGTCTTTTTCGTAAGCGGCGGCAACCGGGGCATTGGGGCGGCCATCGTGGGCCAGTTGGAGGACATGGGCGCCACGGTGGCGTACAACTTCCGCAGCACACCCGGCGAGCGCGGCACGCTGCCCATCCAGTCGGACGTAACGGACCCCGACGCCATGGCCGACACCATCGCCCAGGTCGAGGCCGACCTGGGTCCGGTGTACGGCGTAGTGTGCAACGCGGGCATCACCAAAGATGCGCTCGCCTCGAAGATGAACAACGGCGACTGGCAGGCGGTGGTGGACGTCAATCTGACGGGCGCCTGGAACACGGTGCAGCCGGTCCTGCCGCGCATGTACGAGCGCGAGGAGGGAGCGGTCGTGTTTATCAGTTCCATCGTGGGGGAGCGGGGCAACATCGGGCAGGCCAACTATGCCGCGGCCAAGGGCGGGCTTTTGGCCCTGTCCAAGACCCTGGCGCAGGAAGGCGCTCGCTACAACGTGCGCTCGAACGTCGTGGCCCCCGGGTTCATCGAAACGGACATGCTGAAGCCCATCCCCGACAAGGTGAAGGACACGATCAAGCAGCAGATTCCGATGCGCCGCTTCGGCACGCCGGAAGAGATTGCGTGGGCCGTCACGTTTTTGCTGTCCCCAGAAACGGGGAGCTTCATTACCGGCGAAACGGTGGCGGTCAACGGCGGGCATCACATGTAGCCAGGCCGCCGCAGTGAAGTGTTGTGGAAGCGCTTGCACCTTGGGCACCCGAACGATTTTCTTTTCCTAAAACCGGATACCTCCCATGGGTCAGTCCGACATAGTCCGCGCCTGGTCGCGCCTCATGGCAACCGCGGTGCGCGACACGACCGAACTGCAGCAGGCCCTCCAGAATCGCGAGGAAAAGATGCACCCGGCCGAGTGGCTGGCCCGGTGGATGCGCCAGAACGATCTGCCGGGCGCGCCATCGGACCCGGACGACCTGTCGGACGAGTGGCTGGAGCAGTGGTACCGTATGATGGGGGTGGTGCCCCGCTCCCGGTACCTGCGCCTGCTGGAACGCCACGAAAAGCTGCGCGACGAACTGGAAGCCGCCACGCGCCGCATTGAGCGCCTCCGCAACCGGTCGGACGCCCCGCCGCAGGAGGCCGCCAACGAGGCCCTACGCTACTGGCAGCAGACGCTCGAGGACACGCTGGAGGCCCAGTCTCAGTGGCTGGCGT
>Ga0207797_1002599_pt1 | contig 12468 bp, 7 predicted proteins | sample PRCRCaboRojoPR_6_FD_187275 | JGI IMG/M metagenome (GOLD analysis project Ga0207797, IMG submission 187275) | Marine sediment microbial community from Cabo Rojo, Puerto Rico - PR CR 10% Liquid 1 (SPAdes) | ecosystem: Environmental > Aquatic > Marine > Coastal > Sediment | place: Cabo Rojo, Puerto... | reverse complement strand
ACGAACACGAAACAGCCTATGATTTCAAACGCCGTGTTTTCAAACAAACCAGCATGCGGCCGCGAAACCTGTCACGTCTGGTTCAAAATCCCGAAGAAATGTCCTTTAGTCAGTTGCAGGATTTCATCAAAGAAGTGAAACGGAATGGCGGTGATCCGGATCGCTGGCTGGTCGATTTGTACCTGAAAATTGCCCTGCCATTTGCCAATTTTATCATTATTCTTTTCGGCGCACCCTTATCATCTTCGCATACCCAACGCAGCGGCGCAGGCCGGGGATTCGGTGTCAGTCTTGCGGTAACATTTATCTATTTTGGTATTTTGAAAACGACCCAGGCGATGGGACACAATGGCCGGCTGCATCCGCTCCTGGCAGCGTGGCTGGCAAATGTTATTTTCGGGATTACAGGTTTATTTATTTTGTTCAAAGCAAAAAAGTGACTTGCCAGGATTTCGGGATCGTCGGAAATTCGCTAAAGCAATAAATCTTCCCCTCGTTTCTCAGCGTCCACTGTTATGTTATTAGGAAAGAACTCGATTCTCGTTGTGGACATTACATCTCGAGTTTTTTGACAAGCTTGGGAAATACAACTCCCTCAGACCCAGCCGCATCGTGACCTAAAAGCTCCTTAACCTGATCTTGAATCTCTTTTCGGTTCCCTGAATGTTCCAATTCTTGAAGAGCACTTTGTTCATACTCTTCAGCAATGTCGCTCAATACCATCGGCGGAAATGCTTCACTCAATTGATCGCTGTCGATAAGCGAGAGAGAACGATTCAACAGTTCAAAATATATAGTCCGCGCTTTCTGAAAACTGTATTCGCTGCAGTAAAGTTTGGCGCGAATTGACAGCGTTTGAAAACTGCTGACAATATCGATGGGATCAATTTTGGTGGCAAAAGGCAAATCAAATATATCTGCCACCTCTTCACGGATTGAATCGATTTCATCTTTGCCGTCTCCGCACATAAAATGGTGACTTAGCTCGGGAAATGATTCACATAATTGCATGAGAATGTTGATGAGAATGGTTTTATCGCGATGTCGCAGTGCTTTTCTCAAATCCGGAAAAGTTATAAACGATTCCGGTTCATGCACCCATGCCATCAAAACAGCTGCCTGATGTTCACACGAAGTATTTTCTAGATGGCAACTGCAGTGTCCTGTGAGTTTATCATCTTGTAGAAATATCTCGACACGGCAGGTGCGCCGGCTTCGGACGATAGCTTTGAGTCCGTTTTGGCTGGAAAAACGATTCTTTACCAATCCGTTTTCAAAGAGTTGTTCTCCCCGGCGAACGTGTTTCTGAGAAGCAAAACTTTGAATATCGAGCGGTGTGACTTTTCTAATCATTGAATACTACTACCTGTCCGCTATGATCGAGTGCTTTTTTTGTTAGCTTCGCGGGCTTTTTGCAAAATTGTGCGCATGGCTTCGCTGTCCAGATCAGAGGGTTTGGCATCATGATGTTTGCGTTTTTCTTTGGTCTGTTTCTCCAGATAATACGAAAGCTTAACCACAGGTTTAACCGGGACTTCCACAGCAGCATCAGAAGTCAACTCGAGAGATAATTTGGACATGTCGTTTTCTTTCATGTCTTTCGTCTGCCTTAAACCCAGAAAACTATAAAACTGATCTTTAGAAGAGATATCCGTTTTGATGTCTTTGACCTGCGACCAGGGTATCGAAAAGTACCGCCTACGAAATGGATGTTCTGGCGATCCGAGCATTTCATTCAGTTTTTCAAAGCCACTAAAAGGACGCAACTGAACGATAGCGCTCTCAGTAATCCAGTATTCAATGCCGTTAACAATAGTTCGGAAATAACTGCTTACAATACCTGGTATGAAAAAAACAAAAAAGACAATGCGTGCTGCGGGTTGAGAAAGGTGTGACATGCCAATGGCAAGAAAAAAGATAGAAGTTAATAATCCAAATACGAAAGCACCTAACAGCCATGAGAATATTTTTGAAAAAAACCGGCTCGTTGAGCGATGACGCCAGCCAACCAGAATGCTTCCAAAATCATCTGTCTTGCTCTTATCCCACATTTTCATATCGATAAATACTCCTCTTTTAATAGCTCACCACATTCAAGACCAAAAGTGCGGATCATTAACAGAGAATATCAATTTCGGATGGAGTTTTAAACTTTGAACAATATCATCCGTAATAAAATGTCTCATCCTGATTTGCAATCCAGTTTGAATCCAGGCGAGATAACAAAAACCGGGATTTGACCTTTTTGATTGGGATAAAAAATATGATTATTTTTCAAAAAAACAAAGAATTATTCTACCTTGACAAGACGAAAAACACCATTTCTTTCATGATCTACAAAAATATATTTTCGATCCAGCCGGTCATAATTCCATACTTCTGTCGCCGGCATATTCATTTCCATATCATGTCGCGACACATCACTCGGTGGACCGTATTTAATATAGATCCGTCCCCTATCCGTTCGCCAACCCGGCCGGCGTGAAGAAATTTCAGTAAAATTTTTATTGCTAAAATCCACGCGTCGATAAAATTCCAGTTTTAATTCATTTGTGCGGGTTTCAGGTGTGGGGTCTCGTCTTTCCCAGAACCGATCAAAAAGAACTTTTTTCTGCTTTTCTGCTGCATTCCGCATGGAATCAATTGTTTTTTTATTTCCTACCAGAGCTAACTGTTCAATCGCAATAGTCAGATTGTTATCACGCATTTCCAGGTTACCCCAAAAAACATGAAATGCGCGCCGAATTGATTCTTTATGTTTTCCTGCCTGGGCATTGATGTTCAGGTAATATTCTCCGGGCTGAGAAAGATAATCCCGCAGGTTAATGCATTCACGGATAATCTGTGAATCGTTGTCTAAAGTATATTCTTTTGGGGAGAGAAAAAGTTTTTCACCCTCTGAGTTATGAACGATGAAATCTGTTTTCATTTTTGCACTATTTTGTGGCGGGTACATTTCTACATATACAGCAAAATCAGAGTTAATGTCATTAAAACTGTTCGCCAGGTTGGGACGATAAACCGGTTTTGTTGATGAACAATTGATACTGTCAGTAAAGACAGGATCGCCAATGTGCAACTTTTTATCTGAGAAATCTTTTAGATTGAGCTGTTCTTCTTTTTCAATAGCCTCTCCCGATTCCGAGTCTGTTATTTTTACGAGCACTTTATAATCTCCCGGATCCAGCGATATGGAAAAAGAATGTCTCGAAGGATCCGATCTCAAGTTTGTCTCGTCATAATCCTGAACGTTAATGCGTCCGGCTACAGACCGTTCAGCAATAGCTTCTTTGTCATCGTAAACAATGGCAGATATTTCATAACGTGCTTCGTACCCTTTGTCTTTTTTATAAAACGTCAGGATGTCATTCAACACACCAAAATAGAAATCAACTCGACTCTTTGAAAAATCAGTCGAGTCGGCCATATTGTACATGCGATAAATGAAAAGCTCGCGGCCAAACATGTTTCGTCGCCGCGAGTCGGTCATATTGTTGATAAACTGCGCCTCACTGTTTTGGAGGAAAATAGTAAAAAGAAAAGATATTAAAATCAGCTTTTTCATTCGAAATATCCTGTAAATAAACGTGTTTACTCAAGTTATCGATATTTTATAAAAATGTGCCGGACATGTTAATTATGACCGGCACTGGAATTTCGTTCATTGACTTAAAAATCAGCGCCAAGCGACCACAGCACTTCCATGTTATCTGATGTGGTGTAAAAATTCGTTGGCCATGCAAAATCAACCCGAAGCAGGAACATACCAAGATTGATACGCAATCCCATACCAATGCTGGCGAACAGATCATCGGTTTTAAACAGCCCGTTGGGTGCTTTGCGGAAAAGTCTCGGACTATCCTCCTCATCCCAGGCAAGGCCCATATCCAGAAATGCTGCACCTTTGATGTGCGTCAGGAGAATGGGCAGCGGGAATCCGGCTTGCAGATATCGTACAAACGGAAAGCGAAATTCGAGATTTGTCAATGCGAACCTGGTGCCTTCCAACGCATAATAATAGGCGCCGCGCAGGGGCATCTCAAAAGAAGAAAAGTAAATCTCTTCAATATTGCTCACACGCAGTCCGCCGCTATAATGATAGTTAATCCAGTTTGGCGTACCACCGAGAAAGAACTTTTGCGCATGTTTTCCAAAACTGGCGCCGGTGGCAAGGCGCAATCCAAACGTATAATCATTTGTGATTCGCATATAGCGTCGCCAGTCAAAGCGCACTGTCGTAAAATCGAGCCCCATACCGGCAATATGCGGACTGTAGGTGATACCGGCTTTCCACCGTGTCCCGTTTGTCGGGCCGGTATATCCCCAAACCGTTGTATCTTTAGTGTAGCTGAGATTATTGAGCCAGAAATATCGGTCTTGTGGGGAAAGATAACCGCGCTTAACCAGCTCGTCAACAAGCTCATCCGGGATGTCCATATACGCTCTATTGATTCCCATCAAAGAGACACCGCCACTGATCCTGGAGTATCGATTAAAAGGATTACTCATGTACAGGCTCAGTCCGTAATTACGATCACGAACCCATCCTGTGTTGTAGGAATAAAAGAAATAAGCATTGTGATAAAAACCACCGCCTATATCCAACCGGTTTTTAAGATAATAATACTGCACAGCATAGTCAGCATTTTTGAGATCACCGTACACATTCAAAGCCAGATTCAACCGATGATCTCCCAGAACATCTGAAAGCATAATATTGGTGTACCCCTGGGTGCCGAAAAACTGGTCGTACCCCACATTTCCGGTAACCAGATCGGTTGTAAATTCAACCTCATAATCGTGCACTTTGTATCCGCCGGTCGTGGACATGTATTCAGTCGAATCGAGAAACACCTCTTCACTGTCAAAATGAATATCGGCATCGGCAAAATCATCGTCAAAAACATAGTGTCGATACTTTTGAGTTTCCTCACGATTGAGGTAGGGGTCAGTAGGCATCACATCTTCCGGTTGATTTTCCTGTACCATTTGTTGTTTCTGCTCTTCCAGTTTTTCCACAAACTGAGTTTTTTCGACCGTCACATCACCCGGTTTAATCCTGAGCGGATTTTTCATCATATACACATCATAACCGGCATAATAAAATGATGTAAAAGCGAGACGATTAGCATCGCCGCCCCAGGTGGGCAGATAAGCACCTGTAAGCACGTTTGTGACAGGCCACTCGTCACCGGTTTCCACGTTCTTGAGATAAATATTGGACACGCCGGAACGGTCGCTTGTAAAAGCAATATATTTCATATCTGGCGAATACATTGGCGTACGTTCAAGATAATCCGAGTTGACAATTCGCTTTAGACCGAATCCATCCGTATTGATTTCATAAATATCATAATCTTTCATGTTCAGATTTTCCGGCTGCAAGTAGGCAGGATAATCATCCAGATAATCGCCACGGTCGCTGGCAAAAAGCAGCTTTTTGCCGTCAGGGGACCAGGACGGTTCGACATTGCTGAAAATATCGTTGGTCAATTTTCGCAACGAATTTTTTTCAAGATTGTAAATGTAAAGATCGGCTTGTCCGTCCTTCAGGCCCATAAATGCAATTTCATCTCCTTTTGGACTCCACGCGGAATTATAAATGCCATCCAAGCCAACGTAAATGCTTTGCTCAATTTCTTCTTTGCTGACATTGACGATGTGCAATTGATCCTCAGCTCCGGCTTTGGCAGAAAAGACCAGTTTTTCATCATCCGGGCTCCAGCTTATTCCGCGTCCTCGCAGCCAATGAAGTTCTTCGAGATTTCCCGCCCGTTGACCGCGGACAACTTTTTTCAAAATAGTGCCGTCAATAGCACTGGCAATATAAATATCGAAATAATCTTCCTTGTCGGACAAAAAAGCAATTTTGTCACCCTGATTGCTCATGACAGGACTGGTATTAACAAAGTTTTGCCATTCCCGATGGTTGGTAATGCGTTGTGAAAATTCCTGAGGTTCTTTTCGATCAGCAATGTCGGGCCAGTATTTGCGTTTCAAGTAGAGTTTCCAGCGCTTGCTCAATTCTTCCACATCAATGCCGATAGACTGTTTAAAACCCCGCTTGCTGCTTTTGGTCGCCTTGATCTTGTTAAGAAGCTCACCGATTTTTTCCTCCCCGTACGTGTCCGAAATATAGCGCAGTACAGACTGACCGCCTTTGTAGGCCAAAAAAGCGCTCAGTCGCGGAATGTCGGGCAAGTAGCCGCTAACAGTCGCATCGCGCATAAACATATCGCTTTCGATATCCCACCCGCGGCTTTCCCATTCAGCCAGACCCTCGATAAACCACAACGGCATCTGGAACTGGGTCAGGCCGGTAATGATGGATTGCGCACCGGCGCCATAAACTTGTTGAAGCATGACGGCGTGGGTTAACTCGTGATGAATAACGTGACGGAATTTTTCCCATTCGCCTTCGTATGGAAGGACAACACGATTTTTAAAAAACTCGGTAAAGCCGCCGACAGACTCTTCCGGTGGTCGCAAATCGACATTGGTTTGCCCAAAGTCATTATGACTGTTATAGGCAATGATTTTTATGCGGTCCTGCAGTTCATAGTTCAAATCTTTGGAGAGATCTTGATAACTTTTCTCAGCAACACGAATGACAAATTCGGCAACATTTTTGCCACCCTGAGTATAATAAACATCAAAATGTTCGGACTGGATATATTGCCACTCGAAATCAGAATATTGTACTTTGTTTTTGCCGAAATATTGAGCGCCTGCATTTCCGGCAAGTACCAATCCCGAGATGAATACCGAAAAGAGAACTTTTGTCAGGATAGTTGATATTCTTTTAATCATTTGATTTCTCTCTTTTTATATAAATACCGTTCATAATATGAGAAATAACCCGCGTAAAATCAAGTAATTCACAACATTTTTGACGTTGTAATTATTCACATGTTTATCGTAAAAATAAACGTTATAAAAAAGTGCATGTTCCACATTGGATTCATATTATAATTTTACGGCGTACTTTCGTATCTGACCGATGGGACGATAAGAGTATTTCGATTTTCTCAAGCCAGGCAATCCCCAATCCTGCTCCCGGTTGATAAACGGATACCGGTCAACAACGTGCTTTCCCAGGTGGTTGTTCATAAACGGGCTGAGGCCATCGACATGTGGAGCGGAAAATTCAAAATGCACATCTATGGTGCGGGCATTTAATTGGCTATAAAAAAGTGCTCCTGCTATGTCGTCATTAACCGTAACAAAAAATCCGGTTAACAGATTCTGATTCAAACCAGATTCCAAAACCGTTTCCGTATCACAGCAAAATGCTTTTTTATGAATAACTGATTTGACAAAATTGATTATATCATTTTTGTGTTCATTTCGATATTCGATTACACGATGTTCGGGAAAGTGACGTAAAAATTTTGCTATACGATTGCGTTTTTTCCGAAACCGTCCACCGGCATAATCGGCAAAGTCCCGACTTTTGTAAAGATAATCAAATTCACTCGGTTCAGGAAAATATTCAAAATCCTCGAGTTGCTGGGCAGCATGCCACGACAAAAATTTGATCGATTCAACTCCGAGCTCACGACAACGCGCAAGAAATGTGCTAAAAACCGGTTCAGGGATTTTCGGCTGCGGCGGTATACTGGCTGCCATGCCGCGCAAGGAAAACGAAATCATAAACCAGTAGCCTTCTATTTCAATCATAAAGTTGTTTTCAACTTCTTTCCACATGCGCAGATTAACATGCGAAAACTCACAGATCATGGGATTCTGTTTTTGAAGGTAATCAAAAAAATCATGACTTTGGGGGCCATTCAACGAAATGAGAAATGGGGGTTTTTTGAACACCATGGAAATGCACTGTTCAGGATCGCAAAGTTGACAATCTTTATGTGTATGATCTACAAATGACGGATGAGAGGACAGTCGCTGCCAGCCTAACTTTTCATAAAAGTCCGGGATAACCGAGGCCAAAAAGAGCTGATGATGTGGTACGTGATAAGCCACAAATTGCACCAGCTTTTTTCCCAGGCCTTTGTTTCGATGCTTTGGTTTTATCTCAACCTCAGACAGCTCATATTCATGTTCATTGTGAAAAATAACACGAGCTGTGCCTATGGCTTTTTCATTCAAACACATTGTGTAATCGATTCCGGACGCCGTGTGCTCGTGTTTAATACCAATTCGTGTCATTTATGCTCCATTTTTAAATGCAGATAAAAAATCGGAAATTATATTTTCGTTGCAAAATTACCTGATATTTACTTTTTTATTTGCAACAGGTACTGCGCTTGAGAAACTCTCGGAAAAGAAAGGGGCATGGTTGGAAGTAAAGGAAACTGGATTTCGCCGCAAGATATCAGCGATTATCGGATGTGTCTTTTTTCCTTTGAGAAATTGACGAACGTGGCGCCGATCCCAACCGGCAGGATGCTCGAAATCGACATACAATGAAAGATCACCGGGATAAAATGGACGGGTTTTTAGATTAAACGAATCCTCACTGAAAACAGGTAAATTAAAGATTGCCGGGTTGATGTAATCAATTAAACGAGAGTGCTTAACAAGAAACTGAAATGTGCGTTCAGCCTGGTCTCGGGATTCATATGGTGTTCCAAAAAGCACGTAGACAAATGTATCAATGCCGGCGTTTTTAACATTTTCAAGAATTCGACGCATTCTACCGATTGATATGCCTTTTTGCATGCTGTCAAGAACGCGTTGATCACCGGATTCGAGTCCCAATTGCAGCATGCTGCAGCCGGACGCTCGGAGCTGTTCGCAAAAGTGCTCATTCTCCAGGAGTCGGATAAACCGTACATAGCCAAACCACGGAACCGGTAATGTGCGCTGGGCAATTTTTCGCAGCAAGGCCGGACTCAGGGCATTGTCCAGGAAATGAATGGCCTCAAATTGATACTCGGAAACCAATTCGTTAATGTCGTCAAAAACCTGATGATGCGGAACCGGAACGTATGCATTCTTTTCTGCATGCTCTGGACAAAATTTGCATTTCCGCCAATAACATCCATGTGAAGAAGTATAGGGTAATACGCGATAAGGTGAAAAATAGTCATCAGGATAAAAATCTGTAAAATCGGGTTTAATATACTGACGCGGCGGCCAGGTGCTGCCAAGATAATTTAGCAATGCCACCTCACCGCGTCCCGGCAAACATGCATCTACAAGTCCGGCAAAAGGATCATCCCACTGCGGCTGGTTCATCCAGGAAGTAATCAGTCCACCTCCCACAACAATATCGCACGACCACGAGCTGCGCAGCATCCCGATAAGCGTAAACGCACAAACAGCCTGGTTCAAAAAATTAATGGAAAAACCGACCAGTTTGGGATTGAGAGATCGTATGCGTGGAATTAGCTCTTTTTCAAAATAAGAATAAAATGGATTCTGCTCCGGCTGTTTGGCTGCAAGGAGCAAATCACCGCTGCGAACAGGTAAAAAAGGTTTTTGCTTAAAATCAGTTAAACTCACTCGGGCATTGTAGGGCGCGCTTTTTTCATACAAATCCCGATTCAGCTCGGTTACGCATTGTTTGTAAAATGCACGATCGGCATATGTTTCAGAATTTTTAACAGCTTTAAGATTATTCAGCGTCCGGGTTTGTTTCGATGTGATCGAATGGGAATCCGGTTGTTGTAAAAGCCAATTCAGTCCGTCGGCATTAGCATCGATGACACGACAGGAAAATCTTTTACTCTGGAGCGCACTTTTGAGATAAGCCACTCCGGCCGGTGGTGAAGCAGGTTTTGTCACTGGAGGGTAGACAAGTAAAACATCTGCGTTGTGGTCCATGCTGAAAAGATTATTCAGAGTAACAGAACAGAAAATTTCTTCTCAAAGACCGGTGTAATCGGCCTTTGAGAAGAATAAACGGGTTATGCTAAAAAGTCAAAATGTTCTTCGTAATTGTATTGCTTTTTCAGATCTTCCAGCTCTTGCTGGTAAGCATCTCTTTGCCGATCATTTACAATCTGTTGCCGTAACTGATCTTTGACTTCTTCGTATGGTTTTTCTTCTTTCTGACGGTCGATAACCTTGATGATGTGGTAACCATACTGTGTTTCGACAAGATCGCTAATGCTGCCAATGGGCAAATTGAATGCAGCTTCTTCAAACGATTTGACCATACGTCCTTTGGGGAAACTTTCGTACAATCCGCCTTTTTCTTTCGAGCCCGGATCTTCAGAGTATTCCTTTGCCAGCTCGGCAAAATCTTCTCCGGCTTTGGCCATTTCCAGGACTTCCTGCGCCTTTTCGCGAACTGCGGCTTTTTCCTCTTCGCTCTTTCCGCGGGTCATAAATAAAATGTGGCGGACAGTTGCTGTTTTGTCCTCACCGTAAACTTTTTGCAATTCTTGTTCAGTCACTTCAATATCAGGAGCAATGACTTCATCTCTGTATTTACGCATGTACAAACTTTTTTTGACATCATTGATCACATAGTCCAGGGTGAATCCTTGCTTTTCCAGGAACGTTATGAAATTTTCTTTTCCGCCGCGGGATTGATAAATCTGGTCCATTTGATTGTCAACGGCGCTGTCCGGGACAGTAATGCCTTTATCTTTAGCAGCAACTACAAAGAGTTCTCTTTGGGCAACTTGTTGTGCATTTTGGGTAATAAATTGCTGCACCCGCTGCTGAGGTACCTGACTCATGTTTGAGGCAAATTGTTTGAGACCCGCATAAAGGGAAGGTCGAATGTCGGACATCCAGATTTTGAATTCGCTCGTTTCTACGAGAACCTCATTATTGTCCGGAGCTAAAACCGGCATCCCCAAAGTATCGGCAAGAGATTCGAAAAAAGTATATTCTTCCGAACCTTGTTCATAAATGGGTTCTGGTTTTTTTTGTCCACCACATGCGAGAATGACCACCAACGCTAATAAAACTAGTGGGGTTAAACGTTTCATAAAAAAAGGTCTCCTTTTTTGTAATAATTTGGCTGTTTATTTGGCCATTAACAGCTAATATAAGAAATTACTTTTGAATAGCCAAACCTATTTTGAAAAATTGCGCCATACTTGTCAAAATCCCAACAATAGGTCACAATAGTAACAATATAATTTCAAAATATTTAAAATGATACAACACGGATGCAGAAAAGACTTGCGATCCATTGTTAAAGCATATTAACCAATAACTGAGCTTTTATAAAAATGCTGTTTATTAGCTGTTCAAAAAAATATACTCTATTGTCAACGGCAATTTAAAGTACATGTTCCTTAAAAATATAACAGTTGAGATTAATAAAAAATCCCGGACAATTTGCCCGGGATTCGAAATAGGGACCCCCAAAATACGTTATTCACTTAATTTGATAACTTTTGATGGTTTTCGCGATTTTTTTAGGGCTTTCTTTTCCGCCTTTTCATTTCCGTCCTGGTAAATAGCAATTCGGTCGATACCGAAACCAACGGATCGTCCGCCAATGTAAATATTATTGACTCCTTTTTTCAGCCAGAACCGGCGTACGCCCCAGTCCAGCCAGGAAAATTTACTTTTATCTTTCAGAGAATCTCCCATTCGGCGAACAGGATCTTCAGTGGTAATTTTTTTACCGACTTTCCAGACCCACGCATCATTATCACCATCTTCTTTTACATGATGGTTGCGTGCATTTACGCGATACGGACCAGGCTGTTCACACAACACACGTACAATTAACCACTCTTCCTGCGGTCCTTGCCGCTCATCCGAATAATCGTCATTACCGCCGCGTCCGTCAAAAGTTTCAGTGCGCGATGGTCCCTGCCATTCAAGATAGCCTTCTCCGGTAAATCCTTTCGGCTCTTTCATCAATACCCAGTTTTCATGGTGTTCAATATCTTCAGCTTCAACGACTACGATACCGTTCTCTTCTTTCCACACTTGCGGAGGAAGCCATCCATCTTTAGAGCCGGAAACAAAGGCTTTTACCAGTTTTGCAGAACCAAAATACATTGGACTGGTTCCGGCTTCTTTAGATGGATTTTTCCAGGCCATGATTGTTTCAATTTGGTTGCCGGAATCATTATCCAGGGCCATTAATTCCATACCAATTAAATTTCCACATGCAGGTTCTTCACCCACCGTGTGCCACGGCAGAGCCACTTCAAGCACATAACCATTTGGTGATTTTTTCCAGGATCGTTTTGCCGGTACCGAGTCGCCTAACACGGCCTGCGTTCCGACAATATATTTTTCTCTTCTGATACCTTCGCGCAATTTATCTTCACCGATAAAGCTGTATTGTCGGTCTTTATAGCTAAAGCGCACCTCAGCGTTGTGATCAGGATCAATGAGGATGCGAACACCGTCTGTTTCCCAGGATTCTACGTCGTCTGATAATTCGGGAAAGACTTTGTCGTCAGGTACCTCGATGAAAAAATACAAGTTTTCTTCATCCCACATGGTTCGGAATCCTGGATTGAAATCATTAACGCTATCGCGTTGACCTTCGACAATGTGTTGAAAGGGATAATACTTTTGTTT
>Ga0207797_1002598_pt1 | contig 12471 bp, 5 predicted proteins | sample PRCRCaboRojoPR_6_FD_187275 | JGI IMG/M metagenome (GOLD analysis project Ga0207797, IMG submission 187275) | Marine sediment microbial community from Cabo Rojo, Puerto Rico - PR CR 10% Liquid 1 (SPAdes) | ecosystem: Environmental > Aquatic > Marine > Coastal > Sediment | place: Cabo Rojo, Puerto... | reverse complement strand
CTTCAAAATCATGACACCATGAAAAAAATCATCCTGGCTGTTTTGCTTATGGCACCAGCCATCGCATCCTTTTCACAGGCCAACAATGTGACCATCAAGGGGCAGGGGGTACTGCATAATTTGAACCTGACCGGATCGTCCGCACCTGAAAAACAGATAATGGGCAGTCCTTATCTGAATGTAGACTATATGTATGGGAAGATCGTTCTGGTCAATGGCAGGGAGGTCAAGGGCATGTTAAGATACAATGTCCGCACCCAGGATTTTGAGGTGGTGATCGAAAAGGATACATTGTACATATCCGAGCCTGAACTGGTAAGGCAGGTCAATTTTGCCGGCAAGACCTTTGTTTACTCCCTGGCCATAGAAGAGATCAACGGCCAGGAATTTTTAACCGGCGGTTATTATGAAGTTGTTGCAGGGTCCGGGGGCTCGGCCAAACTATTGGTCAAGCACGAAAAGAAGATCAAGGAAAGCAGCTATGCCTCCACGTTGGGTGGTGGAGGAACCGGCATCAAGCGGTATGTGGGCGAGCAGAATTTCTACATCAAGCCCGGAGCAAAACGGGCTGCTTATCGCATTACCAGTTCCAAAGATCTGGTCTCCCCCTTTCGGGAAAATAAGATCGGCCAGGAGCAGATTAAAAAATACATCAGCCGCAACAACATCAATGCAAGCGATGTGGAGGATCTGAAACGATTTCTGGAGTATTGCAACCAGTTATAATTTACCGGTTTTAGCAATGTGCTTTAGGTGATATGCTTTTCGGGATGAATTTAGGTCCTTTTGAAACTATAGTGTAAATCCTCCAAGGTCAGATAAACAGAGGCCCGGTCAACGGACCTCTGTATTTTTTTAGGCATCCTCTTTTGGAAGATGCTTCCCTTATTTATGAATGCGCTCCATCAGCCTCCATGGCAAAAAACATGGAGGTTTTTTTATTTTAACTAATTTTAAATAACCTGGCGGTTAGGTAGATAAAAATACTTAGGTAGCCTTGAAAGGGTTATGGGATGGAGGGTATGAGTTTCTTTTGAAACGATCTAGAATTAAAATTTGATAATATCTTCAGTTTATCTAGTATTTTATACTGATAAGCAGAATTATAATTTGTTTTATAAAATTGTTAAAAATTCAAAATATTTCATAAATTGCCATTGTTTTTAATTAATCCTTTTAACCCTAATCCTAAACTTTATGTTATGAGAAAGCTAAGCTTTTTATTGACTTTCTTGCTGTTTGTCGGATTCACGGCAACGGCACAGATGCAGATTACGGGTCAGGTCACCAATGCGGAAACGGGTGACCCGATTCCCGGGGTATCGGTTGTTGTGAAGGGCCAGACAACAATGGGTACCGCCACCGATATGGATGGCAACTATACCCTGGAGGGTGTTCCCTCCAATGCTGAGGTCCTTGTCTTCAGTTTTGTGGGGATGCAGCAGCAGGAAGTGGCCATCAACGGACGCAACCGCATCGACATCCAGCTGGTTCCATCTGTGGAGGAGCTGGACGAGGTGGTTGTTACCGGTTATGGCGTTAAGAAAAAGGGGTCCATCACGGGTTCCGCTACCATGGTAAAGGCCGATAAGCTGGAGAAAGTGCCTGCTGCCAGTTTTGACGGCATGCTGCAGGGACAGGTAGCAGGACTCCTGTCCATTTCCTCTTCGGGCCGGCCCGGCGCAGAATCAACCGTGCGCATCCGGGGGCTCAACTCCATCAATGCCGGCAATGATCCGCTGTATGTTGTTGACGGTGTGCCCGTTTCAGGCAATTTCTCCATCCTGAACCCCAACGACATCGAGCAGATCACCGTGATGAAGGATGCTTCCATGACCTCTATATACGGGGCCCGTGCTTCGAACGGTGTGATCGTGATCACCACCAAAAGGGGACGTAAGGCCAAGGAGACCGAAATTGAATTCTCTGCCCAATACGGTATGGATCAGATTGCCCGGAACAAGTTCGAGATGATGAATACCACCCAGAAGCTTGATTATGAAGAGGCATTGGGTCTACGAACGCCGGGATCCTACAATCGCGATTCGCTGGAACAGATCAACACCAACTGGCTGGATGCCGTTCTGGCCGATGCCAACACCCAGTCGTACCAGCTTTCTGCAAGGGGCGGAAATGAAGACACCCGTTTCTTTGCCTCCGGTCAGTATTATGACCAGGGAGGTATCCTTCCCCGCTCTGACTTCAAACGGTATGCATTGCGGGTGAACCTGGACCACGATGCCTCCGACAGGCTGTCGTTCGGCTCCAGAATGTATCTGGGCTTTGAGGACAACAAGAATACCGTGGCCGAAGGGGGTTATGCCAACAATGTCTACAATCCCGTTTTCTCAGCCAGGCTGTTGAATCCCTATTTGCAACCCAGAGTTGACGGGGAATATACCACTAAAGGTCTGCCCTGGGGAAACCCCCTCGAGCAGATTGATTTGAATGACAACGGCAGCAACCGTCTGAAGCTGACCGGGAGTATTTTTGCCAATTACGAGATTATCGAAGGACTGTCCCTTAGATCCACTTTGGGTGGCGACATGTTTGATTTTAATACCAATGAGTGGCTCAATCCCAACTCGGCCTGGGGCATGTCGGTCAATGGCAGTGTGGAGGATTATTTCTCCCGCAACAGGCGGATCAACGTGACCAACCTGCTCAACTACGACTTTAAGCTGGGTGCTGCCCATACGTTTAATGCCAAGCTGGGCCAGGAGAGCATACAGAATTATTACAAGAACTTTCGCATTGAAGGCAAAGGCCTCCCCAATGATAAGGTGAAGGTAGTGGGCTCAACCACCGAGGCGGATGGCTGGGGTGGCAATATCACCGAGTTTACTGTAGCTTCCTATTTTGGAGCCTTGTCCTACAATTACCAGGAGAAGTACTTTTTGGATCTCTCCTACAGACGTGACGGCAGCTCTCGGTTCGGTGAAGATGTCCGCTGGGGTAACTTCTGGTCGGTCGGTGTATCCTGGAATGCCCACAAAGAAAGTTTTCTGCAGGGTTTTGATGCGATCCAGGACCTGAAGTTAAGCGGCTCGGTGGGTACCGTTGGGAACTATGACATTGGAAACTACCTGGCCCAGGCCCTGTATGCTTATGACGTGCAGTACAACAATGCGAACGGAAGCCGTCCCGATCCGGCCGGACCGGGTAATCCTGAACTGACCTGGGAAAGGTTGCTTAAGGCCAATATCAACCTGAACTTCAGCGTGTATGACTTTGTCAACTTCAACATCGATGTTTACCGCAACCTGACCACCGACATGCTGTTCGAGGTACCCACCTCACTGACCAGCGGTTGGGATGAATACTGGGACAATGTGGCTGAGATGGAAAACCGCGGTATAGAGGTAGAGGCCGATTTTAATGTCCTTCAATCACAGAACCTGCTGTGGAATTTGACGGCCAACTTCTCCTACAACCAGAATCAGGTCAAGTCACTCTATGGTGACAAGGAGGAGATCCTCGAGAGCGGCACCATCATCAAGGAAGGCTATCCCTACGGGCAGTGGTACGAAGTGGAATGGGCCGGTGTGAATCCCGCTACGGGCGAGGCGATGTGGTATGACAAAGACGGCAACATTGTCAACTATTTCAGTGAGAACAACCGTAGGCTGCAGGCAGGCAAGAGCTATCTTCCTCCCTATTCAGGCGGACTTACCAATACCTTCAGCTACAAAGGGATCACCCTCAGTGCCCAGTTCTCCTGGATGGCTGAGAAATACCTCTTCAACAACACCGCCTATTTCATTGAATCCAACGGTCAGTTTGCCGCCTACAACCAGGACGTTTCCATGCTGGATTACTGGAAGGAGCCCGGCGATGTGGCAGCCAATCCCTATCCGGACGGCACCAACTATTTTGATACCCGTTTTCTGGAGGATGCCTCTTTCATCCGGATGAAGGATTTGACCCTGTCTTATCAGTTCTCCGACCAGTTGATGGACAAGTTGAGGGCATTCAAATCCGTGCGGATTTATGCCAAGGCAAGAAACCTGCTCACTTTCTCCCCCTACCAGGGTATCGATCCGGAATTTTACGGGAGGTATGAGTTGAATGCCTATCCTCATGTTAAGACCATCATTTTAGGCTTAGATTTTGGACTATAAAATACCACAGACCATGAAAAATATATATATCATACTGTTTACCATTCTGGCTACATTGCTTTTCTCCTGTAGCGAAGGTTTCCTCGACAAGAAGCCCCATGATGCGGTGGCTTCCAGTCAGGCCATTACCACTATGAACGATGCGGAAGTCGCATTGAACGGGGTGTATTCAGGACTCAAGGCGGGAAGCGCCTATGGCAGATTACTGACCGTTCTACCCGATGTGATGACCGATGCAGCCCTTGCCTCAGTGGGCTACACCAACCAGCTGGGCGAGATGTACAAATACAACTATGTGCCCGGTACCGGCGAGGTAAGTAATATATGGGCCAGGGGCTACAACACCATTGCCCGGGCCAACAACATCATCAACTCCATCGACGGCATCGAGGGAGAGCAAAGCGAAAAGGACAATCTGAAGGGCCAGGCGCTCTTTGCCAGGGCTATTGCCCATTTTGATATGGTACGGTTGTATGCCAAGGCCTATGATCCGGCCAATGCTACCAGCACCAAGGGTATACCCTACATCAAGGAGACCAAGCTGGGCAGTCCGGAGCGCGACAATGTGGACCTGGTCTATACCGAGATCATCAATGACCTGAACCAGGCCAAGCCCCTCATCCAGGATGCAGGCAGTCCTACACCCGAGAGCTATGACTATTTCACCAAAGCCTCGTGCGATGCTCTGCTGGCCCGTGTGTACCTGACCATGCAGGACTATGACAATGCCGTGGAATATGCCGAGAATGTGATCCAGGACTACAGCTTCAGCCTGATCGACGACCAGGCAGAGTATGCCTCCATGTGGCTGAATGACGAGGGTAGCGAGATCATCTGGCGGGTCAAATTTACTCCTACCGATATCGGTGGTTCCCCGGGTTATAACTACTACAACGATGCCCAGGGTCCTCCCAGCCCGGATTACCAGCCGGCCGAGTGGATCCTGAACCTCTACGACCAGGCCAACGATTTTCGCTATGAAGTGTACTTCCACGAAGATGCTCTTACCAACGAGGGATGGACAGCCACCCTGGTGGATAAGTATCCCACCAATCCGCTGTTTACCGATAACGGCGCCAACATGCCCAAGGTCTTCCGCCTGCCCGAGCAGTATCTCATCGCAGCCGAAGCCCATGCCGAACTGGACAACGATGGTTTGGCCATGGGTTATCTCAACGATCTGAGGGCGACCCGCATTGCAGGCTATACCGATGAGAGCCTGACGGGCAATGCCCTTAAGGATGCCATTTGGGATGAGCGGATCAAGGAACTGGCCTATGAGGGCCATTACTGGTTCGATCTCAAACGCAAGGGCATGGGATTTACCCGAACCCCCCAGGCCAACACTTTCACTGCCAACGACCTGTCGGTACCCAGTGACAATTTCCGTTGGCAATGGCCCATTCCTCAGGATGAGATCAATGCCAACGAAAACATGGTACAAAATAATGGATACAACTAAAAAACAAGCGTTATGAAAAGGATTAAATATCTCTATATTATTGCCATATTAGGAATCATTGGCATTTTCTCCTCCTGTGAGGAGGCAGAGCCGGTGCTTTTTCCTGATGACGTTACGATGACCGTTTTCCGTGGTGCCAAAGGAGAGGTTACCGAGGGTAAAACCATCAAGATCCCCATCTATGTGGCCTCCAGGGAGGTCAAGGATGTGTCTTTCGATGTGACTTTCAATGGAGAAGATTATTCGAACCCTGCCGTTGAAGGAACGGATTTTGAACTCGAAAGCAGCAAAACCGTGACCCTGAACGGTGTTCATGAAGACACCATCGTGGTGAAGACCCTGGACAATGACGTCAGGGACTATGACAAGATGGTGAAGGTTACCTTTACCAACCTCAAGAATACAGAGGCAGGTCTTCAGGACACTACCTACCATGAGTTCGAGCTGATCATCAGGGACAATGAACATCCCCTGAAGCTGATACTCGGCGAATATGAGGTGGCCGCCCAATCGGGTTTCTCGGGGGGTGGAGACGTCAACTTGACCATGAACGTGATGCCTGTGGACGGCGATGTGACCCAGGTGATGATGCGGGCCGGTGAACTTGCCGGCGGCTATAACTTCAGCGATGATGATGTGTTCTATGGTCAGGTGGACATCGATGCCAAGACCATTCAAATCGAGGCAGGCCAGAGCTTTTCGGATGCCGGTTATGGGGCGAGTAAGCTTACAGGATTTGTGGGAGCAAGCGGTTCTCCTCAGATCGCGGATGGCGACTTTATTCAGGGAACCTTTGACGATCAGGGTACCATCACCATCAACGACTGGATGGGTATTGTCATCACCGAGGGTGCCTATGTTGGCGCCATGTACCAGCTTATTCAGGCCAACAGCGTCTGGACCAAGGCGGCCGCAAGCGCCACGGCCAAAAAGTCCGGGGAACAGGATCCGCAAAATAGGATACCGAGAAGGTTGAACCGATAAACTTGGGCTTGAAAATAGACCGTTATTTTTAGGTTGGGAAAAGAGCTGCTCCACTTTGGATGCAGCTCTTTTTTATTGATCCTCTATTTGCCGGGCCCTTTTCTCCATCCGCCCGTCCTTCTCCTGAAGCCTTTTTTCCCTATCCGGGCTGAAACAAACCCCCTCTTTTTCAATTTCCTGCACTTTGTATAACAAGTCTTATTAATAAAAAAAATATATTGTGATTCAAATAACACTATGTTATCAAACACGGGCTCTGGTCTATAATCTTTATAATTCGTATAAATAATTGAGAGTATGCTGTTAAGTTTATATTAATAGTTTCTTATAAAACAAAATTATAACCATTTGTATTCATTAGGTGCTTAAAATAAGCACATTAAACTCACATGATTCTTTATAAAATTAATCATTTAGTTAATTATTTTTTTTTACTTTTATCCCTGTTTATGGCGCAAGCCTATTTCATTAACCCTAAATTTTTATTTTTATGAGAAAACTCAGCCTTTTCTTAACCTTTGTGCTTCTCGTGGCCTTTCAGGCTGCCGCACAAATGCAGGTATCGGGAACGGTTACTAATGTAACTACTGGTGACCCCATCCCCGGCGTATCCATTGTGGTAAAGAGCCAGGTTACCCTTGGAACCAGCACCGACATGGATGGTCACTACACCCTGAAAGGGATACCATCTGATGCCCAAACCCTGGTATTTAGTTTTGTCGGAATGAAAGACAAAGAAGTTGCCCTCAACGGCCAGAGCGTGATCAATGTGGCTCTGGAAGAGAAAACCATGGAAATGGACGAGGTGGTTGTGGTTGCGTATGGATCAAGACGTAAGGGCGGCATCACCGGATCAGTTGACGTGGTCAACGCCACGCAACTGGAAGATGCCCCTGCCATGAGCTTCGACCAGATGCTCCAGGGTAAAGCCACCGGTGTGGAGGTGACTGCCAACAGCGGCCGTCCCGGCGCAGCCGCCAATGTGAACATCCGCGGTATCGGCTCTGTCAACGCCGGCAATCAGCCCCTCTATGTGGTGGATGGGGTGCCCGTGGAAGCCCAGAACTTTTCTGCGCTCAACCCCAGCGATATCGAATCCATCTCCATCCTGAAAGACGCTTCGGCATCCTCCATTTACGGATCAAGGGCTGCCAACGGTGTTGTACTGGTTACCACCAAGACCGGACGCAAGGACCAGGATGCCCAGATCACCTACCGTTATGAATACGGTACCAACGAGATGCTGACCGGTAACGTCGATATGATGAATGCCCGCGAAAAACTCAACTATGAAAACGCGATTGGCTATGCCAACCGCACGCGAAGCGAGATTGACAGCCTGGCCCAATATGGCCACAACTGGTTCAATACCCTGAGCCGCAGAGGCGCTACTCAGAAACATTTCTTGTCTGCCCGTGGCGGTGGCTCCAGAACCACTTATTACTTCTCACTCTCCAATTACAATATGGATGGTGTTGTGGAAGGATCATACATGGACCGGACCACCGGCCGTCTGAACGTGAGCTACGACGTTTCCGATGATTTCACCATGGGCACCAAGCTGACCGTGGGCGGATATCAACGCGGCGTTTTGAGAGACCGCAGAAATGTTCAGAACCCCTTTGCCGCCATGTTCTACTACAATCCCTATGAGCCCGAGAAACTCCCCAACGGCGAGTGGAATCCCACCCACCAGTATTTCAGCATCTCCGAAGCCCTGGAGAACAACCCTGAGAGTCTTGAGCAGATCAAGTCCGTGGGCAACGTCTTCGGCGAATACCAACTCATGGAGGGTTTGAAGTTCAAAACGCAGGTTGGCCTCGATTTCAAAGAACTGGTAGGAGAATATTATAACCAGCCCGGTTCTATTCTGGCCGGCTATGTAGGCGACAGCAAGCGTGATAACTGGACCCGGGAGTACATGAGCCTCTTCACCAATACCCTGAACTATCAGGCGCAATTCAACTCCGTACACAACATCGACGCACTGGTGGGTACCGAATACAACCGTTTTTACCGGAAGCTTTTGCGGGTGAACGGTAAAGGTTTCCCCTCTGCCAAGGTGAGCACCATGGCCAATGCCGCCGAGATTAACGGTGGAACCACCACCCGCTCGGATTTCTCATTGATGTCCTATTTCAGTAAGGTAGCTTACGATTACAACAACAAGTATTACCTCGACCTCTCATACCGCCGCGACGGCTCCAGCCGCTTTGGTGAGGAAAACCGCTGGTCCAACTTTTGGTCAGTGGGATCAAGCTGGAACATGCACCAGGAAGCTTTCATGGAAGCCATCTCTTTTATCGACCGGCTGAAAGTCCGCGGTAGCATAGGTACCACCGGTAACTACAACATCGGTAATTATGCTTCCCTCGGATTGTGGAGCTTTGGTAGTTACAGCGGCGCCTCGGCTTCCTATCAGACCCAGATTGAAAATCCCGGTCTTACCTGGGAAAAATCACTCTCCAAGTCCGTTGGCATCGAGTATGCCCTGTTCAACAACCGCCTCAGCGGTTCGTTCAACTATTATGTGGACAACACCAATGACATGCTCTTTGAGGTGGAGCTGTCCAGGACTTCCGGTTTCAGCAACCGCATCGACAATGTGGGGAGCATGACCAACAAAGGCATCGAGCTGGCCATGGACTACGACATCATCGAGAATGACAACCTGCAGTGGAACATGGGCTTTCAGCTCTCCCGCAACGTCAATGAGGTCACCAAGCTGGCCGGTGAGGATATCGTCACCTATCGCACCATCATCCGTGAAGGCGAGCCCATCTACTCCTTCTATATGGTCAGGTATGCCGGTGTCAACCCCGATAACGGCGAGAAGCTCTACTACGACAAGAACGGTGAGATCACCAACGTGTGGAGCGGCGACGATGCCGTGTTGCTGAACAAAACCCCGCATCCCGATTTCTATGGCAATGTCAATACCTCCTTGACCTATAAGGACTTTAACCTGAGTGCCGTGCTTTATTATACCAAGGGCAATTACATCACCAACGGGATCAACTATTTCACCCACAGTGACGGGGCCAATGTGGCCGACAACCAGAGCCGCGATATGCTCAACTACTGGAAAGAGCCCGGTGATGCGAATGTACAGCCCAAGCCGGTGGTTGGCTCATCCAATCACTATACCGACCGCTATCTTGAAGATGCGTCCTACATGAGACTGAGAGAAGTGAGGGCCAGCTATACCCTGCCTGAGAAGCTCACTTCCAAAGTCAAACTGAACAGGGTGTCCGTATTCCTGACCGGTAAGAACCTGTTCACTTATGCGCCCAACTTCACCGGCTTCGATCCGGAAGTGGGAACACCCAGTGGAGAAAGTTCATCCACCGCTGCTTTCGGTAGCTTCTACGACTTCTCTTATCCTACAACCCGTACCTATATGCTGGGTCTCGAGGTTAGGTTTTAATCATGCAACAAAACACAACAAACATAAGCAATTATGAAAAAGATATTTTTAATACTAGTAACTTTTGGCCTTTTCTTAGCAGGCTGTGAAGACAAGTTGGATATGAATCCGCATCAGTCGCTCTCAGAGGCTCAGACCTTCTCCAAGGCTCAGGATTTTGAGAATGCTGTTCGGGGAGTGTATACCGAGATGCTTGATGCCGGTGCCAAGGGAGAATTCCGGGTTATCTTTCCCGATGTGGCCTCCGACAACCTGATTCAATGCAGAGACGGACGACTGACTCTGTCTGACGTCCAGGACTGGAACCTCTCCAGCGACCATTACTATCCCGGCAACTTCTGGGCAGCCCAGTACGATGCCATCAACATTGCCAACAAGGTGATCGCGAATGCGAAGGAGTTCGAAGCCGTTGATGAAGCCGGTCGGCAGCTTATCGAAAATGCGGTGGGCGAGGCCTATGCGCTGAAGGCCATACTGCACTTCGACCTGGTTCGCATTTTTGGCGAATCCTATGAGAAAGCCACTGATCAGTCTCCTGGCATACCCTATATGGAAGAGGCCAGGATCGGATTCCCCGAAAGGGAGACCGTCAGGAGCAATTATGACAACATCGTTGCCGACCTGAAAACGGCCATTGACAAACTTACCCTGGAAAATGGCAGGACCAGGATCAACAAGTCTACTGCACAGGCTTACCTGGCAAAGGTCTATTTCTTCATGGGCGATTACGACAATGCCATCACCTATGCCAATAAGGCCTTGCCGAATTACGGCCTGAACACCATCGATGCGTTCCCTTCGATATGGACCGACGAGACCGACAAAGGAGTGATCTTCAAACTGGCGATCACCGAGCAGGACGGTGTGGAATGGGCCAACGGCTTCAGTCAGACCAGCCCCGACGGAACCAAATCGGAATACGTATGCGATTATGAACTCTATCAGATGTATGATGCCAATGATGTCCGGCTTAATACCTACATCACCACATCAGAGTTCAATGGTACCAATTACAACCACATCAAGAAGTTCATGGGTCGCCCCGGCGCCAATGCAACCCCCAACCTGGTTGATATCAAGGCCTTAAGAACCGCAGAGCTTCTGCTGACCAGAGCCGAAAGCTATTATATGACCAGCCAGGAAGGCAAAGCGTTGGATGATCTCAATGCCTTGAGAAGCCATCGTTATACAGGCTTTACCCCCGGCACGGAAACCGGCCAGGCCCTGATCGATGAGATCAGGAAGCAAAGGCGACTGGAGCTTGCTTTTGAAGGTGACAGGTGGTTCGATCTGAAACGCCGCAATGTAGATATCACCCGTGCCAGCTATGGCGACCATGCCGATGGAACAGGCGATGTCTACCGTGTGCTGACACTGGACAAGGATGATCCGCAGTGGCTCTATCCCATCCCGGATTATGAGATGAACGCGAATCCCAAGATGAAGCAAAACGAGGGCTATTAATCGTCCGGAGCATATTTTGACCAAAAGGCTGTCTCAACGGGGCAGCCTTTTTTTTATCCCCCTATGTATGAATTTTTCAATACCCCGGTCCTTATGTGAGCTGATAGGTTTTTCTTCCCATGTGCCTGAAAGGTTTTAAATCCTATAAGACAGATAACCACGTGTGGGTTTTCCTTCCTTATACGTCTTATAGGGTTCAAAAAAACCTTATGTGCCCTTAAGCGCTTTATGTGGTATAAAAAACACCCGAACCTGTGTCCGGGTGCCTCCTTGGGGTAAATGTAGCCTGCCTGTGCTATGAATTTTTATTGATGTGCAACCCGCATTCCTTCTTTTCGGGAGCCTCCCACCACCATCTTCCGGCCCGCACATCCTCGCCGGGCTTTACGGCACGGGTGCACGGCTCACAGCCTATGCTGGGATATCCCCGGTCGTGCAGTTCGTTGTAGGGCACCCCGCGGGCTTTGATATAGTCCCAGACATCCTGCTCATCCCAGTCATAGAGAGGATTCACCTTGATCATGTTGTACTGCTCGTCCCACTCCACAGGCTTGAGGTTCAACCGGGTGATCGACTGGCCTCTCCTCCTGCCGGTAATCCATATTTTCCTGCCCCGGATCGCCCGGTTAAGCGGCTCAACCTTCCGGATATAACAGCACTCCTTGCGGTTCTCCACGCTCTCGTAGAAAAGATTGATGCCCTTCTCCTTGACCATCTCCTGAACCCTCTTGTAATCGGGAAAGAAAACGTTGATCTTGATGTTGTAATGTTTGTTGGTTTTGTCCAGAAGTGTATAGGTCTCGGGAAAAAGCCTGCCGGTGTCCAGGGTGATGATGTAGGCATCTTTATGTTCGGTGGCAATCATATCGGTCAGTACCTGCCCTTCTGCACCCAGACTGCTCGAAAAGACAGCCTCATCCTTATAGTTTTCCATAAAATAGCTGACAATCTCCTGCGAGCTGGCATTCTCCAGCAACCTGCGGAGTTCTTGTGCCTTTTCTTGGTTCACCATT
>Ga0207797_1002597_pt1 | contig 12475 bp, 9 predicted proteins | sample PRCRCaboRojoPR_6_FD_187275 | JGI IMG/M metagenome (GOLD analysis project Ga0207797, IMG submission 187275) | Marine sediment microbial community from Cabo Rojo, Puerto Rico - PR CR 10% Liquid 1 (SPAdes) | ecosystem: Environmental > Aquatic > Marine > Coastal > Sediment | place: Cabo Rojo, Puerto... | reverse complement strand
CTACTCCCGGATCACCACCGTTCCGGCGATCCGGTCGTGCAGGGCCTGGCGGTTCGGGTCCCACAGGAGCTGGGCGAAGCCCAGCAGCCCCGTGAGCACGGACGCGGCGTAGCCGCCGAATCGGCTGAACGCGTCCCAGGTGGTGAGCGTGTCACCCTCGATGCGCACCACCCGGATGCCCAGCAGGCGCTTGCCCGGCGTGCGTCCCCGCCAGAGCGCCAGGCTCGCCGTGAAGTAGATCCCGAGCCATCCGAGGCCCAGGCCCAGGTCGTCGAGGGTTCCCCGAACCAGGTCGATGACGCTCGGCGGCTGTCGCGCGGCCTCGAGCTCGTCCTCGAGGTGTGCCAGGCGCTCCTCCAGCTGGCGCTGTCCGGCCGGGGGCGGGGTGCCCAGGAGGCGGCCCGCCAGGGCCGCGACCCGGCCGGATCGTCCGGAGTCGGCCGCCGCGGCCAGGGCGGCGAGGAGCGAGTCCCGCGCCTCCGCGCGCCGGACGGTGGTGGAGTCGAGGCGCGCCAGGGCCGTGTCGACGATCGACTCCAGATTCCCGTCCCAGGCCACCACTTCCTCCCGGTCCAGGGCGTCCTCCACGACGTCGGCGACGCTGTCCGCCACCACGTCCCGGGGCTCTCCCCTGCGATAGATCTCCAGCGCCAGGCCCGAAGCGCGCTCCCGCGCGGCCTCCACCGACGGGGCGTCGCGGAGCCGCCGGACGGCGGCGGGGATCGTGGGTCGCGCCTCGGGCGCCGCGGCGTCCGCCGAGGGCCCCGAATCGGCCGCCGTGCTCCCGCGGACCGCGCTCGCCGGGGAGAGGGCGGCGGAGCGCGTCCCGTCGGGGGCGGGCGGGGAACCGTCGTCCGTGAACATGCCGGCGACCAGGACGATGACGGCCAGGCCCGCCGTGGCCACGGCCGTCCACCGGAAGAGTCTCCGAACGCGGTCGGACGAGAGCCGCACGTCGGCCTCGGGATCCGCGACGCGCCAGAGCAGCCATGCGCCCACCAGGGCCACCAGCCACGGGCTGATGAATCGGGTCACCGCGATCGTCCCGATGACCGAGAGGTCGATGAGCATGGCTCCCAGCCGCCGGAGCGGATGGGCCAGGGGGCGGCCCAGGATGTCGGGATCGACCCGGAATCCGGTCTCGGTCACCCGGTGTCTCGGATCGTTCGGGTCCTCGGTACGAAACCACACGATGAGCTTCCAGGCGGAGCGATGGCCAGGGATCCGGGCACTCTGCGTACGTCGAGGGTAAGGGAAGGTGCGGACGCGACCAAGAGCGATCAGCGGGGGAGGGCGGGGTGGACGACGAGACGGGCAGGACTGGACAGACGAAATCCACGGCCGGCGGGCAGGGACCGCGCGTGGCCGTGTTCGGCGCCACCGGCGGCATCGGGCGGCACCTGGTGCCGGAGCTGCTGGCGCGCGGGGTCGAGGTGCGCGTGGTCTCGCGGAGCCGGGAGAACCTGGAGCGGGACTTCGCCGGGAGCGGGGCCGAGATCGTGGCGGCGGATATCGGCGAGCGCGAGGCGGCGGACCGGGCGGCGGAGGGATGCGACGTGGTGGTGCACGCGGTTGGACTCCCGGCGGAGGCGTTCGAGCGCCATCTGCCGCTGGCCCGCAGTACGGTGGACGCCGCCGACCGGGCCGGGGCCCGATGCTTCCTGGTCACCTCGTACTGGTCCTACGGCCCAGGCGACGACGGGGCCATGTCCGAGGTTCGGGCCCGCACGGGGGACAGCCGCATGTCGGAGGTTCGGGAGGAGCAGGAGCGGATCTTCCTCGAGGAGGGCGGCGCCGTGGCGCGGCTTCCGGACTTCTTCGGCCCGGACCCGGGCTTCAGCCTCCTGAACGACGGCCTGGAGAGCCTGGCAGGGGGCGACACCGTCTCCTGGCCCGGCGATCCCGAAGCGCCCCGGGACTTCGTCTACTACCCCGACGCGGGCCGCCTGCTGGCGGAGCTCGTCCTGGACGAGCGGAGCTACGGGGAGCCGTGGAACGTGCCGGGATCCGGAGCCGAGACTCCCAGATCGCTCCTGGAGTCGGCCGCCCGGATCGCCGGGCGGGAGCTCCGCCTCCGCCGGATCCGACGCTGGATGGCGTATCTCGTGGCGCCGTTCGATTCCGAAGTCCGTGCCTTCCTGGACATCATGCCGCTGTACGAGGCGCCGGTCGTCCTCGACTGTTCGAAGCTGGAGGGGCTTCTGGGCGACGTGGAGACGACGGACTACGAAGAAGCCCTGTCGGCCACGCTGGACTGGATGGAGGCGCGCCGGTAGTCGTTCCTGGGCCACACGTTGCCGCAGACCGAGGAGAGGGAGGACACGGGATGGACGACGAGACGGTGGTCGTACGGAAGTTCCGCTCGCGCCTGGAGGCCGAGATGGCGCAGGGCCTGCTCGAGGGCGAGGGCATCCGGAGCGAGGTGACGGCCGACGACCTGGGGGGACAGGTGCCCGGCATGCTTCCCGCGCGCCTGGCCGTGCTCCGGGACGACCGGGAGCGCGCCGAGCAGATCCTGGACGACGCCGGCGTGGAGGGCATGGAGTCGTGACGGGGTGAACGCGGTTCACACTCCGTCCGCATGGCGCTGAAACATTCGGCGAGACGTCGTATACGACGTTCACGATGACCCAACGCGACGAGATCCTGGACTGCGCCTGTCAGCTCTACCTGGACGAGGGTCCCGAGGGGCTGAAGATGCGGCGCCTGGCCGACGAGGTCGGCGTCACTCCGGGCGCCCTGTACCGGCACTACGAGGGCAAGGACGAGGTCCTGCTGGACCTGGTGGGCCGGGCCCACGAGACGCTCCTGGGCTACCTGACCCGGGCCCTGGCGGGAGGCTCGCCGGCCGAGCGGATGCGGCTCGCCGAGGAGGCGTACCTGGACTTCGCCCTCGAGGAGGCCCGCCTCTACAAGGTGTTCTACGCGACGCCGGAGCTGATCGGGATCGAGGAGCTGCCGGAGGAGACGGCCGACCGGGCCCGGGCCGTCCAGCAGTTCTGGCAGGACCGCGTCTCCGAGTGCGTGGACGCCGGCCTGCTCCGGGACACAGACCCCTGTGAGCTGGGGGTGACCCTCTGGTCCCACAGCCACGGCCTGCTCTCCCTCTTTCACCGGGGCCTGCTGGGCGTGGACGAGTCGGAGTTCCGGGAGCTGTTCCTCAGTTCCCGCCTGCTGGCCCTGCAGGGCGTGGCGCCCGAGGAGGCCCACGAGCGGCTCGAGGAGGTCTGGCGCGGGGTCGCGGTGGCCTGACGCCGGCTGAAACGTCAGGGCCACCGGGGCCCGTACAGATGCACCGGCGGCCTCGCCGACCGCCGTCCCTGCCGGATCCCCGTCGCTGGATCGCACGCGTCTGCTTCTGTCGAGGACAGAGAACGCCATGACACGTTCGACCCACAGATCGATCGGAGCGCTCGCAGCGGGGCTCGCCGCGGCTGTCGTCGCGGCGGGGTGTGCCGGCTCGTCGGGCTCCGCCGCCGAGGAGCAGAGCGGCGCCGCCGGCGACTCGATCTCGGCCGCCCGGATCGTGGACGTCGAGACCCGTGCGGTTCGCCCGGACACGTTCGTCGACCGTCTGCACATGACCGGCACCGTCGAGGCGGAGAGGACGGTGGACCTGACGGCCCAGGAGAGCGGCAGGGTCCGGGAGCTCCCCGCCGAGAAGGGGACGCGGCTGGAGGCCGGCGCCCCGATCGCCGAGATCGATGCCCGGGAGCTCCGCGCCCAGCTCGAGGAGGCCAGGGCCCGGGCCGAGCTGGCACGGGAGCAGTGGGAGCGCCGGCGCGAGCTCTACGAGGAGAAGAACGCCATCTCCGAGCTGGACTACCTGGAGGCCCGTTCCCAGGCCGATCAGGCGTCGGCCCGTGTGGAGCGCCTGGAGGCCCGGCTCGACGACAAGACCATCGAGGCTCCCTTCACCGGCGTCCTGGACGAGCGCCCCGTGGAGGTCGGCACCACGGTGTCGCCGGGACAGTCGGTGGCCACGCTGGTGGATCTCCGGCCGGTGAAGGTCTCGGCCGGCGTTCCGGAGCGGTACGCCAACGACGTCTCCGTGGGCGACAGCGCCGCCGTGACGGTCCCGTCGCTGAACGACGGCACCTTTCGCGGGGAGCTCACCTACGTGGGGGCGGCGGTCGGCGAGGACAGTCGGACCCTGCCCGTGGAGATCGAGCTCCCGAACGTGGACGGGCGACTGAAGCCCCGCATGGTGGCCGACGTCTCGATGGTCCGCAGGCGATGGTCCGGGGCGATCTCCGTGCCCCAGGACGCCGTGCTCCGCACCTCCGACGGCTTCGCCGTCTACGTGATCGAGGAGACCGAAGCCGGGAGCGTGGCGAGGCGTCGGGCCGTACAGCTCGGTCCGCGCGAGTCCGATCGGGTGCTGGTGGAGAGCGGCCTCGAGGCCGGTGACCGGCTCGTGACCGTGGGGCAGCAGCAGCTGGCCGACGGCGACCGGGTGCGGCTGGCGGAGTCACAGTGACGACGTCGGAGACGCCGACTCCGGACGAGATCGAGGCCCAGGGCGATCCCGAGGAGCTCCAGTCCTTCCTGGACCGCTTCAAGGAAAACCCTCTCACCACCTTCGCGGTGGATCACTCCACGGCCGTGGTGGTGCTCTTCGTCCTGATCACCGTGGCGGGCGTCCTCGCCTACGGGAGCATCCCGAAGGAGTCCTTCCCCGAGGTGGAGATCCCCACGGTGGCGGTGAGCACCGTCTATCCCGGTGTCTCCCCGTCCGACATGGAGACGCTGGTGACCCGACCGCTGGAGGAAGAGCTCCAGGGGATCTCGGAGATCGACGAGCTGACGTCCACCTCGGTCGAGGGCTACTCGAACATCACCGTGGAGTTCTCCTCCTCGGTGGACATGAACGAGGCTCTCCAGAAGGTGCGGGAGAAGGTGGACCTGGCCCGACCGGAGCTTCCGGACGAGGCCGAGGACCCGCAGATCATCGAGTTCAACACCGACGAAGTCCCCGTCATGCAGGTCAACCTGTCGGGGGACTACAGCCTGGTCCGGCTCAAGGAAGTGGCCAAGGACCTCCAGGACCGGCTGGAGCAGATCAACCTGGTGCTCCGGGCCGAGCTCCGGGGAGGACGCGAGCGGAAGGTCCGGGTGAGCGTCGACCTCACCGACCTCAAGTACTACGGCCTGTCCTTCACCCAGCTGGTCAACACGATCCAGTCCGAGAACGTGGACGTCCCCGGCGGATCCATCGACGCCGGATCCCAGGAGTACCTCCTCCGGGTCGGCGGACGCTTCGAGGACCCGAGGCGCATCGAGGACCTGGTGGTGGCCCGGAGGGGCGGAAGCGCGGTCCACGTCCGGGACGTGGCGGACGTGGACTTCGGGTTCGCCGACCGCGAGAGCTTCGCCCGCCTGGACGGTTCCCCCGTGGTCACCCTCTCCATCGTGAAGCGCTCGGGCGCCAACATCCTGAAGACCTCGCGCCAGGTGCGGGACGCCGTGGACGAGATGCGCTCCGAGATGCCGCCGAGCACGGAGGTGGCCTACACCTCGGAGCAGACCGACCAGATCGAGCAGATGGTGACGAGCCTGGAGAACAACATCGTCGCCGGGCTCATCCTGATCCTCGCGGTGCTGCTCTTCTTCCTGGGCCTCCGCACCTCGGTGTTCGTTGCGATCTCCATCCCCACCTCCATGCTCCTCTCGTTCATCGTCCTGTGGGTGGCGGACGTCTCCATGAACATGGTGGTGCTGTTCAGCCTCATCCTGGCTCTGGGGATGCTGGTGGACAACGCCATCGTCGTGGTGGAGAACATCTACCGTTACGCCGAGGAGGGGTGGGACCGGGTCCGGGCGGCCAAGAAGGCGACCGGCGAGGTGGCGGCGCCGATCATCATCGCCACGCTCACCACGCTGGCTGCCTTCGGTCCGCTGCTCTTCTGGCCGGGCACTGTGGGCGAGTTCATGAGCTATCTTCCGCTCACACTCATCATCACCCTCTCCAGCTCTCTCTTCGTGGCGCTGGTGGTCGTACCCACCCTCTGCGCGCTGCTCCTCCCCGAGGGTGGGGAAGGGAAGAGCGTCGATCTCACGCGCACCGGCCGATGGCTCCTGTACGCCACCGGCGCGCTCGGCCTCCTGCTGGTGGGTGCGGCGAACTGGCTCACGGCCGTTCTCTTCGCGGTCACCGGACTCGTCCTCTTCCTCCTCTACCGCTACGTGCTCAGGCGGGCCGCGGACTGGTTCCAGAGCCGGGGCTTCGAGATCCTGCTGCGGCCCTACGAGCGGACCCTGGACTGGGCGCTGGACCACCGGGGCATCGTCCTCGCCTTCTCGGGGATCGTGCTGGTCGGCAGCTTCGTGGCCTTCGGCCGCTGGAACGCCGGCGTGACGTTCTTCCCCGAGGACATTCCCCCCAACCAGGCCATCGTCTCCGTCGAGTCCGGCGTGGGCAGCCGGGTACAGTTCACGGATCGGATCGCGGAGCAGGTGGCCGACCGGCTCCCGTCGGTGGACGGCTGGGAGGACGTCACCTCCGTGGTGAGCACGGTGGGCGGCGGCGGAGGTGCGTCGGGCTTCGGCGGCGGCGGACCCTCCGGTCCCAGCGAGGCGCGCATCACCCTCAACCTCGAGGACTACCAGTACCGGAGCCAGAGCTCGTTCCGGACCATCGAGGACATCCGGTCCAGCGTGACCCGGGGGATCCCCGGCGCCGAGATCTCCGTGGAGCAGCCCCAGCAGGGTCCTCCCACCGGGCTGCCGGTGAACGTGGAGATCGTGGGGCCCGACCCCGACCGGCTGAATCGCCTGGCGGACAGCGCCATGGCGATCATCCAGGACGCACCGGTCTACTCCAGGCTGGTGAACCTGGAGAACGACATGGACGAGGTGAGGCCCGAGCTCTCGGTGCAGATCGACCGGGAGGAGGCCGCGCGCTTCGGCCTCTCGACCTCGCAGATCGGCCAGGTCGTGCGCACCGGCGTTCAGGGGCTCAAGGCCGGCGAGTACCGGACCGGGGAGGACGAGTACGACATCGAGGTGCGGCTGGCCGAGGAGGACCGGGAGAGCCTCTCCTCGCTCGAGAACCTCACGGTGACGAACGCGCGCGGGACCCAGGTGCCGCTCGTCTCCGTGGCCGACTGGGAGGTGGAGGAAGGGCTCGGCACGATCAGGCGGAAGGACATGGAGCGGGTGGCGACCATCAGCTCCGACGTCCGGTCGGCGTACAACAGCAACGCCGTGCTCGCCCAGGTGCAGCAGGCGCTCTCCGGGTTCCGGGGGGAGCTGCCGGCGGGCTATCAGATCCGCTACACGGGCCAGCAGACGGAGCAGACGGAGGCGCAGGCGTTCCTCTCCACGGCCTTCGGAGTGGCGCTGATGCTGATGGCCCTGATCCTGGTCTCCCAGTTCAATTCCGTCACGAAGCCGCTGATCATCCTCACTTCGGTGATCATGTCCACCTCCGGGGTGCTGGTGGGCCTGATCGTCTTCCAGATGCCGTTCAGCATCGTGATGACCGGGGTGGGGATCATCTCGCTGGCCGGCATCGTGGTGAACAACGGGGTGGTGCTGCTGGACTACGTGGAGATCCTGCGGGAGAGGGACGGCCTCGGCGTTCGCGAGGCGCTGATGGAGGGCGGAAAGACCCGTTTCCGGCCGGTGGTGCTCACCGCCATCACGACGGCGCTGGGCCTCGTGCCCCTGGCCATGGGCCTCAACTTCGACTTCTTCGGCCTCTACACGGGTCTGGAGCCGGAGCTGTACTGGGGCGGAGAGCAGGCGGCCTGGTGGGGGCCGATGGCCGTGGCCGTCATCGTGGGCATTCTCTTCGCCACCTTCCTCACCCTGATCCTGGTCCCGGTGCTGTACTCCCTGCTGGAGGAGGGCGTCACCCGCTTCCGGGACGCCGTCTTCGGCCAGGAGGCCGGGGCCGAAGAAGCGACCGCCGGGGCACGGGGGGAGAAGCCGGAGCGCGCGGCGGCCGCGGTCAGCGCCGAGAGCTGACCGAGTCCTCCCCGGGGTCCGACGGGTCGGGGGGCTGCGCGGCCACGTCCCGCTCCCCGTCGGGTAGCATGAGCCCCTGGAGGAAGAAGGCCGCCAGCTCGGCGCGCCCGGCCAGGTCCGCCTTCTCGTAGACCGAGCCCGCGTGCTGCCGGGAGGTGCGCTCGCTCCTCCCGGTCTTCCGCGCGATCTCACGGTGGGAGTACCCCTTGATGAGCAGGAGGGCCACCTCCTTCTCCGACGGAGTGAGCTCCCACTCGTCGAACTGCCGGTCGATCTCGCGACCCAGCCCCTGCAGGAAGGTCCGGGCCCGTTCCCGCCACCGGTCCCGCTCCTCCCGGTGACGCTCGAGCTCCTCCTCGGTCCGCTCCAGGGCCTCCTCCGTCTGCCACCACTCCCGCAGCAGGTAGAGGGCGAGCCCCAGGCTGAGGACCACGATTCCGGCCTCGATCAGCACGTGGAGACTCCGCCACGTCGCCGGATCGTCCAGATACAGGTCGATCAACCCGCCGACGACGACGCCCAGGAGGCCGAGGCCGACGAGGAGGAAGAGCCGCCTCCGCTCGGGGGAGTCCGGGCCGTTCACGGAAGGTACGTCATGTGTTCGATGTCCGGATGGAGGTGGGAACTACGTCGGATGTACGATTGTCCGTCCGCGGAGCCGCGTCTCGATTGCGGGCTCCTCGACGCTCACTAATCGATAGCGATTCTCGCTGTCGGTCGCGAGGGGGTCGGGGACGGCCGTGACGACACCGCGCGGGAGGTTCCCCACGGGGGGAAGGTGCTTCCTCCCCACAGACCGGCAGGACGGCGGCGACTACAATCGACAACGATCGGTCGCCGCAGGTCGGCGCGGCCCTCGAGCGGCAGAGAGCGAACTTCGAGACGCGGGAGAGACGATGCATCCCACGGGACTCCGTTCCACGGCCCGGGCATCCCTGGCCGCGGCGGTGATGCTCACCCTGCCCCTGGCGGCCCCGGTGGCCGTCGGGCAGGAGAGCGGCCGCGGCGACGTCCTTCCCCAGGACGCTCCGGCCACGGGCAGGGAGATCTACGAGGCGGCGTGCGCCAACTGCCACGGCTCCGACGGTACCGGCGCTCCGAAGAGCCGGGTGGGGTTCGACACGCCGCTCCCCGACTTCTCCAGCTGCAACTTCGCGTCGCGGGAGCCCACCGCCGACTGGGTGGCGGTGGCCCACCAGGGCGGACCCGTGCGCGGCTTCGGGCGGGTGATGCCGGCCTTCGGCGGCCTGCTCACGCCCGACGAGCTCGAGCGGGCCATCGACTACATCCGTGGCTTCTGCGGCAGCGACGACTGGCCGCGCGGAGAGCTGAACCTGCCCCGGGCCATGTTCACCGAGAAGGCCTACCCGGAGGACGAGGTTGTATGGACGACCACCGTGCCCGCCGAGGGCAACGCCGCCGTGATGAACGAGCTGGTCTACGAGCGGCGGTTCGGCGCCCGGAACCAGCTCGAGGTGGTGGCCCCCTTCGGCTTCCGCGACGTGAGCGCCGCGGGCGAGGCCGCAAACTGGAACGGCGGCCTGGGCGACATGGCCCTGGGCTGGAAGCGCGTGCTCTTCCACGGCCTCGAGAGCGGGAGCATCCTCAGCCTGACCGGCGAGGTGATCCTCCCCACCGGCGACGAGAGCGACGGATTCGGGAACGGCACCGCCACCTTCGAGCCGTTCCTCTCCTACGGACAGATCCTGCCGAACGGCGCCTTCCTCCACGCGCAGACCGGGGCTGAGATCCCGGCCACCGACGACCGAACCGAGGAGGGCTTCTGGCGGGCGGCCCTGGGGAAGACCTTCACCTCGGGCGACTGGGGCCGGGCCTGGTCCCCGATGATCGAGGTGCTGGGCAGCCGGGAGCTGGAGTCCGGGGCCACGACGCACTGGGACCTGGTGCCCCAGCTCCAGATGACGCTGAACACCCGGCAGCACGTCATGGGCAACGTCGCCGTACGGATCCCGATGAACGACACCGACGTGCGCCAGACCGAGGTGCTGGTCTACGTGCTGTGGGACTACTTCGACGGCGGCTTCTTCGCCGGCTGGTAAGGAGATCACGATGCGAGAGGCCACGATGCGATCCACCGCGCTCGCCGCCCTTGCCGGGGCGCTCCTGCTCCTGACTCCGGGGTCGATGCCGGCCCAGCAGGCCGGCGGGCAGCCGGGACAGGGCCACCCCCAGATGTTCGAGACCGGGAACATGTGCGTGGCGTGCCACAACGGCATGGTCACCCCGTCGGGAGAGGACATCTCCATCGGCAAGGACTGGCAGACGTCGATGATGGCCAACTCGGCCCGGGACCCGTACTGGCAGGCGTCCATCCGGCGGGAGACCCTGATGCACCCCTCCGCGTCGGAGGCCATCCAGGACGAGTGCTCCACCTGTCACATGCCCATGTCCCGCTACCGGGCGAAGGTGGGCGGCGCGCAGGGGGAGATCTTCACCCACCTGCCCTTCATCCACGGCGACCAGGGGGCCGTGAAGGCGGCGACCCGTCAGAACGTGCTGGCCGCCGACGGCGTGTCCTGCACCGTGTGCCACCAGATCCAGCCGGACGGGCTCGGCACCGAGGAGAGCTTCGTCGGCGGGTTCGTCATCGATTCGACGACGGCATGGGACCAGCGCGAGATCTTCGGGCCCTTCGCCGTGGACACGGGCCGCACCCGGCTGATGCATTCCGCGTCCGCCTACACTCCGCGCCAGGGCTCCCACATCCAGCAGTCGGAGCTGTGCGCCAGCTGCCACACCCTCTACACCCACACGCTGAACGAGCAGGGGGAGACCATCGGCGAGCTGCCGGAGCAGGTGCCCTACCTGGAGTGGCTGAACAGCGACTACCGGGACGAGCAGAGCTGCCAGGACTGCCACATGCCCGTGGTGGAGCAGGAGGTGACCGTCACCGGCGTGCTCGGCCAGCCGCGGGACAGCGTGAACCGCCACGTCTTCCGCGGCGGCAACTTCTTCATGCAGCGCATCTTCGCCCGCTACGGCGACGAGCTCGGCGTCCAGGCCACGTCGCAGCAGTTCTCGACGGCGGCCCGCCGCACCATCGAGCACCTGGAGACCAGCTCGGCGCGGATGCGCCTGGACAGCGTCTCGGTCCGGGACCAGCGGCTGACGGCCACGGTGGCGGTGACCAACCTCGCCGGACACAAGCTCCCCACGGCCTATCCGTCGCGCCGCGCCTGGATCCACCTGACGGTCCGGGACCGGAACGGCGAGGTGGTCTTCGAGTCCGGCGCCATGAACCGGGACGGGTCGATCAGCGGCAACGACAACGACCGGGACCCGCGGGCTTACGAGCCCCACTACGAGGAGATCGCCCGGGAGGACGAGGTCCAGATCTACGAGTCCATCATGGTGGACCCGGACGGCACCGTGACCACGGGCCTCCTGGAGGCCATCCGGTTCGAGAAGGACAACCGGATCCCTCCGAGGGGCTTCGACAAGCGCGACGTGCCGGAGGACGTGGCCGTGCAGGGTCGGGCCTTCGAGGACGACGACTTCACGGGCGCCGGCGACCGGGTCCGCTACTCCGTGGACGTGGCCGGCGCCGAGGGACCGTTCAGCGTCCAGGCGGAGCTGTGGTACCAGCCCATCTCCTACCGCTGGGCCCACAACCTGGAGGAGCAGGACTCCGACGAGGCCGACCGCTTCGTCCGCTACTACGAGTCCATGTCCGGCAGCTCCGGGACGATCCTGGCCCGGGCGGGAGCCGAGACGGGTCCCGGCGGCCCGGCCGCCCGGACCGACGGGCCCCGACCCTAGCCCGCGCGGTTCGGCCCGCGCTGCTTTTCCGCGCCTCTCGGGGCGGTTAGTCTCGCCCCGTCCCGAGGACGGCCGCCGTGGGGCGGCCGTGAGGATCCCGGCGGGCCCGTGGTCTCCCGGGATCACCATCCGGAGCGGAGGCCGCCGTGGCGTCGTCGCCGAGCACGTGGGGAACCCGGGTCTTACTCGGAGCCGTGGCCGCCGTGCTGCTGGCGACGGCGGCCGTTTGGGCGCTGAGCGAGCGGGCGCTCCGCGCCGACTACGACGTCTCCGTCGATACGGTGGCGGTTCCGTCCGACTCGGCGTCCGTGGCCCGGGGGCGTCACCTGGCACGCTCGGTCCTGGCCTGCACGGACTGCCACGGGGACGATCTGGGGGGGCAGGTGGCGGTGGCGGCCCAGCCGGTGGCGGTCTTCGTCGGCCCGAACCTGACGCCGGGCGAGGGAAGCGTGACCCGCGGCTACTCGGTCCGGGACTGGATGCGCGCTCTCCGGCACGGGATCGGCCCGGACGGTGACCCGCTCCTGCTCATGCCGAGCAGCGACTACTACTGGCTCGGCGACGCCGACCTCGGGGCGCTGATCGCCTACCTGGAGGGACTGGAGCCCGTGGACCGGGATCCCGGAGCGACACGGGTCGGGCCGCTGGGGCGACTCTTCCTGGCTCTGGGGCGCCTGCCGGTTCGGGAGGCCGAGGAGATCCCCCACGACCGTGATCCGGCCGC
>Ga0207797_1002596_pt1 | contig 12476 bp, 9 predicted proteins | sample PRCRCaboRojoPR_6_FD_187275 | JGI IMG/M metagenome (GOLD analysis project Ga0207797, IMG submission 187275) | Marine sediment microbial community from Cabo Rojo, Puerto Rico - PR CR 10% Liquid 1 (SPAdes) | ecosystem: Environmental > Aquatic > Marine > Coastal > Sediment | place: Cabo Rojo, Puerto... | reverse complement strand
AAAGAACAGGGTCCGGTTCTGGACCTTGGCCATGAGCTGCTCCATCCGGGCCCGGAGGGCCTGGGCGGCCTGATTCTGAGTATCTTCGGTAAACCACAATCCGGCAAAACCGTACAGCCGGTGGGCCAGCTCGGTCAGATCTTCCACGCGGCCGAGGACCTCCTGAAAAGTTTCCTGGGAAATGTCTTCGGTCAGCTGCTCACGCACGTGCTGGAAATCCTCAACCTTTTCTTCGAGGGTTTCCAGGGCCTGCTTGAATTCCTGACTTTCATGTCCCGGATAGAGGGCATCGAGCTTCCAGGCTTGCTGCAGATATTCTTTTTCCATAGTTTTCTCTCTTTTGTTAATCCATTAATTCGACTGGTGCCGGTCGCCGGCGTGCTTCCCGATTATACAATATTCTCTCTCAATTGCGGATGGGAATCCGCCTCGGCCGCGGGGTGCTGATCAGCCTCCCCCCTGAAGAAAAGAAACCCGGGGGTCCGTGTTATAATTTTCGTCATCATGGTTGACGGAGGTCCCGGGGTTTATGACCGCGGAAGAGATGGGAGAGGATATGAGCGAAGCACTGGATTTTCAATCGATTATCATGAAACTGGAATCGTTTTGGGCCGACCAGGGCTGTCTGATCTGGCAGCCGTATCACACCGAGGTGGGGGCGGGTACCATGAACCCGGCCACTTCACTGCGGGTGCTCGGTCCGGAGCCGTGGAACGTAGGCTATGTCGAGCCGTCCATCCGGCCGGATGACGGCCGCTACGGTGAAAATCCCAACCGCTTTTATCAGCACACCCAGTATCAGGTGATCCTCAAACCGGATCCCGGGAACCCGCAGGAGCTGTATCTGGCCTCGCTGGAAGCCCTGGGGATTGACCCGGTTTTGGATGATATCCGCTTCGTGGAGGATAACTGGAAGTCTCCCATCATCGGCGCCTGGGGGTTGGGTTGGGAAGTCTGGTTGAACGGCCTGGAAATCACCCAGTTCACGTACTTCCAGCAGGCCGGCGGTCAAACCCTGGATCCGGTCTCCGTTGAGCTCACCTACGGGCTGGAGCGGATCGCCATGGCCCTGCAGAAAGTGCGCGATTTCCGCAATATCCGCTGGACGGAGGACCTGACCTACGGGGATGTGCAGCTGCAGAGCGAACAGCAGTTCAGCAAGTATGCCTTTGAACTGGCCAACGTCGACCACCTCCGGGAAATGTATCAGCTCTTTGAAGAGGAAGCGGAGACCTGCCTGGCCGAAAACCAGGTGCTGCCCGCCCATGATTATGTGCTGAAGTGCTCCCATACCTTTAACCTGCTGGATACCCGGGGCGCAGTCGGGGTTACCGAACGGCAGTCCTTCTTCGGCCGGATGCGCGACCTGTCCCGCCGGGTGGCGGAAGCTTACCTTGCCGAGCGGATGGCCCTCGAGTATCCCTGGCTGAAGGAAGGGGGGCTTGAACCCGGGGAGCAGGACGGGGCGGAGCGGGCAGGTCCAGGAAAGCACCCGTCTGAGCCGGCTGATTTCCTGCTCGAGATCGGCACAGAGGAGCTTCCCGCCGGGGATGTGGAAGATGCCCTGGCCCAGCTGGAGGCTGCGGTCCCCGAGTTGATCGAGGAGCTGCGCCTGACACTTGATGAGCACCGGGTGCTGGCCACCCCGCGGCGCCTGGTGGTGTTGCTGAAAAACCTGGCCCCCCGCCAGCAGGATCTCGAGCAGCGGGTCAAGGGACCACCCGCTGACCGGGCTTATGATCAGGATGGGAACCCGACCCGGGCCGCGGAAGGATTCGCCCGATCCAAGGGACTGGAGGTCGCTGACCTGGAAGTGGTGGAGATTGACGGCGGCCGCTACGTGGCCGCGGTCGAAAAAGAATCCGGCCGGCCCTCGGGTGAGGTGCTGGCGGAGGCTCTGCCGGACCTGATCGCCGACCTCGGCTTCCGGCAGTCGATGCGCTGGAATTCGTCCAATGTCGGTTTCTCCCGGCCGATCCGCTGGCTGACTGCTTTTCATGGAGAAAGGTTCCTGCCTTTCTCGTACGCGGACATTCAAGCCCAACCCTGCACCCGCGGACTGCGCTTCCTGGAACCGGAATCGGTGCCCCTGGCCGGGCCGGAGGAGTACTTCCGGGTTCTGGCAGAGCAGGGGATTGTGTTGGATCAGGACCGCCGGAGGCGGGTGATCCTGGATCAGGTCACGGCCCTGGCCGATGAGGTCGATGGGAAAATACCCCGCGATCCTGACCTGCTGACCGAGGTCACTCACCTGGTGGAAGCACCTACCGCCCTGCGGGGGGCTTTTGACGGGAAGTATCTCGATCTTCCCCGCGAGGTGTTGATCTCGGTGATGAAAAAACATCAGCGCTATTTCCCGGTTGGCGGCGAGGAAGATCTGCTGCCTTATTTCATCACCGTGGCCAATAAGCCTCCGGCGGATAACGCGCACGAGCTTTACCGCTCCGTCATCCAGGGGAATGCCGATGTGATCCTGGCCCGCTTTGCGGACGCTGAATTTTTTGTCCGGGCGGACCTGCAGCGGGAGCTGGAGGATTACCTGCCCGACCTGGAGCTGCTCACGTTCCAGGCCGACCTGGGGTCGATGCGCGATAAATCCCGGCGGATCACCAAGCTGATCGATCCGATCGCTGAAGCCCTGGACCTGGACGAAGAGCAGCTGGCTGCTTCCCGCCGGGCCGCGGAGCTCTGTAAAGCGGACCTGGCAACCAAGATGGTGGTGGAGATGACCTCGCTGCAGGGTGTGATGGGCTATTATTATGCCCTGGAGTCCGGGGAAGATCCCGCGGTGGCCGCGGCGATCCGGGAACATTATGCCCCGGCCTCAGCCGGAGATCCCGGACCGGAATCCAAGCCCGGCCTGGCGGTCGGCCTGGCGGACAAGCTGGACAGTTTGGTTGGTTTGTTCGCGGCCGGGTTGGCGCCCACCGGGAGCAAGGACCCCTTTGCCCAGCGCCGGGCTGCCCTCGGGCTGGTCAGCAGCTTGATCGAGTGGGACGAGGACCTCGACCTGGAGCGGATGGTAAAGGCAGCGGCCGGTGAGCTTCCCATCCCGGCGGACCAGGCGACCCGGAAGGAGTGCCTGGAATTTATCCGGGGGCGGCTGGAGAATTACCTCCGCGATGAAGGGTATGCCTACGATGTGGTGGCTGCCGTGGTCGCGGAACAGGCACATAACCCGGCCGGGGCTGCCCGGGGTGCGGAGGATCTCAGCGAATGGGTGGAGCGGGAGGATTGGGAGGACATCCTGGATAATTATGCCCGCTGTGTCCGGATCACCCGCGATCTGGAGGAAGTTTATCCGGTTGACCCTGACAAGTTAGAAGCGCCCGAGGAAAAAGCCCTGCACCAGGCTGTTGGGAAAGCAGAACTGGCCGGAAGAGAGCCCGGGGACGTGGATGCTTTCCTGCAGGCGTTCCAGCCCCTGATCCCTGCGGTAGAGGACTTCTTTGATCAGGTCCTGGTGATGGTTGAGGATCAAGCGCTGCGGGAAAACCGTCTCGGCCTGCTGCAGAAAGTGGCCGGTCTGAGCGCGGGCTGTGCGGATCTCTCCGAGTTGGAAGGATTTTAACGGCCGGAAGACTGCGGTAAGTTGTCAACAATAGGTGACCAGTCTCTTCGGCCAAACTGCTCTTGAGAAGCCTCGGCGCAGGACAGGAAACCGCCGTCTGGCGCTGGCTGCTTTCTGAAAAAACGCCCGTCTTCCCGGGAACTGCACCCGGTGATCCTGATTAAAATGTTTAAAACCACCCGGCAGGTTCAATTCCTGCTGGTATAATTTTTTCACCTTCGGTTTCGCTGGCGTTGACATGGTGGGTTATGAGCGTTACGGATGAGATCAAAGACCGCCTGGATATCGTAGACATCGTCTCTGAGAGCGTCGAGCTGCGCCATTCGGGCAAGAATTACACCGGTTTCTGCCCATTTCACCATAACGTCAATACCCCGGCGTTCGTGGTTTTTCCGGATACCCAGACCTGGCACTGCTTCGGAGAGTGTGATGAAGGGGGCGATCTTTTCAGCTTCGTGATGAAGCGGGAAGGCTGGGAGTTTCAGGAGGTGCTCCGCCAGCTGGCGGAACGGGCCGGGGTGCAGCTCAAACCGCTCTCCCCTGAACAGCAGGAAGAAAAAGAAGAACACCAGCGTTTACGCACCCTCCTGGAAGAAGCGGTGACCTTTTACCGCCATCAGCTGACCGGCACAGGCGGGGGAGAACAGGCCTTGAAATACCTGGCCGACCGGGGGATCAGCCGGGAGACCATCGAGGAGTTCGGGCTGGGTTATGCCCCGGATTCGTGGGAGGCTGCCGGGGAATATTTCAAGACCAAGGGTTATTCCGAGGACGATCTGCTTGAGGTCGGCCTGGCTTCGGCCCGGGACAGCGGGGGGATCTACGACCGCTTCAGAAACCGGCTGATGATCCCGATTCGGGACCGCCGGGAGCGGATGGCCGGGTTTGGGGCCCGGGTGCTCGATCCGGAGGATGTGCCCAAGTATCTCAACTCCCCCCAGACCGTACTCTTTGATAAAAGCCGCCTGCTGTACGGCCTGGATAAGGCCCGCCGGGCGATTCGGGACCGGGAAGAAGTGGTGATCGTGGAAGGTTACCTGGGGGTGATCGTGCCTTACCAGCACGGTTTTCAGAACGTGGTGGCGACCATGGGCACCGCCCTGACTGACGAGCACCTGGGCAAGGTAAAGCGCTACGCCAACCGGATCATCCTGGCCATGGATTCGGACGCAGCCGGGGTGAAAGCCACCCTGCGCGGCCTCGATGTGGCCCGGGATACCCTGGACCGGAAAGAAGAGCTGATGGTCGATGCCCGGGGCTGGATCCGCCGCGAAGCCCGCCTGCAGGCCGATATCCGGGTGGCGGTGCTGCCGGAAGGCCAGGATCCGGATGATGTGGTCAACCGGGACCCCGAGCAGCTGCGGGAAATCCTGGATCAGGCCCGTCCGGTGGTTATTCATGTCATGGAAACCCTGGCTGAAGGGTTGGACCTGGATGACCCGAAGGTCAAGAGCACGGTTGCCGCCCAGGTGGTTCCCTTGATTGAGGATGTGGCCAGCCAGATCGAGCGGGAGGCTTATCTGCAGCGGCTGGCCCGCAGGCTGGAAGTGGATGAGCGCACCCTGCTCAGCTATCGGACCCAGAAAACGAGATCCAGATCCTCCCGGGTCCGATCCGCCCGCCCAGCCCCTCCCGAGCCTTTCCAGGGGAAGCCCTCCGAGGTACAGCACCCCCGCCGGAAGGGTGAAAGTTATGAAGCCCACTGCGTGGGAATTTTGCTCCGCGAACCGGAGCTGCTGTACCGGGTGGACCGCCAGCTGAGTAAAGCCGGCCTGAAGCGGCTGACGGAAGGGGATTTTCAAAACGCCGATCATCAAATCCTGATCGGTTTGATCCGGGGCGCCCTGCAGCAGAACGACCAGGAACCCCGCTCTTATGTGGTGAAGAACCTGTCCGGAGAGATCCTTTCCAAGGCGGATGAGCTGCTGGAGCGCACCAGCGGCCTGAACCCCAAGACAGACAAGGTCCTGGAGGATTTACTGCGGGCTTTTTTGAATCTGCGGCGCTGGCAGGTGGCTAACAGCAATTCTCACCTGCGGTACCTGCTGGAAAACGATCAGGCGAATGGGGATTACCAGGCTGGTGAATACCAGTCTGCCATCATTGAGAATTTGCAAGCTCTCAACAGAATTGACAAAGCGATCAAGCTTTTTACCAGTCGGACTGCGGCCTTGCACTGAACAGGGGAGGGATAAGGGGTATCCCTCCTTTTCGAGAACCACTGCCCCGGACGGTATAGAAGCCTATGGCTGAAGTGGAACGAGAGCAGGACAGGGAAGGGGAAAATATTCGCGCCGCGATGCGGGATGACCCGGTCCAGATGTATCTCAATGACATCGGGACCATTGACCTGCTGAATGTCCACCAGGAATTCTGGTTGGGCGCCAGACTGCTTTCCACCCGCCGGCTGGACCGTTTGAAGAGAGAGCATGCTTTCCTGGCGGATCAAATCTCCCGGCCGCGCGATCTCTACCGGGCGATGTATGACGAGCTGATCGTGCTGCGCAGGCGGATCCAGGAGGATGTGCAGCGCTTTGAGATGAGCTGTCCTGAATGGCCGCGGATCACGGCAGAGGCCCGGTCGCTGCGCTCTACCTGGGAGCTTCCACCGCCTTCTTACACCCGGAGCTATCTCGATAACGGGCTGTGGGGGGAAAACGAAGAATGGGGATCTGTGGCCCGGAAGGTGTTTAACTTTTTCGTTTTTGTGTATTCTTTCCCCGAGGACATTTCTTGCTGGATCGAGCACGAGCTGCACGAGCACGACCGGCTGCCTTCCCTGGAGAAGTTTACAGCCAGGCTGCCGGAAGATGCGCGCCTGGAAAGGGAGATTGAGGACCTGTGGAGCCGTTATTACGAGGCCTATCAGGCCTTGATCCGCAGAAATTTAAAGCTGGTGGTCAGCGTGGCCAAGCATTACATCGGCCGGGGGAATTCCTTCCTGGACCTGATCCAGGAAGGCAACGTCGGACTGCTGCGGGCGGTCTCCAAGTTCGATCCCACCCGGGGCTTCAAGTTCAGCACGTACGCCACCTGGTGGATCCGCCAGAGCGTCAGCCGTTCGATCGCCGACCAGGCCCGCACCATCCGGATCCCGGTTCATGTCTTTGAAACGGTGACCCAGCTGCTGCGCATCCGGCGCAGGCTGATCCAGGAGCTGGAGGGTGATCCTACCTTGAAAGAAATCGCCCTGGAAACCGATTTCCTGGAACCGGAGGATAAAAAAGTCATCCGGAGCTGCCTGGAGGAAAACCGCCCGGTTCCCGGCCCTGTGCTGAGCCGGTGGAGAGAAGCCACCAGGAAGGTCAACCACTACCTGAGGGCCGCCGAGGACCCGATGTCCCTCGACCAGCCGGTCGGGGGCGAGGAAGACAATCAGCTGGAGGATTTCATCGAGGATGAAGATGCTCCTTCCCCGATTGAAGCCACTGCCCAAGAGATGATGCGGGATCAGCTCCAGCGGGCCCTGGAGGATTTGACCGTTCGGGAAAGACAGGTGCTTGAGCTGCGCTTTGGTTTGATGGACGGCAAGGTGCACACCCTGGAAGAGGTGGGAGCGTACTTCGACGTCACCCGGGAGCGGATCCGGCAGATCGAAGCCACCGCGCTCAGGAAGCTGCGCAGCCCCAAGGTCTCCTACCGGCTGGAAGATTTCATGGATTGATCCCTTTTGAGAAGAGATACCCCAAGCGTTGGACGGTGTTCAAGATGATCAGAAAGCTGGGCAATTTTTTTCTCCTGGCCGGCATCCTCAGCCTGATCATCTTTGCCGCCGAACCTTCCCGGGAAGAAGGCACCCTGGTCCTGTGCTTCGGGGGGACCAGTTTGTTTCTGCTCGGCTTGCTGATCCTGCGGCGCGGCCGCAGGCGGAGGTCCGGCCGTTTTCGCCTGATCCGGCGGATTTTCGGGGGGAGAAGGGATCAAGAGGAGGAGGACGGACGATGAAAGAGCCCCTGATTTTTGGCAGAAAGGGAAAACCGCTTCACTTTCTGCATGCCAACGGGTATCCGCCGGAATCCTACCGGGCCTTCCTGTCGCAGTTTACCGCGGAGTACCAGGTGGTGGCTTCTTATCTCCGCCCGCTGTGGCCTGAGGAAAAATTTCGGCCTTTCCTGGATTGGACCCTTTTTCGGGACGACCTGTTGAGATTTTTTGATTCCCTGGGCGGACAGGCCCTGCTGCCCCGCTCGACCTGGATGCAGGAGCGGGCTGTGATTGGCATGGGCCATTCCATCGGGGGCACCGTGACTTTGATGGCCGCCCTGCAGCGCGCGGAACTGTTCCGCGCCCTGGTACTGATCGAACCGGTCATTTTTCCGCCCCGGGTCAGCTTCTGGCTGGAAAAACTCAACTGGCTTGGTTTGCTTGAGCGGGTTCACCCTTTGATCCGCCGCACCAGGCGCCGCCGCAGGGTGTTTGCGAGCAAGCGGGAAATGTTTGAAAATTACCGCGGGAAAGCGGTCTTTTCCCGGCTTTCAGACCGGGTGCTGCGGGATTACGTGGACGGCTTGGCTGCCCCGACCGGTGACGGGCGGGTCGAATTAGCCTATCCGCCGGAATGGGAAGCAGAAATTTACAATACCGGGGGGGTCTCCGACCGGCAGCTCTGGAAGCGCCTTCCTGAATTGGATCTGCCGGTGCTGGTGATCAGGGGAAGGGAGACCAACACCCTCAGCCGCCGGGCTGTAGCGCTGCTGAAAGACAGCCTGTCCGATGTCCGGATCCGTGAGCTTGCTGAAACCGGCCACCTGGCCCCGCTGGAAAGCCCGGAGCGGGTCGCGAGAGCTGTCCAGGACTTCCTGGATGCGGATTAAAAGTGGGGGAGATGGACCGCTGAACCCGGCCGGCTGACCGTCAGGCGCCGGAGGCGTTTTGATATTTTTCTTGATACAGCCCGGGCTGGAAGGGGGCTTTGCGGTGCGGACAGTTTTCGATCGGGCACAGCTGGCAGCTGGTGAAATCTCCCTGGCTGGCGAAGCGCAGCCCGGATACGCTCTGTCCGGGAGACATCAGCATGCTGGGGAGCAGCTCCACCCCGATCGCCTCCGGCCCGCCGTCGAGCAGCTTGAAGAGCGGGACCTGTTCCGAGATCGGCCAATCTTCCAGGGAGCCGGGATTCATAGTCGAGCTTTCCGTGAGCTGGTAGCGCTGACGCAGGTGGGCGTGCAGGGCTTCCCGGGCCGCCTGCAGGGCCAGAGCGTTGATCTGATCCGCATAATAAGACTCAATCAAATCTTCAAAACCATTTTTCCATTCTTCCAGTTCCTGTCCGCAGGTCGCCGCGAAGGCGAACATCCGGTGCACGTCCCGGGTGTTTACCTGCAGCACCCGGCTGTGAAAGGTCACCCCATCCAGGGTGATTTGATCCTCGGTCCTTTCCTCTACCCGCACCGGACGGAAGACGGCTTTCGGCCGGGCGATCTCTCGGGCTTTCTCGTACATCCTCCTGACCTGATCGATCTGCGCGTTTCCGGACCTGGATTTTCCAGGCCTGGACCTGCCAGACCTGGACGTGCCAGACCTGATCCGCAGCGCCTGAAAGGTTTCCTGAAGGGAAATTTGAAAAGGGATTTCGTCGAGGATGACAGGTTCCATCAGGATCTCCGGACTAAAGGGTTGGAATGCCAATATTTTAGCACGCTTTCCCGGAAGGCCGCTGGGCTCACTCCGTGTTAGAATAAATTCAGCGAGAAATCAGACATTCCAGACCTTTCCACATTCAAAGGAGCCGTTCCGTGCCTGCTATTCAGCCGCCTGATGACCTAACCGAAGAAACTCCTGCAGCAGAGCAGCCGGATCACACGGACCGACAGCCCTTTTATGAGCTGGCATTTTTCTCTCCCGGGAGCCGCAGGCTGCGGTCGGGTTGGCGGCTGCTGATCCAGCTGGTGCTGATGATCATCCTGCTGTACGGACTGCGGTTTTCAGTGAGCTATTTTCTCGTTCCCCGGGCGGCCTGGCTGCGGGAAAATCCGTTTTTCACCACCCAGTTTTCGATGCTGATCGCGGTGACCTTCTCGGTCTTTTTCTCCCGGGTGGTGCTGGACCAGCGGGGCATCGGCAGCCTGGGTCTGGAACTTTCCAGGAGATCCTGGCTGGAGCTGGCTTTTGGCCTGGCGGTCGGGGGTGCGGTGATGGGCTTGATTTTTTTGATGGAGTGGGCTTTCGGCTGGCTGGAATTCGGCGGGTTTGCCTGGCAGTCCCGCCCAGCCGGCAGCCTGCTGCTTGAGGGGGGTATTTTTCTGCTGATCTTTGGGGCTGTAGCCTGGCAGGAAGAACTGCTCTTCCGGGGGTACTGGCTGCAGAATCTGGAGGAAGGACTTAACCTGGTTTGGGGGGTGGGCATCACCTCGGCCCTGTTCGCCGCCGCACATTGGGGCAACCCGCAGTTCTCACTCCTTCCCCTGGCAGGTTTATTCCTGGCGGGGATGCTGATCGCTTTCAGCTACCTGGTCAGCGGCGGATTGTGGATGCCGATCGGACTGCACCTGGGCTGGAACCTGTTTGGGGGATTGGTATTGGGGTTTCCTGTGGGAGGACTTCAGGTGCCCTCGCTGGTCCGGCATGAGCTGACCGGACCTGAGCTCTGGACTGGAGGAGCGTTTGGGCCCGAGGCAGGTTTGGTCCTGGTCCCGGCTCTGCTGCTGGGGGGGTTCCTGCTCTGGGCTTACCGGGCCTACAGCGCCCTTGAGGACTGAGTGATGTTCTGGCTGGCCCTGCTGCCCGTGCTGCTGATCCTGATCCTGATGGTCGGGTTCCAGTGGGGGGCTTCCCGGGCGGGCAGCGCCGGGTATCTCACCGCCCTGCTGCTCGGACTATTGGTTTTCAGGGCCGGCCCGCGGCTGCTGGCCTTCGCTCACGCCCGGGCCCTGCTGCTGGCCCTTGATGTGCTGTATATTATCTGGGGGGCGTACCTGCTCTTCCGGGTGGTCGATGAAGCCGGGGGAATTGAGGTGTTCGGAAAGAGGCTGCCCCGGCTGACGGAAGACCGCGGCCTGCAGGCTTTGCTGATCGGCTGGGCCTTCGCGTCTTTTTTGCAGGGCGTGGGAGGGTTTGGGGTGCCAGTCGCTGTGATCGCCCCGATCCTGATCGGGCTGGGATTTGGTCCTGTTCCGGCCGTGGTTATTCCCTCCCTGGGACATTCCTGGGCGGTGACCTTCGGATCATTGGGTTCTTCATTTAACGCCCTGTTGGCGGCCACCGGGTTGGGATGGGAACAGCTGGCGGCGCCTGCCGCCCTTCTGCTGGGCGCGGCCAGTTTGGGCGCGGGAGCGGGGGTGGCCTACCTGGCCGGCGGATGGAACAGCCTGAAGCGGCTGCTCCTGCCGGTGCTGGGGATGGGCGCCCTGATGGCGGCTGTCCAGTATGCGGCGGCGGTGGGAGGGTTGTGGAACATCGCCGGCCTGCTGGGAGGATCCGCCGGTCTGGCATCGGGAACCGCCCTGATTTTGGGCCGGAAAAGAGGCCGGAAAGGGCGCGGAAAGGTCAGTTTTCTTTCCCGACGGCTGCTGATCGCCTTCTCCGGATATCTGGTGCTGGTCGCGCTCACCCTGGCCGTTCAGCTGATCCCTCCGCTGAGCGAGTTCCTGGGCCGGGTGGTCCTGACTCTTGAATTTCCGGAAGTCAGCACTGCCCTGGGTTATACGGTCCCCGCCGGAACCGGCCGGATGATCACCCCGCTCCGGCACGCGGGCACAATCCTGACCGTGTCATCCGGGCTGGCTTTCGGGATTTTTTACCGGGCGGGATGGTATCAGAAGGGCGCCGGAAAACGGGTGCTTGGCAGCCTGGTCAAGGGCATGATCCCTTCCAGCGTGGGGATCACGGCCATGGTGATGATGGCCGTGATCATGCGGGATGCCGGCATGATCGAGCAGCTGGCCGAGGGCCTTTCCCGGGCGGTAGGGCGTTTGTTCCCGCTGCTCTCCCCCTGGGTGGGCGCCCTGGGGGCGTTCATGACCGGCAGCAACACCAACTCCAACCTGGTGTTCGCCCTGCTGCAGCTGCGGACCGCGGAGGTGATGGGGATTCCAGCCGCTGTGATCCTGGCCGCGCAGACCTCCGGCGGAGCCTTGGGATCGGTGATCGCTCCCACCAAAGTGATTGTCGGGGCGTCCACAGCAGGCCTGGCCGGAGAAGAGGGCCGGGTGATGCGGGCCCTGCTGCCGTATATTCTGCTTCTGCTGCTGCTGCTGTCCGGGCTGACCGCGGTGGGGGTGTCTGGATGAAGGAAGATTGGTCGAACTGGCTGGAAGGCCGCCGCTTCAGGTTCCAGCTGGGGTCTTTTTTGGCCGCCATCCTGCTCGCCCTGGGTTTGTACGCCGCGGGGCAGGCCGGTCTGCACGGGCTGACATGGGGCCTGCTGGCCTTGACGGCCTTCAACCAACTGCTCCTGCTGTTTCTCTAAGATCGGGAGCGAGCGCTTCAATTTGAGAGCATTTGAGAGCGGAGACCGACTACAGTGTAGGTGGAGATCGTGAATCCGGGGGAAGGCTTCCCCGGCGTGTGTCTGAAAGGATAGGCAGAAAACTATGCGTAAAGTGGCAGTCTTGGGCATCGGACAGGTGCCCGTGGATGAACATTGGGATAAGAGACTGGTTGAGCTGGCAGGGGAGGCGGTTTTTGCAGCCCTGGAGGATGCCGGCCGGGAGCGGGTCGAAGGGCTGTTTGTCGGCAACATGCTGGCGGGGCAGATCGATCAACAGACTCAGGTGGGTGCCCTGGTGGCGGATTGGATCGGCATGCGGGGGATCGAGGCCATGACGGTCGAAGCGGCCTGCGGATCGGGCGCTCTGGCCCTGCGGACCGGGATCATGGCTGTGGCTTCCGGGATGATGGATTCGGTCCTGGCGGTTGGTCTGGAAAAAATGACCGATGCCTCCACCGCGGAGACCACCTCGGCCCT
>Ga0207797_1002595_pt1 | contig 12485 bp, 4 predicted proteins | sample PRCRCaboRojoPR_6_FD_187275 | JGI IMG/M metagenome (GOLD analysis project Ga0207797, IMG submission 187275) | Marine sediment microbial community from Cabo Rojo, Puerto Rico - PR CR 10% Liquid 1 (SPAdes) | ecosystem: Environmental > Aquatic > Marine > Coastal > Sediment | place: Cabo Rojo, Puerto... | reverse complement strand
GGTTCCGTGTCCTCCGAGAAACCGGACATCATTCATGAGTGAATTAGACCCCGCCATCCACTTTGCAGCGACCGCTCGTTCATTATAGGCACCGGTATCCAGTCCGATTCCTGTCACAATGTTCTCCCCCCCTTTTGGCGTTTGCAATACCGGTTTGGGAGATCCCAGCCCCGAGAAAGCCGGTGTTTTGTCTGCAAGAGCGATCTGTGTTGTGATCGGACTGAGCCCGATCAGTATAGTGCCGGGCTTCAGGTGAATTGTCTCTGTGACAAGATACCGTCCGCTGGGGATATAAATGGTTTTGTAATTGGCAATGGCCTTCTTCAACACTTCGGTAACATCCGTTTCCCCGTCACCCTTCGCCCCTAACGAGGCAAGATTGGTCCATTCCTTCACGGGCGGGAGGTCGGGAACGTCCGATGGCACTGGCGGGGGTATGGATTCCAGCGGCGTGATATCGTACGTCGTTTTAATTTCCGGCGTATACCCCAGATCCTCTATCTGTAAGCCATGTGTAAAATTTGCTACACGATACATCACCTCATCGACTTCAATGGCTTTTCCACTTTTTCTGAATCTCGCGAGAACCGGAACTTTCCGGCAGACTAAATTCTTGAAATTGAACTGCGGACGGGCATTATGCTCATCACTGATGATTACGGCAGGTCCGGAAATATTCTCAAACCGGGAATCTTTCAGAAACAGTTCTTCAGCCCGATTACGATGGACGACTATAGCACTCGGGACATTTTTAAATTGATTTCGAATCAAGGTAAGACCTGCTTCTTCAGTGGAGATTGCCGCTTCACGCTGCCCCTCAAACGAGGAGTCTATCATAAGAAAGGGCCAGCTTGGAGACGGTTTGGTGGTGATAATCCCATAATCACCGCCAAAAAACCGGCAATCATCTATTTCGTTACCGACTTTTTCCACCCCTGCCCGTCCATTCCCTATGTGAAAGTCAACATGTGCAATATAAGAGTGCTGAGCGAAGTGTGAGCGTATGGCAATTGCTGCCTGGTTACCATCTTTGATGATAAAATTGATATTGCTGATCGCACTGTAAAAGGTACCGGGATTGGCATCCCGGATAGGTTCCCCTTTTTCAGGCTTATTGCTGGCAAAATGGATCATATAGTTCCCGTCACCTTCCTGAAAACCCGGGGTATTTTCCTCGAGAACGAACTCAGGCCGGTTTTCCCCGTAACCGATCAGGCGAATACCTTTCCATACATACACGGTCTGAGTAAACTGGTAGCTCCCTTCAGGGATAAAAACAATCCCGAAACGCGTCTTTGCCTCTATCGTATTGATGGCATTCTGTAATGCCCTGGAATCATCACCATCATCATCCGGGGTAACGTCGAAATTTTCCGGTGTGAGATACACTGCTCTGTTATCTTCAACCCTGGATCTATAAAAAGATTCCGCCTTGTTAAGAGTTGCATCGTAGGTTCTCGGGGTAGGTTCAGATGGAAACTCACCGGCGTGGGAGATCACCGGCAAACCAGGGACAGCATGAAATAAAAAGAGGAGCATAGCTACAACCATACTTTTACGTGCATTCATATGAAACTCGTTTCTCACTTCCGTATTGAACACCAAACTGGTAATTAAAAAATTAGCACTATAGGAATATTTTATTCCAGGGACACTTGTCAACATAAGGCGGAGCCCTCTACGAGGACTATATTGCTTCGCTGTAAACAAGATCGACCCCCAACATCACTCCGGAGTGACTAACTGTGAACCAGAAACCCACCCCGGAGTGTGTTAATTCCCTCAGGATAAATAATTTCCCTGGTTGCGCATCATGCGCTAACTAACCAGGAATTTCCCGGCACGGGGGGAGAAGTACCGGGATTTTCCTTTCCTTATCCCTATTTCATCATCACCATCTTTTTAATTGCCGTATTTGATCCTCGCTGGAGTTTGTAGAAATAAACTCCGCTGGCTACTCTGCTCCCGGTTTCATCTGTTCCACTCCATGTAACCTGATATTGACCCGGCGTCACATGGCCCTCAACAAGCGTCTTCACCCGTTCCCCAAGGAGGTTATATATGGCGAGGTTGATGGTACCGCCCTCGTTGACAGAATACTGAATTGTCGTCGAGGGATTAAACGGATTGGGATAATTCTGTTCCAGTGCAAATTCAGCAGGCAGTTCCGACCCCGGGATCTCGATTCCCACCATATCCTCGGGATAGTAATCCAGATCACCTACCGGATTTCCGTCCGTCCCGGTTAATCCTGAATAGGAACGGAAATCCTCAGCAAGCGGATACTCATACATGACCTCATACAACTCCGGATAGGTATCCACATCGGAGTCCCAGTCCCACTGTGTCATGGATCCTTCTCTGAACGACACGCAGACATCCGCCAATAACTGTGTAGCCTCGTCGAGTTCCGGAAAATCATTGAACTGGGGATCCTGATTCCAATTGTTTTCCGCAATAAAGTTGGGATAGGACTCGTCATCGTCGAACATCGCCTGCGTCCGGGAATTCATCCACACCGCTGCCTTGACCGAATCATTGTTCGCCCAGTAATCCTGAATCTCGCTGCTCCAGTAATACACGTTATTCCTGACAATGAATATCCTTTGATCCTCGGGAATTGTGTAGGGTCCTGCATCCAGAGTATCGGATTCATTTGCCGCCAGCGTATCAACGTTTATCAAGCCAAATTCCAGCCAGTCAGGATCCTGCCCTTCTTCCTCGTTTTCCGTCAGGGACAGTGCACTGACATTGTAGAAAATATTATTGGTGATTTTCGCGTCCAACCACTGCGTTTCATGAAACGGCCATTTCAGGATATTCACGAAAGCATTATGGTCGATTTCCATATACTGCACAACCGGCGGAGGAAAGAGGAAGAAACTGTTAGATTGAAAGTACGTGCTGTTCCTCACAACCAGAGAATCGAGAACATTCGCCCCCTCGAAATACAGTAGAAAGGTTGTCCAGGGATCACCGGGGTTCTGTTCATTCCTTGCATGCAGATCGTTTATGAACCAGCTCGTATGGGGTTGGGACGTTGAAATCGCGGACCAGCCATTATAATCAAGCCAGACACCATCAATATTAACCGTAACAAACGAATCCTGGACTGCGAGAGCATTCCCCTGCCCCCAGCCTCTGGTGTTTCCGTTCAGACTCATACCACCCAGCCAGATGTTCTTAATGGTAATATCCGCCCATGCGTTAATCAGATTGCCGGTTGCCGTTCCACCATCCGCTGTCGTATTAGACAAAATTTTAGGCGGAGTCTTCTCCGGATCATCCGCTACCGGTTCAGCTGCCACGAGATGTACAGGATTCCGAAGATCCACTGCCTGATCCAACACATAAAACTTCCCCCGGGTCAGCTTGTATACTTTGTGTAGCTGCTCACCTGCATCATTTGTATCAGCCACCACGAAATCAATCAGTGAATTGACATAGGTATCACCGCCCTCCGTCTCCGCCGGTACTTCAAGCGTATCCGACTGGGCTTGCAACGAACCCGCAAATAACACACATACGCTAAATATCATAACCAGTAAATTTCTGATCATTGCTTACTCCCTTTTTACTGAGGTTATACGTTTCACTCGAGATTGGCTATGGGCTCTGCCTCCTTTCTGAACTTTTTTATTTCGGGTTTACCATTGCTGATGTACAGCACTCAGAATTCATATTTCAGACCAAGATCCATAGACAGGCCATAATAACTTCTGCTGGTAAACCAGTTTGTACCATTATTCGAGGATTGCTCAATAGCCCTGGAGAGATTATTCACATTGCAAAACACCTGTAATCCCCGGACGGGTAATCGTTGTTGGATCTTCATATCGTACAGGGTAAGCGGTTCCGTTGCCTGTCGTAACTGGCGATACCAATTGTTCGCAATGAAGACATCAGATTTATATTGCATTGATACACGGAAAGAAAATCCTCTGTAGTCGTATCCAACCGTTAAGTTCAAGATATGCGTGGGCTGATCTAGCAACCGCGCTTCATATCCTGCATCCTTCATCCCAACCACTTTTGGTATCTTTACCGGCCCGATCTGCACCGTATCCCATTTCGCCTCCTGCCTGGGATAACGCAACCTGGAATGTGTATACGTATAATTGGCATTTAACACCAAACCCTGCAGTCCACGTGGCAAATACCAAAAATTCGACTGCCATTCCAATTCTAAACCATACAGGTTCGCAGTATTTGGATTGTTGATATATCCGAAAACCTTACCACCGGGTTGCACGGTTTCGGGCCACTCAGGTTGCAGGTAGGAAGAGTCTGCTATCCAGGTGGTCGTATTGTAAATGAAATTCTTGATTCTCTTCTGAAACCCCCCTAGTGTGAAAAGTCCCATCCTATCGCCATAGAAGGAAAGGAACACATCATAGTTCCGGGATTCTGCCGGTTTCAGAGACGTATTGTTCCAGGTCAGATTGTTTTCCCACGTTGTCCAGGTCGGAATAATTCTCCTGTAACTCGGTCTCGAAAGAGTCTGTGTATAACTAAACCGCAAATCAGACCAATCCGAGAGCTTTACTTTCCCATGAATCATTGGCAGAATGAATTCATTTTCCCGGGTTGCTGTCGCAGTGTCCATCTGAAACGGGTCACTCCATCTTCCCGGACTGTTTGCACGATAAGCAGTATACTGTGTTGTGTTTTTCTCATATCTGATCCCCGGAATCATTGTGAATATCCCACGGAAATCAATTGTGGGCATGATATATCCGGCGAGATAGTCTTCATGGCCGTAATAGTCATTCTGTATGGAAGCGTTGTAATTTCGATACACGGTTTTACCAACCTGTTGACCCCGCACCGCTTCCAGATCTTCAATGGCGTGGTAATAGCGGATCAATTTATCCACATCGGGGATACGCCTGATGGTGTAATCACCGGCCATGAAGTTACCCGGATCGTAATTGTCATCGATGAACGGCCTATATGGAAAATCCTGGGCGGCATCGTAATTCGTTAAATTGAATTCATCTGCTAAATATGTTCGCACGAGATCCAAGTCATTCCACCCCATCGGAACCCGGAATTCTTCGTTATCATACTCTTTACTCTTGTGTTTATATTGGCCTCCGACTTTAAACTCCAGGTCGGCGACACCGAGATCGTATCCCCATATGATATTCAGATCGCCGGAATATTCATCCTCCAATACCTGATAATCCCGTTGTTCCAGCCAATTGAGATAAATTCTGGATGTGTCGTTTATTGCTTTATTGGCTATCATTTCCGGCTGAATCTGTGCATCGTCGTAGGTCCAGTTCCGCTGAAAGGCATTGCTCTCGGAAGCCTCGATGCTCAACTCTTCCGGCACTTCCGTTTCAGACCTGGAATAATTTAATCCTCCGTCCACAAGTACATTGCCGAAGTAATGCTCCAAACGCAGCGAATTTACCAGGATGTTCATGTTCTCCTGATGGTAAACGCCATTATAACTGTGAGTCCTGCCGGCCGCATTCAGATGCTCTTGTCTCCTGTAGGTGTCCACATTAATCCCGCTATACATATTGGAGAGCTTCGCAGAGGTCGTGGGAGTCTGATAATCCATGACCAGCACGCCACCCCGGCGTTGATTAACCCGGCTGATATCCTGAAATCCCAGACTGTTTGCGATCGTAAGAGTATCGCGCAACATCTGATAACCGGCGTACACATTATTATCGCTTCTGTCTCTTCTCTCAATATCCCCTTCAGCAAACACCCCAAATCTGCCATCAAAGAATCTTTTGCCGCCACTCGCCACATAATGATAATTTCCGATCTCCCGGCGAAGCCCACTGTATCCTCCCTGGGCCATAAAATTGAACGATGTCCCCTCCGAGGCGCTTTTCAATTCAAAATTGACAGAACCACCAAGCTGGTCCGCTTCCTCATCAGCCATCGCGGTCTTACTGACTTCAATGCCGGCCAACATATATGGTGAGATCATACTCAAATCCACACTTCGGTTACTGGTGTCGGTGGCAGCCATACTCACCCCGCCGATTTTTATTTGATTGTATTCGGGCGAGAGTCCGCGGATCACCACTTTGTTACCTTCTCCTCCTTCCCGTTTTAATGAAATCCCGGGTAAGCGCCCAACCGCTTCAGCCGCATTGGCTTCCGGGAGCTCGCGGATCTTTGTCGCGGAGACAACATTCTTGATCGAGTTCGCGGCAATTTGCTGATTAATAGCTTCAGTTTGCCCTTTTGCCTGACCGGTTACCGTGACCGCCTCACCTTCCAGGGTTTTCTTTGTCATTTCCAGCTCAACGGAGGCAATCGCACTCTCTGTGACTTCAACGGTTTCCGTCATCGTTTCGTAACCGATGTAGGTGACCGTCAGGGTGTGTGTACCCACCGGAACTCCGGTAATCACAAATTCTCCGTCCGTGTCGGTTGCCGCACCCTGAGAGGTGTTACTGACTATAACATTTGCTCCGGGAAGTGGCGCTCCGGAACTCGCTCCGATCACCCTTCCCCGTATCTTTCCTGTGGATTGTGCATCTGCTGCGGTGGGTAAAATCCCCATACCAAGAATGACGGCGAGTGAAATATAGGTGGCGATGCGAAAACCAAACATATTCTGGTTCCTTTCTATTTATCAACTAACCATGGAACGGTAGATAACTCTCATAATTGCATCAGAGAACGGCAGCTCACCTAATTAATTAAAACAAGTTTACGGTGAAGTTGCCTCTGGCCTGCATCCAGACGATATATGTATACACCTGAGCTTAATCCGGAGGTATTTAGCCGTACAGAGTGCAGCCCCGGAGCCTGCTGATCCTCAACCAGCACATCAATCAGTTCTCCTGTCAGATTGTATAACGCGAGCGTTACACCACTGGATTTGGGAAGCTCATAAGAAATGATGGTATTGCCATTGAACGGATTGGGATAATTCTGATGCAAGGAATAGCGGGAGGGCACCCATTCATTTCGACCATGAAAATCCGTGGTACGCTTATACACCCGTACGTAGTCAACAATAAGTTCCTGAGGAAATTTTGTGGTATTATCCGGATTACCAGGCCAGTTTCCACCTACTGCCAGATTAATGAGTAAATGAAACTTCCGATCAAACGGAGCGGGGAACTCTCCACCGGAAGACCACCAGTCCGATTGGGTCTGATAGTGTTCACCATCGACCAGCCATTGGATTTCACCCTCTTTCCAAATGAGAGTGAAGGTATGAAATTCACGGTGGAAGCTGCCTTTTTCCAAGGTGAACGATGAACCTGAATGCGTATTATCAGGCCAGCTCCCACCGTAATGCAGAGTTCCGTGCACTGTGGCGGAATCATCCCCGAGATATTCCATGATGTCGATCTCACCACTCGCTGCCCATCCACCATACACCTCCTCCGTTGGTAACATCCAGATCGCAGGCCACAATCCCTGACCTATGGGCATTTTCGCACGGATTTCAAATTTTCCGTATTTCCAGTCTCCGTTACCTTTACTCCGGATTCGGGTCGATGTGTAGTCGTGCCCCTGATACTGTTGTTCCATGGCCGTTATGACTAAGAATCCATCCTCAACCCGGGCATTCTCCTGCGTATAATACTGGAGCTCATTATTTCCCCAACCTGACGGCAAACCGTACCTGGTCCCATCCCCAATCATAAACTCCCACTTCGATGTATCCACAGCCGCATCGTTAAATTCATCCGCCCAGGCCAATTGATAATTCTGAGCGAACGCAATCTGTATCGGAACACACACAATGAGAATGAGAAAAAAGAGCCAGAACCTGCACACGTGGATTTGTCTGAAGCTGTTTATCATATTGACCAGTCGAGGCATTATAATTGGTTGCGTGAAGAATATATAAAAAGAGGAAGAGGATTGTCTCGGACTATAGTAACAAACCCTCGTACTATAGTAACAAAGTGGCTCTAAATGCCAGAAATTCAAAGATTTATATAGTGGAAGGCAAAGCGTCGGATCTCTCACCGAGGTTCATGAAACCAAGCGTACAGTGCCTCTAATCCCAGGTATCTGTTTGGGGGAAACGTGGAAATTTTAACTTCGTGAAGCGATGTATTCCGATGGTGATTTATTATAGTGCTTTTTAAAACATCGTCCGAAATATGTCAGATCATTGAATCCGACTTCGTATGCAACCTCGGTAATGGTCATCCGGCTCTCTTCCAGAAGCTGGACTGCCCGTTTTAAGCGAATATTCCTGATGAACTCATGGACAGTCTGATCTGTGAGGTCCCTGAGTTTCCGGTACAACTGCATCCGACTCATCCCGATCTCTCTACCCAGGTCCTCCGCATTAAAATCACTGTCCGAGATATGCTCTTCCACTGTATTGATCACGCGTTGCAGGAATTTTTCATCAATGTCCGTTATTGTTGCCTTTTTAGGACCCAGAACAAATTCCCTGCCGAATTTTTCCCGCAATTTCTTTTTAAACTCCAGTAAACTGAGAATTTGTGCCTCCAGGATATCGATATTGAACGGCTTCGCCAGATAGGCGTCAGCACCGTTGGACAGTCCCTGTATTTGGTACTCTTTGGAGGAGTAGGCGGTCATCAGGATGATCGGGACGTGACTCGTTCTTTCATCCTGCTTCAGTTGATCACAGAGATGAATCCCTCCCCGGCCCGGCATCTTTATATCGGCAAGAATAATGTCAGGGATGATCTCCGTCGCCTTTTGTAAACCCTGACCACTGTCCTGGGCTTCAAAAATCCGGTATTTCTCATTCAGGATATCGCTGATATACTGGCGAATTTCCGGATCGTCGTCAATGACCAGAAGAATTGGTATGTCTTTACCATCTTGTCCGGATGGTGATGATTTCGAGTCATCAGGATTGGCTTCCTGTGTCCGGATTCCGTCTGCATTACCATCGTTAGTTGACGGATTAAACGTGAACTCTCCAACCAGCTGATTTTCCTCCAAATAGTATTCATCGGCGGGAATATGCACTGTGAATTTGCTCCCTTCACCGTGCTCACTGTCGACGGTAATCCTCCCGTGATATAACTCAACCAGTTCCTTGACTAATGCCAGCCCTACTCCGCTGCTCTCAGAGGCACGACCGTTGGAACCATTATGGGTCCCACCGGAATAATACCGGTCGAAGATATGGTCGATCTCATCTTCCGGAATACCGAATCCGTTATCCTCCACCTCCACAACAAGATATTCTAACGATCTGACAGAACCGTCATCCTGATTGTGGGACACCTCAGATGAGGAAAAGGATATTGAAAGTGTGATTATCCCGTAATCGGGAGTAAACTTAAACGCATTCGACAGAAGGTTATATACAATCTTTTCAAGTTTATCCGGATCAAACCACAGGACTTTTTGGGGCTCATCCGACTGAAATCTGAACTCAATATTGTGTTCATCGGCGTTATACTCAAACGACTTTGATATCTCTTCAATGAACGTAACAACATCTCCTTTGGACAATTTGAGTTTAAGATCCTTGGTCTCCAGCTTGTGCAGCTCTTTCAGTTGACTCGTCATCCTTTTGAGCCGTTTCGCATTTCGATAAACTAACTTCAGCCGCTCTTTCACAGATTCCTCAATATTAGACGATGTGAGTAATTGTTCCAGCGGACTTAATATGAGGGTGATCGGAGAATAAAACTCATGAGAAACGTTGGAGAAAAACTGGCTTTTCATCTGGTCTAGTTCATACATTTTCTCCAATTCCAGATGTTCCCGTTGCAGTGCAGTGCGTAAACGCTGCCTGCTGATGTAATAAGCCAGCACCGAAGCGATGACTCCAACAACTATGAGCGCTTCGATAAGATATGCCCACCAGGTTTTCCAGAATGGGGGCTCAATCGTGATCGCCAGAGAGGCACCTTTTTCATTCCATACACCATCATTATTCGATGCTTTCACCCTAAAGGTATACTTGCCCGGATCAAGATTCGTATATGTCGCTGTATGCCGCGATCCTACGTAATTCCAGTCAGTTTCAAATCCCTCCATCTTGTATGCATATCTGTTCTTCTCCGGTGAAATGTAATTGAGTGCCGCAAATTTGAACGAAAAGACCGAATGCCGGTGCGAGAGAACTAATTTCCGGGTTTCACTGATATGTTTTTGTAAGGGGGATTCCGGAGCCCCGATGGGTACCGGGTCATTAAAGATGCTGAAATCGGTAATAACCACCGGCGGAACGACAGGGTTATCCTGGATCTGATCAGGATTGAAAAGATTAAACCCATTGGTGCCTCCAAAGATAAATTCACCGTGTGGTGTAATATATCCGCTGCGGGGGTTGAATTCACTGCCCTGTAAACCGTCGGAGACATCATAGTTTTTAAAAGTCTCGGTCTCCGGGTCGAAACTGGATAACCCTTTATTTGTGCTGAGCCAGAGATCCCCGGTTGCATCTTCGAGAATACATTTGATCTCATTATTCGGTAATCCATCCCGGACAGTATATGTTTTGAACGTGTTGGTTTCACGATCAAAACGATTCAGTCCACCAAGCGTACCGACCCAGAGTGTAGAATCATCGGAAACGAGTATTGAAAGGACAAATCCTTTACTCAGACTGGTGGCCCTCTCTCCGTCATGCCGATATGCTCGAAACGTTTTGGACTCAGGATAAAAATGATGCAGGCCCACATCCGTGCCAATCCAATACGTTCCGTCAAAATCTTCTGCTATAATACGGGTATCATTGTCCGTCAGGCCACTGTTTTCCGCGTTGTAAACGTGTACCGTCTTCTTGTCGGCATTGAAATAAGTTAATCCACCCCAGAAGGTGCAAAGCCAAAGTCCACCGTCGCTGCTCTCGAGTATCTGAAAAACATTATTACTCCCCAAACCACTATTCTCTTTGGTATACTGGGTAAATTTCCGGGTTTCTTCATCGTACAGAAATAACCCGTCTGCCCAGGTTCCTATCCAGAACCGATCCTTACTATCCTGTAAAAATGAAAGAATTACATCGCTATTCAAACCGCTGTTACCACTGTATATCCTGGAATATGTGTTGGTCTTTCGGTCGAGGATATTAATACCACCACCATCGGTGGCAATCCATAAATTGTGGTTGTCATCCTCCCAAAATGCATTCACGATATTATGACTCAGGGTATTATCTTTGCCGGGGACGTGCTGGAAATGTCGGAAATCGGCTTTGGTTCGGGTAAGTAAATTGACACCACCGGTAAATGTCCCCAACCATGTATTCCCGTTGTGGTCCATGTAAATTGAATATATGGAATTATCGTTCAGACTCGACGGATCATACGGATCCGGTGTATTGTAATGAAACCTGTTTTCCTGAATATCTAAAATTGTAAGACCACCGTTTTCAGTTCCAATCCAGAGGTTTCCTTCATGATCAACAGTAAGTGAAAGGATAAAATTACTATTTATACCGTTCAGGCTATCGGCGTGAACCGAATAATGGGCGATATGCTTCACGCCATCATCATACCGTATCCGGTAGAGACCATCACCATGGGTACCTATCCACAACAGTTCATTTCCGGATTCAACGATGTCTGTGATGCTGGCATCAGTGAGGCCCTCGCCCCCGATAGTCAGATGCTCAAATTTATTTTGCTGCTTCCGCAAAATATCGATAGCTCCACTCCAGTGACCTATCCATAAATTCCCCTCGCTATCCTCAAAAATCTCCTGGATAAAGTCACTGCTCAAGCTTCCCGGATTCTGTCGGTCAGCTATAAAATGCTTGAATTCTTCCTGTTCTCTTTCAAACAGATTGAGACCGCCGTTTCGTGTACCAACCCATAACCTGCCCCTGCTATCCTCAAATATTGTTTCAATTTGATTATCACTGATACTTCCGGGATTGTTCTTATCATGTTTGTACGTCTGAAAACTGTCTGTTGACCAATCATAACGGTTCAATCCGTCACTGGTACCCACCCATAACCGTCCTTCACTATCCTCGTAGAGAGAGGAGATATAGTTGTGGCTCAAACTCCGGGGATTCCCCGGATTATACTGATATACCGTAAATTCATATCCATTATAGCGATTCAAACCGTTTGAAGTACCAAACCACATGAAATCTTTACTGTCCTGGAGGATGGTTGTCACATTCGATTTCGATAACCCGTCCTCAGGAGTGAGATGAGAAAAAGTAAGGTTTCCCTTCTGTGCTCCGAGAGTATCCTGCGGATACACGAGGAAAATGACAATTGCCCACACTGCGAGATTATTCTTCACTAGAAAACGCAATAGTCGAAATAATTCCATGGAAATAATAAGATTATGCCGATATATACTTCTTCGTGGACACACTCTCCGTGAATCCTTAGCAGATATTACAGGGTATGCACCGCAAACCAGTAACCATTCAGACGCTTCTCTCGGATTGCTGTACGGGTTACCTGAATCAGGTGCCAATATGTTATACAATTCCGGTCCGAGACACAATAATCAATTCGCTTCATCGTTATTCCCCGTAAGAAGCGCCGGGGATGCCGGCTCCCATGGCGGCCTCTATCCCCGGCTAC
>Ga0207797_1002594_pt1 | contig 12487 bp, 8 predicted proteins | sample PRCRCaboRojoPR_6_FD_187275 | JGI IMG/M metagenome (GOLD analysis project Ga0207797, IMG submission 187275) | Marine sediment microbial community from Cabo Rojo, Puerto Rico - PR CR 10% Liquid 1 (SPAdes) | ecosystem: Environmental > Aquatic > Marine > Coastal > Sediment | place: Cabo Rojo, Puerto... | reverse complement strand
GCTGGGCTGTCAGACGGGTCGGTGGGCGTCGCGTCGCCGGCCGGCGACGCCGCGGTCTGCGCCGGAGCGGTCTGCGCCGGAGGCGAATCCTCCGGCACGGGCGCAGGTGTCTCTTGGGCGGGCGCCGGCGCCGACTCGCCGCTTGGCATCGACACGTCTTGCGTCGGCGTGTCGGGAGGGCTCGATGCGGCGGACAGCGACGGCGTGGACGCCGACGCCCCCTCCATCGCCGCCAGCCGCTGCTGGCGCCAGTACCGAGTGGCCTCGGGGACCGTCGTGTCAAGCGGCGCGGTCAGCGTGAACTGGTAGAGCGGCCAGTCGCGGATCTCCGTGAACGTGACGCTTCGGATGTCGCCGTCCAGCTGCCGGGCGAAGCGGACGATCCGCATTCGAGCGGTGGCATGCCCCGCCAGCTGCACCTGGGTGTCGCTCATCGGACTCCACGACCCCACCCACACGCCTTGGATCGAGTCGGTCAGAGCGGCCAGTCCGGAGAGCCCTTTGCTCCACTTGTTGCTTCCGCCCAGCAGCGAGTTGACGACATTCATGCCGTTCGAATACTGCTGCGCGATGGCGTCCATGCTGTCGATGCGCGCCTGAATCGCCTGCTGATCGACCTCGGCAAGCTCGCGCTCCAGCTGCTGCAGGCGGCTGCGTTCCTCGCTGATGGCGCGGGCATTGTGCAGGTAGTACCACACAAAGCCGAGGCTTGCGATGAACAACACCGTGAGCAGGGCCGGCACCGACCAGCCCACGGGCAGCGAAAAGGAGGTTTGGGTGTAGCTTTTGGGAAGGAAGTTCAGGTCCTGGAAGGAGGCCGACAGCTCCGTCGCGCCCAGTTGGCGCACTGCTGCGGCCAGGGCGCCAACGTACGCTCCGGGCTCGACCTCTCCCTCCACCGGGAGGAACGAGCGCAGTCCCGCCACCGTCGCGTCGGGAAAAAAGTCCTTGAAGCCCTGCTTCAGCGCATCGTCGCCGTCGCCGCCCACGACCAGCACGTGCTGCACCTCTCCGATCCCGTACTCGTCTTGCAGGAGCAGCACGCGGCTGCAGATGGTGTCGGCCGGGTCGCGGGCACTCAGCGACGGCAGGCTCTCGGCCTGAAGCAGCGTCCGCCCCTCCAGAAAGAGAACGAGCGTGTCATCCTCGCCGGTGCGCACGACCAGCGACCGCTCGGTGGCATCCGACGGGAGGTCGAGGGCGGCGCGGGCCAGGCCGAGGTAGATCGGAATCTCGCTGTCGAACCGCCGGACGGCCGGCAAATCGCTGGTGGCGCCGTCTTTGAGGCTCCGGAGCGTGGTGAGGACCGACCCCGACGGCGGTGCAATCAGCGCCAGGACGCGGTGCCGGCCGTCGCCGGTCGGGCGCATCGGAACGAAGCCCACGCGCTCGTCCTCGACGCCGCCTTCGTACTGCTCCTCCAGCATCTTCAGGAGCGTGCTGCGCTTGACGGGCAGGGGCAGCCCCGTCTCGCCTTCCGACCCCGTCGTGCCTTCGTTCGGCGGAATCCGGAGCTCCAGCTCGTCCATCTCGGACGAGGTCGTGCAGAAGGCGACCGCCGGGTTGTCGAATCCTTGATCGGCGCACTCCATCAGGATCGACTGCAGCTCCGTCTCAAAAGATATGGCGGAGAAGCTGCGGCTCGTCTCGTCGTCTCCCTCCAGGTCCCCAAACTCAGACCCGAGAAACAGGTCTCCGGCGCCGCCATCGTCTCCGAACTGCAGGGTGTAATCGTCGTCCTCGTCGTCGAAGTCGTCCTCTTCCTCCGCGAACCCTCCCGTAAAGTCCATTTCGGTGTCGAGCTCGCCGATGCTACGGTCGAAGTGCGCGCGAAGGACCAGCTGGTCATCCGCCTGCTCGACCAGAACAGCGTGAAGCTGCTCCTCCGAAACCTTGATGCCGACAGCGTACGTGCTCATAAGAGGGGCCGTTTGGGACCACGCGAAGAGTGAATGTGAAGGACCGGCGGAAGAAGGCCGCTGTGGCCAGCGGTGTTCTCCTTCCGTGGTTACCCGCAACGGGCACAAACTCCGTTCCAGCCCCCTGCGGACGCGCTGCGGCCAGTTTTGCCCCGGGAGGAGGAAAAAATTGACCCACCCCACAGTTACGTTTTTGCGTTACGAAGTGACCCGCACGAACACGGGGATCCCGGCCCCTTCATCGCCTCAGGACGACGGGGACAGAGAGGGTTCCTCGCGCCGGCCAAAACCCAGGGCAGGCCGAGACGCAGACCGGTCCGGGACATGTGGAACCGGTTCGGGGACCGGTGGGCGGATGCGAGTGCCGACCGGAAAAAGAGGTGACAAGCAGCGCGCCGACCCCTATCGCAAAAGGCGCTTCAGCCGCTTTTTGTTGTTGGCAAAGTCGAAGGCGGTTTCGGGCGTGATCTTGCGCTTGCGCACCAGGCGGTACAGGTCTTGCTCCAGCGTCGTCTGCCCGTCTTGGCCGCTCTCCCACATCATCTGGTAGATCTCCCCGACGTTGTCATTTTTGATCGCGGCCCGGGCCGAGGCGTCCACCCAGAGCACTTCCTTGGCCAGCTGCCGCCCGCCCCCAATCTTGGGGCAGAGTTTCTGCGAGATGACGCACCGCAGCACGTCGGCGAGGCGATAGCGCACGCGCTCCTGCTCCTCAGTGGGCATCTCGGCCACGATCCGGTCGATGGTTTCCATGGCCGACGACGTATGCAGCGTCGAAAACACCTTGTGTCCCGAGTCGGTGATTTCGAGCGCGGCCTGAATCGTCTCGGGATCGCGAATCTCTCCGATGACCACGATGTCCGGGTCCTGGCGAAGCGCCTGCGTGATGCCGTCCTTGAAGGTGACCACATCCTTGCCCACCTCGCGGTGGCGCACGATGGACTTCTTGGGCGCGTGCATGTACTCGATGGGCTTGGCAATCACCACGACGTGCCCGGGATAATCCTCGTTGTTGGCATCCACAATGGCGTCGAGCGTGGTACTTTTTCCCGAGCCGGTCACCCCGGTCACGAGCGTCAGGCCGTCGCGCACGTGCCGAAACATCATTCGCTTCTGGATTTTCGGGTGGAACCCGAGGGTATCCAGCGGGAAAATCTCGTCCGAGATGGCGCGCATGTTCAGCGCCGCGTGGTCGTAGTCGCAATAGGCCGTGGCCCGGAACCGGCGCGGCCGGTCCTCGCCCTCGACGTCCAGGCTGTAGGAGAAGTCGACGGCGCCCTCCTCCAAGAAAATCTCCAGTTGCCGCTCGTTGAGGAGATTGAGGATGAGGACATCGGTTTGCAAGGGCGAGTATGTTCCCAGCTCTTCGTAGCGCTGCTTCTGCCCGTCGACGCGGTACCAGATGTTTTCGTCGCAGGCTCGCCCCCCCAGGTCGATATCGCTGGCCTCCAGGGCCAGCATGTAGCGGATAAAGGCCTGGAGGACCTCTTCGAGCTCCTGCCGATCCTCGTCGAAAAGCATCTGCGGCTTTTCGGCGATGTGGTGCAGCCGCTCCTGCCCGCGTTTGTTGTCCGGAACCGATTCAATGATTTCCTGGCAGGTGTCCGGCACCGGCGGCACCGACGGATCTGCCAGCGACGATGCGGATGCGGGAGAATCGTCCCCGGCGCTACCCTCCGCCTCCCCATTGGTGTTCACTTTTTTCAGGACCGAGGAAGAGGGCTTGTTGGCCACGGCACTCATGAGCGCGTTGAAAAGAGAGGATCGAGAAAGCAAAGAAGAGAAGTGTACAGCGACCCGCAGGCCGATCGTCCCGGCCCGCGGGCTCGTCTCAGGCTCCTCCCGTCATCATGGAAAGTGAAGAGCAACAGGAGGGATGCCGCCATCAACCGGCGTTCTCGCGCGCGGTGCGCATCAGCCGGTCGTGGTGACGGGGTGATACTCACCGGCTCCGTTTCCACCGATCGGCGCCTGCGGATCGTTGGGATCGGTCTGATTCGGTCCGCTCTTGATCCAGACGTTCGTGATCGGATTGTCGGGAGAATTCGGGATCGTAAACGTGTGGCCGGACAGCCCCTCTTGCTTCTGAGCGGTGCCGTCGGCGTACTGCCAGACCACATTGGACAGGTCCTTGGTCGAGCTTACGGTGACCGAGCTTTCCTTGGCGGCTTCCACGAACGTTTTCGGCTCGGGGCCTTCAGACGGATCGGGCACGACCTCCACGTCGATCACCTGGTCGCTGAAGTCCGGCAGATTGCCGAAGTCCTCCAGGTCATACATGCCGTTCTCTTCGGTCTCCCAGCCGTCGCCACCGTAGGTTTCCGCCTCGGAATCCCAGCCGCCGCCGTCGTCTGGGTAGCTGTTCTTCTTGATGTCCCAGAGCTTCGCCTCGTCGAAGACAAGGTCCTCGTAGGCGACGCGCCAGCCTCCACTGGCATGGTCTTGGATGAGGGCGTACGGGGCCTCGTGCACGTTCTCAATATCGGTCACGTCCTGCGTGAACGAGTTGCGCCGGCGCTCAAAGAAGTCGTCGGTGATATCGACGTTATCGCCGCGGCGTTCGCAGTGTCCGTCGGCATCGACCGCAAGGATGAAGTTGAGCTTGGTGCCCGGCACGATGGTGCGCGCGTACTCTGTGGACGCGCCGTCACGGTTGTTGCCCGGCGTGAAGATGAGCTCGGGCTCGGGCTGGTCTTCGGGCGCCACGTCAGGAAGAATCCGCTTCAGGTAGATGGCCGAGCAGTATCCGGCCATCGACTCCACAAACGACACGTTCAGCGTGCTCGGGTTCTCCACGACGGGGGTCTCCTGCAGGGGCATGGTGTTTTTGTCGTACGACTGCCCGATGCGGTGCGTGATCGTGTTCTCGCCAATGGTAAACGTTCCCACCGATCTCGCGCGGTACGCGCTCGGGCTGATTTTTTCGAGCCAGGCTTCGTAGGTGCCCCCTTCGTAGTCGCCGGAGATCGTCCCAACGGTACTGACGACCTCCTCAAGGTCTTCGCTGGTCGTGCTCGCTGCGCGTCCGTCGGCCAGCACGGCGTTGTATCCCGTGCGTGCGATCTGGCGCGCAATCACCTTCCCCTGGCGCTCCGCCTGACGCTGTTCGGTATCCATCGATGTGCGCCCGGACTGATACATCATGAGCGTAATGCCTCCGAGGGCGGCGACCGTAATTAGCAGTGCGTATTTACCCATAGCAATTTCGTGTCCTATTCAATGGTTATGTGGGTTCGGCATCGCCAATGCAAGCCCTGATCATGCTTGCACGGGATCGCCACTACTGAGGACTTCAACGTCAATTTTAATGGCAACAAATGGCGTACCACCCCCTCCATCGACGTCAGGGCGGGATTCCCACACGCAGCGCGGCGCACATTCTGCCAGCCTGTGTGAATATGACACGCTGAGAGGCGGACCGTACCCGTGCGCTGCTCGGGCCAATCGTGCCCCCCACCGCCTCCTGGCGGCGGTACAGCCTTCTGCTCGTCCCGCTGCGTCAGCTTCCCGAGCCACTGCCAGTCATGGTCTCCGTTCCGTCATCTCGGAGGAGCATCACCGATCCGAAGTGGACGATGCGCAGGGAGGTTTGCTGGTTTTGGAAGGGGGCGACGACCGAAAACCGGACCCGGGTGCTCCGCACAGAGTCCGGGTCGGCCGTGGCGACCGATCGCGGGTTTGAGATGGGCTGCGCATCGCGGTTCAGCATGTCCACCTCGAAGTAGCCGAGGGTCCCGGCACTCCCGCCATCCGATTTCCACGACCCCGATCCGACCTTCTCGCGCCGCCGGACTTGGTACAGATCGGTGTCTTCGCCATCGATCTCCTTCGTCCCTGTTTTCTGCAGTTGATACTGAATCATGACGCGGACCGTAGAATCGACCGTTACCACCGAGTCGCGATAAAAGGTAAATTGGGTGGTGACGCCTGCCGAGTCGACCGGCGTCTCGAACTCCACATTGAACGGCGCGGCCGATCCCGGATCCATGTTCTCGCCCATCGCTTCCAGGTCGTCCTCCACCCAGGTGGCAAAACTCTGGGCCTGCTCCTTGGCAACGTTCCGCGAGATTTTGGAGACACTCTTTTTCATCGACCGCATCTGGAGGGTCGTTAGCAAGAGGGCCACCGAAACCATGATGAGACCCGCCGTCAGATTGTCGTAGATAAATAGCATAAGCAGAGCCGGAAGCTTGGTCGTTAATCGCGATGGAGACGTCCCTTACATGTAGGTTAATGTCTCCGTAAATTGTATCGGCTCTCTCAGGAACGACGGTTGACTGTCGTGCACGTCTTGCACAAGGATTGTGACTTCTTTTCGGTTCGTCGGAGAGGCCGAAGGTTGCAAACTGCTGTCCAGATACTGGACCTCAATCTCGACTCGAAAGTCGATGCGTATATCTGGCGTTTCGAAGGAACTGATGATGGGCTCCATCTCGTGAAAGTCGTCGACATCGTTGCACCGGTCCGAGCCGCCGAAGGCTTTGCAGTGGTTGCCCGTCGTGAAGGACGAGGTAAAGTTGGAGACATCGACCACGCTGTCGCCAGGCACGCCTGCCGTAGCGGCGTCAAATGCCCGCGCGCGGACCACCTCCATGGTCTGCATGGCAATGCCGGTGGCCATCTCCTCCATCTCCGCGCGATAAATCTGATTGTCGTCGCGGACCTGCGTCTGCATGAAGTTGAAGTGCAGAAACGTCGTGATCAGGAGCGCGAGCATGGCGAGCAGTGTCTGCTGCATGGCAATCGGGCTGGTTGATGATCAGCTATTTGGACTCTGAGGCGACGACCCGCATCATTTCTCGGATCGACGTCTTTCCCTTCTTGACCACGTTTCGGGCGGATGCCTGAAGCGAGAGCATTCCGTCTTCGGTTTCCGCGTGCTCCCGGATGGCACTCTCGTCGACCATCTCTTCCGACTCGACGATCATGTGGCGAATGGGCCGGGAGAAGTGCAGCGCCTCCGCCACGGCCCGGCGGCCTTTGTAGCCCGTCCCGCTGCAGGTCGTGCACTTGTGGTCGTCGCCCTCGGTGTAGAAATCGACGGTGTGGATCTCGTCCTCCGAGAATCCGAGCTGTTCGAGCAGCACCGGATCGGGATTGGGATCCGGCTTCTTGCATTCCGGGCAGAGCGTGCGAATCAGGCGCTGCGCCACCACGAGGTTAATCGCATAGGCGATGAGGAAGGGCTCGATGCCCATCTTGTAGAGGCGACTGATGGCGCTCGGCGCGTCGTTCGTGTGAAGCGTGGAAAACGTGAGGTGGCCGGTGTTGGCGAGCTTGATGGCGAGTTCGGCCGTCTCGCGGTCGCGCATCTCGCCCACCATGACCGTATCGGGGTCGTGCCGGAGGATCGACCGCAGCGCGTCCTCCAACTGCAGCTTGTCGCTGAGCTTGATTTGCCGCGCCCCCTCGATGATGTACTCCACCGGATCCTCGACCGTCAGCACGTTTTCCTCGGGGCCAATCACGCGGTGCAGCGCAGCCACCAGCGTCGTGCTCTTTCCGGAGCCCGTGGGGCCGGTCAGTATCACCATGCCGTGCGGCTGATTGATGGCGTGCTCGAAGCGATCGAGCGCCACTTCTCCCAGGCCCAGCTTGTTGAGGTCGGTGATGACCTTGCGGTCGTCGAGCACACGGATGACGATGCTCTCGGAGTCGATCTCCTGGCTCGCATTTGCGATCGGCATGACGGAGACGCGAAACCGGATGCGCGTGTCGTCCACCCAGCGCTGGATGAATCCGTCCTGCGCCGCCTCCCGCTCGAAGCGGTCCACGTTCATCGTGTTGTCTTTGATGACCGAGAGCATCGCCTCCGGATGCACGCGCTGCTCGGTGTGCCAGTGCTCGAGCCGGCCGTCCACGCGGAAGTCGATCTCGATTTCCTTGTCCGTGTTCGGATAGATGTGGATGTCCGACGCGCCCTGGCGCACGGCTTCGACGAGCGTGGCCTCAAACAGGTTGATGAGCGTGGAGCGGTTGATGGCCGCCTCGAGTTGCTCGTCGTCCACGAGGTCGTCGTCCTCCTCCTCGTAGCTCTGCCCGAGATCCACGGCCTCGCTCTCCTGCATCCGCTCCAGGTACTCGTTCTCCCGGGGGAACGTCTCGGAGATGAGCCCCGCGACCTTCGTTTCGGGCGCGTACTTCAGGTCGAACCGGTCGATGTCGAGCTGCCGGGCCACCCGGTGCACCTCCGGCCGCATCGGGTCGTGGGTAATGAGGTCCACCGTTCCGCGCTCGTCACAGATCCGATGCGGCACAATGCCCAGGTCGAGCAGCCGCTCCTTCTGATCGTCGGTGAACCGGTCCATCATCGACCGGGTGAACTCGGGATCCAGGCCGTACGCGTCCAGGTCGGCCTCCGAGAAGGCGTACACGTGCGCGGCGGCCTTATAGATGGTGGGCCGATCCTCGCCCACGATTTGCGCCATGATCCGCCACAGGGCCTCCTCGGAACTGCGCTTGCGCTTGTGCCGCTGTGCCTTGCGGACCTGCTCCGGCGTGACGACGCCCTGATGCAGGAGGACGCTGACCACCCGGTCGTTCACTTCCAGATCGTTGAGCGCCTGCGGATCGGGGGCAGAGCTCTCCTCGTCGGTCCCGTTGCCGCCGACCGAAAGCGCCGGCTCCTCCACCGCATCCTTCGGTTCGGACGCGTCAGGATGCATCACCTCCCCGTCTTCGGTCCGGTACCCATCCCCGTACATTTCGGGCGATTCTTCGGCGTCTGCGGAACGCGAGGGCGCCGGGGCCTCGTCGTCCTGAACCGGCGACATCCGGGACGCGGCCTCTTGCTGCTGAAGCGACCGCAAAGCGTTCAGCGCCGCCTCCTCTTCGTCCGCGGAATGCGCGGCTCCGTTGGGCCCTCCCAGCTGCTGGAGATGCCGCCGCACCGCGTCCCGGCTCGCGGGGCGATAGACGGATGCCCGTGCGGGGGCCTGCGCCTCCAGCAGGGCGGCTCGTTGCGAGTCGCTGCGGGACGAATCAGAGCGGCCCCCGGCAGGGCGGGCGTCCTCCGGAGACCGGGACGACGGCGCTCCGCCGGAAGAATTGCGGTCGGAAAAGAAAGCCATGCTTGGAACGGCAACGAATGGGTACGACGATCCTTCGGACGCTTCGGAGGCCGTCGCCGGGTCAGAGTCCCATCATGTCGGACTGCGACGGGCTGATCATGGCGAGCTCGGTTGACAGCAGCGTCAGGAAGACAATGCCCAGCGCAATGAGGATGGCCACGGCCGTCTGGATCGACTGCACCGCCGCATCGAGACGCAGCTCCGTCTCCTGTTCGTAGTAGTCGGCCATCTGGCGGGCGCTCTCCCGGACGCTCCCGGTTTCCTGCCCGCTCTTCAGCCGCGTGAGTGCCATGGAGGTGAAGACGCCACTGGCCTCCAGCGCGCGAAAGAGCGAGGCGCCCTGGCCGGCCATCATGGGAATGGTGACCGTTCGGATTCGATGCTCCATGTAGCGGTTGCCACACGCCTCCGCGGCAATGCGCATCACTCGGAGGTTGTCGCCGCTGCCCGAGTACAGGATGGCGAAGACGCGACAAAAGACTTCAATATTCAGTTTGTGTAATAATCCCCCAATAAGGGGAATTTTGATCATGTACTTATGGACATAGAACTGCCCCGTCTCGGTGCGCGACCATCCGAGCGCCGCAACGATGGGCGCGATCACAGCGGGGAAGGCCCACATCCAGTTGTGATCCAGCCAGTCGGCAAACTCCAGGCTCCAGGTGGTCAGCGGGGGAAGCTGCACGTTCATCCCCTGGAACAGCCCGGCCGTCGCCGGAATGATGTACCAGATGTACCAGATCAGCGCGCCGATCATCACCACGGTCGTGACGGCGGGCATGATCATCGAGCTCCGCACGTTCTTCCGGAACTCGTCCTTGCGCTCCAGAAAGCGGGCCGTCGACTCGTAGATCTGGGCCATGTTACCGCTCTTCGACGCGATGCCCAGCATGTACGCCGTAAACTTGCCGAGCTTGTCCTTCTGCTTGTTGAACGCCTTTTCGGCGTCCATCCCGCTCTTTAAGTCGGAGTTGAGGTCGCGGATGACCTGCTGCAGACTGCTCGACGACACGTCGTTGACCAGGAGGTTGAGCACCTCGTCGAACGGCATGTTCTCGCGGAGCAGGTTGGCCGCGAGACGAACGAACATGATGATGTCGTCGCGGGGCGGCTTCCAGTCGAAGTCGAACCATTTCTTCTCGACTTTCAGCACTTCGAGGCCCATCCCCTCCAGCGCCGCCCGCACCTCGTCGGCCGAGAAGGCTTTCTGCTCGCCCTTCACCTCCTTGCCGTTCGGGTGGCGCACCTTGTACAGGAAGGTGCGCCGCTTCTTCAGGTCCTGCGGCTTGAACTGATGCTTCTCGGACAGGTCCTCGACCTTGCTTCGCGCCTTTCGCTTCGACGGCGCCATGACCGTTCCGCGCACGGTCTGGCCCGATGATGTCATGCCCTCAAACCGAAACTCGTTAACAGCCATGGAGGATGAATCCGGAGTGGTGCAAAATCGCGACGATGCGCCTCAGACTGTGGAAGGCGAACCCCGAGCGCGTCCGCTCAACAACAGGCTGTGCGTGGTAGCCTACCAAAACGCAGGAACCGTGCCGGACCGATCGTCCGAATCGGGACCGAGGGCAGCGAGCGCGTCATCGGCGGAGGCGACCTCCAATAACGCTCGCACACGGCGCTCAGCGGGGATTCGCCGGACGTCGTCAGCGACGGTGCGGGTGGGCGGAGGGAAGTCCTCGGTAGCGACCGCTTCCACCGGCGGTTACGTTTCGTAACCTGGCGCTCATGTTTGTAGCCCAGGCCGCGCCTTCACCGGCACTCGGGACGCCGCCGCACCGGCTCACAACGGCGCACCCCGTCGTTCTCCAAACGTACCGGCACGTTTCCCTCGCCGCATCGTGGACCTGACCGCCCATCGACCATGTCTCGCACGTCGACGTTCTCGGTTCCAGTCCTGGCCAACGGTGATCGCCTGACGCGCCAGGAGTTCGAGCGCCGCTACCGGGCCATGCCACACGTCAAAAAAGCCGAACTCATCGATGGGGTCGTCTACATGCCCTCTCCGGTCCACTTCCACTCGCACGGCCGTCCTCACAGTGCGATGATCGGCTGGCTCATCACCTACGCCGCAGCGACTCCCCACGTCTCGGTTGGAGATAGCACCACCGTCCGCCTCGACCTGGACAACGAGCCGCAGCCCGACGCCCTTCTGCGTATCGATGCCGACTGCGGGGGGCAATCCCGGATTAGCGAAGACGACTACATTGAAGGGCCCCCGGAACTCATTGCGGAGATTGCCCACAGCAGCGCGGCCTACGACCTGCACGACAAGAAACAGGCGTACCGGCGCAACGGAGTCCAGGAGTACATTGTCTGGCAGATCGAAGACGAACGGGTCGACTGGTTCGTCCTGGAAGACGGGGCCTACCTGTCCCTCTCGTCCGACGAGCCCGGACCTCTCTCAAGCCCTACGTTTCCAGGACTCGTGCTGAACGCAACAGCGTTGCTCGACGGCGACATGGCGACCGTCCTCACCGACGTGCAGCAGCACCTGGGTGCCGATGACCACCAGGCGTTCGTGGAGCAACTGCGGGCGGCGTAGGTCGACCGAGATGCGCGGCACCGGACTTACTCCCCCATGATGACGCCCGTCTCCAGATCTGCCGCGGTCAATCCGGCGATGCCAACGCAGACGCTCACGTTGTAGGTGTCGTTGAACGCTTCGACGGTGTTCACGGCGCCGTTTTCTGGACAGGCCTCGGCGTTGTAATCTCCCGGCAGGGTGTCGTTGCCATTTAAGCTGTAGACCGCGACCTCATCGACGTAATCGCCGTCGCCGGACGCACCGTTGGTGCTGTACTGGCCCAGTTCCCCGAAGTCGATCACCAGCGGATTGCTGCTCGTGGAGTTGGCCGGACGGTGCAGTTCCGACTTGCGGGCGTAGACCTGCACGTTCGCGGCGACCTCCAGGGCCACCTGCTTCATGTGGTCGGCCGTCGACTGCTTTCGGTAGCGGTCGAAGGCCTGGATGGCCCCCAGCGTGGCGAAGCCGACGATGATGGTTGCCAGGGTGAGCAGGAGCAGCTGTTGTTGACCCATGAGCGCGAAGCGTTCCGATGAGAGAGCCGAAGATACGCCACCTGATTATCGGGCAGATACCGTGCCAAATAAGGGTCGCGTCTGAGATCGCGGTCGCGGCATCGGGGATGGTCAGCGGTCGTGGCGGGCGCGTTCGATGACGCCCGGATCGCGCACGCCGAAGTACCCCTGTTGCCAGTAGCGCGGCGAGAGCCGGTTCCGCTCCACGGACTCCAGAAACGCGGACCATCGCTCCTGTTTGGCCGCCAAATCCGGCACGTGAACCGCCATGATGCCGATGGACGCCACGAGAATCGTGCAGAGCGCGACCTGGGCGCGTCGCGAGACCGTCGGCCGCTCCGGGCGTGACGGATGCCGGTAGCGGCCCCACGCCCAGCCCAACACGAGCACCAACATCATCTGACTCACTGGCGTCACGATCACGCCGCTGACCAGCGCGTGCGCGGCCCCGGC
>Ga0207797_1002593_pt1 | contig 12489 bp, 12 predicted proteins | sample PRCRCaboRojoPR_6_FD_187275 | JGI IMG/M metagenome (GOLD analysis project Ga0207797, IMG submission 187275) | Marine sediment microbial community from Cabo Rojo, Puerto Rico - PR CR 10% Liquid 1 (SPAdes) | ecosystem: Environmental > Aquatic > Marine > Coastal > Sediment | place: Cabo Rojo, Puerto... | reverse complement strand
CTTACAGTTATTTTGATGATGATACGGTGTATATCGAAAAATACTTTAAAAACCCCAAACACATTGAAATACAAATACTGGGCGATAAACACGGGAATTATGTACATCTATTTGAACGCGAATGTTCCGTGCAGAGGCGACATCAGAAGATTATAGAAGAATCGCCTTCTCCCACCCTTGACGAAACCACCCGCGGGGAAATGGGTAATGCGGCAGTAAGAATAGCCCGGGCAATCAATTATACGGGGGCAGGTACCGTCGAATTCCTGGTAGATGAAGACATCAATTTCTATTTTCTTGAAATGAATACCCGCATTCAGGTAGAACACCCCGTAACTGAGATGATCACAAACACAGATCTGATCAGGGAACAGATACGCATTGCAGAGGGAAGATCCATACCCTGGAATCAGGAAAATATAAATATTAAAGGTCATGCCATTGAGGCAAGGATATATGCTGAGGATCCCGGAAATGACTTTCTTCCTGCACCCGGCACAATCCATCAATTGATTTTTCCCGAAATCAGGGGGATAAGGACAGACAGCGGGATAAAGGAAAACAACGAAATATCGCCTGAATACGATCCGCTTTTAGCCAAAATGGTTGCATGGAGCGAGAGCAGAACATCGGCCATCGATCTTTTGCGAAAAGGCCTGGATCAAGCTGTTATTATGGGCATTCGTCATAATATTAATTATCTGAAAACCATTTTAAAAGATGAATCTTTCCGAAATAACCGGTTTACTACCCGGTTTATTGATCAGAACCATAACAAAATTATAGAAAAGATCAACGGGCAAAGAGAACAAACCGATACCAGGTTGCTGATTGCAGCTTATATTTTTCTTCAAAGCATCAACACAAAGAAAAATCCCCGGGAGCATGTCTGGAACCATCTGGGATACTGGCAGCCCTACATGGAATGGAGTGTCAGCATCGAAAATCAGGAACATCGCTTCAATTTCACAAGAAACAACCGGACGCTTACCATTCACCAGGAAAGTGAAGCCTTCCATGCAGAACTAATTGAAATGCAGGAGGGCCATCTTGTAATCGGAACAGGAGAAACCCGGACAACAGTTTATTACACCAGGCTCGAAGAGTCCCAAACAGGTATGCTGATCCACGGACATTTATTTCAATTATTTGACAAAAATTACCAGGAAATCACCGCTCAGAAAAAACACATTCATAAGGAATACAAAAACGGGGAACCGATCAAATCCCCTATGTTTGGGAAAATACTGGATATTCAGGTAAAAGAAAATATGGTTGTTAAAAAGGGACAAACCCTTGCCATTGTGGAGGCTATGAAAATGGAAAACAATATCCTGGCCCCCTATGACACAACAATCAAACATATATCCATCAAGGAAGGAGAGCAGGTAAAAGACGGACAAATCATTATGGAAACTTACGCGCAATAACAATAACGAGCAAAAATTAGTAAAAACAGTAACAATGAATCCATATACCAGTCAATATCACGAAGAATTTCGCATGCATGTAAGATCATTCGCTGAACAAGTTGTCAAGCCGGAGGCACGAAAGCTGGATCGGGAAGAAAGATTTTCTCCCGAACTGACGCGCAAGATGGCCGAAAACGGGCTTTTTGGTATTGCGATACCAAAGGATTACGGAGGTCAGGGGCTTGACTATATGTCGCTGGTAATAGCAGTAGAAGAAATGGCCCGCGTCGACGGCTCCCAGGCAGCTACGGTCGCAGCCATCAATTCACTTGCAATAGGGCCCATTTATCAATATGGCACCGAGGAACAAAAAAGCCGTTACCTCCCCCCCATTACCAGGAAAGGCAAAACCTGGGCTTTTGGACTGACAGAAAGAGAAGCAGGTTCCGACAGCAATGCTACAAAAACGAAGGCAGAATTAAAAAACGGTTACTGGCATATCAACGGGTCCAAAATGTTTATCTCCAATGCAGCATCAGAAATATCTGGAGGCATTACCCTACAAGCCATTACTGGAAAAAACGGGGATCGCAACGAATATTCAACGATCCTGGTGGAATCGGACAGAGAGGGCTATACCAGAAGACCCATAAAGGACAAGATGGTATGGAGAGCTGCCGATACCGGTGAGCTTACCTTCGATAACGTGAAGGTCCCTGAAAGCAATCTTTTGGGAGAACGGGGAAAAGGTCACAAGGTCATGCTGAAAACCATTGACTCTGGAAGGTTAACCATTGGTGCCATGGGACTTGGACTGGCAATCGGGGCATTTGAAATGGCCAAAGATTACGCCGGTAAGCGGGTACAATTTGGCCGGCCGATCAGCAAATTTCAATCCATCTCTTTCAAACTGGCAGATATGGCCACGAAGATAGAACTGGGCAAGAATACACTTTATAATGCTGCCTGGCTGAAAATTAACGGACAACCCTTTGGAAAGGAAGCAGCCATGGCCAAACTATATACTTCTGAAATTGCAAAAGAAGTGGCAGATGAAGCAGTACAAATATTCGGAGGGTATGGTTTGATCGGAGAACATGACATTGAACGCTTTTACCGCGATCAGCGCATACTGCAAATTGGAGAAGGCACATCCGAGGTATTGAGATTGGTTATATCAAAAAAAATTGGCATTTAATTAAAAAAGGTGTATATTTAAGAATTATCTATATCTCAATTTTTTACCAAAATTTATTTCCATAGTCACCACAAAAGGAACCAATATTTATATGCAAGACAGAAAAAGTGACCATATTTCCCTGGCCTTAAACAATCAAACAAGTATCCCTGAGAAAGATCGCAGGTTTTTCTATGAACCCATGCTCAGGGGACATCCGGATGATTCCCTGCCTGAAACCCGGTTTGGTGAAAAAGTAATGAAAGCGCCAATCTGGATATCCAGCATGACTGGAGGTACCCCACAGGCACGCACCATCAACCATAACCTTGCCGGTGTGGCAGCAGAATTCGGACTTGGAATGGGCCTGGGATCTTGTCATATACTACTCAGAGACGAACAGCATCTACCCGACTTTGATCTTAGAGGCATCATTGGAGATGATCTGCCTTTCTACGCCAATATGGGCATTGCACAAATAGAACAATATGTCATTGAAAAGGATGATGTACAAACCATAAAAGACCTGGTCAATCTGCTCAGGGCCGATGGATTGGTTGTTCACGTCAACCCCGTCCAGGAATGGCTCCAGCCCGAAGGAGACCGGATCAAACACCCTCCTGTGGAAAGCATCAAACAATTACTGGAAGTAGTGGATTTTAATGTTATTGTCAAGGAAGTAGGTCAGGGAATGGGTAAGAAAAGCCTGGAAGCAATGTTACAATTGCCGCTTACTGCAATTGAATTCGGTGCTTTTGGAGGCACCAACTTTGCCAAAATTGAACTTATGAGAAACAAAGAGGGCAATGCCAGTCTCCTCGAACCCCTCTCCTATATCGGTCAAACTGCAGAAGAAATGGTTGTATTGGTTAACCAACTGGTAGAAGAGGAAATGCACATAAAAACAGGAAATCTTATTATTTCCGGTGGTATCAAGAACTTTCTTGACGGTTACCACCTGATCAATACTAGCCAGATGCCCTCGGTTTACGGAATGGCTTCCACTTTCCTTAAATATGCCAGGGAGGATTATCAAACCCTCAGAACATTTGCCAGGGGTCAACTGGAAGGATTGAGATTTGCTTATAATTATCTGAACGTTGTTTAAATCTTCAAATACCACACCATCATGTCAGAAAATCAATATTTTGAAGGATTCAGCAAGCTTAGCAGGGATGAAAAACTGAAAATGCTTGCAGGTACAGTGAAGGATCCAGATGCCTTTATCAATGAATTAAATGGTTACCGGTATCAGGACCCTTCATTGCAGGAAAAATTTGATCAATTCAGTGAAAATACGATTTCAAATTTTCACTTGCCTTATGGAATCGCACCCAACTTTCTTATCGATGGAAAGCTTTACCACATTCCCATGGTTACTGAAGAAAGTTCAGTTATAGCGGCAGCTTCCAAAGCAGCGAAGTTTTGGTATAACCATGGCGGATTTCAGACAGAAGAAACAGGAACCGCAAAACGTGGCCATGTCCATTTTTTATGGTATGGAGAATCAGAAGAGCTGGAATCGCTGTATAGCCGGTTCGAACCGGAACTTAAGGACAGGCTCAGCGATGTAACCAAAAACATGGATGCGCGGGGAGGTGGAATTACCGAATCCTGGCTCTCAAATATGACCAGTGAGATGGATAATTATTATGTTCTCGGTCTGTCGCTTGAAACTGTTGATTCAATGGGAGCCAACTTCATCAACTCAGTCCTTGAAAAAACAGCCGGGGAGCTAAAAAAATTTGCTGATGAGCATCAACCGGGAAAACTTGAAATATTGATGGCCATATTGTCGAATTATACACCCCGTTCTTATGTAAAAATGAAGGTAGAATGTCCCGTTGAAGAACTCGAAGGGTTTAACGGTTCAATAAAAGGAATTCAGTTTGCCGAGAAATTCAGTAAGGCCGTTCAAATAGCCAAAAGTAATGTATCGAGGGCTGTTACCAACAACAAAGGTATTATGAATGGAGTGGATGCAGTGGTCATTGCGACCGGCAACGATTTTCGTGCCGTTGAGGCCGGAGCACATGCATACAGTATCAGCCATGGCAAACCGTCAGCCTTAACCGATTGTAAAATAGAAAATGGTCTGTTCACCTTTCGCATCACCCTGCCTCTTGCAATGGGAACAGTAGGTGGTGTCACGCGGTTGCATCCATTGGCATCCAGATCACTGGAAATATTGGGCAATCCCGATGCTAAAGAACTTATGAAAATCACTGCAGCCGTAGGTTTGGCAAGTAATTTCAGTGCCACTACATCACTGATCACTACGGGGATCCAAAAAGGACACATGAAACTTCATCTTGAAAACATTCTGATGGCATTTAATGTTGACGAGGAAATGAAAAACAAAATCAGGGCTTATTTCAAAGATAAAGAAGTGTCGTATGAAAAAGTGAAGAAATTTATTGAAGGGAAATTATGACTTATGAATACCGTTCCAATGGAAAACTGTTACTGACAGGTGAATATCTGGTTTTACAGGGGGCCGAAGCTTTGGCCCTCCCGATACGAAAAGGGCAAACCCTTAGGGTAAAACCCATTGATGAGAGCAACAAGCTCTTATGGAAAAGCATATACGAGGATCAAATATTCTTCGAGGCGGTTTTCTCCACTAAAAATGTCAATATCCTGGAGACCAACGATGAGGAACATGCAGCTTATCTCCAAAGTCTTTTGAAAAAAGCAATCGAATATGTTCCTGCATTACCACGTATTCCGGGATATTCCATTGAGGCAACGCTCGATTTTCCATTGGAATGGGGACTTGGCAGCAGCTCAACCCTTATAACCAATATAGCCCACTGGCTGAACATTAATCCATTTCGATTGAATCGGGCAATAACCAATGGTTCAGGTTATGATATTGCCTGTGCCCACTCCGGTCACCCTATTATTTACAGGTTACTGGATAATTACCCCGATTACAGGAAAATCGACCTGAATTTTCCCTTTAAAGAATCCATATACTTTGTTTATACAGGGAAAAAACAAAGCTCCTTTAATGAAGTAAAAGATTTTCTGGAGGATACGAAGGATTACAGCCACCTGTTTCCAAGAATCAAAAAAATAAACAAACAAATCATTAATAGTCAATCACTAAAAGAATTTGAAAGTTTGGTTACGGAACATGAAGAACTCATTGCTTCTGTTTTGGGAACAACAACCATAAAGGATCAACTCTTCGGGGATTTTCCAGGTGCGGTAAAATCTCTCGGAGCCTGGGGAGGAGATTTTATCATGGTTACCTGGGAAGGAACAAGAGAAGAACTGAAAGAATTTTTAGACCATCACAATATGGGAACCTTCTTTTCTTGGAATGAACTGGTCAAAAACGGAAAAATATGACTGAGCAAGCTTATTTGAAAGAGGCACATCAGATACATTCCGGCAGTCTTCCTTCAGTTCCCCGGTCAATAGTATGGGAAGCCCCCGCAAATATTGCCCTTGTAAAATACTGGGGAAAAATGGGCAACCAGCTCCCCATCAGTCCATCCCTGAGTATGACCTTAAGCAACTCCATTACCAGGACAGAGTTGCATTACCGAAAATCTGAAAACCAGAGGGGAAAACTTGAATTCAGATTTAACGCCGAAAAGAACAACACTTTCGAAACCAGGGTGAAAAAATTCATTGACAGGATATCTGGTTTTTTCCCTTTCCTGGAAAACCTGGATCTTTTCATTCATAGCAACAACACATTCCCCCATTCAGCCGGAATAGCATCTTCTGCTTCGGCAATGGGCTCTCTGGCCTTATGCCTTTGCTCCCTGGAAGAACAGTTAAAAGGAGAATCGAGGGATAGAGAAGGTTTTTTCCGAAAAGCATCCTACATGGCCAGGCTCGGTTCGGGAAGCGCGTCACGGTCAGTCTATGGGAATTATGTAGAATGGGGTGCTCATAACGGCGGTTCGGATGAGTATGCCACACCGCTTGGCAGTGAAGTGCATGAAGATATGAAATTTTTATATGACAGCATACTGGTTACTTCTTCCGCGCCCAAAAAAATAAGCAGTTCCCGGGGACATTCTCTTATGGACAGGCATCCTTACAAAGCGGACAGGATCAAACAGGCAGGAATTAATTTTCACAAACTAAAAGAGGCTCTCAAAACCGGAGATTTTGAGAAATTCACTGAAATAGTCGAAAATGAAGCCCTCAGTTTACATGCACTGATGTTATCTTCAAATCCGGGATTTGTATTGCTCAATGAGGCATCATTAAAAATTATTGAACGGTTGCGTGCCTTTCGGGAAAGAAACAATGCGCGGGTAGCTTTTACCCTGGATGCAGGGCCCAACATCCATTTGCTTTATACTGAAGATGAACAGGAACGTATGCAGCATTTTATAAATGATGAACTCAGGGAACTATGTGAAAACGGAAGAACCCTGAATGATTTTACAGGAAACGGACCTGAACGAACAGATAAAAAGTTGAATCTATGAACCATGAAAAATCAAATATATACTATGCCAAGATTATGCTGTTTGGAGAATACTCAGTGATCAAAAACAGCATGGCCCTCACAGTCCCTTATGGCCATTTTAACGGGGAACTAAGCTATATATTTGATAACAAATATACCGACTACGATTTTGCCAAACAGTCCAACCTGGAATTATACAATCTTTTGGGATATTTTAAAAAGTTGCAGGATCAAAGTAGCCTGATGAGTGATTTCGATGTGGAAGCTTTTGCAGAAGATCTGAACAACGGAATGTACTTTGAATCCTCCATTCCTGAGGGTTATGGCATAGGAAGTTCGGGCGCACTGATAGCTGCCCTGTTTAACCGATATGTAAAAAACAAGCCTTCACCTGATCAAATGATTTCGAAGGATATGGTGGAACTTAAAAATCAACTGGCCCAGCTGGAATCTTTTTATCATGGAACCAGTTCAGGCATTGACCCACTCAATTCCTACATGAAAAGCCCCTTGCTTTTTGAAGGTAACGGGGAAATCCGCAAGGTAGACATCCATCTTCCGGCCAAAAACCAGGATTTTGCCGTTTTTCTCCTGAATTCAGGGAACAGGGGCGAAACCAGTCCTTTGGTGAATATATTTCTTGAAAAAACAAAACAAACCAACAAAAAGGGAATCGATGTAGAACATTTAAATGCCATGACCCGACGCGCCATTCAATCCATTATTAAGGGAAACAACAAGGAGTTTTTCAATGCTTTAGAAGGTTTATCCAACTATCAGCTAAAACATTTCGATGCCATGATCCCGGAGGGCTTCCACGGCATCTGGAAAAAAGGGCTGGATACCGGGAAATATTATCTTAAACTCTGCGGTTCAGGAGGTGGCGGGTTCCTTTTGGGCTTCACCAATGATTTTCCTGCTGTTCGAAAAATAATGGCACAGAAAGATCTGGAGGTTATACCGGTTTATGTGCATCAGATGACTTGATCTGGACAAGCCAGAATCAAAAAGGATATTTGATTAAGTGCATAAGTAAGACACTATTAGCAAAATGATTTACCTTAGCATGTTCAGGTTATTTTTTTCTACCTTGCCGGCATGAAAACACCAGAACAAATTTCTAATTATTTATATTCCTCATAAAGTGCATTAAATTGTTCAATAGTCAATTCCAGATCCTCCCGAATGATTTTTCGCAATAATCCTTTTGGCAGGTCTTTATTACCATGTATAGGAATGGTAGTAATGCGCCCATCAGGATGTTTTAGGCGGTGATGGGACCCTTTTATCCGAACCACTTCGAATCCAATAGATTTTAAAAAAATCAACAATTCTTTTCCGGAAATAACAGGTAGAGAAGCCATAAGATAATATTAAACAACCCTATCTTCTTTGGATATCTTTATTTCTCTGAATCCAATAAATCGATTGCCCTCCATTCCTTTCTCTCTTTCCTCTTCCATGCACATTTCAATAACTTCTCTAATATTATCCAAAGCTTCGTCAATGCTCTTTCCATAGGAATGGCAGCCTTTATATACCGGACAGCTCACAATAAAGTAGTTGTCCTCATCCTGTTCCACCAGAATTGGCAAATGTATGTCATGTGACTTTTTTCTGCTCATAAGATAAATGTTAGGCTATGATTACAGATACATAGTTCTACAAAAATATGGATAAAATAAGTATTTATCCATAAAACTGATCTTACTTATTTTTTATTTTTCACCTGGTAAATGCCTACCGCTTTTCTTTTGCCGTCCAACTGAGCATCACCGATATGTTTAAAGCTGAATCCGTTTTTCATTTCAAGCTGATCATATAAATCTTTTGAGATCAATACATCCTGCTTATAGTCTTTGCACTTGGATTCAATTCGTGCAGCCGTGTTTATGGTATCCCCGTTGTATGAAATATCCCGTCTTATCTGGCCAATCTGGAGCACCATAACCTTGCCTGCATGCACACCCGCTTTAAATTTGGGTTCCTGTCCGTATTTTCTCCTGTAATATCTTCTTCTCCGGTGGATCAACCTTCTAAAGGCAAAATAAGCCCTCAGAAAATTGTTGTTGTTCAGCCCGTCCTTCAATTTCCATGAGATAATGGCACCATCACCCACATACTGGTAGATTTCCCCCTGATAATTGTCTACAACTTCCAGGTCATTAAAAACATCCTGTATCAAATGACTGAATTTTTTATGGTTAAGCTTTTCTGCTATGGATGTGGAGGATTTCATATCCATAAACATAAAGATGCGTTCCTGTTCGAGGGGTTTATTCAGCATTCCAAAGACCCAGCTCCTGAAATTCCCTTTCCCGATCTTTCTCATTACTCCTTTTAAAAAATTGATAAAAAAACCGGATAAATAAAAATAAACCAGGAACCGGATAAACTGAATATTCATTTCCGGGAGATGCTGAATTATAGAAGTGAAATTTCCTTTGGTTAAAGGAGTAAGAGATGGACGGGAAGCTACCAGTGAAAGCAGAAAGGCAGTAATAAGATATACCAACGATTTAACAAGGATCATCAATCTTCTTGGGAAAAAACGGATAATCCGGTCTGAGCAAATTCCATCCAGCAAGGTGAATAAAAGGGAAACCCCAACACTTAAAAACAGGATGATCAGGTATAAATTCTCTATATCCAATAAGTTAAGATGGGTTTTAAAAAATGGCTCGTCCCCCGTAAGAAACAAATAAAACATGAAACTGGCATACCAAAAAACGAAATGAAAGAGCAGATTCCATAACATTTTGTTGAATCGAATCACAAATTTATCCCATGTAATCATCCCACCCGGTTTATAATAATTTTTTGGATCTGAGAAAAAGGTTTTCTTTCTGTCATAGACTAAATTCCCTGGTGTTCAAAAGTATCAGAAAATCTTACTTAATGCATACGATGAACAATTAAAAAAAGTTCCAGTATGAAAGTTCTTCAAAGCATGTCAAAAAAATATAACAGGAGCTTTAAACACAATTTTCTTATATTTGTTACTTTAAATAAAAATCACGATTATGGCTACAAAAGAAAGAATCAAACTATGGCTCGCTGAGATGAGGGCCCCTTTTTTAATACTTGCGGTTTTACTTGTGGCGATTGGGCTTGCTTTCGGCTGGAAATATCATCCTGCCGGAACCACTTTTAATCCGCTATATGCAGTACTTTTGTTAATTGGAGTTGTTTCCTCTCATATATCTGTAAACCTGTTTAATGAATATTCAGACAATAAAACCAAAATTGACCACAATACACCGCGAACTCCATTCAGTGGGGGCAGCGGAGTTCTTAGCTCGGGAATGCTTTCATCAGGCAGTGTTTTTAAGGCTGCTGTGATTACACTCTTCGTTGCACTGGCCATTGGTATTTATTTTGCCATCACGGTTCATTGGATCATATTTATATTGGCCGGACTCGGATCATTCAGCATTCTATTTTATACTACATTCCTTGCCAGAATTCAACTGGGTGAATTGTTTGCCGGACTGACGCTGGGAACATTTGTTGTGCTGGGATCCTACGTGGTGATGACGGCCAATCCGTCAATGTCGGTTTCAGAGCTGTTCCCCACAGATGTTATTCTGATGTCCATACCACCGGGTATTCTAACATCACTTCTCCTTCTTATCAATGAATTCCCGGATATGGAAGCAGACAAACAAGGGGGAAGGAATCATCTGGTGATCAGTCTGGGAAGAAAGAAAGCAGCCTATGTTTATGTTTCAGGAATGGTGGCTACATTCGGAGTAATCATAGGAGCTGCCCTTTTTAACGTCGTTTCTCCCTGGTTTATGCTGGCACTTATACCACTGCCATTTGCCTACAAAGCATCGATGGGGGCCCTGAGGCATGGAAGTGACACACCCAATCTGGTACCGGCGCTTGGTATGAATGTTCTCACTGTACTCTCTACCGACCTGTTTATTGCTATTGCTGTAATGATGGAAACCTTTTAATTATGAAAAACTTTCTGAAAAAAGAATACAACAAATTCAAAAATAAATCGTGGTTTGGAAAAATCACCGACCTGCTTTTTATTGTTCTTGTGATACTCCTGATAATCCCCGGATCCAGGAAAGAACTAATGACCTATGGCTCAAAGCTTAGAATGTATCTGACCTCGGTGGAAGCCAAAGAACAGACCCAGGAATTAAAGGGAACGAATACCATGGTCCTTCAGGATTCTGAGGGCAACAGGTATACACTGGATGATTTTCTTGACAAACCTGTATTCATCAATTACTGGGCTTCATGGTGTCCTCCCTGCAGGGCAGAAATGCCCACAATAGAAAAATTATACAAGCAGCACGGGAGTAATGTGAACTTTCTGATTGTATCCAATCAGCCTTTTTCCAAACAAAATGAATATCTTGACAAAGAAGGTTATGATTTTCCACACTACAGGCTTTTATCAAAACCTGAAGGATCATTTTCCTATTCTGTATTGCCAACGTCTATGGTTATTGCACAGAATAACAACATCATTCTCAGAAAAGAAGGAGCCGTTAACTGGCAATCAAAAAAGGTAAAGAAAATATTCAATAATCTGTAAAATCAATTATGTTTTAATGCCCTGAAAATTAAAGGTGTTATCGTTTATTATCGAATAATTTGAATTTTTTATCCAGCCTGAATTATTTTTTTAGCATTTTTGCTGTTCATTTTGTTGGAAATTATATAAAACGGAATCATTTTGGATTATAAACCTATCCTAAAGTGAAATTATGCAAAAGAGTTATTATTCTGTTATAAAAGGTACAGGAAGCTTCATTCCAAATAAGGTAGTAAAAAACGAAGATTTTTTAAACAACGAGTTTTATGATGCCTCAGGTGTTAAGATGGATAAAGAGAATGAGGAGATCATCCAGAAGTTTATGGAGATCACCGGGATTCATGAGCGGAGGTATCTTGAGGACCACCAGGTAACCTCTGACCTTGCATACCTGGCTGCCAAAAATGCCCTGGAAGATGCAGGAATCAGCGGTGAAGATCTGGATTACATCATCGTTGGGCATAATTTTGGGGATGTCAAAAAATCGACCGGTAGCGTTGACATGTTACCCAGCCTGGCTTCCCGGGTCAAACAATTGCTGGAAATTGAAAATCCTTTCACCGTAGCATATGACTTGGTTTTCGGTTGTCCCGGATGGATACAGGGTTTGATACAGGCCAATTACTATATCAAGTCGGGTGATGCCAAAAATGTACTTGTCATTGGAGCAGATGCCCTTTCCAGGATTTCAGACCCCCATGACCGGGACGGGATGATATTTGCAGACGGAGCCGGCGCCACCATTCTGCAAGCCAAAGAAAGCGAGAGCCCCACCGGGATTCTTTCCCATGTTACCCGCTCGGATGCTTTGAACGAAGCCTACCTGATGTGGATGGAAAGATCAAACAATCCCAATTATCCTGGTGATGAAATCTTCGTTAAAATGAACGGCAGGAAACAGTTC
>Ga0207797_1002592_pt1 | contig 12491 bp, 10 predicted proteins | sample PRCRCaboRojoPR_6_FD_187275 | JGI IMG/M metagenome (GOLD analysis project Ga0207797, IMG submission 187275) | Marine sediment microbial community from Cabo Rojo, Puerto Rico - PR CR 10% Liquid 1 (SPAdes) | ecosystem: Environmental > Aquatic > Marine > Coastal > Sediment | place: Cabo Rojo, Puerto... | reverse complement strand
GGAACCCCGTCGTCACTCTGTACCTCGCTTGCGTGGTCACGATCGCCCGGCTGAGATGAGCCGGATCTGAAGTCCGGACGAACGACACCTATCGGCGGAGTCACACCGACGAGGGGAACGTGGAACTTCGGGAGGAGCGACCGAGTGTCGGCCCCTTCCCCCCGGCGGTCGAACGCCATTGATTCGGTTCGCGAGGAGGTTGGTTTCCTCTGGAACGACCCGAACGATCCCGTGCTTCAAGAAGCACCGTCGACGACGCCCCGCCAGTCGTGGGACGAACGCTCCACCGCGACGACGGGCCTGAACCCGCAAGTGTCGCCCGGGTTCGTTGCCCCGTCCGCATCGAAAAATGAACTTGGACGATTGACAAGATCCCCCTACGAAACCGACGTACCGGTTTGGAAGGATAGATTTAATAAGGTGGTATTCGTGTGGTTCGTTTGCATCAACTGGACGGTCGCTCCCCACCGAATCTACTGATATCGGCCAGTTCGTCCCCTGTACAGGGGATTCGCACGAACTGCGGGAGGATCTCCACACGAAACAAAGGGGTGGGCAACGGTCAACCATGGGCAACAAGGACACACCACTGAACGACATCGAAGCGAAGGACAGCGATCGGTCGTTCGACGTGGACATCGACGACATAATGCTCGACGAGGACGACTCGGACGAGTCCTCGCAGGGGCTTTTCGACGACCTCCTCAGCGGGGAACCGATCTTCGAGAACAAGGAGGTGCTCCGTCCGTCCTACACGCCGCACGAACTCCCGCACCGGAAGGAACAGATCAACAAGATGGCGACGATCCTCGTCGCCGCCCTCCGGGGGGAGACGCCGTCGAACATTCTCATCTACGGGAAGACCGGGACGGGCAAGACGGCCAGCGCGAAGTTCGTGAGCCAGGAACTCGAACGGACGTCACAGAAGTACAAGGTACCCTGCGAGGTCGAGTACATCAACTGCGAGGTCACCGACACCCAGTATCGCGTCCTCGCCCAACTGGCGAACAAGTTCATCGAACAGAACGAACGGCTCATCGACGACCGTCTCGAGGACCTCGAAACCCTCCGCGAACGGGCGATCGAGGAACCGTCGATCCTGGCGTCGGCCGGGCCGGACGGCCCGACTGCGGACGAACTCCTCCCGGACTCTGGCGGTGACGACGCGGGAACGACCGAGGAAACGGAGGAGGGCGGGCTCGGCGGGGACGAAACGTTCGCGTCCGTCGACGCGATCGAGGACCGAATCGAGGAACTCCGGGCGGACAGGGAGTCGTTCGAGACCGTTCCCATGACGGGGTGGCCGACCGACCGGGTGTACAACGTGTTCTTCGAGGCGGTCGACTACCACGAGCGCGTCGTCGTCATCATGCTCGACGAAATCGACAAGCTGGTGGAGAAAAGCGGCGACGACACGCTGTACAACCTCTCGCGAATGAACTCCGAACTCGAGAACTCGCGGGTGTCGATCATCGGCATCTCGAACGACCTGAAGTTCACCGACTTCCTGGATCCGCGGGTCAAATCGAGCCTCGGCGAGGAGGAGATCGTCTTCCCGCCGTACGACGCGAACCAGCTCCAGGACATCCTCCAGCACCGATCGGAGGTCGCGTTCAAGGACGGGGCGCTCAAGGACGGGGTCATCCCGCTGTGTGCGGCCTTCGCCGCCCAGGAACACGGCGACGCCCGCCGCGCGCTCGACCTCCTCAGGACGGCGGGCGAACTCGCGGAACGCGATCAGTCCGAACGGATCGAGGAGGACCACGTCAGGCAGGCCCAGGACAAGATCGAGCTCGACCGCGTCGTCGAGGTGGTCCGCACGCTCCCCACGCAGTCGAAACTCGTCCTGTTCTCGATCATCACCCTGGAGAACAACGGCGTCCACAACATCAACACCGGCGAGGTGTACAACGTCTACAAGCAACTCTGCGACGAGATCGACGCCGACGTCCTGACCCAGCGGCGTGTCACCGACTTGATTTCGGAACTGGACATGCTCGGCATCGTCAACGCCGTCGTCGTGAGCAAGGGCCGATACGGCCGGACGAAGGAGATCAGCCTCTCGGTTCCGATCGAGGAAACCCAGGCAGTCCTCAAGTCCGACTCGCGCCTGAGCGACGTCGAGGACGCACAGCCGTTCGTGCAGGCCCGGTTCGACAGCTAACAGCGACGGACGCGCGGCGGGCGGTCGGTCATCCCGCGGTTCTGGCGAACTGGACTCCCGCGAGTGCAGCGACCGCGAGTTCGATCCGGGCGATCACGCCGGCGATGACGCCCCCGATCGACGACGGCCCGCCCAGTTGCGCCGGCGGGCCGGACGAGACGAGCCAGAGACGGACGTAGCCGAGGAAGGGAACCCTGACCTTCGCCCGACCTTCGATCCAGGACGGTTTGACGACGGTGCTCTGGCCGCCGACCTGGTCGTACTCGGCGTTGTCGTCGCCTTTCGTGATGAACCCGTCGTGCGGGGCGGGACAGGTCGCGGTCTCGGCACAGGTGTCGACGCCGCCCAGGTATTCGTCGTTCGCCGTCGCTACCCAGTCGTCGCCTTCCTCCACGTAGAATCTGGTTCGGTGGATGATCGGGGTCGCGCCGCCCCCGTCGGGTCGGTACACGACGACGTTGCCGTAGTCCCCGAAGCTCCAGTACCCGGTTTCCTGGCCGGTGCGATAGGTCACGACCCCGGTTCCGGCGACGGCGTCGTCGGGCGGGAACCGGTGCTCGTCCATGAGGAACACCAGGTCGCCGCGGTGCATGTGGGGTTCCATGCTCCCGCTCTGGACGGCGACCAGCGGCGGCCAGATCCCGCTGATCGCGAACAGGAGGAGGGCGACCAGGACGACCGTCGCCACGCTCGAAAACACGTCGCGAAGGAACGCGACGCGTTCGTCGTCGGTCCGGAGCACCCACCGGAGCGGGGATTGGGTGGGAGCCGGTCCGTCTTCGGTCCGGTCGATGTCGGGTGCCCGTGGCGTCTCGTCGGTTCGGGTTCCACCGCGCGGCGGTTCCACGGGCCGGCGTTCGACGTCGCGACGGCTGGCACGTCGTCCGGCGTCCCCTGGTCCGTCTGCGGGACCCTCGGCGTCACCTGGTGAGCCACGGTCACCGTCGTCCCCCGCGAACGGCGCACGTTCGTCGCGGGGAGTGACGCCGGGCCAGTTACTGCCCGCCGTCTCCTCGTGGTCGGGGATCTGGGGGTTCTCGGTGTTCTCGGTGTCTTCGGCGTCCTCGGTGTTCTCGGTGTCTTCGGCGTCCTCGGTGTTCTCGGTGTTTTCGGCGTCCTCGGTGTTCTCGGCGTCCTCAGTGTTCTCGCCGATCTCGTCGTTCTCGCCGTCGGGGGTCCCGGGATCCTCGCTTCCGTGCCCGACCGGGGACTCGTCCTCGTCGCCACCACCGTCGGTCATCGAACGGGGCTTTGCCGGTGCGGGCAATCAACCTTCTGATCGCTACGCTTTTGCGAGCGGGGACCGATCGTGGCTGGTGTGCCACTCGAGGGCCCCGCCCGGATCGTCAGCGAACTCACGAGTCGCGGGTACAACGCCGAACGGGAGGCCGTCACGTTGCTCGCCGGGGCGGACGATCCGGCGGTCGCCCTCGATCGGGCGGTCGAGGCGGCCCCCGACGACGCGCTCAAGCTGACGGCCGATCACGTCCGTTCGGTTCTCGGCCCCGATGGAACTCGCGATCCGATCGCGGAAGTCGGGGGCGGGGCTGACGGGACGGGAGTCCCTAACGAAACGAAGGCTTCGGCGCCCACGACCACCGAAGCCGAGGCGGACGCAGAGGGAGATCCCACCGGGGCGACACCCGGCCCCGACAGTCCGGATTCGGAGGACGGAACGGCGATCGAATCGGCCGCTCCCCGAGAGAAGTCCGCTCGGTCCGAGCCGGTCGGGAGTGAGGGGGAATCCGCGATCGACCACGACACGAACCCCTCCGTTTCAAGTGGAAACCGGTCCCAAAAACCGACTGACGGAAGTGGGAAATCTCCACCCGAAACGAAGGGGTCCGGATCCGCGGGCACGGCGAGCGGACGAGACCCGTCCCTGCAGTCCGTCTCGATCGACAACGACGTGACCGGACGGAGCACGGGCACCGGGACGTACGAGGACTTCGTCGCGGTGTTCCGGGATCGGTACGAGCGACTGTCGGAGAAACTCCGGGGGCGGGTCAACCATCGCCCCGCGAACGCGATCCAGTCGATGGGCGGCGGCCAGGAGGCGGCCATGATCGGCCTGGTCGACGACGTCCGATCGACGGCCAGCGGGCACTGGCTGGTCGAACTCGAGGACACCTCCGGGACCTTTCCCTGCCTGATCATGAAGGACCGCGAGTTCGCCGACGCGGTCGACGAGATCCTCCTCGACGAGGTGCTCGCGGTCGAGGGAACGCTCTCGGACGACGCCGGCATCCTGTTCGTGGATTCGCTCCACTTCCCGGACGTCCCGCGGACCTACTCCCCGTCGACGGCCGACAGACACGTCAAGGCGGCCCTGATCAGCGACGTCCACGTCGGGAGCCAGGAGTTCGTCGCCGAGGCCTGGGAGCGGTTCGCCGACTGGCTGCACACGGACGCGGCGAGCGACGTCGAGTACCTGTTGATCGCGGGCGACATGGTCGAGGGCGTCGGCGTCTACCCCGATCAGGACGAGACGCTCGACATCGTGGACATCTACGAGCAGTACGAGGCGTTCTCGGAGCGCCTGAAGGCGGTGCCCGGGGACCTCGAGATCGTGATGGTCCCGGGCAACCACGACGCGGTCCGACTGGCCGAGCCCCAGCCGGGGTTCGACCAGGAACTCCGGTCGATCATGACCGCCCACGACGCCCGGATCGCCTCGAACCCGGCGTTCGTGACGCTCGAAGGCGTCACGTTCCTCCTGTATCACGGGGTCTCCCTGGACGAGGTCATCGCGGAACTCCCCGACGAGAAGGCCAGTTACGACGAGCCCCACAAGGCGATGTACCAACTCCTCAAGAAACGGCACGTCGCGCCGCAGTTCGGCGGGCACATGCGCCTGGCGCCGGAGGAACGGGACTACCTGGTCATGGACGAGATCCCGGACGTGTTCCACACCGGCCACGTCCACAAGCTGGGGTACGGCAAGTACCACAACGTCACCGCCATCAACTCGGGGTGCTGGCAGGCCCAGACCGCCTTCCAGAAGTCGGTCAACATCGATCCAGACGTCGGGTTCGCCCCGATCGTCGCGCTCGACACCCTCGAGGTGACGATTCGGAAGTTCACCTGACGTCTCCCGCCGGGAGGGCCGATCCGCCTCAGGGTTCGAGGCGGTACCGGACGGTCGGGGTGCCGTCGAACCGGGGCCCGTTCCCCGCTTTGGCGAAGCCGACGGTCTCGGCGGCGGCCTCGACGTGCGGGTGGCTGTCCGGGGCCAGCAGCTCGACGCTCATGCCCTCACCCCTGGCGAACCGGACGGGTTCGGCGAGCAACTGTTCGACCGCTTTCTCCGTGCCGTCGAGCTGGGTGACGTAGACGACCTCGTCGCGGGCGTCGAAGCTCACGAACCCCAGGACGTTCTCGCCGGACCCGTTCGCTTCGGCGTCGGCGTTGGGGTCCGACCCGCCGTCGGGATCGTCGGCGATCCGGACGGTCCGGTCGTGAACCAGGTGTCGCATCACGTCTTCCGGGGCGTCGGCGATGGCCGCCATGGCCTCCGCGTCGGCCTCGACGGCGTCTCGGACTCGCATCGGGCGTGTGAAAGCATCGCACGCAAATAAGCGTGTGGCCTCGCGGGGCACGTCCGGCCCAGGTTCTTTGCCGTGGGGACCCTACCGGTTGCCATGTCATCATATTCCAACGGTCCCGAGGACCCCGACGAGCGGTGCGATTACTGTCGATTGCGCTGTCCGGAGGAGGCCGTAACCATGGAGATCGACGGGGAGACGTTTTCGTTCTGTTCGGAGACCTGTCGGGACGCGATGGAGAACTCGGACCGGGTCTTCACCGAATACCACGGCCATCGACGGTTCAAGTCGGGTGTCGCCGCGATCGATCGATCCCTCCCGCAGGGGGTGCCCCGGAACGCGTTCGTCATCCTCGGCGGGCAGGCCGGGACGCGCGATGCGGCCCTGCAGTCGGAGCTGGTCTGGCGGACGCTCCAGCGGGAGGAACCGGCCGTCTTCGTCACGTTCCAGAACCCGCCGATGGCGATCGTGGAACACTTCATCACCCTGGGCTGGAACGTCCTCCCGTACCTCGAGTCCGGACAGCTCCGGATACTGGACTGTTTCACCGAGCGCCTCGGCAACCCCCGCCGGATGGTCGACCGGCTGTGCGAGTGGAACCAGCACCTCGACAGGGCGGCCGACGCGGCGACGATGACGGTTTCCGACCCGAGCGACACCGGCGAACTCGAGAACAAGCTCGACGGGCTCCTCGAGGAGGGATCGATGGTCGACACGGGGGCCGTCGTGATCGATTCGCTCACCGAGTTCGGGAGCCTGGTCCAGCCGATTCAGGCGTACGACCTCGTGAAGGACGTTCGGGCCGTGGTCTGCAAGGGACGGTTCGTTCCCATCTTCGCGGGCGCGACCTACGGGACCGGCGAGGACGAACCCTTCCCGCACGACCTCGACTACCTCGTGGACGGCGTGATCGACATGGAACTCAACGGCTCGATCGTCGAGGACACGCTGCTGAAACGGATCCGGGTCCGGAAGATGCGCGGCGTGCTCACCGTGCCCGAGTGGCGGGCCTTCGAGTACACGAGTCACACCGGGATGGTCCCGTTCGACCCGGAGGCCGAGATCGAGAAGGCCAGGGAGGATCGAAACGCCGACGGCGAACCGTCCCCGTCGGAGGGTTCCGAGGAGCCGGACGTCCCCGACGGCGAGCAGTCGCCCGGCGACTCGGAGTCGGCGGCCGAGGGTGTCTCGTCGGGGACCGCGGAATCCGCCGAAGCGCCCGGCGAGGCCACCGGGCAACCCGAGGACCGATCGACGGGCGGGGACCGTTCGGAGGAGGATCGACTCGGGGATCCGAGCGACGAATGACCGACCGGCGGGGTTCCAAGGACGACTGTCCCCCAAAGGGGTTAAACACCCACCCGCGTTAGGGGTGGTCGATGACGAGCACCGCGGATCGCCGGGAGGGGTGCGAATGCGGGTCGTAGCCAAGTTCGGCGGGACGAGCCTCGGCACCGGCGACCGGATCACGAGGGCCGCGGATTCGATCGCGGGGGTCGTCGAGGCCGGCCACGAAGTGGCCGTGGTCGCGAGCGCGATGGGGTCGACGACGGACGACCTCCTCGCCGAGATTTCCTTCGACGTGGACGAGACCGACCGGGCGGAGATCCTCTCGATGGGCGAGCGGACCAGCATCCGGATGCTGAAGGCGGCGCTGGCGAGCAACGGGATCGACGCGCGGTTCGTCGAACCCGGCGACGAGCGCTGGCCGGTCGTGCTCGACGAGGCCGGCGACGTGGACGCCGAGCGGACCCGCGAGCGGGCGGCGGCCCTCGTGGAAGAAATGGACGGGGTGGTCCCGGTCGTCGCCGGCTTCCTGGCGGAACACCCCGACGGGTCGATCACGACGCTCGGCCGGGGCGGCTCGGACACGACGGCCGTGATGCTCGGCCGGTACCTGGCCGCCGACGAGGTGGTCATCGTCACCGACGTCGAGGGGATCATGACGGGCGACCCGCGGGTGGTCGACGGCGCACGGAACGTCGAATCGATCACCGTCGACGAACTCCGTGACCTCTCGTTTCGCGGGGCCGAGGTGGTGGCGCCGTCGGCCCTCGCCCACAAGAACGGCGACCTGGACGTCCGGGTCGTCCACTACCAGCACGGGGACCTCCTCACCGGCGGAACCGACGTGGAGGGCACCTTCGAGAGCCTGGTCGACCTCCGGGAGGAACCACTGGCCTGCATCACGGTCGCGGGCCGGGCGATCCGAAACCGCCCCGGACTCCTGCAGGAACTCTCCCGCGCGCTCGGGGAATCGGGCATCAACATCGACGCGGTCTCGAGCGGTCTCGACTCCTTGACCTTCTACGTGGACGAGGCCAACGCCGAGCGGGCCGAGAACGTCCTCCACCGGGAGGTCGTCGATCACCAGCACCTCTCGAGCGTGACGGTTGACGACCACGTCGCGGTCGTCCGGATCACTGGCGGGGAGTTCCCGGACGAACCGGGCGTCATCAGCGAGATCGTCGATCCGATCGCGACGGCCGGGATCACGATCCACGACCTGATCACGTCCGCCACGTCGGTCGCCATCTTCGTGGACTGGGCCGACCGCGAGGACACGCTCTCGATAGTTCAAAACCTTGATGTTTGAGCAGTAGCCCACGGCGTTCATCCGCTTCCGCTCCCGCGCCCGATCCGCCGACAAACCATGCCGTCGCTGTACAACTCGGCGCATTCGGGGCCACTCCTGTTCGCGCGTGATCACAGTAATCAAGTTACTTACAAACGGCTGGACAACGGACCGTCAAGTATGACGCGCTACGCGACGAAGATGGCCGAACCGATTCGGCTCCCGACCCGCGAGGAACGCGAGGCGGCACTCGAGGAGGCGGGGTACAACGTCTTCAACCTCGACAGCGAGGACGTGTTCATCGACCTCCTGACGGACTCCGGGACCGGGACGATGAGCGCCGAACAGTGGGCCGCGCTGATGCGCGGCGACGAAGCCTACGCCGGCAGCACGTCATTCCACGAACTGCGCGACGCCGTCGAGGCGGTCACCGGGTTCGAGCAGGTCGTCCCCGCCCACCAGGGCCGAGGTGCCGAGAACGTCCTCTACGGCCTCATCTGTGACGAGGGGGACGTCGTTCTGAACAACACCCACTTCGACACGACTCGGGCCCACATCGCCAACCAGGGTGCGGACCCGATCGACTGCGCCGTCGAGGCGGCCGACGACCACGACTCCGACGACCCGTTCAAGGGGAACTTCTCGGTCGAGAAGGCGCGGGCGATCGTCGACGACGTCGGCGCGGAGGCGGTCCCGGCGATCGTCGTCACGATCACGAACAACTCGACGGCCGGCCAGCCCGTCAGTACCGAGAACCTCCGCGCGGTCCGGGAGTTCGCCGACGAGATCGACGCCCACTTCGTGATCGACGCGTGCCGGTTCGCGGAGAACGCCTACTTCACCAAGCGCCGCGAGGAGGGGTACGAGGACCGCTCGATCGCCGAGATCGCCCGCGAGCAACTCGGCCTGGCCGACGCCATCGTCGTCAGCGGCAAGAAGGACGGCATCGTCAACATCGGCGGGTTCGTCGCCGTCCGCGACGGGGTTCGGGCGAAGGGCGAGGACCTGTTCGAACTCGCCAAGCAGCGCGCCATCCTCTACGAGGGCTTCCCGACCTACGGGGGCATGGCCGGGCGCGACCTCGCCGCGATGGCGACCGGTCTCAGGGAGGCCGTCGAGGAGGAGTACGTCGCCGATCGCGTCGGACAGGTGAGGGAACTCGGCGAGCGCCTGACGGAAGCGGGCGTCCCGATCTACGAACCGGTCGGCGGGCACGCCGTCTACATCGACGCCGGCGAGATGCTCCCGCACATCCCCGCCGAGGAGTTCCCCGGCCAGTCGCTCGTCTGTGAACTCTACCGCGAGGGCGGCGTCCGGGCGGTCGAACTCGGCAGCCTCGCGTTCCCGGACGCCGACCGCCCCGAGTTCGTCCGCCTCGCCGTCCCCCGACGACGCTACCACGACGAACACCTCGACCACATCGTCGACACCGCCGCGACCGTCCTCGACCGCGCCGACGAACTGACCGGCTACGAGGTCGTCGAGGAGCCCGCGATGCCCGAACTGCGCCACTTCAGCGCCGACCTGCAGCCGATCGAATAGCGGACGCGGCCCGTTCGGTTTCGCCTTACTGTCCGTCCACCAGACGCTCCCCGATTCTCGACGGGAGTCCGGCGTCGCGGACGGCGTCCCTGACGGCGTCGACGTCGTACTCGACGCGGTGGAGGTCCACCGAGGTGCCGTCGAGGTCCAGCACGGCGTAGGCGGCCCGCGGGTCGCGGTCGCGTGGCTGGCCGACGCTGCCGGGATTCATGACGATGCCGCCGTCGTAGGTTTCGGCGGCCTGGACGTGCGTGTGGCCCATGACCAGGACGTCCTCGTCGTCGAGGAGGTCCGCCGAGAACTCGTCCGGGTAGGTGTAGCGGTCGGGGTCGTCGGGGTGGCCGTGGACGACCTTCACGCGCCCGTCGTACTCCGTCCGCTCCGTCGGGAGCCCCTCGATCCACGACAGTTGCTCCTCGGACAGTCGCTCCCGCGCGTGTTCCACCCCGGCTTGCGCCATCCGGTTGAACCCGAAGGCCGTCCCGCCGGCGACGGCCCGGTCGTGGTTCCCCGAAACCGTCGGGACGGCCGACCGATCGTCGCGGAGCTTGCTCCTGACGGCCGACCCGAGGTCGCCGACGCCCCGCATCGCGTCGACGCACTCGCCCGGCCAGGGGTTGTACCCGACGACGTCGCCGGCACACAGCAGGTCGTCGACCGCCGGCATGTCCTCGAGCACGGCTTCCAGGGCGACCCGGTTCGAGTGCACGTCAGAGATGACGCCGACCTTCATGGTCGTGCGGTGTGGCGCCGGCGTAATGAGTCCTGTCGCTCGCCGACAGGGCCGGGAGCCACGAACGCCGTCGCTACTCGCCGTTCTCGATGGCCGTCTCGACGCCGCCATCGTCGACCGTGACGCCGGCCGCACAGACGGCGTGCTCGAAGTCCAGGTCGAAGGCCTCGCTGGCGGCCTCGTCAGCGGTCGTCGCCCCGAAGTCGAACGCCTCGGGGCGGTCCTTCTCGTAGGTCGCGACGAGGGTGGGCTCGTCTACTTCCTCGACCAGCAGGGCGTCCCGGCGGACGATCCCGACGTGAGCCGTCTCGCCGTCCGCGCAGAGGATGCCCGCGATCCGGGGCGTGTCGTAGTCGTCCTTCTCGTAGTCCAGCGCCAGCAGCGCCTCGGCGAGGGCGTCCCTGGCCGGGTATCCGAGCCCGAGCTTTTCGGTGATCGGATCGACGTGCGACCCGTTGCCGAGGACGACCTGCCCGCCCGTCTCGCGGACGCAGTTGTACGAGACGTAGGGGTTGTCGGTCGGCGGGGCGTCCTCCGTCGGGGCCACGGTGAGCGTGCCGTCCCGGTCGACGATCCGCCGGTTCGGGAACGATCGGGAGGAGACGCGGTAAGCCCCGACGCCGGGACCGACCACGAGGAATCGGCCGATGTACATGGGTGTTGGTCGGTGTCGTGGGAAGGAAGTAGGTGTCGGTTGGGGTCCGATCGACGACGGCGTGAGGCTATCCGGACCGACGTTTAAGACCGATCGAGGAGGGAATCGGTTGCATGGCCACGACGGAGGAGGAATGTCTCCAGGCGCTTCAGGAGGCGGCAGCGGTGATCGGGGACTCGCCGACCAAAGCCGAGTACGAGGAGCTGGGGGTGACGCCGGCTTCGGCGACGATCATCAGAGTCGTCGGTAGCTGGAACGATGCGAAAAAGCAGGCCGGCCCCGAAACGTTCCGCTCCCGAGGCTCACGGGCGAGTCCCAAACCCGACGACGTCGACCTTCCAGATGATCAGTCGTGGGACGAACTCTCCGTCGACCAGCGGTGGCACTACCGGAACGTCGAGTGGAACACGGTACGGACGCTTCGACGACGGGCGACACTCCGGGGTTGGATCAACGAACGCAAGCGAGAGCGTGGCTGTGCCCGGTGTGGGGAGACGGATCCAGCCTGTCTCGATTTTCACCACGAGAATTCGGACGAGAAAGAGCTGTCTGTTTGCGACATGATCACCCACGGCTACGGGCGGGATCGGCTTCGAGGTGAAATCACAGACTGTGAGGTCCTTTGTGCAAACTGTCATCGCACGGTACACACCGATTACTGGGACTCGGATGGAGGGGGGATCGAGCGGGTCAGTCGTCCGATTCACCCAAGCACCTCCGGGAGTGGGTAAGAACGATCAAGCGCGAGTCGAGCGGGTGCGAACGGCGTGATGAACGCGACCCCACGTGTCTCGATTTCCACCACGAAGATCCGGACCAGAAGCGGAAGAGCGTCGCGTCGATGGTCTCAAACGGACGCCAGAAACCCGAGATTCGCAGCGAAATCGAGAACTGCGTGGTCCTGTGTGCGAACTGACATCGACGGGTGCATTTCGACCCCCCTGGAGAACGATCCTCGGAGCCGTTACGACAATCATAAGTAGGGCCACCTCGTTGATTTCGACTGCACGCAGTCCTGTGGTGTAGTGGCCAATCATGTGAGCTTCTGGGGCTCACGACGGAGGTTCGAATCCTCCCAGGACTACTTCTGCGACGAACGGACGTGAGGAGCGAATAATCCGACGTGGATTCGAAGCAGGGAGTGGAGCGTTGCGGAACGACCGAGGTTCGAATCCTCACAGGACTACTTTGTCGCGAACAAATCCGTGAGCGACAGCTTTCCTCAGCGGATTCGAATCCCGTCAGTCACGCACAGCGAACGGACGTGAGCGAGCGCG
>Ga0207797_1002591_pt1 | contig 12493 bp, 11 predicted proteins | sample PRCRCaboRojoPR_6_FD_187275 | JGI IMG/M metagenome (GOLD analysis project Ga0207797, IMG submission 187275) | Marine sediment microbial community from Cabo Rojo, Puerto Rico - PR CR 10% Liquid 1 (SPAdes) | ecosystem: Environmental > Aquatic > Marine > Coastal > Sediment | place: Cabo Rojo, Puerto... | reverse complement strand
AGCGACGCCGCGCCGGCCGCCACCGCCGCGGCCACCATCGCCCCGCCCGCGAGCGCGCCGGCCGTCGAGAGCGGCCCCGCGACCCCGAGCGCGACGTGTACGAGCCCGACGCCGACGAGCCACGGGACGGCGACGCCCGTCGCTGCGAGGGCGAGCCTGGCGAGCCGGTCGACGACCGCGGCGGCGGGCGACCCGTCCTGGCCGGTCGTCGACCCCCGTCGGCGTCCGTCGGTTCGGTCCTCCCGGCGTCCGTCCCCGACGCGATCGACCCCGAGCAGGGCGAGCCGGGCGGTCTCGCGGACGAGCACTGCGGCGATCAGCGCCACGACGACGGTGCCGTGGCGGTCGACGAGCCGTCCGGGAAGGCCCGGCACGACGACCAGGAGACAGCCCAGTGCGACCAGCCAGCGGGCGCTCCGGCCGTCGACGAGCAGGGCCCGCTCGCCCGGCGACGGCCGGCGGCCGGCCACCAGGACGGCCGCGCCCGACCGGACCCCGTCGAACAGCAGGAACGCGCCCAGTGCCAGCAGCGTCAGCGCCAGCCACAGCTCCGGGAGCCCGACCATCCCCGTCACGGTCGCCTCCGGGTGGCGACGGTGACGGTCGGACCGGGCGGGATGCGTGGTGCGTCGGGGAGGGACGGGGTGACGGCTCGACGCGGAGGCATCACCCCTGCAGTTCGTCACGACGGGGCATAAGTTGCGTCGTCGCCCCGGTGACGGGTCCACGACGGGTTTCGCCCCGCTCGCGGACCGGTACCGATATCGGGGCCGCGGACGCTTCTGTCGGGACGATGACGAGGGCGCCCGGTTCGACGGACGAGGAGCCGTCCTGGATCGCGTTCGAGCTCGAACTGCTCCGGTACGATCCCCGCGAGTGGTTGCTCGTAACCGGCGATCGGCTCCTGGTCGGGCTGCTCGGGCTCGTCGTGCTGGCCACGACGTTCGGACTGGTCGTCGCTTCCGGGCTGGTCCCCCTGCGCAAGGAGACGCCGATACTCTTCCTGCTGTTCGCGCTGATCGGCGCCAACTTCACGCTGATCGCGATCGTCACCTCGCTCAGCCAGCTCGTGTTGAGTCGCCGGCTCGAGTCGCCCGGCGACGTCCGGCGCAAGATGCACGAGACGATCTCCTACCGCGAGGACGTCGCCGAGGCGATCCAGCGACCCGTCGTGCCCGTGAAGCCCGACGCCTTCTTTCTGGTGCTCTACCAGCGCGTTCGCGCCGACGTGGACCTGCTGGAGCGGGTCCAGTCGGGCGGTCGGACCCGGCACGCTCGCGAGGAGCTCGGCGACCTCGTCGCGGGTCTGCGAGCGCACACGGACTACGTGATCGACGTCCTCGAGAACCCCGCGAGCGAGATGAAACACGCGCTGTTCGTCTCGCTGACCGCCGACTACGAGGAGTTCGTCCACCGGACGTGGTACCTCCAGGCCGAGCAGCTCGACGAGTTCACCGACCGCGTCGCCGAGCCTCTCAGTCGACTCGCCGAGACAGTGAAACACATCGAGGTCGCCAGCCGGACGTTCAAGACCGTCTTCATCGAGGCGGAGGTCTCGGAGCTCTCGCGGGTCCTGCTCTACGTCGGCCTGCCGGCCCAGATCGGCGCGGTCGTGGTGACGCTGCTGTACACCGCCCCGGGAGCGGCGCCCCCGCTGTCGCTCCCGGTGTTGCGCGTTCTGGTGCCGGGCGTCCTGACGGCGGGCTTCGCCCCGTTCCTCGTCCTGAGTTCGTACGTCGTCCGGCTCACGATCGTCGCCCGACGGACGGCCGACACCTTCCCGTTCAGCTCGCAGCTCACCGACTCCATCGCCATGCGCGACGACTTCGTCGGGGAGTCCTGATCGTCCGTCCGGGTGCCCCGACGGTCGTCCCGTTCCGGCTCCACGGGGCTCGCGCCGTCGCGACCTACACGAGGATCTCGACGTCGTAGCCGCGCTCCTCGACCCCGTCGACCAGCTCCGCGGCGTGTTCGTGGCTCCAGGTCTCGACGTCTAGCTCCACCTCGGCGGCGTTCATCGCGACGTCTCGCGAGGTGCGGTCGTGCCGGATGGCGTAGATGTTCGCGTCGTGGTCGGCGACGACCGCGATCAGGTCCTCCAGGGCGCCGGGGCGGTCCTTCAGCACCGTCCGGAACCGGAGGTACCGGCCCGTCGCGACCAGCCCGCGGACGATCACCGTCGTCAGCTGGTTCATGTCGATGTTGCCGCCACACAGCGCCGGGACGATCGTCTCGTCTGGCTCGTAGTCGAACGCGTCCGCGAGCAGCGCGGCCAGCGCCACCGCGCCGGCCCCCTCGACGAGCGTCTTCGAGCGCTCCAGCAGGTAGGTGAGCGCGACCGCGATCTCCTCGTCGGAGACGGTCACCACCTCGTCGACCCGCTCGCGGATCACCTCGAACGGGCGCTCGCCGACGTGGCGGGTCGCGATCCCGTCGGCGATCGTGTCGACCCGGTCGAGTTCGACGATCTCGCCTCTCCGCAGCGAGTCAGCGACGCTCGAAGCGCCCTCGGCCTGGACCCCGATCACCCGGGTCCCGGGCCGCAGCCCCTTCACCGCGGTCGCGATCCCCGAGATCAGGCCACCGCCGCCGATCGGGACCACGACCGTCTCGACGTCCGGACACTGCTCGACGATCTCCAGCCCGATCGTCCCCTGTCCGGCCATCACCGTCGGGTCGTCGTACGCGTGCACGTACGTCCGCCCCTCCTCGCGCTCCAGCTCGTGCGCCTTCGCCTCGGCCTCGTTGTAGTCCGCGCCGTGGAGGACGACCGTCCCGCCGTACCGGCGCGTCGCCCGGACCTTCGAGATCGGGGCGCCTTCGGGCATCACGACCGTGGCGTCGACGCCAGCCCGGGTCGCCGCCAGCGAGACGCCCTGCGCGTGGTTGCCGGCGCTGGCCGTCACGACCCCGGCCTCGCGCTCCTCGTCCGAGAGCAGAGCGATGCAGTTCGTCGCCCCGCGGATCTTGAACGCGCCCGTCCGCTGGAAGTTCTCCAGTTTGAGGTGGACGTCCGCCCCGGTCATCTCCGAGAACGTGTGCGAGTAGTCGAGGGGCGTCTCGCGGGCGACCTCGCCGACCCGCTCGCGGGCCGCCCGTACGTCGGCCAGGGAGAGCATGGGCCGCGTTCGACGCCGCGCCGGGTAACGGTTCGGGTCGTCCAGGGGCCGGCTCCGGTCGACACGCGGTCGACCCGGGCGACGCGGTGGCCGGTGAGGTGAAGATCGGGTCGCGACGGTGCGATCCCCTGGCCGACCGGATCGGGCTCACGAGAGCGCGGTGGCTGGTGAGGTCTGGGTCACAAAGGGGGGAACGTGTGGGGGAACGCACGCGTGTGACGTGCAACTACGGGTAGTCCGGCCATGTATATAAACGTCCGGGAAGCTCGGTGAAAGTGAAACTGGGGGACGCGAGCGGGGTCGGACGGACGTCGGACGTGCGTCGTCGTCGCTATTCCGGTGATGAATGTACCGGCCGTGCCACCACGCTTTCGGCGGCTACGTAGCGGACGACCCGTTCGCGGAGGTCGCCGTCGCCCGGCCAGTCGACGTCGACGCCGAGCCGGTCGGGGTCGCCCACGTAGACCTGCAGCGCGTCCCGCTCGCCGGCCTCGCGGTCGCCGCCGACCTCGCCCCCGCCGTTCTGCCCACCGCCGCGGTCGTGCCCCGGGGCGTCGGCGACGGTCCCACCGCTCTCGAACGGGACCGGCACGCGGACGTAGAGCCCGTCCCCGACCCCCTCGTAGGCGTCGATGGCGTCGACCTCGTCCGTCCGGAGCATCCGGCCGGCGACCGTGCCGCCGGGGGCGAGCGTGAGGTGTCGCCCCTCGACCGGCCGGAGCCCGTCGATCCTGGCCGGGCCGACGAAGACGTACGCGTCGACGAGCGAGGCGACCCGCGCCGGTTCGGTCAACGTCCCGTAGACGAAGAGGTCCATGCCGGCCCGTTGGTCGCCATCGGGTTTATGACCGCGGTCGGGTGGCGACGGGACCGGGCCCGGGTCCTGGTTCCCGCGATACTACCGCCCGACGTCGCCACCGATACCGGACTCGAACCGTGGTCCCGTCGTGTACGAGTGGGGATCACGGCCGGTCTGGCGGCGGCCCTCCGGCTGGCGGCACCGCTGGTGGCCGACGACACCGTCCGGACACTGGCGGGCACGACCGACGCGGTCGTCACGGCCACCTTCTCCCCGGCGGCGGTCGTCGCGGTCGTGCTGGCGGACCTCTGTGCGTGCTCGCCGGGTGCGGTGGAACCGGACCGTTCCGATCCGGGACCCGGTCGGTTCGTCGGGGCCGTGCTCGATCGATCGGGTCGTCACGGTCGCAGGATCAGTGCGAACGGGCCAGCCGGGTTCCGAGAGACACCGGTCACCGCGTCTGTGGCGCCCGGAGCGATCGCTCGACGCGACCCGCCGATCGCCAGCCGGCGGTCACCGGCCGGGCGTCCGGGTCCCGTCTACCGCTCTTCGAGCGGGACGAACTCCCGGTCGGTCTCGCCGACGTACCGCGCCCGCGGCCGGATGAGGCGGTTGTCCTGGTACTGCTCTAACACGTGTGCGACCCAGCCGCCGACCCGCGAGAGGGCGAAGATGGGCGTGTAGATCTCGATCGGGATGCCCATCTGGTGGTACGTCGACGCCGAGTAGAAGTCGACGTTCGGCGGGAGCCCCTTCTCCTCGGCCATGTACTCCTCTAAGGCCGCCGAGTACTCGTACCAGCGCATGTCGCCGGCCGCCTCGGCCAGCGCCTCGCTCTCCTCGCCGAGGATCCTCGCGCGCGGGTCCGTCACGTTGTAGACGCGGTGGCCGAAGCCGGGGATCCGGCGACCCTCTTCGAGCGCCGCCTCGGCCCACTCGACGGGGTCCTGGTCGCTCTCGTCGACCTCCATGAGCATCCGCATCACGTTCGCGTTGGCCCCGCCGTGGAGCGAGCCGGCGAGCGTCCCGACCGCCGACGTCACTGCCGAGTGGAGGTCCGACAGCGTCGATGCCGTCACCATCGCCGCGAACGTCGACGCGTTGAGCCCGTGGTCGGCGTGGAGCACCAGCGCCATGTCGAACGTGTCGGCGAGCACCTCGTCGGGCTCCTCGTCGTTCAACATGTAGAGGAAGTTCGCCGCGTGGTCCAGGTCGGCACGCGGGGCGACCGGCTCCTCGCCGTCCCGGAGCCGGGTGTACGCCGCCAGCGCGGTCGGCATCTTCGCGGTGATGCGCCGACCCTTGCGGATGTTGGCGACGTGGTCGGCGGGATCCGCCTCGTCGCGCGCGTCCAGGTCCGACGCCGACAGCGACGAGACGATCGTCCGGAGGGCGGCCATCGGTCCCTCGTCCTGTTTCGCGAGGTCCCGGATGATGTGCAGCGTGTCGTCGTTGAGCGTTCGATCGGCCGCCATCGCCTCGCGGAACTGCGTGAGGATCGCCTCGGTCGGCAGCTCCTTGTACCAGAGGAGGTAGAGCACCTCCTCGTAGCTGGCGTGGCGCGCGAGGTCCTCGATCGAGTAGCCGCGGTAGATCAGCTCGCCCGCGTCGCCGTCGATGCTGCTCAGCTCCGACTCGGCGACGAGAACGCCCTCGAGGCCCCGCTTCAGCTCGTCTGACATGGTAAACGCTTCCCGACCGGCTCAAAAAAGCGTTGTCGTCCCGGGTCGACGCCGTGCACGGCGGCGATAGCTCGAACCCCGGGGACGGCGAGCCGGTCGCCGTCCCGTTCGGCGGAGGGACGCAGTCGCCCGCTCGTCCGGGTCGCTTCCGTCGTGCGAACCGTTTTGAGGTGCGGTCGCCTACGCCGGGGTATGGATCCCGGGGACGTCGAGTACGAGCCCGTGAGCGTCAAGGCGGTGCTCGCGGAGATGAAAGACACCGCCGAACTGCTCATCGACCTCTCGTACTCGGCGGTCCTCCACGGCAGCGACGACATCGCGGCGGAGGTCCTCGAGCTCGAAGAGCGGATGGACGTCCTCCAGATGCAGGCGCGGATGAGCCTCCTGATGGCCGCACGCAACCCCGAGGACGCCGAGAGGCTGGCGCCCGTCCTCGGCGTCGTCGGCGCCGCCGAGAAGATCTCCGACGCCGCGGGCGACATCGCCAAGGTCGTCTTGGAGGACATCGGCCTCCCGGAGGCGATGCGGACCGCGCTCCCGGAGGCCGTCGAGACGATCGTCCGCGGGACGGTCGCGCCCGGCTCGCCGTACGCCGGCCGCGGGCTCGGCGAGATCGACCTCGAGACCGAGACGGGCGTCCGCGTCATCGCGATCAGGCGGGGCGGGGACTGGCTCACCGACCCCGACCACGAGACGACGCTCCGGCCGGCCGACCACGTCCTCCTCCGGGGGACCGAGGCGCGCGTCGCCGACGTCTACGCGACGCTGACCGGCGACGCCTACGAACCCGTCGCGGGCGAGGAGCCAACGATCGACGACCTGGAACGGGCGGTCGACTCGATCGTCCTGATGAAGAACATGAGCGAGCTGGCCGTCGACCTGGCGTACGGCGCCGTGCTGTTCGACAGCGAGGGCGTCGCCGAGGAGGTCCACGAGCTGGAAGCCGAGGTCGACGCGCTGAAGTCGCGGTTCGAGGCGTGGACGCTCCGTGCGGCCGCCCGGGTCCCCGACCCGGTCTCGCTGCGCGGGCTGATGCAGCTGGCGTCCGCGACCGAGGTGATCAGCGACGCCGCCCTAGAGATCTCCGAGGGCGTCCTCCGCGGGATCGACGCCCACCCCGTGATCGCCGCGGCGGTCGAGGAGTCCGACGAGGTGATCGTCCGGCTGACGGTCGCCGACGACGCGCCGCTGGCCGACGCCACGCTCGGCGACCGGATGGTCCGCACCGAGACCGGGATGCGGGTGATCGCCGTCCGCCGCGGGCGCGGCGACTGGGTCGTCTCGCCCGGCCCCACGACCGCCGTCCACGCCGGCGACGTCCTGATCGCCAAGGGAACCCGCTCGGGCGCCGAGGGCCTCGCGCGGCTCGCGGGCGACGAGTTCCGGTTCGAGTGAGGCCGCCCGCCAGCGCGGCCGGGCCCGACTCCACCCTGCTCCGACGTGCCCCGTTCCACTCCGCTCCGACGTCATCGACTCCGCCTGCTTCGACGTCGATCACCGTTCCGAGCCGACGCCGATCGCCGTCCTGCTTCGGCGCGGCTGCCCGAGCTCTCCGTCCTCCAGACTGCTTCCCGTCCGACAAGTTCGGGTGCGTTCCCGTCGCAGTCCTCGATCTCGAATCCTGTTCGCCGATCGTCTCTCACGGCACCGGAACTGGCGTGCCCGGACGAATGTCACGTCGGTTCGAACAAAAACGGCCTGACGGATCAGGGGACGGCTTCATACAGAATAGTTCACATGGGGGACTATAGCCCGGGCAGACGAAATTAACAGCGAGAACGTATTTCAGTCGCCGACACGGCGACACGTGCTGGGGGCGGTACTGGCGATCGACGGTGCGGTCGACTTCGAGTCGCTGTCGGCGCGACTCGCCGCCGGGACCGCGGCGGACGGGCTGACCGCCCGGAGACACGCGACGATGCTCCACCACGTTCACCTGCCCGTACTGGCGGCCGCGGGCCTCGTCGAGTGGACGCCCGGCGAGGGGACCATCGCCCCGACCGCCCGTGCGCGTGGACTCGTCACGTGCGACACCGTGGCGGTGTCGGGCATCGAGGGAGCGTCGGACGACTGATGGACGGCGACCCGAGCGACGCCGGCTCGCCGGCCCCGCTCCCGCTCGAGATCGTGGAGTCGGTCGCGCGCGTGCTGGGACGGGACTGGCGACCCCCTCACCGTCCGGTTCGAGTACCAGGGACTCCACGTCGAGGTCTCGCCCGACGGCGTGGTGACCCGACCCGTCGACGGCGAGCAGGTCGGTCCTCGCGGCGGCGACCCCGACGGGAACGAACCCGGGTCGTCGATCTCCGACTGAGCGGCGCGCTTCCCGCGCTGCTCCCGGTCGCCGGCCGCTACAGTTCCTTCGCCAGCCGGTAGGCCGAGGCGACGGTGAGCGCGCCCGTGACGAGCAGCGCCGTCGCGGACGCGAGCACGAGCGCGAGTCCGAGGAACCAGCCTTCGGGACCGAGCAACGGGTACTGGCGGGTCCCGTCGAACGGACCGACGACCTCCAGGACGCGGAAGGCGTAGGCGCCGACCGCCAGGAGCAGGCCGACGACCGCGCCGACGGCGGCGTTGCGCGGCACGTTCAGCGCCCGCACCAGCCCCCCGCTCGGCGGGCGGTCGGGGACGTTCTGGCTCACGGCGGTTCCTTCGGGCCGGTCGGACAAATCCTCGTCGCTCCGCGGCGAGCGGTTCGACCGCCGGCGCCGACGTCGCCCTCGAAGAACGCCTCGCGGACGTACGCGTACCCGCCGCCGTTGCGCGGGATCGCCGCCGCCAGCTCCGCGTACGACAGCGCGGTGAACGTCGTCACGCCGCCGTTCAGCAGGAACGCCAGGATCGCGGCCGGGCCGGCGGTCTCGACGGCCAGCCCCGTCAGCACGAAGATCCCCGCGCCGATCATCGCCCCGATCCCCACCATCGTCGCGTCCAGCAGCCCAGGCTCGCCGCCGGGGACCGCTCGCCGGAGTAGCTCACGGTGTGGCTCCCCGCCCGTTCGTCGCTGGGGGACCGACCGCTACGCGTACGCCTCGAACTCCTCACCGAAGACGAGGAAGTAGCCCGTCCCGACGAGTCCGACCACGGTGGCGACGCCGAACGCCAGCTCCGGCGAGGCGACCTGGTAGAGGTAGCCGCCGACCGCGGCGCTGGGGATCGTCAGGGCGTTCCGGACGAGGTAGTACGAGCCCGTCACCCGCCCGCCGGCGTCCGCCTCGGCCGGCCCGACGATCAGGGCCTTGTGCGCGGGCAGCCCGGCGAACCGCAGCCCCGAGAAGGCGAACAGGGCGGCGAGCACCGCCGCGGCCGGCAGGGTCACGGCGCCGAGCCCGGGGAGCGTCAGCCCGATCGCGCCCTCGGGCGCGTTGATCAGGAGCACCGGGAAGACGGCGTAGACGGCGAAGCCGAGCCCGACGACGGGTTTGAGCCCGACGCGCTCGGCGAGGCGGGCCACCGGCACCATCGTGAGGAGCGCTACGACCATCTCGACGGCCAGCAGCACGCCGAAGAAGGCGTCCGGCGAGAGCGCGCCCACGCGCGGGAGCGTCGCGCCCACGCGGAGGAACTCGGTGACGACGATGACGAAGAAGACGTAGACCATGCCGTTCGCGAACCGGACGAGCGTGTCGCCGATCAGCAGCGGTCGCAGGGGCGCGGGGAGCCCACGGAGGTCATCGACGACCGTCTCGACGCCCGCGAACGCCTTGCCCAGCGAGTCCTCCGAGGCGTCGTACATGACGTGCTGGGCGACCGTGGCGACGAGCCCGAAGCCCGCCGCGACCAGCAGGACGTAGCGGAACCCCTCCCGGAAGGCGAACGCGCCGACGAACGCCGCCGCGAGCAGCGGGCCGAGGAGGAACGCCGTCCGGCGGAACGTCTCTGTCGAGGCGAACCCCGCCGCGAGCCGCCCCGGCGCGACCGCCTGCTTGACGACCGCGAACGTCGCCCCCAGGCCGAACGACTTCCAGGCCTGCGAGAGCGTCAGCCCCAGGAAGACGACGAGCACGCCGAGGTTCGTCGGCCCGAGCGGGATCGCCGCCAGCGGGTCCGCGAGGAACCAGGCGAGGAAGCCGACCGTCGACGCCAGCCCGAACAGCGTGAGCGCGGTGCGCGAGCCGATCCGGTCCGAGAGCGCGCCCCCGGGGTACGGGTAGACGGCCGACACGAGGTTGCCGAAGCTCCCGTAGAGCCCGATCGCCACGCTGCCCGCGCCGATGACCGAGAGGTACCGCGGCATGTACCGGCCGGTCATCTGGAAGCCGAGGCTGAACGCGAACATCGCCAGCGAGAGGACGAGGACGTCGCGTTCGAGCGCGAAGAACTGTCTGAACGTCGTGAACGCGCCGGGTTCTTCCCCCGTGCCACTCATCGGTCGAAGGCTGGTCCCACTGGAGCAAAACTCCCCCGACTGGTTCGGGGTCGGTCCCTCGACTGCGGTCGGGTCGGTCCCTCGATCGCGGGCGGGCCGGTCCTGCCCTGCGCCCGCAGTCGCTACCTCGGCGACGCTAGCGGCGAACGTACGGTCGTCGACGCTGGCGACGGAGGGACGGACGGTCGAGGCGACCCCCCGACGTCGACGCTCACAGCGGGAGCCAGTCGGAGGTGCCGACGCCCGGGAGGTGGATCCGCTGCTGGGGGGTGTACCGGAGCGCGCTCCCGGCGGCGTCACCGTCGCCGCCGGCGCCCGCGTCTGCCCCCGACTCCGGAGCGCCGTCGACGGGCCGATCGATCCCCCCGACGTCGCTGGCGTGGTCGGCGTGGTCGATGTCGAGCCGGACGCCACCGGCGGCGCCCTCGACCGGCGGGGTCCCGTCCCGGACCTCGATCCGGGCGTCGGCGATCGGGTCGAGCGCCTCGAGGATCCGGTCGTCGTCGCGTCGTACCCGGAGGGCGGCGATCCCGTGGACGCCGCGGACGATCGCCCCGACGGCGGCCGCGAACCGAACGACGGCGTCGGTCCCCTCCCGATCGACGAGTTCGTCGACCGAGTCGACGACGACCCGGAACTCCGCGGCGTCCAGCCGGCTCTCGGCCTCGCAGTCGGCCACGACGTCGACGATGCGACCGCGGAGTGCCCGGAGGTCGGCGGGGCCGCCCCCGGCGCCCGCGTCCCCGTCCGGTCCGGGCCCCGAGCCCGTGATCGGCGTCGGCCCGGGTCCGAGCCCCCGTCGCCCCCCGTCGAGTGCCGGTGGTCGGCGCCAGTCGACGACGTCCGTCGTCGACAGCCGGTCGGACCACATGTCCTCCGCGTCGGGGTCCGCGAGGACGACGAGCCGGCGACGCTCCGGGATCGACGCCCCGAGGAACCGGTCGCCGGCGCGCTCGACGGTCGCGTCGCTGGCCTGGCCCGTCGCCAGGAGCAGACAGCCCCGGCGCTTCAACTGCCGGAGCGCGCTCGCGAACCGCTCGACCTGATCGCCACCCGCGGCCATCTTCTGTTCGTTTCACGACCAACTGTAAAATAGCCTTGGGCCGAGTTCCGGGACAGTTCACCCGTCCGACCGGTCCACGGCCGACGACAGTTCGCCGCGTCGGGGGGCACGCTTCCGGGATCCAGTGATCGTCCGACTGGACTCTCCGGACGCACTCACTCGATCGGCGGCGCGGACGCGGGCGGTCGGCGCTCGCGTCGTGGGCGGGCGGTCGCCGCGACACGACGGGTCGGTCGCCGCGGCACGGCCGGGAGCGGCGCCACGCGGTCGAAACCGGGTGCCGGCACGGCCGACTGCGAGCGACGGACCGAACTCCATAAGGGGGGAGAGAGCCTCGACCGAACAATGACGACCCTCGGCAGCGCCAGTGCGTCCCCGGGGGAGGTCGACACGGGTCGGCTACAGGTCGGGGAGACCCGCGACGGGAGCCCGGTCGGCCTCCCGGTGGCGGTCGTCAACGGCGCTCGCGACGGCAAGACGCTCTACTTGCAGGCGGTCAGCGACGGCGACGAGTTGAACGGTGTCGGCGTGATCTCCCGCGTCGTCCCCCAGCTGGACCCGGCGCGGCTCTCCGGGACGGTCCTGGTGGTCGGCATCGTCAACTACCACGCCTTCCAGGTCGCCCAGCACCGGAACCCGATCGACGACACCAAGCTCAACCGGACGTACCCGGGCGACCCGGACGGGACCTCCTCGGAGCGGGTCGCCGCGGCGACGTTCGACGCGGTGACGCGCGCGGACGTCGCGCTCGACCTCCACCAGGGCTCGACCAGCCGGATGATCGACGAGGTCCGGGTGCGGTGTGGCCCGCGCCACCGGCTCCACGACGCCTGTCTCGAGCTGGCGAAGACGTTCGGCTGTGGTCACGTCTTGGATCAGAAGGGGCCCGACGGGCAACTGGCCCGCGCTGCCCCCGACGAGGGCGTGCCCTGCGTCGACCCGGAGCTCGGGGGCGCCGTCGGCTGGGACGAGTCGAGCATCGAAGCGGGCGTCCGTGGCGTCTTCAACGTCCTCCGGGGCTACGGCTTCCTCGACGGCGACGTCTCCCGCGAGCGACAGACGCGCGCCTCGGGCTTCGACCAGTACGGCTCGCCGTCGGGCGGGCTCGTCAACTTCTCGCCCGACCTCGGCGACCGGGTCCGGGCCGGCGACACGCTGTTCGAGGTGACCGACCCGTTCGGGACGCTGAAGGGCCGCGTCACCGCCGACAACGACGGGATCTTCTGGCGGACCCGCCGGCTCCCGATGGTGGCGACCGGCGAGTACGTCTGCTCGGTCGGGACCGACGTCGACACGTACTGACCAACCGTGCCGATGGATCACTCCCGGACCGGCGAGGGCCCGACGGACGGCCGCTCGACCGGCGAGGGCCCGACGGACGGCCGCTCGACCGGCGAGGGCCCGACGGACGGCCGCTCGACCGGCGACTCCCTCGACGGCCCGGCCGACGACGGCGCGGAC
>Ga0207797_1002590_pt1 | contig 12494 bp, 9 predicted proteins | sample PRCRCaboRojoPR_6_FD_187275 | JGI IMG/M metagenome (GOLD analysis project Ga0207797, IMG submission 187275) | Marine sediment microbial community from Cabo Rojo, Puerto Rico - PR CR 10% Liquid 1 (SPAdes) | ecosystem: Environmental > Aquatic > Marine > Coastal > Sediment | place: Cabo Rojo, Puerto... | reverse complement strand
GTTGAGGAGCTGAAGAAAATGTAATCCGAAAGGTAATGTTTGTGTACTGACGTGCTGTGTTCAAGCCCGGCGCATATTGAAACGGTTGCACAACAATCCGGGCAATCCGGCCTGAACGAAACGGCACCGGCTTTTCAATATCGACGAGATTTTCCGGCAAAAAATTGGATGTTTGATAAATTTCTGGATTCGGTTCGTAATAGCGGATATATCCGGATTCGGTCTCTTCGGTTCGGGGACCAGGAGCCATTGTGATGTCGGATAATGTTTTAAACCGGCTGTCGATAATCTGAACGGAAACGTCGGCCTGAGGCGGAACGCCAACAGTCAGGACGCGTTTAGGCAAGAGCGGTTCACCGGTAACCTCGTTAAATTGCGCGCCGGCAAATTCGGCTTTTGTGTAAACACCATCCGGCGTATTGAGTCGGTGCATCTGCCAGCGATAGGGCGTAAATTCAATCGTCAGTTCTTGTGATCCGGTTGAAAGGATAGCATAATCGCCGGTTGCCCTGGCAAAGCTGAATCCTGATAAAAATATAAAAAAACAAAGTATGGCTTTTTTTACCATTCAATTATCCCTTTCGATTCTATCATTACCGGAAGCTCCGTACCCGATAACCACAGCATTCGTTTGCGTCGTTGCATTTTTAGGTGCGATGAGCCGGTTCAAAATTAAAACACCAGCAAGGCCAGCAAACGCACCGATAATGCCGGGCAGTTCACTCGCCCCTGTCGAAAAACGCTGACCGATAAAATATCCGGCAATCATGGCCAGAATCGGTAAAACAAATATGAGCATAGCACCGCTCAACACATGTTTCGAAGCCACCTCCACCCGTACTTTATCGCCAATTTGAGCGTCAAGAGCATTTTTCGCTTCCAGACACATTCTTCCGTCGCCAAAGGTGGCACAGGCATTGCATCCTTTGCAGAATTCTCCGCGTTCGAGCTCGACGACTGCCAGATCATCTGATGTAGAAATGACCACACCTTCTTCTATCATGTTAACATTGCCTTTTTAGAAAAACAAAAATGTACGAGTTTTAATCAAAACTATCAATTTTTTTTATACCAATGGCTTATTTCTTATATAGCCGAATTAATGTACAATAAAAACGTTAGCAGAATTCATTTGTTCCCCTGTTCTGATGTCCGGCAATTCCCTTATCAAAGATTTTACTATATACGGTCACCAAAATTCCTGCTTGTATCGTTTACAGAAATTATGTATTTTGGTTCGAATCAAACACATAGAAATAAGGTGGTTTTATGCATTTTCTTGAACAATTCTGTAATCGTTGTCCACACACAGGACGAGTAATCGGAATTAAACTCCGCTCAACTCTTTCAAAATTGTTTTTTCCATTTATTGGTTTGGCAGCACTTTTATGGTTTCTCATACGGGTACTGCCAAAACCGAGCCGGGCCAATTATCCGTGTATGAAAGTTGCCTTTCCATTTGCCGTCACATTTGTCACCTGGCTCGGAGGATTTCTCACTTCTGTTTTTGCCTATAAAAAAGCACGGGATTGGTTCAAAAAATCAAAAGTCATCCCGGCAGCTTTACTGTTTATATTTGCATTGAGCGCCAGCCTGTTTACTGTGCTACCCACGAATACCGATATTCAAGCAAGCTATGCGCATTTTAGTGATCCGCTCGGACCGAACGATCCGATTGGTGAGGCCAAAGGTGTTTGCCCCGGCCGCGTTGTCTGGGTTTATGATGCTGATGCAACCAATGAAAACTGTCATCCCAGTCGTTATGGTGATGGTTATTTTTTAGATAAAAATTGTGACCAGGCGGTCGTTGACCGGATGCTCAATGATGCGATTCTCAAGTTAACGAATGAACCGACGTTGGGAAAGAGCTGGGAGTCGCTTTTTCGTTATTTCAACAGCACCCACGGAAAAGGTGAGGTCGGTTACAGCGAGGGCGAAGACATTTTTATCAAAATCAATTCTGTGCACGCTAACAAAGGGGACATGAAGTCTGACGGGTCCATTCGAAACACCAACAGCTACGGCAAAGTCGATACTTCTCCGCACGTGGTGCTGGCACTTTTAAAACATCTGGTAAACAAAGCCGGTGTGCCGGAAAAAAATATTTACGTTGGTGATCCGATGCGGCACATGTACAAGCACTGTTTCGACAAATATTTGAACGCATTTCCGAATATCAAATGCATTACCACAGGGCGGCAGTCTGGATTATTACACGCCACCTCCCGGTCCCCAAAATCCGTCTGGTACTCGGATGATGGCAGAGTTATGGCCGATGCCAGATCAGATGAGGTTTACGATCAAATTCATGATGCTGATTATGTCATCAATATCCCGGCGTTGAAAGGTCACCGTTGGGGTGGCGTCACTTTTTTCGCCAAGAACCATTTTGGTTCTCATACTCGTTCATCTGCCGTTCATCTTCATAAAGGATTAATGCGAACGGACTATAACAAGCCGCTGCGCCTGGGCTATCAGAAATATCGCGTTTTTGTGGATTTGATGGCAGCCGATCACCTTGGCGGCAAAACACTGCTTTATCTAATGGACGGCTTGTGGGCCACATCTTATGAACATGATCCGCCCGTCAAATTCCAGAGCGCACCGTTTAACAATGACTGGAGCTCATCCATTTTCGTTTCTCAGGATCCGGTGGCGATTGAATCCGTGTGTCTGGATTTTATGCAAGCCGAATTCCAGGAAGAAGATGAGAGCGCTAACCCGCCGCGATACACTTATGTGCAATGGGACGGTGTGGATGATTACTTGCATCAGGCAGCAGATTCATCCTGGTGGCCCGAAGACGTTGCATACGATCCGGATAATGATGGTGAGGTCATTGGCAGTCTGGGTGTTCACGAACACTGGAACAATCCCGTGGACAAAAAGTACAGTCGCAATTTGGGCACCGGCAGCGGCATCGAACTGGTTTCCGTCACTCGCGAAACTGGCGTGAATGAAACGACTGCATTAAGTGAAAATTACAAGCTCGAGCAAAATTATCCCAATCCATTCAACCCGAGTACTCAGATTGTCTACAATTTGGGGCGGGATGCCAAAGTCAATTTGAGCATCTATACGATTAGCGGTCAAAAAGTAAAAACTCTTGTTCATGGTTTTCAGCACTCAGGTCGTCATGCTGCGCTGTGGCAGGGTTCCTTTGCCGATGGCTCGTTAGCGCCAAGCGGAATTTATCTTTATCAATTAACTATTGACGATGGCATAAATCATATTCAAAAAGCAAGACGAATGACACTTTTAAAATAAACCAAAACCGATTTAAAAAGAGTACCGTTTTGCTGAATGATTTAAAATGAAAATATGTTATAAATCCAGAGGAGCCGAAATGCATTTACAAAAATCGTTAAAAAAAATAATCTCACGTTTTTTATTACCGTTAACCGGTTTTGCAGCGTTGCTGTGGTTTCTCGTTCGAGTGCTGCCAAAGCCGAGCCGAGCCAGTTATCCGTGCATGAAAGCAGCCGCTCCGCTGGCATCAGGTTTTGTGATCTGGTTGTTGAGTATCGGATCATCACTTTTTGCCTTTCGTTCAGCAAAAAGGGTTATGAAACAGGCAAGATACTTTGCCGCCGCATCTTTCATCCTAGTTGGAGCTGTTTTTAGTGTTTTTATGACCCAACCTGCGGAGCCGCCGGTCTTTGCTAAAACCGAGTTTCGCGCTAACGATCCGCTTGGAGAAGGTAAAGGTGTGATTCCCGGTCGGGTGGTTTGGTACTGGGATCCGGAGGCCACGAATGAGAATTGCTCCAATAGCTGGAACGACGCCTATTATCTCCCCAAAAACAGTGATATTGATGTAATCGACCGCATGGTCACCAAATCGATTTTATCTCTTACAGAAAAATCTTCGGTAAAAGAAGCCTGGGATGCCATGTTCACCAATTTCAACAAAACCCACGATCGAGGCGAACAAGGTTATCAGGACGGCGAAAAAATAATGATCAAAATCAACTCTGTTGGTTCCAATGTCAACAGCTCGTACAAAATCACAAAACTGCATTCATACCAGATGGCCCGCACCTCGCCGCAGCCGGTGTTAATTCTTTTGCGGCATTTGGTTCATGAGGTCGGTGTAGCCGAGGAAAACATTTATGTCGGTGATCCGATGAAAGAAATTTCCAAACCAGTTTTCGATGTCTGGCATAACGAATTCAAGAAAGTTAATTATATGTGCCGCCAGGGCGGTAATGGCCGGGCCAAGACACGTTTTGGCCGAAATTATCAAATCTTTTACTCGGACCGCGGCAAAGTTTTGCGAGAAGGCACCTGGAATGATGCCACCCAGGGATCGAAAATCTATCACGATAAATTTTACCGCTGCATCGAAAATGCTGACTATATGATCAACGTTCCTGCTCTTAAAGCACATCACCGTGCCGCCATGACGCTGATTGCTAAAAATCATTTTGGTTCGCACACTCGCTCCAGCGCCAAACATCTGCATAATGGATTGGTGAATCCGGATGGTCAACCTGTTGCCAATCCGAAACGAGCCGGTTACGGGCTTTATCGCATACAGGTTGATCTCATGGGACATGAAATGCTGGGCAACAACACCATGCTCATTCTGGTAGACGGATTATGGGGCGGCCCGGATGCGAATGATGCACCCGAAAAATTTAAAATGTCACCATTTAACAACGACTGGCCGTCATCGATTTTCGTGTCACAAGATCAGGTCGCTATCGCATCTGTGTGTCTGGATTTTTTACAAGCAGAATTTGTCCGGACACGACATCAGAAAACATATCCAAACATGCCGGGCGCGGATGATTATCTGCGTCAGGCGGCTGATCCGAATGAATGGCCGGAAGACGTTGAATACGATCCTGAAAATGACGGTACGGTTCTCAAAAGTCTGGGCGTTCACGAGCACTGGAACAATGCGAAAGATAAAATATATACCGGCAGCCTCGGCGGTGAGGGAATCGATTTTGTTCAGATTCATCAGGACACTCAGGTAATGCCAAACTCGGAGATAGTTGAGAAATTTTTCCGAATTTATGAAAACTATCCGAATCCTTTCAATCCCAGCACGACAATCGAATTCTTTGTACCCCAGCCGGCAGAAGTACAAATCAGCATTTACAATACGGCTGGTCAGCAAGTTGACAAGCTTAAAGAGACCGAGTTTGCCACCGGGCGGCATTCGGTAAACTGGAATGCAGCGGATCATGTCGCCGGAACGTATTTTTACAAAATTACGGCAAAAACAGAAAGCGGTGTAAAGTTTCAAAATGTCAAGAAAATGACATACTTGAAATGATAGATGGCAGCAAAAATTCGATATGAGGTAAACATGAATCGGTTGAAGCACATAGTAACTCTCTTTGTCCTGCTCGCAACTGCTCTTTCAGGTCAGGTGCACAAATTGGGTCCTCGGCTCACTTATGTGTCGCAGCACCCGCTAAAGGTCAAGGATGAGCATTACAATATTCGCAAATCAGCCGCAGCCCGCAACGTCGATGTTATCGTTACGGTACAAAATGACGTTGATAAACTCCGCGCAGAGGGATTCAAAGTTGTTTCTCACATTGGGCACATTGCTGTGGTACGTTGTCGAGTTAGCGAAATCGATGAACTGGCGCGTTTACCATTTGTCATCTATGTTGAAAATCCGCTTCCCAACAAACCATTGCTCGATGAAAGCGGTCCAGCCGTGCGGTCGGTCAAGTCAAGAAAAGAACTCGGCATAACCGGTCGAGGTTCGATTGTGAGCATCATTGATTCCGGTATCGATTGGTTGCATCATGATTTTCGCCATCCGGATGGCTCGACGCGCATAAAATATGTCCTCGATCTGAGCCAGTCCGGTTCTGTTTATGGCGGAGTATTATACACTGAGCAGGATATTAACACGGCTTTATCGACAGGAACCGACCTTGCTCTTACAGATGGCAGCGGGCACGGTTCTCATGTTACCGGTATTGCCACCGGTGATGGAAGCAATGATGAAGAATACGGAATTTATGCAGGTATGGCACCCGAAGCTGACATCATTGCTGTTAAAGCTACGAGAGATGATGAAGGAAGCGAATTCCAGATACCAGACCAAATCATTGCGCTTGCCTTTATTGACAGTATTGCCACGGTACTTGATCAGCCTTATGTGGTCAATCTGAGTTTAGGCGGACACAGCGGCGCACACGACGGCACGGCCCCTATGGAACGCATTATCGATAGTCTGGTCGGACGAGGTATCTCCGGGAAAGCTGTGGTTACTGTGAGTGGAAATTCCGGTGATAGAGAAATTCATGCAAAAGCATCGCTTTCACAAGACGTGACCTCTGCCGATATCACATTTGTAGCTAACGACTACACACCGCAATCCGGAACGCAAAACGATCGTATAATTTTTGACGGCTGGTACGGCGGCGATGCCAAGGTCGGTGTGAAAATCATTACACCGAACGGCAATTCTTATGGTCCTGTATTGCCCGGCAATGTCTTGGATGAGGAAACAAATGAAGGCGCCATTTATGTTTGGAATGGATTTTACAATACCGGAGATGGCGACTATGAACAAGGAATCAATCCCTTCAATGGGGACCGCGAGTTTTTTATACAGATATTCGATCAAAACGCATCACAACCTCCGCAAGCCGGTGAGTGGACGTTGAGATTAAGCGGTGTCAGCGGGACCGTGGATGTGTGGATAGCCGACGCCAGCATGCCCGGCGGATTTGTTAAAGGTAATGTTGATCACGGGAAAATATCTATTCCCGGTACGGCTCAAAATGTCATCACAGTGGGTGCATTTGTAACCAAGCGAACCTGGATTGATCTTGACGGTAACAATTTAACCTATGATCCCGAGAACGAGACCGATATTGGTGATTTGGCTGATTTTTCAAGCAACGGCCCAACCCGGGATGGCCGGATTAAACCTGAGGTTAACGCTCCGGGACAAATCATTGCCAGCACAAAGTCCAGTTTTGCAGATCCGTCTGTTAAGGGCAGCATTTTCACACCGTTCAACAAAGAGTTTCCCAATGCACTTATTGCCATAGGCGGGGAACATGGGCTGTCAAGCGGCACCAGCATGGCTGCTCCTCATGTTGCAGGCGCTATTGCTCTTATTTATGAGCAGCATCCACAAGCAACGGCAAGTCAAATCAAAGATATTCTCACCAATTCGGCACATACCGACAATCAGGTCGGTATGGCTCCAAACGTTGACTGGGGGTGGGGGAAATTGGATATTTACGCCGCCCTCAAGCGTTTACCTGGTGAAGAACCGCCGTTAAATTACAGCCTGGCAGATGCCTTTCCGAATCCTTTCACCAGTAAAGTGGAAATTGCTTTCAATCTGCCTGTACGTGAAAGCGAAGAATTTACAAAAATTACTGTATTCAACGCGTTAGGTCAGCATATCCGAACAGTAGCCTGGGAGAGATTCAGCGCCGGATCATACTCCCGTTTCTGGGACGGCTATGACGATGAAGGCCGGGCGGTGAGTAGCGGGATATACTTTATTCGTTTAAATTCAGGAAAATTTTCAAGAATAAAAAAAGTATGCTTTTTGGGCCACACCATGTAATATAATCTGGGCCACTAAAAAGGAACAACAAGAAAGGAGAAAAAACCATGACGTCTGTATTAGATGACATTCGTGACGGTTTTGAAAAAGTTGTAAACAAGACCGAAGAATATGGAAAAATTGGTAAGCTTAAAGTCGATATTGTCGGCTTTAACCGGCAGGTTGAAAAATTGCACAACGAACTCGGTCAAAAAACGTATGAAATTTTGTCGAGTGAAGGAAGTAAAAGTGTTGCAAACAATAATAAAGTCAAGGACATTGTCAAACACATCTCTGAATGGAAAGAAAAAATTAAAGCTAAAGAAGAGGAGATCGAACAGATAAGGCAGGAAAAAGAAAAAGAACGTCAGGAACATGAAGCAGAACGAGCCAAAAGGCAGGAGGAAGAAGAAAAACAAAAGGCTGAATCTGCCGAAAAAGCAGAATCCGTTACTGTTGAAGATGATACAAAGGAAGAACCTGTAAACAAAACTGATGTTGAAGATGCAAAAATTGTCGATGAAGAAAAACAAAAGAAAAAACAATAACGCAATTCTGACTTGCATATCAACCGGGATTTTTGTGCTGGTTTTTTTAACCAGGCTCCAGGCAGTAGATTTTTGGCACGATGAGAAATCCTCGGCTCTACCATTTAAAAGCGAAAAAGTAACCCCGGTTGATATGATATCAATCGCCGCAGTCGGTGATGTCATGATGAGCTCGTGGATTATTAACTTGGTGGAAGAATACGGTTATGACTTTCCTTTTGACAGCACAGCGTCGATTATCTCGTCAGCGGATTTGGCCATCGCAAACCTGGAAGCGCCGTTCACTACTTCAGATTCGTGCCACAAAGACAAGACGTTCACTTTTAAGGTTCCGCCATATTTTCTCGGCGGATTGTTAAATGCCGGATTTGACATTTTCACCATGGCAAACAATCATATTCTCGATTATGGTGATGAGGGTCTTCTGCAAACCATGGCAACTCTCGATTCAGCCGGCATGCCTTTTTGCGGTGCCGGCGAAAATGTGCACAAGGCATGTGCGCCGAAAATTGTCGAAAAAAACGGCCAAAAAATTGCCTTTGCTGGATTCTCAATGACGTTCCCAAAATCTTTCTGGGCCAAAACTGACCGTTGCGGCACATGTTATCCAACACTATACCGGCTGAGAGAAACCATGCTTGCAGGCGAGGAGCAAGCGGATATTACCATTGCAAGTTTTCATTGGGGCCAGGAAAAAAGGACGACACCAAGAGACTATCAGATTGAATATGCGCACAGGGCAATAGATTATGGTGCGGATCTTGTTCTTGGCCATCATCCGCATGTACTGCAGGGATTTGAATTGTATAAAGGCAAACTCATTGCCTACAGCCTCGGCAATTATGTGTTTGGTTCTTACAGCGAAACAGCGCGCACAAGTGCCGTTCTGCGCGCTCTGGTCAGGGACGATGGTCTTGTCTACGCATCGGTCATTCCAATAAATGTTCACAATGCAACAGTCAAATTCCAGCCGCGGCTTCTTAAAGGTTTAGCTCGTCAAACTGTTATTGATTCATTGAATGCGTATTCGCAGCATTTAAATCTGGGAAAAACTCTCATCAATCGGGACGGCACGATTTTCCCTACTTTACTGGTAAAAAACGTGCCTTAAAATATCAAATTGGGGGGATCATGAAAAAGATTGAAGAACCCGCACGAGAAGGTTTTTTGTATCACCTGTGGTTAAACCGCTCGTTTGAAAAATATGATTTAACAACCCACGACGGCCACGGCGTAGAAATTATCGAAAAAGGAACTCGGAATTACGATGCCGGCCCGGACTTTTTAAATGCACTTATTCGTTTGGATGGGGAATTATTACGGGGCGAAATTGAAATCCACTCGATTGCCGGAGACTGGTACGCGCACGGGCATCATCGGGATCCGCGTTATAACAATGTAATTTTACATGTTGTCACCATGAGTTGTCCTTCGGATTTTCGGACAATATGTGAAAATGGACAGGCCATTCCTGCCCTCAATCTTGACGACTATCTGGAAAAAACGGCCGAGGAACTGGAGCTTTATTCGAATTTGGAAGAAGGCCCTGCTCACATCCAATGTTCGTTGAGTGAGCAGGATAGCAATACAATTCGCGCTGTTCTTGAACGGGCCGGTAAAAAGCGATTGATGATCAAAGCAGCCCGTTTTGCTGAAAGGCGAACATCCGATTCCTGGGATCATTTGTTCTACTGCTGGTTATGCGAAGCGCTCGGTTATTCCAAGAATCAGATACCGTTTCGACGATTGGCCACTGCATTTCCCGTGGAGACACTCTGGCAATTCATCTGGAATGATCCGCCGAATGCAGGGCGCCGCAAGTGCGAAGCCTTTCTTTTTGGTTGTGCCGGCTTGTTGCCCGAAAAGTGGCAAAACGAAAAAGACCAAAATTCCTATGAACAGGAACTACTCTCTTACTGGCACGCATGCCCGCTCCGAGCAAAAATCGATACGCTTAAACCAGAGTCCTGGCAGTTTTTCCGACTACGACCGCAAAATTTCCCAACCCGGCGCATTGCGGCGGCTGCCGAATATGTCCAGCGGTTTATGAGCAACGGATTCATTGAATCGCTCACCAAAATACTTTATAATAAAGAAACCAAACCGCTCAAGGTGTTTTCAGAACTGGAAAAACTCTTTGTTATAGAGACCTCGTCCTATTGGGCAACACATTACAGTTTTACAGAAGCTATGCCGGAAAACCGGACTGTTAAAAAATCACGCCTCATCGGTAAGGAACGTGCGCGTGATATTGTGATCAACGTCGCCCTGCCCGGCTTGTTAGCCTATGCACAGGAATCTGACGACCGCCATCTCGAAAACAAAGTCATGAATATCTATGAACGCTATCCTCGCCTGGGCGACAATGAAATCACCCGAAAAATGCGCAAACAATTATTCGGCTATGCCAAAGGGGGTTCAGACTGCGTCAAAAGAGCATGCCAGCAACAAGGCCTGGTTCACCTGCGCAAACAAGTCTGCGTTCCTAAACAATGCGATCACTGTCTCAAGCTCATGAACAGTCATGCTTTTTATTGACTTTTTGTCTATTTATTGTTAATATTTTTAGTTTTGAGTGTATCTAAATTATGAATAATAAACAGCATGAAAAATACTTGATTTCTTAATAGCAACCTTCATTTAATAAGTTTGAATCCATTTACAAAAGCTATGGATATATAATATCTTATCAAAAGATAAAATTGATTTAAACCAGGAATATTGCCTTGATTGAAAAGGAAGAAATAGTTTTTGAAAATAACTTGATTGATAAAGACAAAGTAAAAGATGCCATCGAATTCTGCAAAGCTGCATGATAATCTATATTGATGAAAACATGTCACCTTTTCTAGCAAGGGGATTTAATTTGTTCCACACACCTCTAAATCAGAAATTAGAAAAGGATATTAACGTGCTTTCGATCAGGGAAGAATTTGGTCGTGGAGCAAAGGATGAGGATTGGATTCCGACGGCTGGGAAACAGAGTGCGAGCGTCATAACACAAGATTACAATATTAGAAGAACAAAACACCAACATACTTTATGCCAAAAATATAGCTTGGGAATTTTTTATTTAAAACCACCATCCAAGAAAGGTTTTACCTATTGGGATATGGTGAGATTACCTGTTAAGCACTGGGAGTAAATTAACGATTCAGCTGTTTCAAAGATCATTTGCATATAAAGTAACATCAAGAGGAAAATTGGAAAAACTGAAATACTGACACTCAATATTCAACATAGAATTATTTTCCATAGCATCAGAAAAAAGCCTGACTAACATGAAATCAATATACTAAAGGTCGTATCATTTCAAAGGTCCCATTTAATAATCAAATTACAGCGCCAAGAAGGATATCATACGCAACAGGACACAGGACACAATTTGAACCCAGGAACGCTTTATCTTGTCAGCACACCTATCGGCAATTTGAAAGATATTTCGTTCAGGGCAATTGAGGTGCTCAACCAAGCAGACCTGATTGCTGCCGAGGATACCCGCACCAGCAAAACGCTTTTAGCAGAATATAATATCACAACGCCTCTTACAAGTTATCACGACTTTAATAAAAAAAAGACAACGCCAGGACTGATTAAAAAACTCAAAGATGGAACTGCCATAGCTGTGATCACCGACGCAGGCACTCCGGGCATTTCCGATCCCGCTTTTTATCTCGTTCGTGAGGCGCTGTCTCAAGACATTGATGTAGAAGCCATTCCAGGAGCATCGGCGTTTCTCACGGCTCTCATCATTTCGGGCTTGCCTACCGACCGGTTTGTTTTCGAGGGATTTTTGCCCAATAAAAAGGGACGTTCGTCCCGGCTGCAAGCGTTGTTGACTGAGCCACGGACGATTATTTTGTACGAATCTCCGCACCGGATATTTCGTACTCTCGGAGACTTGAGAAAAACATTGGGCAACCGCCGCGTTGCCGTTGCCCGTGAACTGACAAAAAAGTTCGAAACAGTTGTCCGCAGTCGTTTGGATGAGATTGTTGAAAATCCTGATAAAATTACCCCAAAAGGGGAATTCGTCCTGATTATTGAGGGACTAACCCGGAAAATAAAATCAAAACAAAAATCAGAGTGAAACCTTGTTAAGTGAATTCAAGAATAACTTTCGTAAAACGTTCGATCCGCTGATCCGGTTTTGCGTCAGGCTTGGACTAAATCCAAACCATTTGACAACACTTTCTTTGTTTCTTTCCATCTGGTCTGCCTATCAATTTGCATTTGGATCCATTCGCATTGCTGCGTTGATATTACTTGTCGGTGGACTTTTTGACATGATCGATGGTGAAGTTGCCCGCGCATCCAATCGCGTTACCCGTTTCGGCGCGCTTTATGATTCAACGCTGGATCGTTACTCGGAAATTTTTATCTTTTTAGGTATGGGTTACCATTTT
>Ga0207797_1002589_pt1 | contig 12495 bp, 11 predicted proteins | sample PRCRCaboRojoPR_6_FD_187275 | JGI IMG/M metagenome (GOLD analysis project Ga0207797, IMG submission 187275) | Marine sediment microbial community from Cabo Rojo, Puerto Rico - PR CR 10% Liquid 1 (SPAdes) | ecosystem: Environmental > Aquatic > Marine > Coastal > Sediment | place: Cabo Rojo, Puerto... | reverse complement strand
GCCCCTCGAGGTAGTAGGCATCACCCTCGGCCAGCGCGTCGAGGAAGTCGTCGTAGCCGGCGTCGCGGTACTCGCGAGTCATGCGACCACCTCCAGCGCGCCGCGCTGGCGTCCTCGCGTTCGCTCACCGTGTTCGCTCATGCGACCACCTCCAGGACGTGGACGACGGCACTCGCCACGGTGCCACCGGCGTTGTGGGTCAGCCCGACCGTCCCCGGGCCGTCCGGGACGGCGTCGCTGTTGACGTGTCGTCCCTCGAGGAGCTTCGTCAGCTCCGAGATCTGGGCGCCACCGGTCGCCCCGACCGGGTGGCCCTTCGCCTTCAGCCCCCCGGAGAGGTTCACCGGGAGGTCGCCGTCCGCGGTGGTCTCGCCCTTGCGCGCGGCGCCGATGGCCGTCCCGGGTTCGTAGAACCCCAGCCCCTCCAGCGCGAGTACCTCCGCGTGGGTGAAACAGTCGTGGACCTCGGCGACGTCCACGTCGCCCGGCCCGATGCCCGCCTCCTCGTAGGCGGCCTCGGCCGCCCGCTCTGTCGCCGTCGTCTGTGTGAGCGATACCCGGGCCTGCAGCGCGAGACTGTCCGTCCCCTGGCCGGTCCCGGTGATGGCGACGGGGGCGTCGAGGTCGTGCTCGGCGGCGTACTCCTCGCTGACGAGCACGGCCGCGCTCGCGCCGTCGCTGATGGGCGAACAGTCGTAGAGGCCGAACGGCGAGCAGACGGTCGGGGCCTCCAGCGCGTCCTCGAGGTCGATGGCCCGCTGGAACTGCGCGAGGTCGTTCTCCACGGCGTTGGCGTGGTTCTTCACCGCGATGTGGGCCAGGTCCTCGCGGGTCCCGCCGTACTGCTCGAAGTACGCCTGTGTCATCAGCGCGTACGCCCCCGGGAACGTCATCCCGGGCCGGACCTCCCAGACGGCGTCGGCGGCCGCGGCGAGCGCCTCGGTCGCGTCGGCCGTCGAGAGGTTGGTCATCCGCTCGGCCCCGCCGACGAGGACGACGTCGGCCTGGCCGCTCTGCACCAGCGTGACGCCCTGGCGGACGGCCGCGCCGCTCGAGGCGCAGGCGCTCTCGACGCGCGTGCTCGGGGCGTGGACGCCGGCCGCTTCCGCCGCGAGCGGCCCCATGTGGCCCTGTCCCTCCGCGAACTCGCCCATGAAGTTCCCGAAGCGAACCTCCTCGACGGCGGCGTGGTCGACACCTGCGTCGGCGATGGCCTCCTTCGTGGCCGCGGCGAACAGGTCTCTGGCGGTCCGGGACTCGTGTTGACCGAACGGGGTCATCCCGACCCCTGCGACTCGTGGTCCCGTCATCTCACCACTCCATCCCGCCGTTGACGCCGAGTATCTGGCCCGTCATGTACGAGGAGTCCTCGCTGGCAACGAACCGGACGATGCCGGCGATGTCCTCGACCTCCGCGAAGCGGTCCAGTGGGATTCGCTCGAGGATGCCCTCCTTGACGCGGTCGGGGACCGGGTCGAGCATGTCCGTCTTGACGAACCCCGGCGCGACGCAGTTGGCCGTCGACCCCTCGCGGGCGAGTTCGAGCGCGACGGTCCGGGTGAACCCGAACAACCCGGACTTGGTGGCGGCGTAGTTGGCCTGCCCGTAGTTGCCCTGCTGACCGACCACCGAGGAGATGTTGATGAGTCGCCCCTCCTCGGCCTGCCGGATATCCTCGAAACAGGTCTTGGTACAGTTGAAGACTCCTCCGAGGTTCACCTGCATCACCCGGTCCCAGTCCTCACGGGTCATGTTCTCGAACTTCTTGTCGATCGTGATCCCCGCGTTGTTCACGAGGACGTCGACGGGTCCGAACGTCTCTCTGACTTGCTCGCGCATCGCCTGGACCTCGTCCAGGTCCGCGACGTCGGCCTGAACGGGAACCGCGGACCCGCCGGCCGCCTCGATGCTCTCGGCGACGTCGTACGCCTCGCCCTCCGACGAACGGTAGTTGACGACGACGTCGGCGCCGTGCTCCCCGAGCTCCTCCGCGATGGCTCTGCCGATACCTCTCGATGCCCCGGTGACGAGGCATGTGCGGTTCGCTAACATGGGCCTCACTCTGTCGCTAGTCTCGTGTAGGAGAATCAGTCTTTCGCCCAGCACGCCCCCGTCGCGACGAGGCGCCCCCCATGTCGCGCGCCCGGCGTCGACGGGCAGTCAGAGCACCGTGAACTCGCCCGTGACCGTCTCGGGACCGTCGGTCGTGGACGCCCCCTCGACGGTGATCTCGTAGCGGTAGGTCCCCGGTTCCGCGTCCGGGCTGGTCACGATCTTGCCGCCCCAGCCGTCCTCGCTGTACCGCTCGTGGGGCCCGCTCCACCGCAGTTCCATGGGTTCGAACTCGGCTCCGGGGAACTCGACGGTGACCGTGTCGAGCCGTGAGTCGCCGAGGAACGTCCCGCTATCTGAGTCGTAGACCCCGACGTGGAGGCCGATCTCCATCCCCGCGGCGAACCGGTCGATGTCCGCGCACGCGGTCGTCGTCGTGGGCCCCTCGGTCGGCGTGGCGGTCTGGGTCTCGGTTCCGTCGCCCCCGTCGGTCTGGTTGCCGGGTGCGTCGGTCGTGGTCGTCTGGGTCGTGACGGTGGTGGTCCCCGAGCCGCCGTCGCCGGGTTCGGTGGTGGGCTCCGGGGCCGGGGTTCCGGGGTCGTCGATACGGTCACACCCCGCGAGGTTCACCGTCGCCCACGTGGCCGCCCCGGTCGTGACGAGTCGCCGGCGGGTGATGCTGGACGACGCTGTATCCTCGTCGTCTCGCCCGTTCTGGCTCATACTACCCGCCACTAAGAGAACCATCCCACATAAAACCGCTCGTCGCCCCGGAACGCGGCTCAGGGGCCGAATACCGGTCTGAATGGGCGCGTGACGGCCGTCTGCCGCCGACTGCCTGTTTATCCCGGTTCCTAACTGCCTGGAATCATCGCAAAATTTTAATATAGATGTCAGGTGACGTGGTAACAGAACAATGAGTCAACGCCACCGACCCTCAGGCGCGTCCGACGCAGCCGCCTCCCGCGACGAGGGGCGTGAGGAGGAGTCACAGACCAGTTCGGGAACCACCAGGCGCCGGCTGCTGGTGAGCGGGGCCGCCACGTGGGCGACCGTCGGCCTCGCGGGCTGTGGGAGTAATCAGGGGACGGACACCCCGACCGCGACAGCGACCGAGGCACCGACGGAGCCGCCCGAACCGAGCACGGAGACACCCGAACCGCAGCCGGAAAACTTCGTCGTCACGACCGAGACGTGGGCCGGTGGCGAGGGGGTCCCCGCCGCCATCTCGTTCATGTCGGCCTGTGCCACCACGAACACGTTCGTCCCCGGCATGCAGGCCGTCTTCTTCGTCGGTATCTACGACCCCGAGACCGGTGATAAGCTGACGCCCGACGACCTCGATGGCGCGCAGGTCAACGTCGGTGACGGCATGGATACGGTCGAACTGAGCTGGACCGACGAGCACGGGTACGCCACCCGCGGCGAGGGCAACAACTGGGTCGGGAGCTGGATGATCCCCGAGGACATGGAGCCCGGTGGCCTCCCCTACACGGTCGAGGTGACCCGGAGCGACGGCGATGCGAGCTTTCAGAACGTCGGCGTGCTGTCCGACTCCATCGAGGTCGTTGAGTACGACGACCCGACGAACTACGTCGTCGACACCGAGACCCGCTGGAACGGCCACCCAGCCCCCGAGTACTCGAACGGGTTCGTCGGTGCCTGCGCCCCGGAGCGTGAGTACACCCCCGAGATGGACGTCACGTTCGTGGTGGGGCTCTACGACAGCACCTCCGGACTCATGGTGGGCCAGGACGGCCTCGTCAACCCCAACACCGGCGAGGCGGTCGAGGACGAGACGACCCCCGCCAACGACGGCCTCGACTCGGTGACGGTCGTCTCACCGGACGGTGGGTTCGACGACGTGGCGCTGACCTGGACGGACGCCCTCGACGACGAGAACGCCCTGCCGCGGTGGTTCGGCACGCTCGAGACCGAGAACCTCGACCCGGGGACCTACGCATACGAGGTCCAGATATCGGATCAGGAGCAGGGCCGCTTCGACGTCGGCGTCGCCTCCGCACAGTTCTCCATCATCGAGATACCGGAGAGCGCCTGATACCGGGGCGGTCCGACGAGGCCGCTCCACATCCGTTCGCCATCCATGCGCCACCGAGACGACGACCCACCGTCGGCCGGAGTCGCGGACAGTGCCTCGGCGGCCGTCACCTCCGAAGACGAGGCGGACGGGATCATGTCGTTCGCCGATACGGTCCGAATCGACGCCGACAGACACCAGCTCTGGGCTGCCCTCACGGACCCGGAGACGCTGGCGGCCTGCGTCCCGGGTGCCGAGTCGGTCGAGCGGGTGTCCGAGCGCGAGTACGCCTGTGAGATCACCCGAAGCATCAGCAGGCTGACCGTCTCGCTGCAGGGCGAGGCCGAACTCGTGGAGGTCCACCCGCCGGACTACGTCGTCACCCGGGGGAGCGCGTTCGACTCGAAGACGGGGAGCGACCTCGAGGTGCTGGCGGCCATGGAGCTCCAGGAGGCCGACGACGGGCGCGTGGAGCTGTCGTACTCGGCGGCGGTGGAGCTGACCGGCGGTGCCGGCTCTATCGGGACACGACTGCTGCGGCCGGTCGTCGGTCGTGACGTGGATGCCTACTTCGAGAACGTCCGTGCGGTCGTGACCGACCGCGACGAGTCGTAGCCAGGGCGTCGGTCACCCCTCTTTCCGGAGGAACTGATTAGACGACCGAGCCGGTACCCTTGGGTATGCCCACCAGTGACGCGCCCGAGGCGTTCGAAGCGGTCTCGGCGATGGACTCGATGGGACTGTTCAAACCGAAGGTCGTCGCGCTCGTCGTGACCGACAGCGAGGAGGCCGGGCCGAACGTCATGACCGCCTCGTGGTGGATGCTCGCGGGGTGGAACCCACCACGGTACCTCCTGGCGGTCAGTCACAAGACCTACACGTACGAGCTCATCGAGCGGAACCCGGCGTTCGTGATGGCCGCCCCCTCGACCGAGATGGTCGACGCACTGACCCTGTGCGGGATGGTCAGCGGCCGCGAACTCGACAAGGTCGAGCACCTCGGCCTCGAGACGATTCCCGGTCGGGAGGTCGACGTGCCGCTGCTGGCGGACGCCGTCGGGAACATCGAACTCTCGGTCGTCGACTCCTTCGAGTTCGAGGACTGTACCTACTACTTCGGGTCGGTCGAGGCGGCGTACGTCCGCGCCGGCGGGATGGACGGGCGCATCCTCTCGCTCGACGAGGACGTACTGGCGTACATGGGGAGCGACTGGGACGGCGAACGGAAGTACCGCTACTACCTCGATCTCGACCCCGAGAACCTCGTCCGGTTCCCGGACGACGAGGTGGTCGAGTCGCTGCCCGAGGCCCTCCGCGAGCGGTATCGCGACTGACCACGGGGCCGTGCCGACGTCCTCCTCACGAGGCTCACCAGAGGGCGGTGGGGCTCCTGATGACGAACGGCGGGTCGTCGTCGAGGTCCTCGCCGAACAGGAACGCGAGGAAGGCGAGCGAGACCCGCTGCTCGCCGACCGCGACCGCCCGGCTGTCGGGGGCCTCCGTGAACCGGCTGTCGTAACGCTCGACCGTGTCCCGGTCGACCTGGAGTCCGTAGCGACGCTCGAGGAGTCGCTCGCACTCGCTGTACGTGTGGTCCGCGGCGTGGAAGCGACACAGCTCCACGATGTGCCGGGCGTACTCGCAGCGGGGGTAGAACCACTCGGAGAGGTCCCCCTGGAACGACTGCCCACAGCCCTTGCACTCGTACAGCTGGACCTCGAGTCCGACCTCCTCGAAGCCGGCCTCGGTGACGAGTCGGGCGAAGGTCTTGCGGGCCCGCTGGTAGCCGTTCTTGCGCAGGGCACGCGACCCGCACCCGGGACAGGGACGCCGGTCGCCGACCCGCCGGCCGTCGTACGCCCGGAGCCGGTCGTGGACCGCGTCGACGAACAGCGGCGAGACGGTCGGATCGAGTCGCTTCTCCCCCGGACGTTGCATCGCGTTCGCTGTTACTCCAGAGAGACATAAACCTTCACGCCACAATCGAATCGGTGTAGCGCGAGCGTCACGTAACCTTCAGAACCTATCTTAATCAATAAATAAACAAATGGAAGAAGATTGAAATATGATTGAACGGATGTCTGGTACATGCCGCGAGCAAGCCAAGGAGCTGATAGAAAAGCCAGTCTCGAAACGAGAGCCGGCGATGGACACGACCCCCGGGAGAGGAAAGTCTCTCGGCGCTCGCTCCTCAAGACTGGTGCTACCGCCTCGCTCGTAGCGGTGGCCGGGTGTCTCGGTACCGGCGGTACCTCGGGCAGTGGCACGCCGACCAGCGATACCGGGTCGACAGCTGCAAGTGACGGCCCAGACACGCCGTGGACGACCCAGGACCTCGCGGAGGAAGTTGAGGACGGCACGACGGTCAGCATCTACTCGGCCTCCGGGGATCCGCCGACCTGGGAGGTGCTCATCGACGTGATCAACGACGAATTCGGGACGGAGCTCGAGTCGAACGTCGTCGTCGGCAACGCCGCGGAGATCTCCCAGCGACTCACACAAGAGCGACAGGCCGACAGCGACAAGGCAGACGTCATAACAGCCGCCATCAACCTCAACCAGCGCATCTACGACGAAGGGCGTGAGTACGCCGGAGAGTGGTACGAACTCGGAGTCGAGGAGAACTTCTGGTTTGGTGATGTATTGAACGATGCGTACATGGAGCGGTGGTATGTGTCCGCCTACGACGGCGGGCCATCGACCTCGATGGCGATAAATCCCGAGCTGTTTGAGGAGCGCGGGCTGGATATTCCGCGGACGTACAACGATCTGTTCGAAGACCAGTACGAGGGGCTGGAGGTACTGCTTCCCTCGTACATCGTCTCCAACCAGATCGGTTGGATCATCGGCCATCACGCCGCACAGACCGATATGAGCAATCGAGAGTGGATGGACGCGATGCTGGACCACCTGTCGTTCTCTGGCGTCAGCTCCCACTCCGCGGGTGGGCGGGCGGTCGGGGAAGGGAACGCCCCGATGATGTTCTACAACTTCCCCTGGACGCTCAGTAAGTTCATTCCCGAGTTCCCGGTGTACGCGAACTTCGTCGACGATGCGGCGTGGATAAAGAGTACCAACGGCCTGTCGATCAACTCGGAGGCGCCGAACCCGTGGGCGGCCCGGTTCGTACTCAGCGCGGCGCTCGAGGAGTCGGTCCAGCGACGGATGCTCGACGACGTTCCTGCGGTGATTCCCGGCCGACTTGACCTCGACTACTCATCCCAGAACCCCAGCGAGTACGCGCAGCGTCGGCTCTCTGCCGACGTTACACGAGTAACCTTCTGGGAAGAGGAGACCTACTCACGCGTCGGTCAGCAGGCCAGAAACGAGTGGATCGACATCTGAACCGCCCCCCGACGCGGTCCCCTGGACGACAGAGCTTTGCGGTGCCCCTCCCCGGGGTGCCCCGAACTCGAACAGAGCACACTGGTCATGAGTAACGAGACACGACTCGAGGTGACGGGACTGGACAAGAGCTTCGGGACGGAGTTCCAACTCTCGGAGGTCGATCTGACCGTCGGAGCGGGTGAGATAGTCGCCTTGCTGGGCCCGTCCGGCTGTGGAAAGACGACCTGTCTGCGGTGTATCGCTGGCGTCGAACGACCAGACGCCGGGGCAGTCGTCATCGGGGACGATCTCGTCGAGGGTGACGGGGTCTCCAAGCCTCCGGAACAGCGGAAGGTGGGGATGGTGTATCAGGACTACGCCATATGGCCGCACAAGAGCGTCTACGAGAATGTCGTGTTCCCGCTCAAGCACGCCGACCACTCCATCCCCAGCGACCAGTACGAGGAGCGGGTTGACGCCATCCTGACGTTGATGGGAATCGAGGAATTGACCGACGCCCCAGCCACCGACCTCAGCGGCGGTCAGCAACAGCGAACGGCACTGGCACGGTCGCTCGTCCACGACCCAGACTTGCTGTTGTTAGACGAACCACTCAGCAACCTCGACCGGACGCTCCGTAAGCAGATGCGGTACGAACTCCAGCGCCTCCAGTATGAACTCGGCATCAGTATGCTGTACGTGACCCACGATCAGGAAGAAGCGTTCTACCTCGCCGACAGGGTGCTGGTGATGAACTCCGGAGAGATCGTCGAACGCGGCACCCCTCGGGAGCTCTACCAGCAGCCGACGGCTCTGTTCACACGACAGTTCATCGGCGTTCGTAACGAGTTCCACGGCAGAGTCGTCCCGACCGGGGACGGCGAGCGGGTCATCAGGACCGAACTACTCGACTTTCGGGTGACGGCGGACAACTACGTCTCCGCCGAGCGTGCGACCGGGACCGTCATGTGCTTCCTTCGGCCCGAGGATGTCTCCATCTTCCACCCCGAAACGAGCGCCGATGGCTCGTTCGAACTGGTCGGGACGGTCGTCGCCGAAGGGTTACTCGGCGAACGATACGAGGTCACTGTCCGATTCGAGGACGCGAGTACCGAACTGGTCGTCTACGCGGAACCACGTCACGTGTTCGACCGCGGCGATCGAATCGGGGTCCGAATCCAGCCCGAACGGGTACAGGTGTACGAGACGGACGAATGAGCACGCGAGAAGCGGTCCTCGAGACAGTCACCGACGCGCTCGACACGCTCACCGGTTGGAGTCTCGCCGCCAAACGGCGCATCGCGAGCGTGGTGGGTCTCGGCACCACGCTGCTGGCCGAGCGCGGATTGACGGCCAGGCGACTCGTTCTCGGAGGAGTTAGCCTCACCATCGCCGGTTCGGTGCTGGTCCCACTGGTGTTCCTGCTGTGGACGAGCGTCTGGTCCGGGTATCCGGGCCAACTCGACGCGACGTTCACCTTGGATAACTTCGTCACGGTGTATCTCGGGGGCGCTTACGACGTGCTCGCCCTCCTCTCGAACTCGCTGTTCGTCGCTACGGGGATGACGCTCATCGCGATGTCGTTCGGACTCCTGTTCGCGTGGCTATTCGTGCGGACGAATCTCCCCACGAAGGGTGCGATGGAGTTGGCCATCGTCTCGCCGTACGCTGTTCCGGCGTACATCTACGCGATCATATACATCACCGCGTACGGCCCGAAGAACGGACTCGTATCCACACTCCTGACGAACCTACTCGGGCTGGAGTCGGCTCCGTTCGACATATTCAGTCCGCTGGGCATCACGTTCGTGATCGGTGTGAACGCCGTCACGACGTTCTATCTCCTCACGGTACCGGCACTCAAAGACGTCAACCCGGCACTGGAAGAGGTCAGTCGCATTCACGGGGCGAACCTCCTCCAGACCGTTCGGTCCGTGAGCTTCCCACTCATACTGCCGGCTATCGTCTCTGCAGCCCTCGTGACGTTCCTCCGTGGGCTCGGGGAGTTCTCGGTCGTCGCGATTCTCGGATCACGCGACGGGTTCGACGTGTACGCGACAGCCATCTGGCGCTCGATACGCATCCGGGCTCTACCCAGATATGGGGAGGCGGCTGCGCTGGCCTGTAGTTTCCTCGTCGCTACCCTGGTGCTGGTCTGGTACTACCGGAAGTTGACAAGCCGGAAGGAGGATTTCATGACGCTGACCGGCCGAGGCTACCAGCCGAATATGTGGGACCTCGGCCGGTGGCGCTGGCCGATCGCGCTCGCTCTGTGGGCCGTACTGCTCCTCGTGTGGGTTCTGCCCATCTTGATCATGGTCCTCGTGTCGCTCCACTCGACGTGGTTTGGCCAGCCTGACCTCTCGACCCTGACCCTCTCACACTACGTGGCAGCCGTGACGAACCTTCGGTTGCAGGATGCCTTCCTGAACAGTACGGTCGTCGGCGTGACCGGGGCGACGGTCGGAACGGTCCTAGTCGTCGGGCTCGCGTACTACGTTGAGCGAACTGACGGTCGGTTCCGGGGGCTGGTCGACTTTCTCTCCCTCACCCCGTTGGCCATCCCTGGTATCATCATGGGTGCCAGCGTCCTCTTTCTGTTCCTCTGGCTCGGAAAGGTCCACCCGGCGTTGAACTTCTACGGGACGTTAGTGATCATCATCGTCGGGAGCGTCATCGTCTACATCCCATTCTCCTCGCGGATCGCCGTCGGCAACGTCGTCCAGATACACTCACGGCTTGAGGAGGCAGCTCGGCTGTGTGGTGCTTCGTGGACCCAGCAGATGCGGGAGATATTCCTTCCGCTGTTCAGAGACACGACGGCCATCATCTGGTTCTACCTCCTGATACACATCTTCCAGCTCATCACGGTCGCCATCATGACCTACACGTCGTCGACGAGAGTGGTCCCGGTAGAGGTGTTCACCCTCTACCTGAACGCGAACCTCGAACTCGTCTCGGCGATCTCGACGATGTTCGTCGGTACGACGCTACTGCTGTTACTCCTGTTGCGATACATGGGTATCACGTTCTACGAACTCGGGGGGTGGTGACCCACGCCTACAGCACCGTATCGGTGAACAGTTCCTCCGGTTCGTAGTCCCGAGACACCAGACCCTGGTCACGCGTGTACTCCACGAACTTGTTCAACTCACGCCGGGTCTTCTCGCTGAGGCCGTACTCCCAGACGTCCTCTCCCAGTACGTCCCGCTGTTCCTTGAGGTGGAGATGCGTCCAGGTCAACGACGTATGGATCCTCGTATTCCGGTCTCGCAAGTCCGCCAGACACCGGTCGCGAGCCTCGCAGAACGCCTCGTAAAGCGATTGGGCGATACGAGGCTCCTCCTCCAGCACGGCGTCTCTGACCGCGACGACGTGCATCGGCGGGTGGATACCTGTCTCCTCGAAGTACCGCCGCTCCTCTTCCAGCGGGTCGCTGAACATCAGCTCGGCCGCGTCGGATTCGACCACGGCGTCGAAGAGTGAGCCGGCCGGGTCCATGGCCGCGGCCAGTTCGCCACTGAACAGCATCTCCTGTAAGTCCCTTGGCGTCTCGACCGCGTCACCACCCTGCTCCCCAGGAATCGTTCGGATGTCATATCGGTCCGGAATCGTCATCGCGATGTCGTCCTCCTTCCGCCGATACCACTGGACGCGTTCGAGGTCCAGTCCGTAGTGTTCCTGCGCGATTCCACGGACCCAGACGTCCGATGTCGTCTGCCACGACTGCACGCCGACCCTCTCACCCGTCAGGTCTGCAGGTTCGTCGATATCCGCATCCAGGTGTTTGTAGAAGAACGAGTGGCGGAATTTCTTGTTCAGATACACCGGCAGGGCAGTGAACTGATACTCCTCACGGTTCGACCGTGATGAGAGGTAGGACGCGAGCGACACCTCGCAGACGTCGAACTCCCCGTCCCTGAAGAATCGACGGTGTCGTGTCGGTGGATACAGGACCGTCGTGTCCAGTTCCACACCGTCGGCCTGCACTTCGCCGGTCAACAGCGGCCGCACGATGTCCCTGTCGTCACAGCTGAATGTGAGCGTCGTCATCCTACCGAGCCTTCTCTGAACATCCATGTATAGCTTGGTGGCGGTACGGTGTTCGGGGCACGTAGAGGAACGCCTGACACCCGCGACGAGTCAACAGACAGAGTGGGCTGTGCGTGGTGCACGATTGTATCCCGATCCAGTCACGCGTACCACGGCGTATCGAGTGAGTCGAGCGCGAACAAATCTTCGAGGTCGTAGCGTTCGGCCGCGACGCCCTGCTCGTCGGCGTACCTGACGAGCGTCCGTAGCGTAGTGACGTTGTCCTCGGTGAGCCCGTATTCCCAGGGATCGTCCCCCAAGATGCTCCGCTGTTCGTCCCTGAAGATATCCGCCCAGACGAGCGGGAGCTCTCGAGGACGATCGAGCACCGAGAGCCCCACGTCTTTCGCGGCCTCGAAGGCGTCGTAGATTTTCTGCAGCACCCACGGTTCGTCGGCGATGAGGCTGTCTTTCAGCACGATTGCGTGCATAATCGGGAAGATAGACGTTGCGCTGTAGTACTCCTGTTCGACCGTCTTCGCATCCCAGAACAGCCGCTCGGCGTTCGGCCCGTCCGCGGCAATCGGGTGGAAGATGGCGTCGATTTCTCCGCGCTCGAGCAGGTCTTCGAGAACTCCGATCGTGTTGCCTTGGTGGTCGTAGTACCTGAGGTCGTAGTGCTCAGGGATGTCGATGTCGAGTATCTCTGCTCCAGCGGCGACCCAGTCTACATCGCTGAGCGACAGGCTGTGGCGGTCGGCGAGGATTCCACGCTGCCAGATACCGGTCGTCGTCTGCCAGTTGACGATCCCGACAGATTTGCCCTCCAAGTCCGAGGGGGAATCGACCCCGGCCCCACTCCGCGTATACATGTAGGCGTGTCTGAACTTGCGGAACGGAAAGACTGGGATAGCGGTGAACGGAAACCGGGCCGTATCTCGGCGGGAGGCGAGGTACGTGCCCATGGACATCTCGCACGCGTCGAACTCCAAGTTCCGAACCATCCGTGAGAACCGGACGGGGTTCGGATAGTTGACGCACGTGAG
>Ga0207797_1002587_pt1 | contig 12496 bp, 12 predicted proteins | sample PRCRCaboRojoPR_6_FD_187275 | JGI IMG/M metagenome (GOLD analysis project Ga0207797, IMG submission 187275) | Marine sediment microbial community from Cabo Rojo, Puerto Rico - PR CR 10% Liquid 1 (SPAdes) | ecosystem: Environmental > Aquatic > Marine > Coastal > Sediment | place: Cabo Rojo, Puerto... | reverse complement strand
CGACCGGCGCCACTCCACCCCCGAACACACCTGCGAGGACGGCTCGACGGCCGAGGTCGACGAGCGCGAGGACGTCATCGACCACCTGATGGAGCTGGCCGAACAGCGCGGCTCGGAGACGAAGTTCATCTCGACGGACTTCGAGAAGGGCGAACAGCTCCTCACCGCGTTCGGCGGCATCGCCGGCATCCTCCGGTACTCGACCGGCGTCTAAACCCCCTCCTGCTCCCGTCCGTTCACCCGCTCCCGGCCAGGTTCTCGACGTCGTCGCCCGACTCGAGCGCCGCGAGCCCGTCCTCGACCGCCTCGTGGTTCCCCGCCTTCCAGCACGGGTAGAGGCCCGTCAGGTCCTCCTCGCGCCGGACCGCGATGCAGACCACCGGGAGGACGACGACGCGGTCGCACCGCCCCACGCCCGGCCGGTCCTCGAAGAACGGGTCGAGGTGGACCTCCGGGCGGCTCGCGGCCGCGTCGGCGAACTCGTCGTAGGTCCCGACCGCCGGGTCGGTCGGCCCGTCGGTCGGCACGACGGCCTTCGAGGGCCACTCCTCGACGGTCAGATCCGGGAGCAGCCCCGCCTCCGCCAGCGCCTCGACCCGCGCCCGGGCGTCGGCCTGCCGGTCGCGGGCGGCCGTCGTCGCGCCGGCGCGGAGGTAGAGTGTCACCGACGCCTCGATCGGCGTCTCGGCGGTCACGGTCGGGAGGGGTGGGGATTCGCTCCGGTAGAACTCCATGGTTGACACGGTGTCACGTGGTTGGGGAGTATACACTAAAATGAGTCTTTGCAGGCAGGTATTGGCGGGATTAAACGGTTATCGATTCGAATGTCGAATTAGTATGTGTAGAAGTTGAGAAAGGTGTCATACGGGCGCGTCCGGGAGTCACGACCGCCCGAACGCGACGGTTCGTGCCCGTCCCGGCGCCCGTCGTCGGCCGACGCTCGACGGCGCACGCCACGACCTCCGCCCGACACAGCACCTATGTGACCCCACCGAGTACGGCCGTGCGATCACCGTGACACCCGATCCGTCGGGCGACGCCCCGCCGGTGGGGGGGACGGCCGGGATGGACCCGGGCCGCTACCTCTCGCGCATCGGGGTCCCGCCGGGAGAGGTGAGCGCCCTCGACCGGGCGACGCTCGAGCGCCTCCAGTCCGCCCACGTGACGTCGGTCCCGTTCGAGACGCTGTCGATCACCGGCGACCCGTTCGGCGCCCGCGACGGCGAGGGCGTCGACCTCTCGCTGCCGGCCCTCTACGCGAAGGTGGTCGACCGCGAGCGCGGCGGGTTCTGCTTCGAACTCAACGGCCTGTTCGGCTGGCTGCTCGCCGAACTCGGCTTCGAGGTGACCCGTCTGGCCGCGCGCATGGTCGGCGCCATCGAACTCCCGGCGAACCACCATCCCCTGCTCGTGACCCTCGACCGCGAGTACCTGGTCGACGTGGGGACGGGCATCCCCATGCTCCGACAGCCCGTCGCGCTCGACGGGCGCGTCCCCCCGGACGCGGGCGGCGTCGAGTGGCGCGTCGTGGGGAGCGACCGCCCGGACGAGGAACGGCTCCTCCAGTACCGACGGACGGACGGGGAGTGGACGGACCGGTACGTGTTCGGGACCCGGCCCCGGGAGCTGGCGTACTTCGAGGCGACGTGTGACTACCTCCAGAGCGCCCCAGAGTCGGGGTTCACCGGCGATCCGACCGTCGCGATGTCGACCGCGGACGGCGCCGTCGAACTCGACCCGGACTCGTTCTCGCGCACCCGGGACGGCGAGACGACCGAACGCGCCGTCGACGAGTCGGCGTTCCGGCGGCTCCTCGGCGCCGAGTTCGGCGTCGAGTATCCGCCCCGGGAGCGGCCGTCGTAGCCCGCCACCACGGCTCCGCGGCGGACGGGTCCGGGTCGGTCGCCGGCGAACGTCGTACGGTCGGGGCCGCCCCCGGCGCCCCGGTCCATCAGGAACGTTTATTACCGACCTGTCGCTGTCGTCACCCGTCCTATGCGCTTCACACGGGACGAGTCGCTCTCGCGACTCGGAGAGACGGTCGAACGGGGCGAACCGATCATCGGCGCCGGCGCGGGCACCGGCATCTCGGCGAAGTTCGCCGAGCGCGGCGGCGTCGACCTGCTGATCATCTACAACTCCGGCCGCTACCGGATGAACGGCCGCGGGTCGCTCGCCGGCCTCCTCCCGTACGGGGACGCCAACGAGATCGTCCTCGAGATGGGCCACGAGGTCCTCCCGGTCGTCGAGGACACGCCGGTCCTCGCGGGCGTCAACGGGACCGACCCGTTCCGCGAGATGGACGTGTTCATCGAGGACCTGAAACGCCGGGGGTTCTCCGGCGTCCAGAACTTCCCGACGGTCGGGTTGATCGACGAGGACAGCGGGTTCCGCCGGAACCTCGAGGAGACGGGGATGGGCTACGACCGGGAGGTCGAGATGATCCGCGAGGCCGCGGACCAGGGGATGCTCACCTGTCCGTACGTCTTCGACGAGGACGACGCCCGCGAGATGGCCGGAGCCGGCGCCGACGTCGTCGTCTCGCACATGGGGCTGACGACGTCGGGTGACATCGGCGCCGAGACCGCCCTCGACCTGGAGACGGCCGTCGAGCGGGTCCAGGCCCACTGCGACGCCGCCAAGGCCGTGAACGAGGAGGTCATGGTCATCTGCCACGGCGGGCCGATCGCGTGGCCGGACGACGCGGCGTACGTCCTCGAGAACACCGAGGACGTGGTCGGCTTCTTCGGCGCCTCCAGCATCGAGCGGCTCCCGACCGAGGAGGCGATCGAGAACCAGGCCCGCGAGTTCAAGGGGATCGAGCTCCGATGACCGGGTCCGAGCACTTCGTCGGACCCGACGACGTGGAGAGCCAGCTGTTCGACTGGGGCGTCCTCAAGTGGATGAGCACGCCCGAGGTCACCGGCGGCGAGCGGTTCAGCGCCGGCGTCGTGAAACTCGAACCCGGGAAGGGCCACGAACGGCACACCCACCCCGAAAGCGACGAGATACTCTACGTCGTCCGCGGCGAGGGCGAACAGGCGGTCGCCGAGGAGAGCCGCGAGATCACCGCGGGCGACATGGTCTTCGTCCCCGAGGGCGTCGAACACGGGACGGTCAACACCGGCTGGGAACCGCTGGTCCTCCTGGCGGTGTACGCGCCCCCCGGTCCCGAGGACGTCCTGCGCGACCTGCCCGGGTGCGAGATCGTCCCGGCCGGAGAGCTGCCCACGAAAGCGAACGCGGTCCCCGAGGAGGGGGATGGGCAGTGAGCGTCGTCCTGATCGGCACGCTCGACACCAAGGGCGAGGAGATCGGGTTCGCACGCGACGTGATCGAGGCGCAGGGCGTCGACGTTCACGTCGTCGATACCGGGGTGGTCGGCGAGCCCGAGTTCGAACCCGATACGACGGCCGCCGAGGTGGCCGAGGCGGCGGGGACGACCCTCGACGCCCTCCGCGCGGACGCCGACCGTGGCGAGGCGATGGAGGCGATGGGCGAGGGGGCAGCCGTCGTCGCGAGCCGCCTCCACGAGGCGGGCGTCCTCCGTGGCGTGCTCGGCCTCGGCGGGTCGGGGAACACGTCGATCGCCACTACTGCGATGCGTGCGCTCCCGGTCGGGGTGCCGAAGCTGATGGTCTCGACGATGGCCTCCGGGGACGTCGAGCCGTACGTCGGCGCGAAGGACGTCGCGATGATGTACTCCGTCGCCGACATCGAGGGGCTCAATCGGCTCTCCCGACGGGTCATCTCGAACGCGGCGCTCGCGATGGTCGGGATGGTCGCCAACGAGCCCGACGTCGAGGTCGACGAGCGGCCGACGGTCGGCATCACGATGTTCGGCGTGACGACCCCGTGCGTGCAGACCGCCCGTGAGTACCTCGAGGAGCAGGGCTACGAGACCATCGTCTTCCACGCGACCGGGACGGGGGGTCGCGCGATGGAGGACCTGATCGGACAGGGCGTCATCGACGGGGTGCTCGACGTGACGACGACCGAGTGGGCCGACGAACTCGTCGGCGGCGTCCTGAACGCGGGTCCCGAGCGGCTCGATGCCGCCGCGGAGACGGGAACGCCGCAGGTCGTCTCGACGGGCGCGCTGGACATGGTCAACTTCGGCCCCGAGGATTCGGTTCCCGAAACGTTCCGGGACAGAAAGCTCCACGTCCACAACCCCCAGGTGACGCTGATGCGGACGACCCCGGAGGAGTGTGCGGAGCTCGGCCGGATCGTCGCGGAGAAGCTCAACGCCGCGACCGGCCCGACGGCGCTCGCGCTCCCGCTCGGCGGCGTCTCGATGCTCGACGTCGAGGGGGAGGACTTCCACGACCCGGAGGCCGACGCGGCGCTGTTCGGCGCGATCCGGGAGACCCTCGATCCGAACGTCGAACTCCTCGAGATGGAGACCGACATCAACGACGAGTCGTTCGCGCTGGCGATGGCGAGGAAGCTCGACGAGTTCATGCGGGACTCCGGTCTCGCCTGAACGCGCTCCCGGGGTCGACCACCCCGAGCTCTGACCCGAGGCCGTCGTTCGTTCCCGGCGTCGGTGGTCGCCGGACGCCCGGAGTCGAGCGCCGACCGGCTCCCCGACCCCGTGTCAGGGCCTGCGTCTGCCGCCGTTCGCCCGCCACAGGCCGTAGCCGACCCCCGCGACCGCGAGCCCGACGGCGATCCCGGCGATCCGGAGCCCGAGGTCGTCGTGGACCCCCAGCAGCACCGTCAGTGGTCGCTCCGCCGACCGGCCCTCGTAGCCGGCGAGCGCGAGCGCGGCGGCCAGTCCGAACAGGAGGAACCCCTGGCCGACGACGCGGTACAGCGACCGCTTCGATTCCGCCGGGATCGAGAGCGGGGCTCTCATACCCGTCCCACCAGGCGACGGGGCATAACCCTCCGACGCGTGTCGCGTACTGAGTCGGCGGTCCGGCGTGTCCGGCGTCCGTCCGGTTCCCGCGCGGACCGGTTCTCCCCCCGGTCTGACCCGCCCCCGGACGCCGGTCGCTCGGGACGGCCCGTACGTGCTCGGGACGACCGCTCGAGACGGAACCCGGGGGGAGGGGCGGCCCGGATCCGGGCCCGGCCCCGGGTCTCTCGGAGCACACGGGCGAGGCCGTCGGGGATCGAAGCTACCCCCGTCTCGAACACGCCCGGCCCGACACGCGGATCGCGGGACGGGATGGTGGATCGGACCCGCCGACGAGAGGACGACGTGATCGTCGAACGACATCGGCGTCTCCTCCGGTCGTCAGCCCCCCTCGCGCTCCTCGAGCCGGTACCGCTGGACCTTCCCCGTCGCGGTCGTCGGGAGCTCCTCGACGAACTCGATCTCGCGGGGGTAGGCGTGTCTCGCCAGCCGCTCTTTGACGTGGGACTCCAGCTCCTCGAGCGTGCCCTCCGGGTCCGCCGGGGGCTCGACCGGGACGACGTACGCCTTGACGATCTGTCCCCGCTGGTCGTCCGGGACGCCGACGGCGGCGGCCTCGGCGACCACCGGGTGTTCCATGAGGCTGTTCTCGATCTCGAAGGGGCCGATCCGGTAGCCGGCGGAGATGATCACGTCGTCGCTGCGGCCCTCGTACCAGAGGTAGCCGTCCTCGTCCCGTCGCGCGAGGTCGTCGGTGAGCAGCCAGTCGTCGTGGAACGCCTCGTCGGTCCGCTCGGGCATCCCCCAGTACTCCCGCATGAGGGCCCACTCCCGCGGTCGCACGACGACCTCCCCGATCCCGTCTGTCCCGACCGGCTCCCGGGTCTCCGGGTCGAGCAGGTCGACCTCGAACCCGGGACACGGGCGCCCCATCGACCCCGGTTTGACCGCCATATCCAGGCCGGCGTAGTTGTTGACGACCATCCCGGCCTCCGTGAGCCCGTAGGTGTCGTGGATCCCGAGCCCGAGGTGGTCCTCGAACCAGTCGTAGGCCTCCGGGTTCAGCGGCTCGCCGGCGCTGCTCAGCACCCGCAACGCCTCGAACGACCGGCCCTCGAGCACCGACTCGCCCGCCGCCATGATACCGCGGTAGGCGCTCGGGACCGCCCCGAGGACGGTGACGTCGTGTTCGTCGAGGATCCGCATCCACCGCTCGGCGTCGAACTCCCCGGCGTGGAGGAGCCGGGTGGCGCCGAGCGCCATCGGTGCGAAGCCGGTCGTGAAGAGCCCGTACGCCCAGCTCGGGTCCGCGGCACCCCACACGACGTCGTCCCCGCCGACGTCGAGCGCGTACTTCGTGTGCGGGTACAGCGTGGCCAGCACCCGGTGGGAGAGGACGACCCCCTTCGGGTTCCCGGTCGTCCCGGAGGTGTACTGCATCGTCGACGGGTCGTCGATGCCCGTCCGGACGACGTCGTACTCGGTCGACCGGTCGGCGAGGAGCGCCTCGAACGCGCGTGAATCCGCCGGGGGCTCGCCCCCCACGACCACCGTCCCGACGTCGTCGACGGCGTCGAGCGAGGCGACCGTGTCGGCCTGATCGGCCTCGTAGATCAGCAGTTCGGGGTCGCAGTCGTCGATGCGGTACTCCAGCGCCCCCCGTTCGAACGCGGTGAACAGCGGGACGTGGACCGCGCCCGTCTTCCAGATGCCGAGGACGGTGACGATCGTCTCCGGGATCTTCGGCAGGAGCGTGCTCACCCGGTCGCCGCGCTCGACGCCGAGGGCCGTCAGCGCGTTCGCCACCCGGTTCGACCGGTCGCGGAGTTCGGCGAACGTGTACTCCACGAGGTCCCCGCCCTCCGGGACCCACGCGAACCCCACCTCGCCCGAACCGGCGTGTCTGTCGCAGGCCTCGTGTGCCGTGTTCAACTCGTCGGGTGCGTCCCAGTCGTACGACTCGAGCACCGAATCCCAGTCGAAGGAGTCGTAGACGGTCCCGTAGTCCGCTCCGGATGCCATGACGGTCCCCCGGTTCGGGGGTGCCCGTGATAAGTGCTCTCCGGGGCCGGCTCGCGACCCCGACGCCTCGGACCCCACGAGGTCGGACGTCTCACCCGCTCCCGCGCGGGTCGACGTTCCCGAGCAACACCGAGCCGATACCCGCGGACGCCCCCACGACGCCGACCGCGACGAGGGTCAGCCGGACGGCGCTCGCGAGGCCCACCTCCGGGGTGAGCCACGCGACGAGCACCCCCATGACCACCGGAACGACGGTGATGCCGACCCGGCCGACCGACTCCGAGAGGCTCACCAGGCCGCCCCTGAGCGCCTCCGGGGCGATGCCGGTCACGATGCTCCGATAGAAGCTCCCGAGCGTCCCGAAGCCGACACCGAGCACCACGACGCCGATCCCGCCGAGGCGGACCGACGGGGCAACGGCGACCGCGCCCAGTCCGACGCCGAGGGCGAGGAACATCCCGATCATGGGTGGCCGTCGGCTCCGGAAGCGTGCCGTTATCCGCCCGGCCTGGCTCGCGCTCACCGCGTAGGAGACGCTCCCCAGCGTGACGAGCAGGCCCGCCTCCGCCGGCGTCCCACCCAGCACGCGGACGACGACGATCGAGTTGTAGGTGATGAACCCGAAGTAGCAGAACCCGGGGACGCCGCGGCCGGCAAGCACCGCGAGGACCCGGGGCCGGGCCGCGAGGCGGAGCAGGGCTCTCGCCGAGCCGTCGGGATCGCGGTCGTCCCTCCCTCCGGGGTCTGGGTTCGCCTCTCTCCCGGTGTCCTCGCGGTCGCCGGGGGGCGCCGCCCGCCCGCCGTCGGCTCTCGCGCCCCGCGGCTCGTCGAGGCGGACGAACACCACGACGGCGATCGGGATCGCGATGGCGTACAGCGCCAGCGGGTACTGCCAGGACGCGACGACCAGCACGCCCGCGATGGCCGGGAAGACGGCCTGGGTCAGTCCGGAGGTCGACAGGCGGAGCCCCTGTGCGGTCGCCTCGACGGCACCCACGTAGAGGTCACCGACGCTGGTGATGATGACCGGGACGATCGCCGCCCCGCCGATCCCCTGGAGGACCCGGAGCGCGAGGACGACACGGAAGTCGGTCGTGAGCGCCAGCGCGGTTCCGGCACAGCCGAACAGCAGGAGTCCGGCGGCCAGCAGCGGCTTTCGGCCGTACCGGTCGGCAAGCACACCGACCACGGGGATCACGACGATGCCGGGCGCGGTGTAGGCGGCGATCATCAGGCCGATCTCCGCCTCGGAGACGCCGTACACGCCCGTCAGCGTGTCGAGCAGTGGGGAGACGAGCGCCGGGCCGAGCGGCGAGGTCAGGTTGGCGAGCAGCAGCACCTGGAAGGGGCGGTCCCGGACCGCCCGTGAGTGCTCCCCGAGGAGGGTCTCGAAGCCGGGCACGTCTGAGCCGTTCGACACCGGGGGTCAATACCCGTCCGGAATCACCTCGACGGCGCTCGTGGGAGCGGCGGCGTCACCCGCCGTCCGGTCGAACTCGTCGGGGCGGTGGACACCGTCCGAACGGGGCCCGTGTGCGACCTCCCCACGGACGGTGTTTTACTCCCTCGCCGCTCACGTGTGGCCGTGCGACGATTCGATACGGCCGGCGCGGCCGGCTTCTTCGACGTCCTGGGCGGGACCGAACGCTCGCAGGCGGCGACGATGACCCTCGACCCCGGCCGGTCGACGGGTGGACCGACGAACGCCCACGGGGCGAGCGACCAGTGGCTGTACGTCGTCTCAGGTACCGGAACGGCGATCGTCGAGGGCGAGCGGTACGACCTCGAGGCCGGCACGCTCGTCCTCGTCGAAGCCGGCGAAACACACGAGATCACCAACACCGGTACCGACCCCCTCGAGACGATCAACGTCTACGCCCCACCCGAGTACTGAGCAGGGAGCGGCGGCCCGGCCGGAGCGTTCGCCGGAGGACGCGTCGTCGAGAAACGGCTCCGGTACGCGGGGCCGTGCTCGGAACCGTACGATGGAGAACGGGGTCCGATCGTGGCGAACGCCGGCTCGGTGGCCCCGTCGGGCCGTCCGGGTCCGCCGGTCACCCGCGACACCGGCGTCGATCCCGTGTAGACGTTCGTCTCGACGCCGCTGTACGTCGCGCCCTCGACCTCCCCGCCTGCGCGAGCCGGGCGCGCTGGCTACAGCCCCAGTCGAGTCCGTAGCCGTCGGACGAGCCCGCCCTGCAGGTCGAAGATCCGCTCCATCTCCTCGGGCGCGAGTTCGAAGTCGAAGACGTCGATGTTCTCCTCGACGTGTTCGGGGGTCGACGCCTTCGGGATCGCGGCGACCATCTCCTGCTGGACGAGCCACCGGAGCGCGACCTGTGCGGCGGTCTTGCCGTATCGCTCGCCGATCCCTTCCAGCGTCTCGTTCCCGACGACCCGCCCTCTCGCGACGGGGGTGTACGCGGTCAGCACGACCCCGTGGTCGAGACAGAACTCGAGGAGGTCGCTCTGCGAGGTGAACGGGTGGTACTCCACCTGGTTGGTGAGGATCGGCGTCTCCGAGGCGTCCATCGCGGCCTCGAGCTGGGGGACGGAGAAGTTGCTGACGCCGATGTGGTCGACCACGCCGTCAGCCTGGAGCCGGTTCATCGCACCGATCGACTCCTCGATCGGCACCGATCGGCTGGGCGAGTGGATCAGCAGCAGGTCGATGTAGTCGGTATCCAGCCGGTCCAGACTCTCCCGGGTCGTGCGGAGGACGTCGTCGCGAGCCAGGTTCCCGCTCAGGAGCTTCGTCACGAGGAAGACGTCCTCGCGCGGGACCGCCGACTCGGCGATCGCCCGCCCGACCGCCGCCTCGTTCTCGTACATCTGTGCGGTGTCGACGTGCCGGTAGCCGTGTTCGAGGGCCGTTCCGACGGCCGTTCGGCACGTCTCCCCCTTCATCGGCCACGTCCCGAACCCCAGCGCGGGAACGTCGACACCCCGGACGGTCACGTACTCCATGGGTCGACTACGGCAACCGGTCACAAGAAGGTAGTACCGGATGTCCGCCGGGGTCGTGCCGGTACTCCGACACACTCCACCGTGGCTCGCTTGGCCATCGCGGTCCGGTGGGGGAGCCCGTTCCCTGGCGGCACGGTCCCCGGTCGGGGCCCCGAGCATCCACTCCGGTCACGGCCGGAACCGCGACATCGGACCGTCCCTCGAACGCCCTGAACCCTTTTGGGTCGCGTCGGCGAAGCCGGCCCATGTCGAGCGCGGTGGCCGACCTCGACGAACCGCACGTCCTCGCCCACGCGAAGCGACGGCTGTTCCCACCGGAGGCGGACTCGGGGGCGTACGCCGTCGCCGACACGCAGTTCTCGACCGAGGAGTGGCGGCCGGGCCGGCGGATCGAGCGGTCGGTCCGCGAGGCGCTCGCCCCGTTCAACCACGTCCGTCTCGGCGGGGGCTACCCGGACCTGGTCGGCGTCCGGGCGCTCGAACCGGAGTGGCTCGCCGTCGAGCGACTGGGCGAGGAACCGCCGCTGGTCGCCGTCGAGGCGAAGGGGTACACCGGGACGGGCGTCGACACGGAGCGCGGTATCGTCCAGGCGTACGACCGGCTCCACGAGGCGAACGCGGCCTACCTCGCCGCGCCCGCCGAGGCCGTCACGGGGACCGACCGTTCGCTCGCCCGGGAGCTGAACGTCGGCGTCATCGGGGTCGAGGCGGACGGCACTGTCGAACCGCTAGCGGTGCCCCGGGTCGTGGGAAACCGGACGAGCGACGAGGCGACCGCCATCCGCTTCCAGGCGAGCGCACAGGGGGTCGCCGACCGATCGTTCGGGCTGAACCACCCGAAGAACTACCTCGCGTACCCGCTCGCGGTGTACCACGCGGCCGACACCGGGGCGATCCTCGCCGAACGGGTCGTCCGAGCCACGGCCGACGCCCGTCGAGGGGCCGCGTTCCTCGGCCTGATCGACGAACGGCCCGACCGCGTCGATCTCACGCCGCTCGGCCGCGAGGTGGTCCGGTTCGCGCTCGACCGGTACGGGTCGGTCGACGCCGCCCTGCGGGCGTTCGAGGACTGGCGGGGTTCGCGGACGCGGTTCCGTGAACTCGCTCCCGAGTGGGGCCTGCTCGCCCGGCGGATCGTGTGGGCCTATCCGGCCACCACGCTCCTCGTCGAGGAGCTACAGACGATGCACGAGGACGGCATCACCGACCCGACGCTGGTGGACCTCGTCGAGTGGCTCCACGTCCACCACCCGGCGTTCACCGTCGAACTGTTCGTCCGCGGGACCGACGACGCCCGCTCCCGCGTGCTCGACCCGGACGGGGAGCTCCGGGTCGAGGAACTGACCGACGGGGACCTGTTCCACTCGCCCACCGTGTTCCAGCTGAAGGCGATGCTGTACCACGCCGGCCTCCTCGTCGATCGAGGATCCGAACCACATCGACTCGACCCCACGACGGACTCGTGGCGGCTCCGCCACCCCGTCTGAACGCGGTCGGCGGCCCGACGCGTCCCCTCCCCCTCGCCCGCCGACCGTCGCCGACGGCCGTGGCGCCGCCGTCCCGATCCGACCGATCGTCCGGTACGGGTGTGGCGAGCCCCGTGAATCGACCCCGCGTGCATCAACCTATATGATCGTCCGGGTGGATGATACCGACCGGAGGTAGCTCAAATGGTAACCAGACGGTCCGAGGCCACGTGGGAGGGGGATCTGCGCGACGGCAAGGGGACGATGACGGTCGGCGAGGACTACTACACGGGGGCGTTCACCTACGTCTCGCGGTTCGAGGAGGGCGATCAGACCAACCCCGAGGAGCTGATCGGTGCCGCCCACGCCGGCTGCTTCTCGATGGCCCTCTCGAACGAGCTCGACAAGGCCGGTTTCACGCCCGAGCGGGTCCACACCACGGCGACCGTCCATCTCGAGGAGGGGTCGATCACGAGGGTCGAACTCGACACCGAGGCGGAGGTCCCGGACATCAGCGACGAGGAGTTCCAGGAGATCGCCGCCGAGGCCAAGGAGAACTGTCCCGTCTCGCGGCTGCTGGCCGCCGCGGAGATCACGCTCGACGCCGAGCTCGTCTGAGGGCCTCGTCCACTCGCGGGCGACCGTCGACACGCGAACCGGGGGCCGACGAGCTTCACGTCCGCCCCGAGGCGGGGCGGAGCTGTCCCGCCGAGGAGTGCCGCTCGACCCGGCCCCGTACCGCGGCGGTCCCCGGTTCGCGCTCCCCGAACGTGGTGACGGGCCGGGGCCCTCGTCCACCCGTAGAGCTGCAGGTGGACGGGTCGGAACCCGTCCGGCCCTCGCGATGAACGCTCCGACGGAGACGGTCGGACCCGGGCCGTCCGAGGGAAGAACCCTTTAGCTCTGACCCGCTTCCATGGTGGCAATGAGCGATTCCGGGCCCAGACAGGTCGACGACCCCGACTACCACCACGTCAACCACACCGCAGCCCAGACCTGCGGATGGACCGCCAACGCGATGCGTGGCGAAGGCCGCTGTTACAAGAACACGTTCTACGGGATCCAGAGCCACCGGTGTATCCAGATGACGCCGGTGGTCAAGTGCAACGAGCGGTGCGTGTTCTGCTGGCGGGACCACGCGGGCCACGCCTACGAACTCGACGGCGTCGAGTGGGAC
>Ga0207797_1002586_pt1 | contig 12500 bp, 6 predicted proteins | sample PRCRCaboRojoPR_6_FD_187275 | JGI IMG/M metagenome (GOLD analysis project Ga0207797, IMG submission 187275) | Marine sediment microbial community from Cabo Rojo, Puerto Rico - PR CR 10% Liquid 1 (SPAdes) | ecosystem: Environmental > Aquatic > Marine > Coastal > Sediment | place: Cabo Rojo, Puerto... | reverse complement strand
CCTCCCCTGCCGTTGCCGACGGCATGGTCGTGATCTGCGCCCCGCGCGGGGCCGGGCTGTACGCGGCCAAACCGAATACCAACGAGTGGGCCTGGAAGCTGGACCGAACCGCGGGATTCTCGCCCACGCCTGCGGTCTGGAACAACGATTTCTACGTGCTGGACGACCAATCCAGGCAGCTCTACCGCATAGAGCCACAAACCGGCAAAGTGCTGGACCAGTGCAGGATCGGCGGAAGCGCCATGCTCCATCCCAGCCCGACCGCGGCAGACGGAAAGATCTACTGCATCGACAACGGGGGCCACGCAGCGGTCGTCTCGGCCGACAAACCGCTCGAAGTACTTCACGAAACGTCCTTCGGCGGACGGAAGAATCGGGCGACCATCGCAGTCGCGGGCGGATGCCTGTTCGTCCGCACATCGGAGAAACTATACTGCATCAAGAACAGGTGACCCCGGATGATTGAAAAGGCTTTTAGCCAGGGCGATCAGCCTTACCGTTTCTGTTATTGGTTGGAAATCTCAATCGCATTCCTGCTGCTTTTCGCCGCCGGAGGAGCGGCCCGGGCAGCCGATCCGGACCCGGTAGCCTGGTGGTCGTTCGACGGCCGCGAAGGTGCGGAGGTGCTGGATGAGGCATCCGGTCGGGCGGATAAGGTCGAGGGTCACTTCAAGCGAGTGCCCGGCGTGAAGGGCAAAGCGCTCCGTTTCGACGGCTATACGACGGAACTCACGCGTCCGGCCGAGGCCGGGCCGGGAATCGACCAGGGCTTCACGATAGAAGGGTTTGTGGCGGCCGCGGCATATCCGTGGAACTGGTGCCCCATTGTGGGCAAAGCCGACGCCCCGCGGGCGGGTTACACACTGATGCTCGGGTCGCGCGGCCAGATTTCGCTTCGCGTCCGAATGGGCGAAGAATGGAAGACCTGCACCACAAAAGCCCGCGCCGTGCCCCTGCGCAAGTGGACTCACGTGGCGGCCGCGTGCGATCCGGAGGAGGGACTGAAGATCTACGTCAACGGCCAGCCCGCAGCCGAACAGTCGGCGTCGGGCCCGCTGCGACCTGCGGAGAATGCCGAACTGCGCATCGGCATCATCTACTCCCCGAAGAAGCCCGATCACATACACCGCAAGAAAGGCACGCTGCCCACCTGGTGGACGCTGGACGGGCAGATCGACGAGCTACGCTTATATGACCGAACTCTGAATGCAGAGCAGGTCCGGCGTCTCTACGACCGGGTGGAATCGGTGCCGGAGCCCCACATGCCGCCCCGCCGCATGCCGTCCGGACCGGACGGGCCGGGACGCTTCGGTGCGTATTACACCCGCCTGAGATTCTACGAGCAGTGGGACGCCCTGTGGCGCGTGGGCCCGGATCCGGACGTGCTGGTTCGCTTCGACAACTCCCCCGTGCGGGTGGTCTTCTGGCGAGGCACGCGCTATTCCCCCGCCTGGGTCAGCGGCAACGACCAATGGATGGCCGACCAGTCAGTAGAAGCGTGGACCAACAAAGGGCCGTATGACGACCGCTGCTTCGAGCACATGCAGGACCGCTTCTGCCGGTATTCGCACGTGCGCATCATCGAGAGCAATCCGGCACGGGTCGTGGTCCACTGGCGTTATGCCCCCGTGTGTGTCAACGACCAACTGTGGAACGAGCATCCGAAAACCGGGCGGGCGTGCCGCGTGGACGAATACTACACCATCTATCCTGATGCCATGGGTGTGCGTCGGGTTGCGTGGGACACCGGCAGTCTGGGCGGGCCCCACCAGTTTCAGGAATCGCTGCCCCTCACGCACCCGGGACAGCTCCAGAGCGACGTAATTCACAAAGACTTCGCGTGGGTGGCAAACCTGCAGGGAAAGTCCGAGGTCCTGTCTTTCGCACGAAACCCGGAAGAGCTGGACAAGGACTTTCCCGAGAATCCGACCATGCAGATCTACAATTTCCGCTCACCTCACAAACCGTTCATCATCTTCGAGCGTGGGAACAAGATGCATTACGTGAAGGACCGCAGGATCGGCCCGCGGGGGCTGGACGTGCCGGGCGCCTGCAATCACTGGCCGGTGGGACAGGCCTCGTGCGACGGCCGCACGGTGCAGGCTGCGGACCGGCCCACGCATTTCCTGGGCTTCCCCATCTCCTACCCGCCGGTCCATGAAGAGGACGGACGGTCCTGGTGGGCGGGGCTGTACGGGATGACCGATTTGAGTATCGAGGAACTCGTGCCCGTGGCACGCTCCTGGAACCTGCCGCCGCGGGTTGAGAAACTGAGCAAAGGCTACCTCGGCCACGGGTTCGATCGGGGACAGAGCGCGTACGTCCTTGTTCGAAAGGATGAGGAAGCGGGCGAACTCGCCTTCCGGCTGGCTGCCGGCGAAGACCGCCCCGCCTACCATCCGGCTTTCGTGGTGAAGGGCTGGGGCGAAGCGAATGCCCGCATCGTGTGCGATGGCAAATCACTGGCGGAGGCCGAGCAATACCGCGCCGGGCTCAGGCGTCGGCCCGACCGCACAGACCTGGTCGTCTGGCTGAACCTGGAGGCACAAAAACCGCTGAAGCTGCAGTTCCAACGCCGTGAGGAATAAGACGCCGACAAGTAGGTGAATATCATGTCGCCTGTACTCCGGAGAGAAGAGAGAAACAATCCATGGGCCTCATCGACAAAGTAATCGTCTTCGGCTATCTGCTGGGCATCATGTTGCTGGGAATCATCGCGGGTTACAGGAAGCGTGCGTCCAGCGAGCAATTCTTCCTGGCGGGTCGGTCCCTGAAGTGGCCGCTCATCGGCGCAGGTCTTTTCTGCGCGAACATCTCCACCATTCACCTCATTGGGCTCGCCTCGGACGGTTACAGGGTCGGGTTGGTGGTCGGCAACTTCGAGTGGGGTGCCGCCTTCTGTCTGATTGTGCTGGGACTCGTCTTCGCGCCGCTCTACTTCAGAACGAAGCTGGGCACGCTGCCCGAATACCTCGAGAAGAGATACAGCAGTTCGGCCCGCACGCTTCTGGCGTTCATCTTTGTGTTGTCCGCCCTGCTGATTCACATCGGCATCAGCCTGTATGCCGGCGCCAAGGTGCTGGAGGAATTCTTCGGGTTCCATTTCGTGTTTTCCATCATTACAATCTCCGTGATCACCGCGGTCTACACCATCGTGGGAGGGCTGCGGGCGGTCATGATCACGGACCTCGTGCAGGCGGTATTGCTGCTGTGCGGAGCGGCCATACTCACTATCGCAGGACTGTGGGCGCTGCCGGGCCACGGCATCGAGAGTTTTGCGGAATTGAAGGCGGCCGTGAAACCGGAACAGATGAGCATGCTGCAGCCGGTTACTGATCCCAACGCGGACAGCTACTTCCACCTGCGGCAGTATTCCTGGTATTCGGTGGTATTCGGCTACCCCATACTCGGCATCTGGTATTGGTGCACGGATCAGACCATCGTTCAGAAGGTGCTGGCAGCAAAGACCGAAGAGGACGGGCGAAGAGGAGCTGTCTTTGCCGGATTCCTTAAAGTTCTCCCCGTTTTTCTGATGGTGTTTCCCGGCGTGCTGGGCTACGTTCTGTTCCGGAACCAGATAGGATCGGACAACGATGCTACGCTGCTGGTAATGATGAAGAATCTGCTGCCGGTGGGCCTCAAGGGCCTGATGGCGGCCGGGCTGGTGGCGGCGCTCATGAGCACGATAGAGGCCGCCCTGAACAGCACGGCAACACTCACCGCCGAAGATATCGTGAAACGACTGCGGCCCGAGACGAAAGACTCCAGCCTGGTGTTGATCGGACGGATCACGGCGGGCGTGGTGATGCTACTGGCCATGCTGTGGTCTACTCAAGGCGGGAAGTTTGGCAGTATCTTTGTGGCCATCAACAAGATCCCCATGATGTTCGCGCCCGCCATCACCTGCGTTTTCCTGGGAGGTGTCTTCTGGCGACGAGGCACCCGGCAGGGAGCGATGGCCGCCCTGCTCTTCAACCTGGCGGTGGGAGTCGTCTACATGATCATCGACATACCGCTGATCGGCTCCGAAAAGATCATTGCGGACAAACTGGGCATCCCGTTCATGCAGGTCGGGTGGTACCTGTTCCTGCTCTCCAGCGTGGTTTACGTCGCCGTCAGCCTCTCGACACCTGCCCCCGCTGAGGAAAAGCTGGAGGGCCTGTGCTGGAGCCATCCGCTGGAGACAGTTCGAGGTAAACTCACGGGACTTACCGATCCCCGGCTGCTGGCAGGGTTGCTCCTGGCGCTCATGATCGTGCTTTACATCATCTTCGCCTGAACCGGGTCTTTTGCGGATATATGTAAAAGACAGGGTATTTCGAAGAGTTATACCGTAGCTCGAACTGTCATCCTGAGGAGCAACGCGACGAAGGATCTCAACGTGGAAGCGCCAGAGTAGCGCCGCTCTGCACGGAAGGTCGTGAAGGATCCAGCGGATGGTGGAAAACCGCTCCAGCTCAATGCGAATCACACTCGACTCGACCTCGGACAAGGAGAACACGATGAAATCCTTGAGTCTCCCTCTCGTTCTTGCGGTTGCGGTCAGTCTGTGCAGTGCGCTGTCGGCAGAGGTTCCTGAGTCCGCCTTCAACGACAATCCCTACCCTGCCGAGGAAGGTCCGGTGCAGGTCTACATCCTGGCCGGCCAATCCAACATGCAGGGCCACGCCAGCCTGCGCACACTGGAATACCTGATTTACAACGAGGAAACCGCCGACGAATTCGAGCATCTCAAGGATCGCATGGGGCGCTGGGTAGAGCGACGGGACGTGTGGGTGTGGACCACCGACGGCGAGCGCAGTGGCAACCTGAAGCCGGGATTCGGCGCGAGCAAGTGGGAAGTCGGCCCGGAGCTGGGATTCGGATGGAACGTGGGGAAGAAGATAGACAAACAGGTTCTGCTCATCAAAACCTGCTGGGGCGGCGTCGCGGTGAAGAAAGGGTTCCTGCCTCCGGGCTCCGGCGGACCGGGCGAGAAGTATTCGCTCATGATCGAACACGTGAAGAACGTGCTGGACAATCTCAAGCAGCACTTCCCCGGTTACAGAAAGAAGCAGGGCTACGAGCTGGCCGGGCTCGTGTGGTTCCAGGGCTGGAACGACATGGTGGACCGCGAACAGCGAAAGAAGGACTACGCGGGCTACACCAAACGGCTCGGGCAGCTCATCCGGGACGTGCGGAAAGACCTGGACGCTCCCGAATTGCCAGCGATCATCGGCGAACTCGGCGTGGGTGGGCAGGGCGAGAAACCGGAGTTCCGACAGGCACAGAAAGCGGTCGCGAAGCTCCCCGGTCTGAAGGACAACGTGGCCTTCGTCGAAACCCACCCGTTCTGGGAGCCCGAGGTCGAGAAGCTGGTGAAGGAAGGCGTATGGCAGGGCCCGAACTGGCCCGAGTTCTACAACGTCGGTTCGCAGAAGGCCTACCATTACCTTGGCAGCGGAAAGATGATGTATCGGATCGGAAAGGCCTTTGCGGACTCGATGCTGGAATTGAGCGATGAATAGCTTCCCCAGCACCACATCTCTTGCCGTCGCATCGAATCAGCTCCGAGGGAAAACCCCGTGAAAATCAACCGCCTGGTAGTCTCGATAGTCTGTGGAATGATTCTCTGTGCTGCCGCGCACGCCGCCGATTTCGGCGCGTATTACACCAAAATCGTCTCGGGGCAGGACTTCGAACAATATTCCAGAACCGGAAAACACGCGGACATCATGGTTCGGCTGGAGCATGGCAAGTTCGTCTTCTGGCGCGGGTCGAGCTACCTGCCCTACTGGCAGACCGACGAGGGGAAGTGGTTCGTTCCGGAAATCGTCGAGCGAGAAGGCGACGGGCCGCCCGCACGACCCGATAAGGTGAACACGTACTCGCGCGTGAAGATCATCGAGAGCAGTCCCGAGAAGGTCGTCATCCTCTGGCGTTACCTGCCCAAATTCGAGGGCACCAACCCGCACCTGAATGCCACCAACGTGAGAAATGCAGAACACTGCCCCGCCCTGCCGAAAGACATCCAGGACCCCGAGCACCTGGTGAAGCCGGAGAACTTCGTGGAGGAAATGTTCACGATCCGCCCGGACGGCAGCCTCACCCGGACCTTCAGGCGTGGGACCGAGAAGCTGGAGGACTGGCATGACTCCGGCAACCGCATCCTTCAGAAGTTGGAACTCACGTCATCAGGCATAGAAGTAGCTGACACCAGGAAAGCCCGCCCCTCCGCACAGTCGAAACGGATCCGCGGCACCCGAACTGGCGGCAAACCCGCGCGAAGGCCGGCGAAATGGTGGAGATTCGACGAAGGCAAGGGCAAATTGACAATCGAGAACGTGGGCAAAGATCGATGCCGCATTGCCGGGCCCAGGGCTTACTGGAGAAAGGGCGTTTCCGGGGCGGCACTGGCCTTTGACGGATACGAGACCGAAATAACGCTGCCTGCACAGAAAGCACCGGAGGTGTCAAACCAGGTTACACTGGAAGGATGGGTGGCCGTCGGCGCCTACCCGTGGAACTGGCGGCCGGTGGTCCAGCAGGGCCTGGGCGACGAGAGAAGCTACGCACTGGAGGTCGGCCCCTTCGGACACGTGCGGTTCGGCGTATCCCTCGATGGCTCGCTCAGACAGGTGAAATCAGAGAAACAACTGGAGAGGAAATGCTGGTATCACCTGGCCGGCGTCTACAATGGGCAGACGGGCCGGCTGCAGGTCTTCGTTGACGGCGAGCAATGCGCCGGCGCGTCGGCTCCGCAGGCCCGGATAACGATGACGAACGACCAAATCCACATCGGCAAGGGCCGGGACATGGTGCCCGCCGACGCGATCCGGCCGGACCACACCTTCGCGGATTCCTTCTCGTTCGACGGCCTGCTGGACGAAGTCCGGATATACGATAAGGCCCTGAGCCCGGACCAGATACGAGAATCCTACGAGGCCTTCGGCCTGTCCGCGGCGGGACACAACGACCCGGACCTTGAAGAACGCGCCCTGCCCTCCGGCAAGAACAAAGGTCGGTTTGGCGCCTATTACATGCACTTCCCGTTCTATGAAACGTGGGACGGAATGTTCCGCTTCGGGCCCTACCCGGACGTGATGGTAGAGTTCGACAGATGCCCCACGAAGTTCGCGTTCTGGCGGGGCACCTGTTTCATTCCCATGCTGGTGAACGACAGGGGCTACTGGTACAGCAACGAGTTCAACGAAACCTGGGGCAGGAGCGGAGGGCTTGGCTGCCAGGAGCCCATGTCCGACAAGGAAAGCTTCTCGAATCACGCCCGGATCATCGAGAACACCCCCGCCCGAGTCGTGGTGCAGTGGCGATACCCGCTTGTGGACGTGCTCCACACCATTGCAAACTTCAACGAGGAAACCGGCTGGGGAGACTGGTCAAGCTGGTATTACTACATTTACCCGGACGGAGTGGCCGTGAAGCGCATGCGGCTGTGGTCGACCGGGCCCTACAACCACGAGTGGCACGAGGCCATGGCCATCCTGGGCCCCGACCAGCATCCCGAGGACGTGCTGGAGACCGACCCCGCGCTGGAGCTGGCAGGGCTGGACGGCACGGTCAGGCAGTATTCCTGGACGGACGGCCCGCCTCAGGGCGTGAACTACAACGAGATGAAGATCCACCTCGTGAACTACAGCGGCCAGTACGATCCGTTCACCATCGGTGATTTCACGGGCGGCGACGTCTACGGCGGCGAGGTCACGGACTATTCGGTGTTCCCCGCCTGGAACCACTGGCCCGTGGGTCAGATGCCCTCGGACGGACGCTACACGACGTTTCCCGACAGAACCGCGCACAGCTCGCTCACACACGTGCGTCTTCCTGTGCACGAGCAGCAGTCCGGAGACAGGCCGTATCAGGAACGGCTGCTCATGGAAGGCATGACGAACAAAGAGCCGGATGAACTGACCGATCTGGCGAAGTCGTGGCTCCAGCCGGCAAAGCTGCAGGTAGAATCCGGGGCCGCGAGCGGCGGATACGACCGGAGTCAGCGGGCGTATCTGCTGGCCGCGGAATCATCGTCGATGAAATTCAGCATAGAAGCGTCGCCGGATAGCCCAATCGTCAATCTCTGCCTTGTAATCCGCAACTGGGGCGGAGACGCCGCGGCGAGCGTACAGGTGCACCGGAAAAGCCGACGCGCGAATGACGACTTCAGACAGGGCACCATCACCGACGTCGACGGCACGCAAACAAAGATAGTCTGGCTGGAACTGGAATCAACCTCGCCCGTCACGGTCAGAATCCGCGGTGCGGCGCCGAAATCTGCGCCGGCCAACGAGGTCGCGTGGGCACAGGAACCAGAGCCCATCAAGAAACGCATTGCAGTCGAAATGGAGGCCCGCGTGCGCTCCGGACCCGCAGTGACCGGCTACTACTTCGATGCGGTGAACGCTCCGGAAAGCGCCGACAGCGGCTGGCAGGACAACCCCCGCTATACGGCGCAGGGACTGCTGCCCGGCAAGACTTACCGATTCCGAGTGAAGGTCAGGAATCGCTACTTCAAAGAATCGGACTGGTCCCGTACGGTCTCCGTGAAGATGCCCGAAGCGCCCGGCCCGGAGGCGCATTGGAGATTCGACGAGCGCTCCGGTCGGCCGGTGAAGGACAGCGCGGGGTCGCACGACGGCGAAGTGACAGGTGAATTCGCCCGTTCCTCCAAAGGGCAATCTGGCGGATGCCTGGAATTCGACGGAGAGACAGAAGTCCGAATCGATAACGCAGACCAGCTCCAGTCGGAACGATCATTCACGTGGACAGCGTGGATCCGGACGGAGCACGACGGCACCGTCATCGGACGGACCGGTGCCGGAGACAAATGGGAACGCGGCGGCAAGGTGCTGTTCATCAGGAACGGAAGGCTCTGCTTTGACGTCGGATGGGTCGGCGATGCCGAATCCCACACGCGGGTGGACGACGGCCGCTGGCACCACGTGACAGTGGCGGTGAACAGCCCCGAGATACGATTCTACGTGGATGGCCGGGCCGCGGGAGGCGGACGGCTCAACGTTGCGGAATTCGACGAGACCGGACTGCCCGTGAAGATAGGATACTGCAACCGCGACTTCCCGGAGAAACCCGGCTTCGAGGGCGCCATCGACGACGTCCGCTGGTATGGCTTCAGCTTCAACCAGGCCATGGTCGAAAATCAATACCGCAGCCACATCACCAAATGATCAAGAGGAATGACGAATCGAGAAGACTTCCCCTGGTGTACCTGGTAGCTGTTTTTTAGCTGGCCTACCCCGACACAATTTCCACCCGTTGACTGCGCCGTCAGAGTATACTTATAGGCGAGAATGATCGATGGAAGCAGTGGTCCACCTGAGCATCGATGCGGGTATAACTACGCAGCATCCTTGTGGCACAGAACTCAAAACGACTTACCTGAGACCGCCTCATGATCCGGTTGAAGTGGCAGGACGCGAGGAGTGGGAGGGGCTCATTCGGCCTCGCCGTTACGAGCCGGGCGAGACCGCGGGAAAAGCTGCGCTGCCAGAAGGAGCAAGATTGCCATGGCAGGCCGACAGACGAGCAGACAGCCGATTGCTCCCAGAAGCAGCCCCAGCCACAGGGCGCTCTGGAAGCGAACGTGAGGCACCACAAGGTTCTCCTGCCGCCGGCGTGCTCTTCTGACCTGGAGGAGAGACAGTGCGATGAGGAATATCCCGGCGCCCGATGCCATGAATAGAGCAAGATACACGACCGCCGGGAGCTCTCCCCCCTTCTGCACCTCCACCCTGTCGGCGGGCATTCGAGTGAGGCAGTAGAGAATGGCGGCCTCCCCGAGATACGGCGCATCTGTGGCATTGGACAACAGGCGCGGCATCGCGAGCGTCCCATCGGGCAGTGGCCATGAGGCAACCAACATCTCAGCAGTCAGAGGATATGCGTGGTCAAATCGGCCATTCACTCGCGCCGCCCCGGTGCCGAACGCGGAAGCGGCAACACCGAATCCCATCATGACCGGCCCTGCGTCCACGTCTATGTACCAGTCTCGGTCCTCCATGTCGGCCGGAAACTCTCGGAAGCCCACGGCCCCCCAACGCTCCTGCCAGAAGTGCTTTTCGTGGAGTTCATACCACTTGCGCGCCTCTTCGGGCCAGAGCTCCGGAGCGAAGAGCGACACGTAGGAGTTCGCACACCCGCGAGATGGCCCCAACGGTCGTCCGCTGCTCGCACCCGCCGCATAGGGGACCAGACCCCGCTCATCGAGCCCATCCCCCTGGAATGCGCGGATGGCACGCTCCGCGAAATCCGAATGATCGGTACCCAGCATCCTGTCGGCGCGCCGGATGCAGGCGATAGCGACCAGAACATCCGCGGGATAACACTGCCCCGGATAGTCATTTAGGAGACCGTGAGGGCTTTTTTCGATCTCCGCCGACAGACCCTCCACCTGCTCACGCAGCCTCTCCAGGTTCTCCTTGCTACCGGTCAGACGCGCGTGGCAGGTGAGAGCGGCTATGAAAAGCATGCGGTAGAAGACATTCTCACGCCGCAGGTAGTCCTCCCCCCAGTGTTCCCGAACCCAGGAGGCCTGCTCCGGATCGGTTACCAGCCGCGTCGCAGCCTCTACAGCTTCCCGGGCGTACTTCTTCGGCTCAACATCCATCAGGCTCGGGTCCCGTTCCCACGCTTCCTGCAGGGATACGACCGACCAGAGGTAGAAGACGCTGCCGAAAATCGGCCATTCGGTGCCGGAGATATCATCGGTGGAAAGAGCGGCTGCTCGGTCCGACTTTAAACGCTCCCTTGCCCACTCGGCATAGTGGGGGGGCAGATTGTAGAACAGGCGGACTGCGGATCCGGGGATGCCCGGCTCCCGGATGTGTGGATCTGACAGGTCGGAAACTATGATGCCCACCGGCGCAAGAAGGAAGTACGCCACCAGCACCACGAGGATCCCGGCGTTGACGTAAAGGATGGTGTTTGACACGCGCCCATTCTGCAGCGCGCTGCGCAACGTATCGCTTGCATGATGGATAAGACCAGGCAGCGTCTTTTTCATGGGACCTAATGGTTCTGGAGAATACCAGACCTTCGCCCAAGAGACGGTAACATTATGGCCGCAGGAAGGACCAGGCGCAACTGCAGAACCGGCCAAATGGAGAAGCCCCCTGAAAGGCTTCCGGCCTACCTCACTACGCGGCCATTGAAAACCGTATGAACTCATGTTAAAAAAACTCCAGCATAGCCAGAATCCTGACCACCCATCGGCGAACCAAGACAGGAGAGAACTATGTCGGAACTACTTTCTTTCGAAAGAAGACGGGCGGGTATAAAACAAGGCGTGATCATTGGGGCCATGGTCACGGCAGTGTGCATCCTTGCGGCACTCGCGGATGCCGCCAACCAGCACGAAGCCGGCGGAGGAAAGAGTGAACCGCCCGGAAAAAACATAGCCCGAGGGAAGCCCTACACGCTTTCTCCCCGCCCGAATTACCGCCATTGCACCGATGACGGCGATACCGAACAGCTCACCGATGGTGCCTACAGCGAAGGCTACTTCTGGGTCCAGAAAAGTACTGTAGGATGGAACAATGCCGGCCTCGCCGACATCACCATCGACCTCGGCAAAGTCCAGCCCCTGGCCGGCGTCAGCTACAATACCGCCGCCGGCGTCGCAGGCGTGGCATGGCCCAATTCCATTTTGATATACGTCTCCGACGATGGAGACAAATGGTGGCTTGTCGGTGAACTCATGGCTCTCAGTGCCCGACACGGCTCTCCACCCCGGGATGGCTATGCCGTCCACAGGTTCTGGACCGGCGACCTCCAGACCCGCGGCAGATACGTCAAATTGCTCGTCGCTGCAGGCAGCGCGTATACCTTCTGCGATGAAGTAGAGGTCTATCGCGGGTCGGACAAATTCCTGGGAATCGACCGCAATGGCGAGCCCACAACATCCCCCGGCGAAGACGCCCGCAGGCAATTGACAACATCGGCAGTCCGCAAGCACGTCGTAGGCGGCATTCAGCGTCTCAGGGCCAGAGTCACTGCCTCAGAAGTCAGCTCGGAAACACAACAGGATCTCCAGGACCGCCTGGGACAGATCGCCGATGCGGCATTAGAAGCGGAAATTACCGCCCCCGATTTCAAGAATCCTGTCATTTGCCTGAGGTTTGATGGCTTTCCCAATCTTATTGACTATATTCTTATCAATAAGAAAATTTTGGCCCCATCTCCGTTTTGGCCGGTATCCTGTCATTTTTGCCTCTTAAATAGAATTACTAAAAACTTATATTAGTTCATCACAAAAATTAACCCCTTTCCCGACCCGTTTAAAATTAATCCAGATTAAAGAATTCAGTAGCGTTTTCAGTAGTAGCTTCTTCTACTGCCTTGACGTCTATATCCTTTATCTCAGCCACTTTTTCAGCGATATAGGGGATATAAGCCGGTTGATTATATTTGCTTTGTTGTTTTACCCGGGCCGGTGTAATAAAGGGCGCATCGGTTTCCAGCATTATTTTATCGAGAGGTATAGTTTCCACGGC
>Ga0207797_1002585_pt1 | contig 12505 bp, 10 predicted proteins | sample PRCRCaboRojoPR_6_FD_187275 | JGI IMG/M metagenome (GOLD analysis project Ga0207797, IMG submission 187275) | Marine sediment microbial community from Cabo Rojo, Puerto Rico - PR CR 10% Liquid 1 (SPAdes) | ecosystem: Environmental > Aquatic > Marine > Coastal > Sediment | place: Cabo Rojo, Puerto... | reverse complement strand
AGCGATACCGGGGAAGAAGTAAGTTTTGACAGAGACAGAGCCTACCTGCAGCAGAGAAAGTACTTTCTCGACCTGGGAGAAAAGGTTCTATCCAAGGCAAACGTAAGCGAAATGCTTTCCGATTTAGCCAGAGCCGTAATTAAGTCGTCCCCCTTTCAGAGGGCAATCATCTCGCTTTACGACCGCTCGATCGACCCCGAAAGCCCCAGAAATACCAGAGTGGTCCACTTTTCTTACGCCGGGCTCTCCCCGGAGAATCGGGAGAGGGTAAAAGAGCTCGGGAATGAAGAGCCGGAAGTTAATTTGTCGAAGTTCGATTCCAATTACAGAATTAGCAATTCGTATTATATACCCCACGGAGCGAAGTTAGAGAGTAATGCAAAATTTCGGCCCAAAATAACCAGCGATAAATCCGTAGAAGAGATGGTGGACTGGCATCCGGATGACAAACTTTACGTGCCGCTAACCAAGGGGAAGAGGATAATGGGACATATATCCGTGGACGATCCGGTTGACGGCAAAGCACCGACGGCGGAGAAGCTGCAAATAATCGAAGGCCTGGCAAACCTCGGTTCCCTGGCAATCACGAAGACGCAGAGGATAAAAGAATTAAACGAACAGAAGGGTAAGCTTCAGGCCCTGCATTCCGTCGGTTATAGCTTCGTCAGGGCGAATTCACTGGAGGAACTCTCCCGAAAAACCACGGAACTCATCGGGAAATATTTCAACTACGAGTACTGTACCATCCTCCTGAAGCGCGATGGAGAACTGGAAAGCGTCGCAAGGGCATCCGAGCTGGAAGGGAAAAAGCCAATGACCGAAGGTGAGAGGATAAACTTTGGAGAAGGTATAACCGGATGGGTAGCTGATAATAGAGACCCGGTAGTCGCAAATAAAGTAGAAGAAGAGCCCCGCTACATCAAGGGACGTGAAGATATAAACTCCGAGATGGCAGTGCCAGTTGAATTCGGGGAAGAGTTACTCGGGGTGCTGGACATTCAGAGTAAAACGAACGAGGACTTCGGCGACGACGATCTCGAATTACTGGAGACGATAGCCGCCCAGCTGGCAATAGCGATAAGTAACATAAAGAGAGAAAGGGAACTTAAAGAGCAGGCGACGAAGGACCCTTTGACGGGAGTATATAACCGTCGGTACTTCTCCTCGGTGATCGAAGACGAGATAGAGCGGTCCCACAGATACAACCATACCCTGGCCCTGATGATGACAGACATAAACCACTTTAAGGAAGTCAACGATAGTTACTCACACCTGGTGGGGGATAAAGTCCTGATCGAAATCGCGGAACTGCTGCAGAAGAAGACAAGGGACGCGGATACCGTCGTCCGGTACGGCGGGGACGAGTTCCTGATCCTTTTCCCCGAGACCGGCAAAGAGGTCAGGACCGTAATCGACAGGATCAAAAGCGGCCTCAGCAGCTGGAACAGGGAGAACGACCTGATCGATATAGACCTGACCCTGGCCAGCGGTCTCTCTTTCTGGTTTCCGGACGGAGGAAAAGATATTACCGAAGCAGTCAAACAGGCGGACAAACGAATGTATCAGGAAAAGGGCCGTAATGTGGACTGACCTCCGCTCAAGCCACGTGGCCCGATACTTCCGTTCTCTGGCTCAATAGACCATAAATATAAGCGTCGCGCAGTGCCTCCCAGCTCGCCTCGATAACGTCCTCCGAGACGCCAATTGTATTCCAGGTTTTTTCACCGTCCGTCATTTCGATCATAACTCGTGGCACGGCAGCCGTACCCCGATAACTTTCAAGAATCCGCACTTTGTAATTAGTCAGTTTCATGTTTTCTATCGAGTGATAGAAACTGTTGAGGCAGCGATGGAATGCGTTATCAAGCGCATCCACCGGCCCATGTCCCCGCTCGATGGAATCCCTGATATCGCCGTCGACCTGGACCTTGACGCTGGCCTTGGCTTCCGGTTCTCGTCCGTCAACGCGGTTTGTCAGAATCTCGTACTCGAGGACCTCAAAGTACTCCGGCAGTTCCCCCTGGACTCGCTTGGCCAGGAGGGCAAACGAGGCATCGGCGTTTTCAAACTGGTAACCATCCTCTTCGAGCTTCTTAATGTTATCCAGTACTTCCTTGTGTACTTCGCCGTCGCCGTCGAGATCCACGCCGACGTTTTTCAGCTTCCGCTCTACCGTACTGCCGCCGGAGAGTTCGGATACGAGGAAGCGCCGTTCATTGCCCACTTCCTCCGGAGAAACGTGCTCGAAAGTATCCGGGTGCTTCAAAACGGCATCGACGTGCAAGCCCGCCTTGTGGCTGAAAGCGTTGACGCCGACGTAGGGCGTCCTCCTTTCGGGTGGTTTATTCGCCAGCTCGGAGACGAACCGGGATACCCCGGTCAGCTCAGATAAGCTTTCCTTTCCGTTCAAACAGTCCATATTCTTCTTCAAAATCAAATTGGGGATAATCGAGCACAGATTCGCGTTCCCGACTCTTTCCCCGTAACCGTTAATCGTTCCCTGAACAATCTTTGCTCCCTCTTCAACGGCCTTGATCGAATTTGCAACTGCAACCCCGGAATCGTCATGAGCATGAATCGACAGAGGCGTCGCGAGCGATTCTCCGACCCGCCTTACTACTCCACCGAGTTCCGCGGGCATCGTTCCGCCGTTGGTATCACAGAGGCAGATATTGTCGGCTCCAGCCTCCTCCGCTGCCTTCAGAGTCTTAAGCGCGTATTCAGGGTCGTCCCTGTAACCATCAAAGAAGTGTTCGGCATCGTACAGAACCTCCCTCCCCCTCTCTTTTAAATAGGAAACGGAATCACGGATCATCCGTAAGTTCTCATCGGCCGTAACCCCGAGAACTTCGTCTACGTGAAATCTCCAGCTCTTACCCACAAGTCCGACTACCGGAGCTCCCGAATCAAGCAACCCAAGCAGGTTCTTATCCTCTCCGGACTCCGTATTCGGGCGTCGGGTGCTGCTCAAGGCCACCAGTTTTGCCCGGGTTAGATCTTCCTGTCCGAATTGCTGGAAGAACTTCGTATCCTTGGGATTGCTCGGTACCCAGCCCGCTTCGATGTAATCAACTCCTACTTCGTCCAGCCTCCGGGCAATTTTTTTCTTATCCTCGAGTGAAAAACTAATATCCCTGCCCTGAGAGCCGTCTCGCAGGGTCGTGTCAAATATCAATACGTCTCGATCCTTTGTCTTCATGATAAATTTTCCAGCACCGAGTGAGCCATCTCGGTCGTGGTCAACTCACCCCCGAGGTCAGGCGTGGTCTCTCCGGCAGCAAGAGTTTTCTCCACTGCCTTTTCTAGTTTCTCGGCCAGCTCCGATTCGTCGAAAAACTTCAACATGTAACTCGACGAGAGAAGCGCCGCAGTTGGATTGACTACTCCCTCACCGGCGATATCGGGTGCGGTCCCGTGGACCGGCTCGAACAGCCCGTGTTCTTCCCCAATATTTGCCGAAGGAGACAGCCCCAGACCGCCGATCAGACCGGCAGCTAGATCCGAGAGAATGTCACCGAAGAGGTTCGTCGTCAACAGAACTTCAAACCTCTCCGGCTCTTTAACCAGATAGAGTGCGGCGGCATCCACCAGCACGTCCTCCGATTTAACGTCATAATTTTTACTAACTTCCTCCACCCCGGCGAGAAACTGCCCCCCCGTAAGCGGGAGAACATTGTTCTTGTGAACAGCACTTACCAGAGAAAGTCCCTCCGACTCAGCGTAATCGTATGCATATTTTGCAATTCTTTTGCTGGCCCTTTCCGTGATAACTCTGGTCGCGGTAGTCACTCCGGGAGCGATCCTGCTCTCGATACCGGCGTAAAGACATTCCGTGTTCTCGCGAACGATCACGAGATCAGCGCTGGGATCGACACAATCCACGCCGGAATAAGCCTTGATCGGCCTGAGATTTACAAATGTATCGAGATCCTGGCGCAAACGTATTACCACGTCCGCAGCCGTCTCTCCGACCGCTCCCAGCAGTACTGCGTCCGCTTCCCGGGCTCCGCGCAGCGTATCTTCCGGCAACGCGGTACCCTCTTTTTCCATGACGGCGTCACCGGCGGGATATTCGGTGAAGTCGATATCAACCGGAAGTTCCTTCAGTACCGTTACCGCAGCTTCCACAACTTCTGGACCGACGCCGTCTCCAGGTATTACTGCAACTTTCTTCATAAAATTCACCCTTTAGTCACAAATGAAAAGTTAAGGTGTAACCGGTTCCTCAGCAGGTACTTGAACTTTCTACGTCTTCTCCACCTCTTCTCTTAGCTCCTCTTCCAGGCGCCTTTTCGTGTCGTCCTTACGAGCCAAATGATTGATGGCGTTCAACAGCCCCTCCACGCTGGCTATTACTATGTCGTCGCCCGTGCCCCTGGCCTCGGCCGCGGTACCGCGTTCATCTTCCAGGGCAATCACCACGTTGGCAACGGCGTCGCTGCCGCCTGTAATCGCATCAATTCTAAATTCAGATATCTCTATTTTCTTTTCGTCGCCGATGATCTTCCGCATTGCCTGGAATACCGCGTCGATGGGGCCAACACCGTTACCCGATTCCGTCCGTTCCTTCCCGTTAACGTCAGCCGTAATCGTCGCGGTCGGAGTCGCGTTGTCCCCGGTCATGACGAAAACCTGATCCAGTTCAACCATCTGTTTGCTACTCGGCCTATCCAGTTCCGTCTCCGCTATGGCGTAAAGATCCGCCTCGGAAAGCTTTTTCCCGTTACTGCTGATGGACTTCACCTTCTTCAGGATTCGATTTACTTCCGACTCGCTCGGTTCGAGGCCCGCTTCTCCAAGTACTTTCTTTAACCCGTTCCGGCCGGCGTGCTTGCCGACGATAAACCTGCGTCTGTGACCGACCGTTTCGGGGTCCAGTAATTCCGGCTCAAACGTGCTGTCGTCCTCCACCATTCCCGCCGCGTGGATTCCACTCTCGTGAGAAAACGCATTCCGACCGACGATCGGTTTTGTTGGTGGAAGTTGAAGCCCGCTCAACCTTTCAACGAGCTTGGAAGTTTCAAAGAGGGCGTTCGTCTTTATTCTGGTACCTACGTTATCCAGCCTCTCCAGATTCATTACCGTTTCCTCGAGGGAGGCGTTACCGGCCCGTTCGCCCAGACCGTTAACGGTCACCTGAACCTGGTCTGCCCCGGCCCTGACACCGGCCAGCGAATTCGCCAGTGCCAGTCCGTAGTCGTTATGACAGTGAACGCTAAGCGGGATCCCCACTTCGTCCTTTACTCTGGATACCATATCCCGGATTCCCTCCGGCCAGCCGACTCCGACAGTATCGGGGAGATTTATCATGTCGGCTCCGGCTTCTTTCACCGCCCGGCTTATTTCCACCAGGTATTCCGGGTCGGTTCGCGTCGCGTCCATCGGGCTAAAAAGACACTTTCTCCCAGCTTTTTTGACTTTTCTTACGGCTTTTACTGATTGACGCAGCACCTCTTCTCCGGTCATTTTCATGGATTTTTCCATCTGAATTTTCGATGTCGAGGCAAAGAGATGGACTATATCCACCCCGGATGCAAAGGCCGGCTCGAGATCCCTTTCTTTTATTCTGGCGAGCCCGCACACAGCCGTATCGACGTTTTCCACTATCTCCGACACCGAAGCCTTCTCCTCATCCGAGCTCGCCGGAAAGCCGGCTTCGATCACGCTTACCCCGAGGTGGTCGAGCTGTCGGGATATTTCGAGCTTTTCTTCCAGAGAAAAACCCAGCCCGGGGGTCTGTTCGCCGTCCCTCAAAGTCGTATCAAATATTTCTATCTCTCTATCTACCATAATAATTTCCTACCTGGCGATCATTTCCCTCAATCGACGGCCGACTTCTTCGATTTCATGGTTTTCGTCCATCTCCTGTAACCTGTTAAACTTTGGCCTGTTTGCCTGATTTTCGTTAATCCATTCCCGGGCGAACTCGCCGGACTGCACTTCGTCGAGCAATTCTTTCATAGCCTTCCTGCTTTCTTCTCCAATTACCCGCTGACCGCGCGTCAGATCACCGTATTCAGCCGTGTCACTTATCGAGCGCCGCATTTCGGTCAGCCCGCCCTCATAAATAAGATCAACTATCAATTTCAGCTCGTTCAGTACCTCAAAATAAGCGATTTCGGGCTGGTAGCCGGCCTCGGTCAGTGTTTCGAAGCCGGACTTGATTAATTCCGTCACCCCGCCACAGAGGACGGCCTGCTCCCCGAAGAGGTCCGTCTCGGTCTCCTCTTTGAAAGAGGTCAGAATTACTCCGGCCCGAGTCGCCCCTAAACCGTGAGCATAAGCCAGACCAATGTCCTTTGCATCACCGGAATAATCCTGCTCCACGGCCAGCAGGGCAGGTACTCCCTCTCCTTCGGTAAAGACCCTCCTCACCAGATTTCCCGGCCCCTTCGGCGCTACCATGGCAACGTCAACGTTATCCGGGGGTTTTATCTGGTTGAAATGAATATTGAAGCCGTGAGAGAAAAACAGCGCGTCACCCGGATCCAGCTGGTTATCTATCCTGGAATAATAGACTTCGGGCTGAACGTTATCCGGAATCAGAATCTGAACTATATCACCCGCCGCAGCTGCTTCAGCTATCCCGGCCACTTCCAGTCCGTCCTCTTCCGCCACTTCCCTGGAAGAACTACCTTCCCTCAGCCCGACTACGACGTCGTAACCGCTATCATTCAGGTTCTGAGCCTGACCTCTACCCTGACTTCCATAACCGATAATCGCAATCTTTTTATCCGAGATGTAACTCTGATCAACGTCTTCTGCGTAAAATACTGTTGCTGACAATGTATCCTCCTTTGTTTTATCTGTCACTCTCTTTTTTCTCCGCCCTCTCCAGCACAACTCTGCCGGTTCTGGCTATCTCTTCGATGCCAAACTCTTCCAGAAGATCTTCCAGAGCCTCTACTTTATCGGCATTTCCGGTGGCCTCCACTATCACGAAGTCCTTGCCGACGTCGGCCACCTTTGCCCGGAAGATGTCGGCCAGCTCGATAATTTCGCTTCTGTTCTCCGTAGTGGCATGTACCTTGATCAATGAAAGCTCTCGTTCCACGTGAGAAGTGGTGGATAGGTCCTTGACGGAAATTACGTCCACCTGCTTATTCAGCTGCTTGACGACCTGATCCAGAACGTCCCTGTCCCCCTTGACGATTATCGACATTCTGGAATACTTTGGATCATCAGTTTCTCCGACGGCCAGACTATCTATATTGAAACCCCGCCTGGCGAAGAGACCGGACAGGCGAGATAGCACGCCGCTTTCGTTCTTTACGAGAGCAGTCAGCGGATGCAATTGTTCGTCTTCCTGTTTAGGCATCGTTTTCCCCCATGATAAAGTCCTCGTTCGCTGCTCCGGCCGGCACCATCGGAAATACGTTTTCTTCTTCGGCCACGAAACATTCCACCACGGACGGGCCCGACTGGTAGTTAAGAGCTTCTTCCAGGCCGGACTTCAGACCTTTTTCGTCCGCTATCGTTATACCTTTACCGCCGTATGCCTCAGTCACTTTTGCCAGGGACGGTGTACCATCGTCTATCAGCGTCTCGACCAGCCTGTTTTCGAAGAAAAGTTGCTGCCACTGACGCACCATGCCCAGGGATCCATTCCTAAGGACGACCACAGTAACGGGTAATCCCTCCCTGACAGCGGTAGTCAGTTCCTGGATATTCATCTGGAAGGACCCGTCTCCCGTTATCGAAACGACCGGCCTGTCAGGCGCGGCAACCTGTGCTCCTATGGCCGCAGGAAAACCAAAGCCCATAGTACCGAGACCGCCACTGGTTATCAGTTGATTCGGTCGGGTAAATTCGTAGTACTGCGCCGCCCACATCTGGTGCTGTCCGACTCCGGTAGTTACTATCGTCTCCTCGGCTGTCAGCTCGTTCAGCGCCGTTACGACCTTCTGTGGCTTTAAAACCGATTCGTCGCCACCTACTTCCGGAGTGTACCTGTCAAACCAGTCCTTAATCTCGCTCCACCAGCCATCGATATCCGCTTTTTCGCCTGCCAGTTCGTCTCTCAATCGAGCAAGTACTTTCTTGGCATCCCCGACAACCGGAATATCCGGCTGGACGATCTTGCCCATCTCCGCGGGATCTATATCTATATGAGCGACCTCGGCGTGCGGAGCGAATTTGTCGACGTTTCCGGTTATCCTATCATCGAGCCGCGTCCCGACGGCCAGGAGGAAATCCGCCTTGGCGATCGCTTTATTGGCCGGCCCCGAGCCGTGCATCCCAACCATTCCGATGAAATGCGGATCGTGAGAATTTATGCACCCCAGGCCCATCAGTGAACTCGCGACGGGAAGCTGTAATTTCTGGACGACCTGCATCAGCTCCTCGCTCGCTCCGGCGTGGCCAATACCGCCCCCGATCAGTACCACGGGATTTTCAGCCGACGCCAACCGTTCAGCCAGTTCTGAAACGCTTGCTTCGTCAAACCCGTCGTCGACTTCGTAACCCTCAAATTCATCAGCTTCGTATTTGCCGTCCGGCCAGGTCAACTCGCCCGTCTGAACGTCCTTTGGCAGATCGACCATAATCGGGCCGGGCCTGCCGGTCTGAGCCAGGTGGTAGGCCTCGCGCACGGTCGAGGGAACGTCTTCTGGATCCATCACGAGATAGTTGTGTTTTGTGATTGGATCGCTCATCCCCCTTACATCGACTTCCTGAAAGGAATCCTGACCGATCAAAGGCGTAGCAACCTGTCCGGTAAAACCTATCACCGGCGAGGAATCCATGTAAGCATTCGCTATTCCCGTCATAAGGTTCGAGGCCCCGGGGCCGCTAGTGGCAAACACAATTCCGGGCTCTCCCTTCACTCTGGCGTAAGCGTCCGCTGCGTGGGCGGCACCTTGCTCGTGGGTCGTGGTAACGTGTCTTATCTTTTCCGATTTCCCGAGCTCGTCGTAAATGGGCATTATCGCTCCACCGATAATCCCGAAGATCACTTCCGTCCCCTGTTCTTCTATTCCTTTAATCACTGCCCTCGCGCCGGACATCTTCTTCTCCATTTCTCCACTCTCCGTATCTTCTTCGGTCCTCTCTTTCATAGCCGTGGTGGCTTTCTCTTTTTTCTGAGATCCAGCCATAAGAAATCTCCTCCCTTAGTCGGAAAAATCGCTCTCAAGGATAGCGCCTCTATCGGCACCGGAAACCAGAGCCGCGTAGCGGGCGAGAAATTTTCTTCCGTGGGTCTCTGCTTTCCGGTTCCGACCTTTATCGTCACTCCTTCTCTTGAGTTCGTCTTCGGAAACTTTTAAATCAAGCTTTCCTTCCGGTATATCTATTTCTATTCTATCTCCATCCCGGACTAGGCCCATCGGGCCACCGGAAGCAGCCTCAGGTGCAACGTGGCCGATTGCGGCCCCTCGGGTTGCTCCGCTAAACCTGCCGTCGGTTATCAAAGCAACTTTCCCGGCCAGTTCGCCCCCGCTAATCCGGCTCGTCGGGGTCAGCATCTCTCTCATTCCGGGTCCGCCTTTCGGTCCTTCGTATCTGATTATCACCACGTCACCCGCTTCGATATCTCCCCCATCAATTGCTTCCACTGATTCTTCCTCGGAGTCGAATACCCGGGCCGGCCCTTCGTGCCGCAACATTCCGTCGTCGACCGCCGTCCGCTTTACTATCCCGCCGTTTGGAGCCAGACTTCCCCGTAAAACCGCGATAGAGCCCTGTTCGTGGACGGGATGCGAGAGCTCTTTCAGCACGGTCCTGTCTATCTCAACTTTCAGCTCCCCCAGGCGCTCCCCCAGCGTTTCTCTCTCCACTACCGGTACCTCGAGATTCAGTTCATCCCCGAGAGTTTTCTCCACGCCCGGTATTCCTCCGGCATCGTGCAAATCGCCAACACTGTAGGGCCCCGCGGGGCTCATTTCCGTCAGGTGGGGCGTCGAATTCCCTATTCGCCCGACGTCCTCCAGGGTAAAACTGACTCCTGCCTCCTTCGCGAAAGCGAGCAGGTGAAGCACCATATTTGTCGAACCGCCAAGCGCCATACCGACTTTTAGCCCGTTTATAAAGTTATCCCGCCTGAGGACGTTTCCAATATCCCGTCCGGCCGTGAGAAATTCCACTACCTTCTTTCCGCTTTCGTGAGCTATATTCTGTCTTTCAGTTGACCTGGAAGGCGCAGAACCGGCATACGGTAAACTTAGACCCATGGCTTCCGTGATCGCACTCATCGTGTTTGCGGTAAACATTCCGGCACAGGAACCGGCACCGGGGCAGGCATTTTTCTCGATTTCGAGCAGCTCTTCCTCGTCCATCTCTCCCTCTTTTACCTTGGGTACTGCCTCAAACACCGTGGAGAGATCGGCCTTCTTTCCGTTAACACAGCCACTCTCCATCGGCCCGCCCGTAACGACTACTGTAGGTAACTTGAGCCTGGCCGCACCCATTAACATGCCGGGAAGTATCTTGTCACAGGAGGCAATCAATACCAGTCCGTCAAACTGGTGGGCGAAACCCTCTAATTCGACGGAATCGGCAATAACCTCCCGGGACGGTAGCGAGGCGAACATACCTTCATGCCCCATGGCAATTCCGTCGTCCACTGCGATCGTATCGAATTCGATCGGCGTTCCGCCGCCGTGCCTGACTCCCTTTTTCACGGTTTCAGCGAGTTCATCGAGGTGGACGTGTCCCGGTACGAACTCGTTATACGAGTTGGCAATCCCAATGATGGGTTTATCAAGATCGCTTCCGTCAAGTCCGGTCGCCCGCATTAACGACCGATGGGGAGCTCTGTCCACCCCCTTTTTTATCCTGTCACTTCGCACTGGTCTCTCCCTTCTTTGCCACCAGCTCGTCCGGTGCACGCAGTTCCCCGTCATTAAGCTTTGCGTACTTTACGTAATTGCAACTGGTTTCCGAACAGACGAAACGCTCAAGTGCCGGGGACGGGAAGGCTGCTGTTACCTGTTGAGTCGTCGGGACCATGGCCCCTCCGCATTGCGGGCATCGATCGGTAGCGGCTTCTCCGGTTTCTTCAGCAATCGCTCGAGAGCTTTGTTTTACTTGTTTTTGCATGATCATAACCTCCTGAGAGAAACAATTTTCAGTAGTTTAACCTATTCCGAAAAATATAAATTGAAATAGTGATAGAAAGGTTTTACGAATACAGAAGTTATTGCCCCTAAAGGGGCAGAATAACTACGAGAGCAATAAGAAGTGAAATAGAAAGAAGGGTCGAGGCAATTTTTTCCCGAGCCAGGCGGAAAACTCTACCGAACCTGGGTGATTTCGTACCGATATAAGTGAATTGTTTCGAGGATTTCATTTTTTCTCCTTGATTTTAAAGCATTCTATCTTATTGGAGTGATATTGTCAAGGGCTTATAGCAAAAAAGAGGAAAGTATCAAATAAAAATCGGGGCGGTCTAGGTTCTTCTACCCCGCGGGTAGGATCCCAGCACCTGAACCTCGGGAACCAGGGTTCTTAACTGATCGAGCGAATCTTTTACCTTCCGGTCGCACCTGTGACCTTCAAGTTCGAGGTCGAAGTGGTACTCCCAGCGTCCCGTGTCAGTCGGCCTGGATTGAATCATCGTCAGGTTGATCCCCTTTTCCGCAAATGGGGCTAAACAGTGATATAGAGCTCCGGGCGAATCTCCGAGTTCAAAGGTCAGAGTGGTTTTATAATCCGTCCCCTTTTCTTTTTCTCCCCGTCCCTCCGAGGCAATCAGAAGGAACCTGGTATGATTGTCCGAAGAGGACTGTATATCTTCCTTGAGGACTTTTAGGCCGTATTTCTTACCGGCAAATTTGCTGGCAATTGCCCCGAGATTACTTTCCCCTTTTTCCTTTATCATCTTTGCCGAACCGGCCGTATCGTAGGTAGCGTGGGTTTCAAGGTTCAAATCCTCCAGGACCTCACGGCACTGTTTGAGCGCCTGGGGATGAGAATAGACCCTTTCGATCGCGGATACCTCGCTCCCCTTTACCCCCAGAAGAGAGTGTCTGACCTCGAGATAAACTTCGCCGACAACGGTGACCGCTCCCCCGGCAAGTAAACTGTAGGCCCTATCCACGTAACCGCCGATCGAGTTTTCGACGGGAATTATCCCGAGTCCGGCGAGGTTCTCCTCTACGTTCTCTATAACTTCCTCAAGGGAATCACAGGGCAGACTGGCGGGCTCGTAGCGGAGACCATCCGAGTACTTATAAATCGCCTGCTCGCTGTAGGCCCCGGGCTCGCCCTGGTAGGCAATAGTTATTTTCTCGCCTTTCATTAATTTACCTTCGACGAATTACAATTAATTAAACCCTAGATCGTGCGATTCTCTCCCTTAAGACCAAAACCTAACTTGGATTGTAGGGAGATATCACTACTATTTGAAAACCTATTTATCTTTAGCCATTGGGGTAATCCAAATTGGTAAATCAAGCCACTCTCCCAAAACTTTCACCCAGCACCCTCCAGCACCCAGTTTAATATATACTTCGAAAATTGAACTCCTTTACGGACAAAGATTTTCCTGAAGATGTACTTCCCAGTT
>Ga0207797_1002584_pt1 | contig 12506 bp, 11 predicted proteins | sample PRCRCaboRojoPR_6_FD_187275 | JGI IMG/M metagenome (GOLD analysis project Ga0207797, IMG submission 187275) | Marine sediment microbial community from Cabo Rojo, Puerto Rico - PR CR 10% Liquid 1 (SPAdes) | ecosystem: Environmental > Aquatic > Marine > Coastal > Sediment | place: Cabo Rojo, Puerto... | reverse complement strand
AAGCCGACCTACGGGCTGGTTTCGCGGTACGGACTCGTGGCCTACGCCAACAGTCTGGAACAGATCGGCCCCATCGCGAACTCGGTGGAAGACGCGGCGGCCCTGCTTGACGTCATCGCGGGCCCCGACGACCGCGACGCGACCACTCGCGAGGAGGGCGAAGACTCGAACTACGCCGAGGCTGCAGACGGTGACGTCGAGGGGATGCGGATCGGCATCCCTCGCGAACTGGTAGACGACGTGGACGAGCGGGTTCGCGAGCGCTTCGAGGCCAGTCTCGATACCCTCCGGGACGCCGGCGCAGAGACGACCGAGGTCGATCTTCCCTCCGTCGAGTACGGCGTTGCGGCATACTACGTCATTGCGATGTCGGAGGCGTCCTCCAACCTGGCGCGGTTCGACGGGGTCCGCTACGGCCACTCCGGTGGGTTCGACGGCAACTGGAACGACGCCTTCTCGAAAGCCAGGTCGGAGGGCTTCGGCGAGGAGGTCAAACGCCGCATCCTGCTGGGTACCTTCGCGCTCTCGGCAGGCTATCACGACAAGTACTACAAGCAGGCCCAGGAGGCCCGGGCCTGGGTCAAACAGGACTTCGACGAGGCGCTATCCGATGCGGACGTGCTGGCCACGCCCACGATGCCGGTGCTCCCGCCGAAACTGGGCGAGAGCCTCGAGGACCCGCTGCAGATGTACCTCATCGACGCGAATACCGTCCCGATCAACCTCGCGAACCTCCCGGCCATCTCCGTCCCCGGTGGAACCGTGGACGGGCTCCCCGTCGGTATCCAGTTCGTGGGGCCCGCCTTCGGCGAGGAGTCGATCATCCGGGCCGGGAGCGTCCTCGCCTGACCGGCGATCCGAAAACCAGCTTATTCCTCGTAGACCAGGTTCATGATCCACTGAGAGAAGGCGTCGGATCGCGGGTCGACGTCCTCCTCGCCGACGAACGGGGACAGCATGTCCCCGGCCATCAGCAGCGAGAAATCGAGGTCCTCGTCGCGGATGACCGGTGTTAGATAGTAGGTCGTGTTGCCCTGGTAGACGGCGGACTCCCGTTCCACCAATCCGGCCTCCTCGAGCGCGGAGGCGATCCGACTTCCCTTGCGGGAGGAGACGTCGAGTTCTTTCCAGAACTCGGACTGGTGGATACCTCCCGACTCCCGGACGAGTTCGAGCCCTTCGACCTCGTCCTCGGAGAGCTCGCCCTCGATGGCTTCGGCACTCATACCTCAACACATCGGGGGCGAGCGTTTAAACCTGATTGTCGACCCGCCGTGCCTCGGTCCGGCAGGGTGGCCCGTCGGCGTACCGGTAGTCGACGGTCCCGTCCGCGCCGATGGCGACGAGCGACGTCGAGACGGTGCCATAGCCGTCGCCGTGGATGCAGACGCCGTAGTCGTGATCCCCCAGGACCGTCTTGCCACGGGTCAGCCATTCGGCGGCCGATTCGTCGGGCTCGGGCTCGAGGGTCGTCCGCACCCGATCCGCGTTTCGGCCCTGTGTTCTCGCGATCGATTCCCGGACTGCGGGTAGCTCGTAGGTCCCGTCGGCCCCCGTATTCACGACCACGTGGACACCGGGGTCGAACTCCCGGTGCCGAAGTGTCCCGTCGTATTCAATTAGTATCGCGCGATCGCGGTCGGCCACCAGCAGGTTGAATCCGTCGTAGGTGTGGGCCGCCACCGCCGAACGCAGCATCTCGAATCCCGCCGTCGCTGAGTCGGCCTGCAGGACCGCGTCCACCAGCAAGCCGCGTGACCGCTCGGGCTCGCGGTCGGTATCGAGCCAGCGGTTCGTCAATCCGGCGAACACTCGATGTTCGTTGACGCCCATCCAGGTCCCACCCGCTTCCACGTCTCGCGGCGCGAGGACCCGCGGGTCGGTCCCGGAGACGCCGGGTGGTCGCGAGGGGCGATCCAACCGCTCGTCGCGGTTCGCGGCGACGGCGATCGGGGTGTCCTCAAACACGCGCCAGGCGAGGACGAGCGTGCACACGGCTGGCGGTATGGCGGTCATGGCCATTAATATACTGTCCTGCCCTCGGCCGGCCGAGCCGGCTGGACAGGATGGGACGGGCGGACTGGACCGTCAGACGAGGGACACGCCTCAGCCGTCGAGCAGCGACCGGACGGCGTCGCGGTCCACAGTGCCCGATTGTGTCCGCGGGATCGCAGATGCGAACCCGATCGTTTTGGGAATCTCGTAACTCGACAGCCGGTCCTCGACGGCAGCCTCGAGGTCATCGGCGGTCGCGGGTTCGTGCGTGACCAGCAACACGGCCACCCGCTCGCCCCATTCCGGATCGTCGAGTCCCACGGCCGCCGCATCCTCCACAGCCTCCAGAGCCCGAAACGCTGCCTCGACGCGCTGCGGGTACACGTTCTCGCCGCCCGTGATGATCACCGTGGATTCGCGGCCGGTGACGGAGAGTCGACCCGCTTCATCCCGATAGCCGACATCACCCGTATGGAAGCGCCCGCTCTCGAACTGCTCCGACGGGCCGTGGAGGTAGCCGGGGCTGACCACCGGCCCCGAAACAGTGATTTCGCCGACATCGCCGGGTTCGAGGTCGGCTCCGGCACTATCGACGATCTCCACCTGGACCGTGCGGAGTGGCCGACCGACCGTGACCGGATCCACGCGCAGTTCCGCGGGCGTCGCCGTGGCAACCTGTGAGGCCGTTTCCGTCATCCCGTAGGTCGTATGTAACGGGACGCCCGCGTCGAGCGCTCGCCGAGCCAACGATTCGGGCGTCGGGGCACCGCCGACGAGCGCGAACCGGAGTGTGGCGGGGCTCCAACCCTCATCGAGCAGCCGCCGGAGCATGGTGGGGACGAGCGAGATACCCGTCGCGTCGTACTCTTGGATCGTGCGCGCGGTCCCGGGGGCGTCGAACTCCCGTTCCAGGACGAACGCGGTGCCGTAGATGGCCGCTCGCAGGACGATTGCCAGGCCGCCCATGTGGTAGAGTGGAAGCGTTAAGACCCACCTGTCCTCCGGTTCGACGCCCAATCGAAACGCCGATCCGGCCGCACTGGCCCCGATATTGCGGGGCGTCAAGCGCACCACCTTCGGCTCGCCGGTCGAGCCCGAGGTGAAAAGCAGGATTCGGGTCTCGTCGATACGTTTTCGATGACGCGGCCGACCCTGTGCCGTGGGGGCCGAGTCAGTCATTGCGCTCCCAGTCAGGCTATCCATCGAATAGACCTGGCAGGCCCCCTCGATTGCGGCGGCGACCTGCCCGCGTCGGGCTGGCTCGACGAAGAGGTACTCGAGCCCGGCCGTGCTGGCCAGGTTCCGAATCTTCCCGGCGGGTGCTGTCGCCTCGAGGGGCGCCAGCACCGCGCCCGCTCCGAGCACGGCCCAAAGAACCGACACCGTCTTCGGGTCTCGCGTGGCAACGACGCCGACACGGTCTCCCACCGCCACGCCGATTTCGCGCAGCCCGGCGGCCAGTCTCCGCACCCGGGCGAATAACTCCTGGTAGCTCCATCGCGTACCCGTATCGCCGTCGATCAGCGCGAGCGAGTTCGGGTCGGTCCGGGCACGGGCGGCGAGCCAATCGCCGCTCACACGTCGACCTCCTCGATCCCGAGGCCGGGGACGTCGGGCAGCGAGATCTCCCCGCCGGAGACGGGCGCCGGATCGGGAGCAAGGTCCGATTCGAAGAACTCCCCGGTCGCCAGTCCCGAGGGCGCGACATCCGGGAGACTCGCGGCTAGATGGACGGCACCCGTCCGGGCGACGACGCTGTCGATGGTGGTCGAGACGATGACCCGGTAGCCGGACTGTCGCAGGTCGATGGCGATGCCCCGGGCGACGTCCACCCCGCCCACCGCCATCGGCTTGAGGACGAACACGTCCGCGGCGTCGGCTGCGAGGACGTCCTCCAGGGAGTACATCGCCACGGACTCGTCGAGGGCGATATCGACGCCCCGATCCCGGAGACGGCTGTGGGCCTCGAACTCGTCGGGATCCAGGGGCTGTTCCAGGTAGTCGAGCGCGAGGTCGGCCGTCCGCTCGATGAACGTCCTGGCCTGTTCGAAGGTCCAGGCGCCGTTCGCGTCGAGCCGGACCGCCACGTCGTCCCCGACCGTGTCCCGGACGGCGCGTGCCCGCTCGACATCCTCGCCGATCGGCCGATTGCCGACCTTGACCTTGACTGCCGCGTACCCGTCCGCTGCCGCATCCGTAGCCAGATCGGCGGTCTCCTCGGCATCGTGATCGCCGATGGTCGCGTTGACGGGGACCGTGCCGCTCCCGTCCATCCCGCCCAGGTGTCGATAGAGTGGGACGTATTCCTTCCGGGCGCGCCAGTCGAGGTAGGCCAGGGAGACGGCGTGACGGGCGGCCGGCACGCGAAGACGACCCTCCTCGGTGCCAGAGACGGCCCTGAAGGCGTCGATCCAACCTGTCTCCGTGTACGCATCAGCGGCCCGCTGGAGGGCGTCGTGGCAGTCCGTTCGATCTTCGGTGAAGGGGGCGAGCGGGCTGGCCTCGCCCAACCCGAGCGGGTCGTCGAAGACGTCGAAGAGGAACCCTTCCCTGGTATCGATGGTCCCGCGGGCGGTGCCGAGCGGATAGGCCAGGGGCAACTCGAAGGGGCGGATCGTCGCGATCATCGGAGGATCCCCACCGCGAAGAGCGTGGCGAACGCGAAGACGAGTTGGCCGGTTCGCTCCAGGGCCGGGTTCAACTCCTCGGTCTCCGTGCCGGTCAGGACCATCCGCGCGGTGACGCCGGCGAGCGGGAGGCTCAGGAACGGGAGGAGGACAGCCACGCCGAAGTCCGGTTTCAGGAGGAACCAGACCGGCACCGCGTAGGCCAGCGCCACCAGCAGGACGTACTCGGCCCGACTCCCGCGGTATCCCAGGATCACGGCGAGCGTCCGCTTGCCCGCCCTGGCGTCGTCCTCGATGTCACGGATGTTGTTGACGACGAGAATGTTCGTCACGAGGCCCGCCATCGGCAGGCTGGCGACGATCACCTCCAGGGGAAGGGTCCCGGGCGGGATCCAGATCGGGACCTGTCCCGGGATGAGGGAGGCTGCCTGGACGTAGTAGGTGCCGGAGACGGCGACGAGGCCAAAGAAGACGAAGGTGAAGAGATCGCCGAGCCCGTGATAGCCGATGGGATACGGGCCGCCGGAATACGCGAGCCCGCTCGCGATGCTCGCCAGACCCACGACCACGATCGGAACCCCGCCGATGGCCACGAGGTAGATTCCGATGAGGAAGGACACGCCGAAGCAGCCGAGTGCAGCTGCCAGGACGCGTCTCGCGGGAATGAGTCCCGATTGCGAGACTCTGACGTACCCCGAGGACTCGTCGGTGTCCACGCCCTTCGCGAAGTCATAATAATCGTTTGCCAGGTCGGTCCCGGTCTGGATGAGCAAAGCACCGAAGAGGGCCGCGAGGGCCGGCCACAGCGCGAACACGCCGTCGTGGAGGGCCATCGCGGTCCCGACGATCACCGGCGACGCGCCCGCCGGTTTGACCTGCGGCCGCATGGCCATGATCCAGGCCCTGGTGCGGGAAACCTCGTCGGGGGCGGGTCGCGGTCCGTCCGCTCGACCGGGTGCCTCCTCGGTCGCCGGCTCCTGCTCAGCTGGCATGTCGATCCCTCGGTTCGTGCCGTCGATTCGCGGTGGCCATTCAATAATGCCAGGGGAACGCCTCGAAGTCGGGCTCGCGTCCCTCGAGGAACGCTTCCCGACCCTCAACGGCCTCGTCGGTCATGTAGGCCAGCCGCGTGGCCTCGCCGGCGAACACCTGCTGGCCCACCATGCCGTCGTCGGTGAGATTGAAGGCGTATTTCAGCATCCTGATCGCTGTGGGGCTTTTGGTCGAGATCTGGTCGGCGAACTCGAGTGCCCGGTCCTCGAGGTCCTCGTGGGGGACGACCTCGTTGACCATCCCCATGTCGGCTGCCGCTTCGGCGTCGTAGGTCTTATCGAGGAAGAAGACCTCCCGTGCTTTCTTCTGCCCGACCTGCTTTGCGAGGTACGCGGACCCGAAGCCGCCGTCGAAGCTCGCGACGTCGGGGTCCGTCTGGCGGAACTGTGCGTGCTCCTCGCTCGCGATCGTCAGATCGCAGACCACGTGGAGGCTGTGACCCCCGCCGACGGCCCAGCCAGGCACGACCGCGATGACCGGCTTGGGCATGTGGCGGATCTGGCGCTGTACCTCCAGGATGTGGAGTCGACCGGTCGCGGCAGCGTCTGGCTCGTCGCCGTCGTACTCGTAGCCCGAGGCGCCACGGACAGCCTGGTCGCCCCCGGAACTGAAGGCCCAGCCACCGTCCTTCGGGGACGGACCGTTGCCGGTCAGCAGGACCGCACCGACGTCGCTCTGGCGCTTTGCGTGATCTAGCGCCGTCGACAGCTCGTCCACCGTGCGCGGACGGAACGCGTTCCGGACCGCCGGCCGGTCGAATGCGATCCGTACCGCGGCCACGTCCCGGGCGCGATGATAGGTGATATCCTCGAAATCGACCCCGTCGACCGGTCGCCACCGGTCCGGATCGAAGCCCTCTGAGACCATTACCCGGGGTGTCGGCGGGGGTGGACAAAAGTCTCGCCTTCCGATGCAGGTGTCACGTCCCGCCGTCAAGACGGGCCGAGCGCCACTCGCCACCGCGGATCAGCGAGCGCTGATCAGAACCCCTTCTCAGTCCGCCAACCGTTCCGCGACGGTCTCGGCGAGCGCCTCTCGCGTTCGGTGGCTCCGTTCGGCATCGGTCCGGACTTCGATCACCTGGGTGCCGCCGCGGGACATGGACTCGCTGTATGCATCGCCGAATCCCGCAGGGTCCGAAACCCGGGCGTACTCGAACCCGTACACGTCGCCCAGCGGCTCGAAGGCAAGTCCGTGGGGCGTCTTGAATTGTTCCTCGAACGGGGGATCGAAATCTTCGATCGGGAGCATGTGGAAGATCCCACCCCCATCGTTGTTCACCAGCACGATTGTCGCGTCGAGATCGAACCGGTCCAGCGCGAGGAGACCGTTCGTGTCGTGGAAGAACGCGAGGTCACCGACGAGGATGGCAACTGGCTCGTCGGTCACGGATCCGGCGCCCAGGCCGGTACTGGTGATCCCATCGATCCCGCTCGCGCCCCGGTTGCCGAGGACTGTCAGGTCGCCAGTGTGCGGTTCCCCGAACCGGTCCATATCCCGAACTGGCATGCTGTTCGAGACGAAGACGGTTGCCGGATCCGGGCTCGAAGCGATCATCACCTGGGGGATCCACCCTTCCCACGCGCCCGGCTTCGCCTGATCTTCGGCCGCGCCGGCGGTTTCCGGGACTGCCTCGGCCACCGCCTCCCAGTGAACCGCCTCGGCGCGCTCGAATCGGTCGATCCACACCTGATTCTCGACCGGATCGAGACGATCGAGCAGCGCCTCGGCCAGGGGGCCGGGGGCGGCCTGGACCACGTCAGTCGCCGTGAACGTCGCCTCCCGCCACTTCGCGGCGGGATCGACGAGGAACTGGCGCCCGGCGGCGTCTTGCAGGTAGCTCCGGAGGACCTTCGACGTCGGGGAGGCTCCGATCCGGACGACGAGGTCCGGATCCGGCCAGGCCGAGACGGCCTCGCTTTCGAGATACCCGTCGTAGCCGCCGACCACGGGCGCGTCGGCGACCTGGGGCCCGAACCGCAGTCCGGAAAGCGGGTCAGCCAGCAGCGGCATGTCGAGCCGTCGGGCGAGCGTCGCGACCGCGGCCGGCACGGACCGAGCCGTTCCTGCCGGGCCGGCAACGATCAGCCCCCGGTCCGCCCCTTCGAGGGCCTCGAGCAGCGTTTCGATAGAGGGTTCCGTGGGGGTATCCCCCGAATGTCTCGCCACGAAGGGCCCGTCCCTGCCGTGAACCGCCGTCCGAGCCCGCTCGCCGAGTCCCGCCGGCACGTCGTCGGCGACCTCGACGGGCGGGAGCGGCTTGCGGAAGGGAACATTCAGATGAACTGGTCCGGGGTAGGACCCTGTCGTGTCCGCGACCGCTCGGGCGACGGTCGTCCGCAGCGAGCGGAGTTTCCGGGCCGTGGGCTCGGGTTCGGTGAGCGTCTTGGCGGCGCGGGGGGCGTCGCCGTAGAGATCCTGCTGGTCGATCGTCTGGTTCGCGCCACTGTCCCAGAGTTCCGGGGGTCTGTCGGCGGTGAGGACGAGCAACGGGACTCGTCCCTGGTGGGCCTCGATGACCGCCGGATGGAAGTTCGCCGCCGCGGTTCCCGACGTGGACAGGACGGCCGAGGGCCGCCCGCTCCGGCGACCCTGGCCCAGCGCGAAGAAGGCAGCCGACCGCTCGTCGAGGTGGGAGAACGTCCTGATGCGCTCGTCCTGTGCGGCCGCGACCGTGAGCGGTGTCGAGCGACTCCCGGGCGCGATCACGATCCGGTCGAGGCCGGCCTTCGCGAGTTCGTCGACGATGGCCGTGGCCCACAGCGTGTTCCGGTTCGGGGCAGTCATCCCAGTGCGCTCCGGAGGGGGCGGAACTTGAGTCGCACTTCGTCCCACTCAGTGGCCGGATCGCTGTCGCCCACGATCCCGTTGCCAGCGAAGAGGGTCGCCCGGTCCCCCGATACCAGCCCCGACCTGATACCCACGGCGAAGGTGCCATCCCCCGATCGGTCGAACCAGCCGAACGGAGCCGCATACCAGCCACGCTCGACCGGGTCGTGTTCGCGGATGACGGCCATGGCCGCGTCGGGGGGCCGTCCGCCGACTGCCGGTGTGGGGTGGAGCGCTTCGACGACCTCGAGGACGTGGGAGCCCGCTTCCACCCTCGCCTGGATCGGCGCCTGGAGGTGTTGGACGGTGGCGAGTTTCCGAATAGACCGGTCGCCGACGCGGACGGACTCGCCGATCCGGTCGAGTTGGGCCTCGATCTCCCTCGCGACGAGGTCGTGTTCCTCCCGGATCTTGGGGTCTTCACGCAGGAACTCGGCGTTTGCCTCGTCCGCCGCGGACGTTTCACCGCGGTCGACGGTGCCAGCAAGGGCCTCGGTCGCGATGTCGGTGCCGGACTTCGATACCAGACGCTCGGGCGAGGCGCCCAGGAAGTACGTGGGTGGATCCGCCGGTCGCTGGCCGTCGGGCCCCCGACCGTTACCGGAGACGACGGGGCTGGCACCGTCGCTGAAGGCGAATCTGTGACAGGACGGATAGACCTCCCCGAGCGAGGACAGGACGGTACCCAGGTTGAATTCGCCAGCGAACGCGAGATCCAGTCCCTGCGCGAGCACGACCTTCTCCAGCCCGCTGGCCTGGATTGTCTCCGTGATCGTGGCCACGCGGTCGGACCAGTCCGCTTCCGTGGCCCGCAAGGATTCACTGACCAGCTGGGCCGATTCTCCCGCCGGACCGCGGGCGGTTCCGAGCGGGGTCTCGCTTGCATGCAACTGCGTGGCGGTGGCCTCGAGAACGGTCTCCAGCTCGCTTTCGGTCTGCTCGCTCGCGGACGCGAATGCGGTGATCCAGGTACGGTCCTCGGTGATCGCGATCTGCACCTCGGGCAGCGAGAAGGACGCCGGCTCGAAGCCGGCCCACGGTCTGGACAGGGTATCCGTCCCGAAGAAGGAGAAACCGCCGACGAGCCGGGGTCGCGCCGGTTCGGGGAGGGCCTCGGTGCGCACGCGGTCGAAAAGGTCTGCAGATTGGCGGCGGACGCTCTCGAAGCGCCCCTCGCCCCCTGCGGCGATGGTCTGGACGCGACCGCTCGTGACGATGGTGGGTTCGTCCGGGGCGGCCCATACCGCATCGACGGGCTCGAGGGCTGCCATCGCCCGTTCGAGCGGAATCGGCTCGGTTTCGGTCCAGCTGGCGCGGAGCGGGGTATCCACCGTGGTGCTGGGCCGGTCGCCGGTTACCATTCGTTCGGGGGAAGGGGGCCCGCCATTTTTAGGCCTAACTATACCGGTCTTCCGACCAGGGGTCGGCCGTGACGGAATAGCCGCGTTTCTCCCAATAGCCCCGCCCGGGTTCGGTGAGGAATTCGACGCCGTCGACCCACTTTGCCCCTTTGTACGCGTAGCGGTGGGGCGTCACCACCCGGAGGGGCCCGCCGTGTTCGGGCTCGAGGGGTTCGCCGTCGTAGTGGCGAGCGAAAAGCACCTCCTCGCGCATGCAGGCCTCGAGGGGCAGGTCCGTCGTGTAGCCGTCGAGGGCGTGGAACATGACGTGGACCGCGTCCGATTGTACTCCTGCCTCTGCCGCGAGCACCGGGAAAGGGACGCCGGTGAACTCGCAGTCGAACTTGCTCCAGCCGGTCACGCAGTGGAAGTCCTGGCGCTGGGTCTCGTGTGGGAGCTCGCTGAACGCGTCCCAATCCAGGGTGAGCGCTTGCTCGACTGCCCCGGTGACCGAAAACGACCAGGTCTCGGGATCCCAGTCGGGTGTCTCGCCCTTCGTGAAGACCGGGAACGCCTCCGTGCGGCGCTGGCCGGGCGGGAGGCGGTCGTCCCCGAACTCCTCGTACAGATCTGTCACGTCCCGGACTGCCATGCCAACTCCTACGGTCACAGCCCTTTCACGTTTCCGATGGAAACTGGGGCGGGGCGGCGGTGTGCGGGTCGCCTGGACCGCGGGAACAGGCCGTGGATTCCCACCCCGTCAACCTTAAGAAGGGAGGGGGCGAAGGCCCGCCCGATAGATGCCCACGGTGGAAGTCAACATCCCCGACCACCTCGAGATGCAGATCGCCCAGTTGGTCGAGCAGGGGGAGTTTGTGAGCCAGGAGGAAGCCATCGAGCAACTGCTGTCGGCGGGCATCAAGGCCTACAAGACCTCGGGCCCGGTCGACGACGAGGGCACCTTCGAGGACGAGGGCATGATGGGCCACGAGGACGAGTACGTCTTCTGACCGGAACGCGCTCGGTTCGAGCCGTCTGCGTCGCTCTATGACTGTACGTGGGTAACCCATCGCCCCGCGGCGTCGCGGGTGCAAACCCAGCAAGCATATCCTGCCGAAGACCTCGGGACAGACCCAATACGACCCCGAAGCGAGCGTTGCCGTCCACAACGGATCCCCAGCGACGTTGAAACAAGGGGAAAGACGACCAGCGGCTAACAGTCAGACCGAACAGTGGCCGACAGTCACACCGAACAGCGGCGACTAGTCAGACTCGAACAACGGCCAATAACTAATACACGCGCGCGGAAGTGTGCGCACGCGTCCCAACAACACTTATCCCGGCGAATTGCCTACCACATCCAACATGCACAAAGACGAACTCCTCGAGCTTCACGAGGAGATGGTGAAGATCAAGGACAAGTTCGCCGACTTCGAGGGCATCGACGCCGAGGAGTTCGCCGCCTACGAGCAACTCGACGTCGACCCCTCCCACGTTCACAAATCGAAAAGCGAGCACAAACACGCCGTGTTCGTGCTCGGGAACGCGCTCGCCTCGGCGATGAGCGAAGACGAGTTCAGTTCCGCCGGTCGGCTGAGCAAGCGAATGAAGGAACTGGCTGACGACGCCGAACAGAAACTGTAGTGACCCCTGTTCGTCGGGCGTCAGACCGCGCCGGAAAGTCTTTTACCGGCATGCTCCCATCGATTGGATATGCAAACGCGCACGGTCGAGCAGGTCGAAGCCTGGGAATCTCGGCCGTTCTCCGGGGGCTTTGCCGAACTCCACGAGTTGAGCGACGAGGAGTTCAGCGGAGCCGTCGTCGCGGGGAACGCCTGGCTGTTCATGCTGAACGGCCGCGTCGTCGGAGTGTTCGAGGGCACTATCGACGACTTCGACGAGGACGCGGGGACAGTCTACACCGCGCCCCACGATTCCCTCCCGCTGCTGTTCTCGATGCACGAGCGTGGCGGGAACACCAGGGCCAAGTACTTCACTAACGATACCCCGCTTTCCGAGGCCGACCGCACCCTGCGCGACGCGAACTTCACGGGATACGTCGTCCTCTCCGAGAACGTCCTCAGCGGGGACTACTACGTCGTCTACTACGGCGGCAAGAAGATGTCTGCCGCCTTCATCGGGCAGAGCGAACGCCTGGTCACCGGGCAGGAGGCATTCGACCGTGCGGCCGACGAGGTGGGCATCTACGAGGTGATGGACGTCTCGATGAACATCACCGAGATACCCGCGCCCCCCGAACCCGAACCTGACGACGCCGTGGGGGCAGCTGGGGCAACAGTCGACGAGCCGGCTGGATCGACGGCAGCCGAGTCGGCCGGTGAAGACGAGGCCCGGGCAGAGAGCAGCGATGCACCCGCGCCGGCCACGGAGGCGACGTCTCACGAGGAGGCCCCGGAGCCTGCATCCCAGGAGGAGGCCCTGGAGGCTACATCTCAGGAGGAGGCCACGGAGGCTACATCTCACGAGGAGGCCCCGGAGCCTGCATCCCAGGAGGAGGCCCCGGAGCCCGCATCCCAGGAGGAGGCCAGAGAGTCGGAGGCCGGAGAACCCGCCTCGGCGGAGGCGAGTTCGACGAGCGAGGTTGATCCCGAACCGGACGACCCCAGCTCGGAACGCGAGACCGCCCACGAGACCGGCGGGG
>Ga0207797_1002583_pt1 | contig 12511 bp, 9 predicted proteins | sample PRCRCaboRojoPR_6_FD_187275 | JGI IMG/M metagenome (GOLD analysis project Ga0207797, IMG submission 187275) | Marine sediment microbial community from Cabo Rojo, Puerto Rico - PR CR 10% Liquid 1 (SPAdes) | ecosystem: Environmental > Aquatic > Marine > Coastal > Sediment | place: Cabo Rojo, Puerto... | reverse complement strand
GCGTGTGGGCAAGAGGGCGTGTGGGCAAGAGGGCGTGTGGGCAAGAGGGCGTGTGGGCAAGAGGGCGTGTGGGCAAGAGGGCGTGTGGGCAAGAGGGCGTGTGGGGGAGAGGCACGTGAGCACCCGAGCACCCGATCCCCCCGAACACCCAAACACCCAAACCCCCGAACACCCAAACCCCCGAACACTCAAACACCCGAACACTCAAACACCTAAAACCGATGCGCGATGCCAGCGCCGATGAAGAAAGCGTCGCGGTTGTCATCGATCTGCAGGCCAGTGTTCAGGTCCAGCTGCGTGTCGAGCGCAGACAGGAGCGTGACCCCGGCCTCGACAAAGTTCGCGTTGAGGCCGTCCGTGTAGAAGCCGGCGTAGCCGACGTAGGCGCCGACGTTCTCGTCAACGGCAAAGCTGAGCGTCGGGATGAACTGGTAGGTCGGATCGGCGCCATCGTCGTACGGGAGGGTGGTGCCTGCGTTGAGCGACAGCGTCAGGTCCCGGCCGAGGGCACCGTCGTACGCCAGGTTCAGCGTCTGTGACACGATGTCCGACTCAAACGCGCCGGATCCGGTCGGCAGGTTCCAGGTTGTCACGGCGCTCAGCGTTGAGGTGGGCACGCGCAGCAGGCGCACCTTGGCGCCGACGCTCGTGCCGGTGTACTCGAGGTCCGGCGCGTCGACGGCCACCGAGCCGACGCCGCCGCGCAGCTCCAGGAAATCGGTCACGCCGTAGCGGAGCAGAAGCTGGCCCACCTCGCCGTTCGTCCCGAAGTCATCGTTGGCAGCCGCGGCGCCCAGTTCGGCCTGTAGCGTGCGCGTCGCAAGCACGGAGGCCCCGTCGCCGAAGCCGGGGCGATCGGCCGTGAGCGCGCCCTGCGCCAGCGCCGACGCCGGCGTGAGGCCGAGGACCAGAAGCGGTGCTACGAGCCAGCGCGAAACCAGAGACATCATACGTGGACAGCGGGTGGGTCGAGAGAACATGTGCGGAGACCAACGCCCATGCAACGGATGGCGCCGAGACGCGATTCCCGGCGTTCACGAAGAGAGCGTGAGGGCAGTGTGGGCTGCGGGTCTGCGCGTTGTGCGCGGCGTTCCGGGTGCGGAGGGGCGTTCCCCGAGCCGGAGCGCCGAACTCGACGCTCACTCCACGACGCCTTCGCGCTCGCCCTGCCGGTGGAGCTCGTAGACCCGTTCGATGCTGGCCGGATCCCCGATGATGGTGACGCGGTCGCCCTCCCGCATTGTGGTGCGACCGTTTGGAACGATGATCTTGCCGTTGCGCCGCACCAGCGCCACCAGGGTGCCCGCCGGAAGCGACAGGTTGCGAATGCGCCGGTCGATGAAGGCCTCGGTGCTGGTGTCGGAAAGCAGGTGGAGCGTCAGGTAGCGCTCGTGGTGGAGCAGCACCTCCTTGATTTCCTGCTCGTCGCTGGCCGTGCGCCACTCGGCCAGGAACGAGCGCTCGTCGGTGCGATTTGCGAGGGCGGCCTGCGTGCGCAGGTGCTGGCTCTGTTCGGCTTTGGGGCTGAGCAGGAAGAAGATGGCGTAGGCCGGGCCACCGGCATCGCGCAGCGAGGCGTCGTCCGCAAACTCCACGTCGATGCCCGCGGCGCAGTGCACGATCACCATCTCCTCGCGCTCCAGGCCGCCCATCAGGGCGTACGGAAGGGCGGCCCCGTGCGTCACCGTCGTGCCACTGTGCTGCGAGCCCTCGAGGAAGCGGCGGGCAATGGCGTCGGCATCGAGGCCCGTGCGGGTCGCGAGCTGCTCGGCGGCCCGGGCCACGATCTGCGCGTACGGCTTCGGATTGTCGAGATGCATGATACGGGCCCGCGCCACCAGGCGATCGAAGTCCGACGCCGTTCCGATGTCCTTCTCCTCCAGGATGGCGTGCAGCTCGCGGTCCAGGCCCTCGTAGCGGAATCGTCCCAGCCGCGCAAAGAGGTGGTAAATGGCGCCCTCGCGCGTCACGTTCGTCCGCGCGTAGTAGGCGTACCACAGCGCCCCGAGGGCCACGATGCCGCCCGTAAACCGGATGGCCAGATCGCCCATCTCCACGATGAGCACGACGGAGATGGCGATGCCGGCGATCTGCATCCACGGGTACAGCGGCGACCGGAAGCCGGGCACGTACGACGGAATCTGACTCTCACGCATGATGATGACGGCCAGGCACGAGAGCGCAAAAATAAGCAGCTGGAAGGCGCTGGCCAGCTTGGCGACGCCTTCTTCGCTCAGGCCGAAAATGATGAGGATCATCAGCCCGCCCGTGATGAGCACCGACAGCGTGGGGGTGCCGAAGCGGCCCAGTTTGGCGAACGGGGCCGGCACGAGGCGGTCGCGCGCCATGGCCAGCGGGTAGCGGGAGGCGGAGAGAATGCCCGCGTTGCCCGTCGAGGCGAAGGCCGACACGGCCGCGACGACGACGAGAATCAGACCCAACGCGCCCGGCAGCCAGTCCAGAATCACCGCGCCGGCGGTGGCCACGGGCGTGAGGTCGTCGTACAGCACGCCGGGCTCCAGCACGGCCACCATTACGAACACCCCCACCACGTACAGCAGCGTGGCCGTGGCGAGCGACAGAAACATGCCGAGCGGCAGATTACGGTCTGGGTTTTCCACCTCCTCGGCCACGCTCGTCGCCTTCGTGAGTCCGGCATACGACACGAACACGAGGCCGATGGTCGACAGAAAGCTGTCCAGGCCGAACGGGAAGACGGGCGTGACGTCGCCCTGCCGGTTCGATTCCGGCCCGAAGCCCAGTTCGATCAGGCCCTGCACCACGAAGAAGGCGAGCACCCCTACGAGCACCGATACGAAGATGCGCTGCAGGCCGCTCGTTTCTTTCGCGCCGATAATGTTCAGCGCACAGAATGCGACCGTGAGCCCGGCCGCCACCGGTTTGATGGGCAGATCCACGAAGATCACGAGGTACGCGCCCATCCCGATCAGCGCGAAGGCGCTCTTGAAGACGAGCGCCAGCCAGGTGCCCAGTCCGCCCACCGTGCCGGCCAGCGGGCCCAGGCTACGGTCGAGGAAATAGTAGGTCGCGCCGGACTTGGGCATCGCCGTCGCGAGTTCCGCCAGGCTGAACATTGCCGGCATGATCAGAATTCCTGCCACCAGGTAGGCGAGGATGACGGATGGACCGGTCGCGGCGGCCGCGATGCCGGGCAGCAGGAAGAAGCCGGAGCTGAACATCGCCCCGGTGCTGATCGCATAGACGTCGAACAGCGTCAGATTCTTCTTGAGCTTCTTGGGAGCGGTGTGGGAGGTCGATGTGGTCATGCCAGGGAGGAGGGATCGTCGGGGGAGCGGGGGCTACAGCGAGGGGTGCGAGCCCGCTGGACGGAGGGAGCAGTGCGGATCGGCGGGGACGGAGGCGGCGATGTACAGGACGCCGTCCGGACGAGGAGGACGCCCCGTCGCGGGTCTGGGGATCAGGACAGTGACGCAGTGTCTCTCTGGTACAGTTCGTACATCCGCTCGATGCCGGCCGGATCGCCGATGACGGTAATCCGGTCGCCTTCGTTGAGGGCGGTGCTTCCGTTGGGGATGTGAATTTGCCCGTTGCGCCGCACGAGCGCCACGAGGTTGCCCGCAGGCATGTTGAGGTCGGCCACGTGTTTGCCAATGAACTCTTCGGTGGGCGTGCCCGACAGCAGGTGGAACGACACGTAGCGCTCGTGATGCAACAGGGTCTCTTTCATCTCCTGTTCGTTGTTGGCCGCGCGCCACTCCACCAGGAAAGATTCCTCATCGGTGCGGTTGGCGAGCGCGGCCTGTGTGCGCAGGTGCTGGCTTTGATCCGACTTCGGGCTGAGCAGGAAGAAGAAGGCGTAGACCGGCTCCACGTCGCGCTCGTCGTCCTGCTCAAACTCCACGCAGATGCCCGACTGGCACTGTACCATGACGAGCTCCTCGCGGTCGATGCCCGAGGTAACGAAGTATGGGAGCGCCGTTCCGTGCGAGACGGAGGTGCCGCTGTACTGCGTGCCTTCGAGGAAGCCCGACGCAATCTTGTCAGGCGGCAGGTCGGTGCGATCGGCGAGGAGATCGGCCACGTCGTGCACCACGTCTTCGTACAGTTTGGCCTCGGAGAGGCGGATGGTCGGGGCGCGCGCGATCAGCCGTTCGAAGTCGGAGTCGGCGCCCGCACTCTTCTCCTCCAAGATGGCGTGCAGCTCGCTGTCGAGGCCGTCGTAGCGAAACTGGCCCAGGCGCGCGAAGAGGTGGTAGATGGCCCCCTCGCGCCCCACGTGCTGCTGAGCGTAGTAGAAATACCATCCGATGCCCGCGACCACGATGGCGGCGGTGAACAGGATCGAGAGGTTGCCCATCTCGGCGATCAGCAGCAGCGCGATCACGATGCCGGCCGCCTGCATCCACGGATACAGCGGCGAGCGATAGCCCGGCGCGTAGGACGGGATGCCGCTCTCGCGCATGATGATGACGGCAAAGTTCAGCAGGGCGAAGATGAGCAGTTGGAAGGCGCTGGCCAGCTTGGCGACGCCCTCCTCACTCAGCCCAAAGATGATGAGAAGCATCAGGCCTGCCGTCACGAGGATCGACAGCGTGGGGGTGCCGAAGCGACCCAGGGTGGCAAAGTTCGACGGCACGAGGCGGTCGCGCGCCATGGCCAGCGGGTAGCGCGAGGCGGACAGGATGCCCGCGTTGCCCGTCGAGGCGAAGGCGGCGATGGCGGCCACCACGATAAGGATCAGGCCGGTCGGTTCCGGCAGCCAGTCCATGAACAGCTCGCCCGAGGTGGCGACCGGCGTCAGGTCCGACCGCAGCGCCTCGGCGTCGAGCATGCTCACCATCACAAATACGCCCAGCACGTAAATGGCCGTTGCCGTGAGGAGGGACAGCACCATGCCGAGCGGGATGTTGCGGTCCGGGTTTTCCACCTCCTCGGCCACGCTCGCGACCTTCGTCAGCCCGGCGTATGACACGAACACGAGGCCGATGGTCGACACAAATCCGGTCGCCCCGAACGGAAACGCCGGGGAGAGCTGTCCCTGTGTGGCGCTGGCACTCTGCCCGCTGACGGCCAGGAAGCCCTGCACCAGGTAGAACACCAGCACCGCGACCAGGATGGTGACCAGCACGCGTTGGAGGGTGCTGGTTTCCTTCGCGCCCACCACGTTGAGTACGGCGAACGCCACCGTGAGGGCGGCGGCGAGCGGTTTGATGGGGACGTCGAAGAAGAGAGCCAGGTACGCGCCCATCCCGATCAGCGCGAAGGCGCTCTTGAAGACGAGCGCCAGCCAGGTGCCCAGTCCGCCCACCGTGCCGGCGAGCGGGCCCAGGCTGCGGTCGAGGAAATAGTATGCCCCTCCGGCCTTGGGCATCGCCGTTGCCAACTCCGCCATGCTGAACATAGGAGGCAGGATGAGGACCCCCGCCACCAGATAGGCGAGAATGACGGACGGGCCCGTCTCGGCGGCCGCGATGCCGGGCAGCAGGAAGAAGCCGGAGCTGAACATCGCCCCAGTGCTGATCGCGTAGACGTCGAACAGCGTCAGGCTCTTCTCAAGCGTGGAAGACGCGGCCATAGCAAGAAACCAAGGTGCGAGGGAAACGCTTCGCGACGCGAGCGGGACCCAGGGAATGGACCGGCGTCAATAGGATCGCTCATAGTGGGATGGTCCGCCACGGTTTCCACCGTGTATCGAAAATCCACGATTCTAACGCCTGCGTTACGCTGCTCGTTCTACCGCAAAAAGTGCGCCGCGCCTCCCGCACTCCGGCAACAATTCACGACTCCTCCTCCAGGGTGACGAGCCGGTAGATGCAAAACGCCGCGATCAGAGCCGGCCAGAGCGCGGCGCTCCACGCCCCCTGCACGACGCGCTCGGCCACGAAGAAGACGCTGAGAATCGCGAAAAGGGCGTAGATGAGTTTGAAGATCTGGTTTCGAGACATGGGGCGCGAGGCAGATCGGGGGAAGGAAGGGCGGTGCACACGGGGGAATGTCAAGAGCCCGGGGTGGCGCCGTTGAGCACGTCGATCAGGAGCGGCGTCAGGCGGTCGGCGGCGGTACGGGAGAGCTGGCGTTCGGCCTCGGCCGGCAGGTCGATGGGGGTCTGCTCGACGAGGTCCAGGCCGTAGCCCGCCAGGCCGATGCGCTTGCGCGGGTTGTTGGTGAGCAGGCGCAGCTTGCGAACGCCAAGATCGCGCAAGATCTGGCAGCCGATCCCGTAGTCGCGGTGATCCATGTCGAGAGAAGCATCGGCGGGAGCGGCATCGGTGCCGGCTTGCTGCCGCTCCATCTCGCCCAGTTTCGAGAGCAGCTTCTCGCCGTGGCGGTTCTGCATCATGTACAGCACCACGCCTCGGCCTTCGTGCTCCACCCGCAGGAGGGCCTCGGCCAGCTGTTCGCCGTACTCTTCGCGGCGCGCGGCCAGCACGTCGCCCAGGACGTTCTGCGAGTGAACGCGCACGAGGATCGGCTCGTCTTCGGCCCATTCGCCCTTCACGAGCGCGAGATGCACGTCGCCGGTGATGGTTTCCTGGTAGGCCACCACCCGGAACGCGCCGAACGCGGTGTCGAGCTGTACCTCGGCCTCGCGGCTCACGAGGCGGTCGTTGCGCATCCGGTGGGCGATGAGGTCTTGGATGGTGATCAGCGGCGTGTCGAGCTCGTCGGCCAGTGCTCGCAGCTCGGGGACGCGGGCCATTGTGCCGTCCTCGTTCATGATCTCGACGAGGGTGCCGACGGGTTCGTGGCCGGCCAGTCGCGCCAGGTCCATGGCGGCCTCGGTGTGGCCCGCCCGGCGCAGGACGCCGCCCGAGCGGGCACGAAGCGGAAAGATGTGGCCCGGGCGGGCAAAGTCGCGCGGTGCGGCGTCGGGATCGGCGAGTGCGCGGATGGTCGCCGCGCGGTCGGCGGCCGAGATGCCGGTCGAGGTACCTTCTTTGTAGTCGACCGAAACCGTGAACGGTGTGCTGTGGAGGGCCGTGTTCGACTCCACCATCAGGTCGAGGTCCAGCGCGGCGGCGCGCTCCGGCGGCAGCGACACGCAGATGAGCCCGCGGCCCCGCTTCGCCATAAAGTTGACGAGGTCGGGCGTCATGGCCTCGGCGGCGCCGATGAAATCCCCTTCGTTCTCGCGGTCTTCATCGTCCACCACGATGACGAGGCGTCCCTCGCGGATCGCCGCGATGGCGTCGTCGATGGTGTCAAACGGACCCTCAGGGGCCGATCGGTTGGAAGTCGTCATAGCGGTTGCAACCAGTCCAGTCGCACGTCACGGGGGTGTGCGTTCCGCGCGTACGCCGCGGCCGCGGCGCCGGGCGGGAGTTGCCGCGCGCGGCGGAAGAGGCAGTCAGTCGTCGTCCGGTCCCACGTTGGAAATGGCCTGCTTGTCGAAGCGCAGCTTGGTGCCGCTGCTGTCCACCTGGGCCAGCACGCTGTCCTCGTCGATGCGAATCACCTTGCCGTGGATCCCGCCAATCGTCACGATCTGGTCGCCGCGCTCCAGGTTATCGACCATGTCCTGGTGTTCCTGCTCCCGCTTCTGCTGCGGGCGATAGATGAACAGGTAAAAGACGCCGAAGATGAGAACGAGCGGCAACACAAATCCAATGAGGCCGCCGGTGGCGTCGGATCCGCCGCCCATGAGCAGAACCGGGGCGGCGAGGGAGACAAGAGGGATGGGCATGAGATCAAGCGAAAGTCAGCAGAACAGTCGGTAGGGAGCGCGTCCCAATGCCGGTCCGGGCCGCACATCAGCATCCATGAACGCAAGGAGCGACCGGCGGTTCAAGCGCTGTTGCGGGGCGCGTGTGAAGAACTGCCGGGGACGGGGAGACGACCGGGAGAGGACGGGGGCGAGTCCTTCTGCTCGAAAGGTGACACTGCGCCACGGTCGCCCTCTTGGTCGATCGCTTTTGGGGACTTCGGGCACCCGAGTCGGCAGCCCCCTTTTCTCTACTGGTTCCTCGTTCTTCCTTGCCTTTCCGACCGCTGGAGACACATGCTACGGCCAAAGAAAAAAGGGCAAGCGACCCACATCGCGGCGCTGCGACCTCCTACCGCTGCTGCCTTCCGGCCCTGACGGGGTTCAGAGGGAGCTGCCCGTGTGGGACTTGCCCTTTGTCGGTGCGGGGATTCCCCGCAAAATACTGGATCAAGTGCAACCGAGCCTGAGACATCGAGTTCCGGTGGAGCGCGCCGCGGGCGCATGCCTGGGGGCGTGTTTGCCGGGGCTTCAAACGAAGGCGGACTCTCGAATTTGCGTTGTGCGCCGCGTCGATCGGAAACGCCGCTGCAGGCTGAACGTGTGAGTCTCCCGCTCCAACAACCGAACTTCCATTCCCCCTTCGCGATGAGCGACCTCGACCTCCCGCAGGCCACCTACGACCGCATCAAGCAGGCCATCGAGAGCGACGACAGCCCCGTGGGCATCGACGCGCAGAAGGCCCATGTCATCATCCTCCACAAGCTGATCGAGCTGGAGAAGCGTCTCGACCGCATTGAAGAACGGATGGAGGGCGACGCGGCGTAACGGCTGTGCCCGCCCGCCGTCTGCGGTCTGTCGTTCGTACCGCCGGACGTTGTATGGTACGCGAGTACCGGGTAGGTTCTCGGCCTCACCCTTCCTGTTTGTGCACTCGGCCGCCCGTTCAGCATGCATCGTCGACCGTTTGGAGCTACCGATCTTCGCGTCACGCCCATCGGACTGGGACTCGCCGCCATCGGGCGCCCCGGCTACATCAACCTCGGGCATGCCGACGACCTCGAAGGTCGCCGGGCGGTCGACGAGCTGGAGACCCACGCCCACACCGTGCTCGACGCCGCGTGGAATGCGGGCATCCGCTACTTCGACGTGGCCCGCTCGTACGGACGCGGGGAGCAGTTTCTGGGCCGCTGGCTTCGCGATCGCGACATCGACCCGGATGCCGTCACCGTCGGCTCGAAGTGGGGCTACACGTACACGGCCGACTGGCAGGTGGACGCCGACGTGCACGAGGTGAAGGACCACTCGCGCGCCACCTTCGAGCGGCAGTGGCCGGAGACCGAGGCGGCGCTCGGCGACCAGCTCGACCTCTACCAGATTCACTCCGCGACGCTGTCCACCGGCGTGCTCGACGACGCCGATGTGCATCGTGCGCTGGCCCGGCTGAAAGAGCAGGGCATTGCCATTGGCCTCAGCCTGAGTGGGCCGAAGCAGGCCGAGACGCTCGACCGCGCGCTGGCGGTGACCGTCGACGGCGTGCCGCTCTTCGATAGCGTGCAGGCCACCTGGAACGTGCTGGAACCGTCCGCCGAGGACCTGCTGGCCGCCGCACACAACGACGGACGCGGCGTCATCGTCAAAGAAGCGCTTGCCAACGGCCGCCTCACCCCGCGCAACGACGAGAGCGATTTCGACGCGTCGCGCGCGGTTCTGCGCGCCCAGGCCGAGCGGCTCGGCACGACCGTCGATGCCCTCGCGCTCGCGGCGGCGATCCACCAGCCGTGGGCCGACATCGTCCTCAGCGGTGCCGCCCGCACCGATCACCTGCGCTCCAACGTGGCGGCACTCGACGTAGCCTACGACGCCGAAGCGAACGACGCACTCAAGTCCCTCGCCGAATCTCCCGAAGCGTACTGGCAGCGGCGCGACGAGCTGGCGTGGACGTAACCCGTTCCGGTACCCGTCCGTCGAGTCTGAACCTGCGCACTGCTTGTCGGGGAGCGGTGCGGCAGATTGAATCGCGGCAACGTTTCACGTCGAACGGTCTCCCGTTTGGGTGACAGCACCCCGCGCTGACCTCGTACACGTCCACGCCTTCGTTCCGCGCACATCTCGAAACGCACTCAGATCGATACGCAGTCAGAGGAGCCCCAGCGCGTCGACGTCGATGCTGACGTGGTAGCCGTTCGGGACGCTGCCGTACGCTTTCTTCGTGCGGCGGAGCGCCTGCTGAAGCGGACCGTGCTTGGCTCCCCGCGCCTTGAGGATCGTGCGGAACCGGTGCTGCTTTTTGACGCGCTCGATGAACGCCGGCTCCGGTCCCAGCACCTCAACCGGACCGGAGTGGTTGCGCAGCGTCGTGGTCCACTGCTCGGCGATCTGCTTCACGCGAGGCTCCTTCGGGCCGCGGAACTCCACGCCGGCCACATGCCCGAACGGCGGATAGCCGAACTGCTTGCGCTCGGCAAGCGCCTCCTCCGCGAAGCCCGTGTAATCGTGCGCTGTCGCGTAGCGGATGGCCTTGTGCTCCGGGTTGCGCGTCTGCAGGTACACCTCACCGCGGAGGTCGGCGCGTCCGGCACGGCCGGCGACCTGTGTGAGAAGCTGGAACGTGCGCTCTTCGGCGCGGAAGTCCGGGAAGAGCATCCCCACGTCCGCGTCCACCACGCCCACGAGCGTCACGCGGCTGAAGTCGAGCCCTTTCGCGATCATTTGCGTACCGAGGAGAATGTCGGCGCCGTCGTCGAATTGACTGAGGATGGCGTGGTGGCCGCGCTTCTGGCTCGTCGTGTCGCGGTCCATGCGCAGGATCGCGGCCTCGGGGAAGGCGGTGTCGAGCTCTTCCTCGATCCGCTGCGTCCCGGCGCCGATCTGCGAGAGCGGGCCCGAGCCGCACTCCGGACAGTGGCGGGGGACGTGCCGCGTCCGTCCGCAGTAGTGGCAGCGCAGGTGGCGGCCGGACTTGTGGTAGGTCATCGTGACGGAGCAGTGGTCGCAGTACGGCGACCAGCCGCATGCCTCGCACTCAAGGACGGGCGCATAGCCGCGACGGTTCTGCAGGAGGATGGTTTGCTCGCCGCGGTCCAGCCGCGTGCGGATGGCCTCCCGCAGCGGATCGGACAGTGCCCCATCGAGCTGGTGCTTCTTGCGCTGCAGCGTGAGGTCGAGCACCGTCACCTCCGGCAGCTCGGCGGCGGCGCCGGTCGAGTCGGGCACCCGCTCCGGCATCTCCAAGAGCGTATACTTGCCGCGCCGCGCATTCATGGTCGATTCTAGGCTCGGCGTGGCGGAGCCGAGGATGCACACGGCATCGTTCATGTGGGCGCGCATCACGGCCACGTCACGAGCATGGTAGCGCGGCGACGGGTCGAACTGCTTGTAGGAGTGCTCGTGCTCCTCGTCCACGACGATCAAGCCCAGGTTCTCCAGGGGGGCGAGTACAGCCGAGCGCGGGCCAATCGCGATCGAGGCCCGCCCGTGGCGGAGGCCGCGCCACGCGTCGTAGCGCTCGCCCTGGCTCATCTGCGAGTGGAGCACGGCAATTTGGTCGCCGAAGTGTGCGCGAAAGCGCTGCACCGTTTGCGGCGTGAGGGCGATCTCGGGGACGAGGATGATGCCGGTCTTGCCCTGCGCCAGCACGCGTTTCAGCGCCGCGATGTAGACCTCCGTCTTGCCGCTTCCGGTAATGCCGTGCAGCAGGAACGTGCCGTAGCGGCCGTTCTCGATCGGGGCGGTGACGGCGTCGAGCGCATCCTGCTGCGCCGGATGCAGCGTGTGGTTCGGCGGATCGCCCGGGTCGGGCAGGTCGTCGAGCGGCGAGCGCCTCACTTCTTTCTCGACGGTCTCGACCATGCCCTTCTCGACGAGGCTGCGCACCGTGCTGTAGGCGGCATCGGCCCGGTCCATCACGTCGGCGCGGCGCGGCTCGGCAATGCCCTCGTCGGCAAACCCGGCGAGCGCTTCGATGACGGCCCGCTGCTTGTGGCCACGAAGCTGCTCTTTGAGTTCGGCCGGGGCACGGTCGTGGCGGAACGCGGGAGCGAACCGGAGGCACGTCTCGGTCTTGGCGGAAACGGAGGGATCGCGCAGCGTGGTGTCCAGCGTGAGCACGCCGTCGTCGGTGAGGCGGCGCACGAGCGAGAGCGGAACGGCCTCGCCCAGTCGCTTGCGCACTGCGCCGAGGGTGGTGGCGCCGCGCTCTGCCACGTCGTGCAGCACCTTGCGCGCTACGTCGTGGTCGGCCCAGTCGTCGGCAGGGGCGTCGGTGCGGGAGAGGCGGCGCTGCGTCTTCACGTTCGTCCCGGTCGGCAGCGCGGCCTTGATGGCTTCCCCCCAGCCGCACACGTAGTACCGGGCGATCCAGCGCGTGAGGCGCAGCAGGCCCTCGGTCATCGCCGGCGTGTCGTCGAGGACGTCGAGCACGTCCTTCACCGCGAAGTCGAGCGTCTCCGGCGGATCGCCCTCGCCGACGATGACACCCGTCAGTCGTCGCCCGCCGAAGGGAACGAGCACCCGGCTCCCGACCTGCGCGTCCGCCTGCAGGCCATCCGGCACGCGGTAGGTGAACGTCTTTTCGACCGGCAGCGGGCAGACAACATCGACAGTCACAGGCGGGATGGTGTGGTTCCGTTCGGGCGTGGAAGGGTGCTACGAGCAGGCGGACGACGGGTGCCGGAAAACCGAATCATGCACCGCGCTCCCGACGTTATAGTCTCTGTGAACATCCCGCACACATCGGCCCCGTCCCATGAGCACGACGACGTCTGCGCCGCCGCTGACGTACGAAGATTACGTCCTCATTCCCGAGGACGGGAAGCGGCACGAAAT
>Ga0207797_1002582_pt1 | contig 12512 bp, 9 predicted proteins | sample PRCRCaboRojoPR_6_FD_187275 | JGI IMG/M metagenome (GOLD analysis project Ga0207797, IMG submission 187275) | Marine sediment microbial community from Cabo Rojo, Puerto Rico - PR CR 10% Liquid 1 (SPAdes) | ecosystem: Environmental > Aquatic > Marine > Coastal > Sediment | place: Cabo Rojo, Puerto... | reverse complement strand
TCCCGAGGATCGCCGTTCCTCCGTCGGTCGTTCCGCGGCGCCCGCATTCTTCAGCCGCCGGTGAAGGCCCTCATTCAGTCTTCAAAAAACCTAACCTCTGACCGGTACGGGCCCATCCGATCATGTCCGAGAGAGCGAAAACCGGGGATTCAGGCGCTCGACGAGGCGGAGAGCACACCGAGGTCATCACGACCCACATCAACGCCGACTTCGACGCCCTCGCCTCCATGCTGGCCGCGAGCAAGCTCTACCCCGAGGCCACCCTGGTCTTCCCGGGAAGCCAGGAGAAGGGGCTCCGGAACTTCTTCATCCACACCGCCTCCTACGTGTTCAACTCCACCAAGATCCGCCACGTGGACCTCGAGGGCGTCCGTCGCCTGATTCTCGTGGACACGCGACAGAGGAGCCGAATCGGCCGGTTCGCGGAGATCGTGGACAACGACGAGGTCGAGGTCCACATCTACGATCATCACCCAGACTCCGACGACGACATCCGCGGGGACGTGGAGCGGGTCCGGGAGGTGGGGGCGGTCACCTCGCTCCTCACGGACCTCCTTCGGGAGAAGGGAATCGGGGTGACACCGGACGAGGCCTCCATCATGTGCCTGGGGATCCACGAGGACACGGGGTCGTTCACCTTCTCCTCCACCCGGGCCGAGGACTACCGCGCGGCGGCATGGCTCACCGAGCAGGGCGCGGATCACAACCTGATCGCGGACCTCCTCACGCGCGAGCTCACCGCCGAGCAGGTCCACCTGCTGAACGACCTGATGCAGGAGGCCTCCACCCAGGTGATCAACGGCGTGGAGATCACGGTCTCCGAGGTGATCCGGGACGACTACGTGGGCGACTTCGCCGTGCTCGTCCACAAGTTCATGGACATGGAGAACCTGGACGTCCTCTTCGCGCTCGCCCAGATGGAGGACAAGATCTACCTCGTGGCCCGGAGCCGCATCGAGGACGTCAACGCCGCCGAGATCGCCCTGGCCTTCGGCGGCGGCGGCCACCCCCAGGCGGCCTCGGCCACCATCAAGGACAAGACCCTGATCCAGGCAAAGCGCTCCCTCATGGCCCTCCTCAGGAGCCGGGTGAATCCCCGCAAGACCGCGCGGGACATCATGTCCTCACCGGTCATCCAGATCGGCCCCGAAAAGAGCATCCAGGAGGCGGCCACGTCCATGACCCGGTACAACATCAACGTGCTCCTGGTCCCCGGCGAGGACGGCCGCATCCAGGGGTACGTCACCCGTCAGGTGGTGGAAAAGGCGGTCTTCTTCAATCTGGGACACCTCCCGGTCCGCGAGTACATGAACATCGAGTTCTCCACCGTGGAGCCCGAGGCCTCTCTAGGGGAGGTCCAGGACCTCATCATCCGGAACCGGCTGCGCATCCTTCCGGTCGTGGAGGACGGGCGGGTGGCGGGCGTGATCACCCGCACCGATCTCCTGAACATCCTGGTGGGCGAGCCGGTCATTCGGGACTTCACCTACGAGACCCGGCACGCCTCCCAGTTCATTCGCAAGAAGAACATGTCGTCGATGTTGAAGGAGCGGCTTCCCAGGAAGGTGATCCGGGACCTCAAGGAGTTCGGCCGGATCGCAGACCTTCTCGGGTACAACGTCTTCCTGGTGGGCGGCCTGGTCCGGGACGTCTTTCTAAAGCGGGACAACCTGGACGTGGACCTCGTGGTGGAAGGCGACGGGATCGCGTTCGCCCAGACCTTTGCGGAGCAGCGGGACGACGTGCGCGTGCGGGCCCACCGCAAGTTCGGTACCGCCGTGCTGGTGTTCCAGGACGGGTTCAAGGTGGACGTCGCCACCGCCCGGATCGAGTACTACGAGTCGCCGGCGGCCCCGCCCATCGTCGAGACCAGCTCGCTCAAGCAGGACCTGTCCCGGCGGGACTTCACCATGAACACACTGGCCGTCAAGCTCAACCCCAGACACTTCGGGACCCTGGTGGACTACTTCGGCGCCCAGAAGGACCTGAAGGAACGGGTCATCCGGGTGCTGCACAACCTGAGCTTCGTGGAGGACCCGACCCGGGTCCTGCGGGCCATCCGGTTCGAGCAGCGCTTCGGGTTCAAGATCGGAAAGCTCACCCTCTCGCTGATGAAAAACGCCGTCTCCATCAACACCTTCAAGGAGATGTCGGCCCGGCGCATCTTCCTCGAGCTCAAGCTCCTCCTCATGGAGCAGGATCCTTCCCACGCCGTGGAGCGCCTGGACAGCTTCGACCTGCTGCCGGTGATTCACCCCGAGATCCGGATGACGGACGAGCTCCTCTCCCTGCTCCGCGAGGTGGACGCCGTGCTCTCCTGGTACGAACGCCTCTACCTGGAGGAGCCCTACGAGCCCTGGAAGGTGTACTGGCTGGGGCTCACATCCCAGCTGGGTCCCGACGCCCTCCGGAGGCTTGCCGAGTCCGCCCGGATGTCCGAGCAGGAGGGGCTCGGGCTGGTCCGGCAGCGGCGGGACGCCCGGGACGTCCTGGACCGGCTCTTCCGTCTCGACGACGAGAACCTCTTCGGCATCTACGACCTCCTCACCGAGTACGACACGGAGACGATCCTCTTCCTGATGGCCAGCGCGAACAACCGCAGGATCAAGCGGCAGATCTCCCTCTACTTCACCCGCCTCCAGGGCACGAAGACCTTCCTTCGAGGCCGGGACCTGAAGGAGCTGGGCATCCCTCCCGGGCCCGTCTACCGGGAGATCCTCAACCGGCTTCTGGAGGCCCGGATGAACGGACACGTTCACACCAAGGACCAGGAGCTCCGCTTCGTGCTCGAGAACTACGCCGACCTGTTGAACGGCGGGGCCCGGGCGGTGCCCGCCGAGAATCAACTTGAATAATTTCTGGTTTTTCATAAGATTGGTGCCTCCTGAGGACCCGCTTCGCCGGCCGGGCGAACGCGAGCCCCAATAGAAGAACAGTCAAGGAGATCAGACGGATGAACCGGAAGCGAATCGTCAGCGGCATGAGACCCACAGGAAGAATTCACCTCGGACACGTCCACGGCGCCCTGGAGAACTGGAAGAAGCTCACGCAGGACTACGACTGCTTCTACTTCATCGCGGACTGGCACGCGCTGACCAGCGACTACGCCGACACCAGCGGCATCCGGGAGAACGCCCACGAAATCATCATCGACTGGATCGCCGTGGGTCTGGACCCCGACATCGCCACCTTCTTCGTGCAGTCCCAGATCCTCGAGCACGCGGAGCTCCACCTCCTTTTCTCCATGATCACGCCCCTTCCCTGGCTGGAGCGCAACCCCACCTACAAGGAGCAGCTCCGCGAGCTGACCCAGAAGGACGTCTACACCTACGGGTTCCTCGGCTACCCCGTGCTCCAGGCCGCGGACATCCTGATCTACAAAGCGAACGGGGTGCCGGTGGGCGAGGACCAGGCGCCCCACGTGGAGCTCACCCGGGAGATCGCACGGCGCTTCAATCACGTCTTCGGGCAGGTCTTCCCGGTCCCGGACCTTCTCCTTGCCCCCACCTCCAGGCTCCTCGGCCTCGACCGCCGGAAGATGAGCAAGAGCTACGACAACGCGATCTTCCTCTCGGACGACGCCGAAACGGTGCGCACCAAGGTGAGCCATATGATCACGGACCCCCAGCGGGCGCGGAAGAGCGACCCCGGGGATCCCTCCATCTGCAACGTGTTCGCCTTCCACGAGTTCTACACCGAGCCCGGGACGGTCCGGCAGATCCAGGAGGAGTGTCGCAAGGCGGAGATCGGGTGCGTGGCGTGCAAAAAGCGCATGGCGGAGAACCTGAACCGGGCCCTGGAACCGATCCGGGAGAAGAGGCGGGCGCTCGAGGCCGACCCGGACACCGTCCGGGCCGTCATGGCCCAGGGCACGGAGAAGGCGAAGACCATCGCGCGGAAAACCATGGAAGAAGTTCGTGAAACGGTCAGGATCTGATCATGTCCGGATCCGGGGAATACGAGGTCAGGCTGGAGGTGTTCGAGGGTCCCCTGGACCTCCTCCTGCACCTCATCCGAAAGAACGAGATGGACATCTTCGACATTCCCATCTCCGTCGTCACCGACCAGTACCTCGCGTACCTGGACATGATGAAGGCCCTGAACATCAGCGTGGCCGGGGATTATCTGGTCATGGCCGCCACGCTGATCCACATCAAGTCCAAAATGCTCCTGCCGCCCAGCCCCGAGGACGGGGAAGAGGAAGACCCGCGCGTCGAGATCACCAGGCCCCTCATGGAGTACCTCCGCCTGAAGGAGGTGGCAGGCGAGCTGTCGGCGCGGGACATGCTGGAGCGGGACACATTCACCCGGCGCATCGCGCCCGACGACCTGGCGCCCTACCGCGAGGAAGCGCCGCTCCCCAGGGCCAACCTGTTCCAGCTCATGGACGCGTTCAAACGGGTCCTGGATCGGCAGAGCCCCGGCGCGGAGCTGCGGTTCCGGACGGAGGAGTGGCCCCTCAAGGACAAGATGACCTTCATCATGGAGCGGCTCAGAGAGAGGGCCCTCTCCTTTTCCGGGCTCTTTGAAGACAACCACTCCGTCCCCGAGCTGGTCGCCACCTTCCTGGCCCTTCTCGAGCTCGTTCAGACCGGACTGATCCGGGTCCGGCAGCCGGCCCAGGAGGAAGACATCGTCCTGGAGGCCTGCTTCGAGGACGTGGAGGAGACCGCCCGTGCCTAAGTCGCTGAAGCTCATCGTCGAGGCCCTGCTGTTCGCGTCCGACCGCCCCCTGAGCGTCAAGGACATCCGCTCCTGGCTTCCCGACGCCGATCCCGCCAACATCCGCAGCGCCCTCAAGGTGCTCAAGTACGAGTACGAGGCCATGGGGCGCAGCTTCAGCCTGCGGGAGGTCGCCGGAGGGTACCAGCTCAGGAGCCATTCCGACTTCGGGCCTTACATCCTGCGCATGCTTCAGACCACGCCGGCGAGGCTGTCCCGCGCCGCGCTGGAAACCCTGGCCATCGTCGCTTACAAGCAGCCCATCGTCCGCCACGAGATCGAACGGGTCCGGGGCGTCGAGTCGGGGGGCATCCTCCGAAGCCTTCTCGAGAAGGATCTGATCCGGATCATGGGTCGCAAGGACCTTCCCGGCCGCCCCCTGATCTACGGCACCACACGCCGGTTTCTGGAGGTGTTCGACCTCGACAGCATCGATTCCCTCCCCAAACTGAAGGAAATCAAGGCATTCGGAAGCGAGGACCATGGCACGCAGACCCAAGCGCCCCCCCAGGAGGCACCCCTCCCCCAGACCGACCAGGCCCCGCACGAAGCCGAAGAGGGACGGGGGCGGGAGCAGGAGGTTGTCGAAACGGAAGCCGGCCAGGACCCGGCCGAACCGGGCTCCATCCCCGGCCCCGAAGAAGGAGAGCCGAAAGACGCCGCCTCCGTCCCCCAGGGGCCCTCTGAGGATCAATAAGATCCTCTCCTCCGCCGGGGTGGCATCCAGGAGGCGGGCGGACGAGCTCATCGCGTCCGGCCGGGTCACCGTGAACGGCGAACCGGTCCGCACGCCGGGCGCCGCCGCGGTGTGGGGAGCCGACCGGATCCGCGTGGACGGCCGGGAGGTCCCGGGTCCGGCCCACCCGCTCTATCTCATGCTGAACAAGCCCTTCGGGGTCATCTCCGCCTTGAAGGACCCCGGGGCAAGGCCGGTGGTCACCGACCTCCTGCGGGACCTGGAGGAACGGGTCTATCCCGTGGGCCGGCTCGACTTCGACAGCCTGGGGCTGCTCCTCCTGACCAACGACGGCGAGTGGGCCCACCGCATGACCCACCCGCGCTACAGGGTGCCGCGCACCTACAAGGTCACCCTGGAGGGGACCATCCCACCCGAGGCGGTCGAGCGGGTCCGGAACGGCGTCCAGCTGGAGGACGGGCCCAGCGGAACCGCCGGGGTCACCGTGCTCCAACGGAAGGCCGGGCGAAGCCTCCTGCGCATCACCATCCACATCGGCCGCACGCGGATCGTCCGAAGGACCTTCGAGGCGTTGGGATACAAGGTCATCCAGCTCATCCGCATCGGTTTCGGGCCGCTGGTCCTGGGGGACCTGAAGGTCGGCGCGTACCGGCACCTCTCCGAGACCGAGGTCGCGGCCGCCAGGCGCTCCGTGGGCCTGGACGGCTGAGCCGGCTCCTGCCGTGCCGTCCTCCTCGACGCTTCGCGGGCACCTGCTCGGCCGCCGCCGGACAGGCCCGACCTTCGGGAACGTCCGGGCGGATCCCAAAGCTTCAGGGGGTTCTTCGGTTCCTCCAGTTTTGACGCATTCGCATGAAGCCGCTCACGCGCCGCTGGGGACGATCTAACCTGTTGAAATCCAGAGGCAGATCTCGAGGAGCCGGGCTTCTTACGACTCCATCAATTTTCTGTTTACATCGTCCGGATTCTATTGTATGGAGTGGACCATTCCAGGATCGGAGCGGATACGCGGGCGGTTAACTCAGCGGGAGAGTGCCATCCTCACACGGTGGAAGCCCCGGGTTCAAATCCCGGACCGCCCACCACCACCTCCGGTCCACCAGCGGGCGCCTTGACACAGGCGGCCAGGAGCCCTCTTCTCGGGGGCTTTTTTGTGTGAACACCGTCAGGCTCGCCGACCCGTATCCCCTCTGCTGGACGCCTTGTCCGCCAAGAGTTGATGAGAAAACGCCCCGCTCGACCTTTTTTCCGGAAGTTCACCCTGCTCAGGATCACCATCCCCGCGGTCCTCTCGGTGCTGCTGTTCGCGGCCACCATCTTCACCTACATCGTCCCCTTCATCGAGGACCACCTCATGGATCAAAAGCGGGCGCTGAGCCGGCAGCTCTCCCAGGTCGCCATGGACACGCTTCGCTTCTACGAGGCCCGGGCCCGATCGGGCGAGCTTTCCCTCGAGCGGGCCCAGGCCATGGCCATCGAGCAGACCCGGAGCTTCCGCTACGGCCCCGAGGGAAAGGACTACTTCTGGATCAACGATCTCACCCCCGTCATGATCATGCACCCCTACCGGAGCGACCTGGAGGGACGCGACATCTCCGACTTCACGGACCCGAACGGCAAGCGGCTGTTCGAGGCCTTCGTGCGCATGGCCAGGGAGGAGGGCTCCGGGTACGTCGACTACCAGTGGCAGTGGAAGGACGACCCTTCCCGCATCGTGCCCAAGGTCTCTTACGTCGCGCTCTTTGAGCCCTGGGGCTGGATCGTGGGGACGGGGCTCTACGTGGAGGACGTTCGCACGGAGATCGCCCGGATCACAAGGGGGCTCGTGCTGGTCTGCTCCGCCATCCTGGGCATCACGCTGTTTCTCTCGGCCTACATCATCCGGCAGGGCCGCAGGATCGACCGGGATCGGTCCAGCGCGTGGGATGCCCTGCAGGCCAGCGAAGGTCGATACCGGCGGATCAACCGGGAGCTCGAGAGCGGTCTCTCGGAGGTGTCCGACGGCCTGAGGATGATCGCTGCGGGGGATCCGTCGGTCCGGATCTCCGAGTCCTCCGGGGTTCGCCTCATCTCCAGGCTCAAGGCGGAGGTCAACAAGACCGCCGCCAACATCTCGGAGATCGTGGACCTTTCCCACGAGTTCGCCATCGGCCTGGCCGAGCATTTCCACGTCCTCAAGCGGGTCTCGGAGGGGGAACTCGAGGCCCGTGTCGCCGGTTCGAGCCGCGTGGAGCTGCTCGAGTCCCTCAAGAACGTGACGAACCAGATGATCGAGAGCGTCGATCGGGAGGTCACCGAACGTCGTCACGTGGAGGACGCCCTCCGAAGGAGCGAGCTGCGTTTCCGGGAGATGGCCCGGCTCCTTCCCACGGCGGTCTGCGAGATGGGAACGGACATGACCATCTCCTACATGAACGACATGGGTCTGGAGATGCTGGGGTACTCGCACGCGGATCTCGAGAACGGGATCGACGGAACCCGGATCTTCCGTCGGGACGACCTGGAGGAGCTTCTCTCCCGTGCGGAGAACGCCCCTACCGCGACGATGCCCAAGGGGCTCGAGTGCCATCTCACCGGCAAGGGCGGGGACTCCGTGGTGGCCCTGGTGCACGCCGGGCGGATGTCCGGAGGGTCGGCCTCCCGGGGCATTCGCCTGAGCGTGACCGACATCACCGAGCGAAAGCGGCTGGAGGTCCAGCTGCAGCTGAGCCAGAAGATGGAGGCCGTCGGCACCCTGGCCGGCGGGATCGCCCACAACTTCAACAACCTCCTCATGGGAATCCAGGGCTACGTCTCGCTCATCCTCCTGGGCATGGACGCCGACCACCCCCACCATGCAAAGCTAAAAAGCGTCGAGAAGCAGGTGCAAAGCGGATCCCGGCTCACGAACCAGCTTCTCGGCTACGCCCGGGAGGGCAAGTTCGAGGTCCGGGCCGCCAACCTGAACCGGCTGGTGAAGGAGACATCCGACACGCTCTCCCTGACTCGAAAGGACATCCGCGTCCGGTTCGACCTCGATCCGGACCTCGCCCCGATCCGGGCGGATCAGGGGCAGATCGAGCAGGTCCTCCTCAACCTGTACGTGAACGCCGCGGACGCCATGCCCGAGGGCGGGGTCCTCACCCTCACCACCCGGAGCACCACCCACCATGAGATGACGGGAAAGCGCTACGAGGTGGCCCCGGGGGCCTATGCCAGGCTCACGGTCCGGGACACGGGCACCGGAATGGATCCCCGCACGCTGGAGCGGGTCTTCGAGCCCTTCTTCACGACCAAGGGGCTCAGCAAGGGGACCGGTCTCGGGCTCGCGTCGGTGTACGGCATCGTCAAGGCCCACGGCGGCTACATCGACGTCGAGTCCACCCCGGGGGAAGGTGCGGGATTCGACCTGTTCTTCCCGGTCGTCCCGGCCCAGGAGAGGGAGGAGGACGGGACCTCCGATCTCATCGACGCCCCCCGCCGGGGTCGTGGAGAGACCGTCCTGGTCGTGGACGACGAGGAGACCGTCCTCGAGGTGGCCGCCGAGATCCTCCAGCGCATGAACTATCACGTGCTGAAAGCGCGAAGCGGCAAGGAGGCGCTTGCGATCCTTCGAAAGAGCCCGGATCGCATCAAGGCGGTCCTGCTGGACCTCATCATGCCCGACATGGGCGGCGGAGAAACCTTCGACCGCATCCGGGAGATCGCCCCGTCCGTCAAGGTCCTGCTCTCCAGCGGCTACTGCCTGGACGGGCAGGCATCGGAGATCCTGGCCCGCGGGTGCGACGGGTTCATCCAGAAGCCCTACCAGGGCTCCGAGCTCTCCGCCAGGCTCCGCGCACTGCTCTCCTGATCCGCCTTCGCCGGGGCGCCGCCAGGCCTGCCCCTTCCTCTTTCGCTTCCCGGATCGCTTCTCATTCGGTTGACCCGAGGCACTGTCGTGTTTAGGGTGACCGATGGGGCGGGAAAAGGACGAGGAGGGTGCATGAAGGTCAATCCATACGTATTTTTCGTTTCCGCGGCGGTCATCCTCTGCTTCCTCTTTCTCGGCGCGGTTTTCACCGAGCCCGTCAACCGCTTCTTCGGCGTGCTGCAGGAGGGGATCTCCCTGAACCTCGGATGGTTTTACGTCCTCGGCGTCGGCATCTTCCTGATCTTCGTCCTGTGGCTCTTCATCAGCCCCTACGGCCGCATCCGGCTCGGAAAGGATCGCAACCGGCCCGAGTTCAGCAACCTGAACTGGTTCGCCATGCTCTTCAGCGCCGGCATGGGCATCGGCCTGCTCTTCTACAGCGTGGCCGAGCCGGTCATGCACTTCAGCCGACCCCCAACCGGCGAGGGCGGCACGGAAGCGGCCGCCAAGCAGGCCTTGATCCTGACCTTCTTCCACTGGGGGCTTCACGCCTGGGCCGTCTACATCGTCGTGGGCCTCTCCCTGGCCTTCTTCGCCTACCGCTACGACCTTCCCCTCTCCATCCGCTCCACCCTCTACCCCGTCCTGGGGGAGCGGATCCACGGAGCGGCCGGAAACGCCGTGGAGATCCTGGCGGTCTTCGGCACCCTGTTCGGCGTGGCCACATCCCTGGGGCTGGGCGTCCAGCAGGTCAACGCGGGCCTCGACTACCTGGGGATCGTGTCCCAGTCCCAGACCAACCAGCTCCTGCTCATCGCCGGGATCACCGCCGCGGCCACCCTTTCGGTGGTCTCCGGGCTGGACAACGGCATTCGCAGGCTGAGCGCCATGAACCTGCTTTTCGGTCTCCTTCTTCTCCTGTTCGTCCTGGTGACCGGCCCCACGGTGTTCCTGCTCGGCTCCCTGGTCCAGGGCATGGGCCGCTACCTCCAGGAGCTCCTGGGAATCACCTTTCAGACCGGCGCCTATGGAAGCATCCAGTGGAAGAAGGAGTGGACGCTCTTCTACTGGGGGTGGTGGATCTCCTGGTCGCCCTTCGTGGGAATGTTCATCGCGCGCATATCCAGGGGGCGGACCATTCGCCAGTTCATCGGGGGCGTGCTGCTCGTGCCCACCCTTCTGACCTTCATCTGGCTGACGGTCTTCGGAAACACCGCCATCCACATGGAGCTCTTCGGCTCCGGCGGGATCGCGGACGCCGTGTCGAGCAGCCTCCCCACCGCCCTGTTCGCCCTCCTGGAGCGGCTCCCGCTCTCGAGCATCAGCGTCGTCCTGGCCACGATGGTGGTGGCCACCTTCTTCGTCACCTCGTCGGACTCCGGGTCCCTGGTCATCGACATCCTGACGTCGGGCGGCCACGCGGAGCCCCCGGTGGGACAGCGGGTATTCTGGGCGCTGACCGAGGGCGCCGTGGCTGCGGTCCTTCTGGTGGCCGGTGGACTCACGGCCCTGCAAACCGCGGTGCTCACCACGGCCCTTCCCTTCACCGTGATCATGCTGATCATCTGCGTCAGCCTGGTGAAGGGCCTGCGGGCCGTCCCTGCCGCGAGCTACGTCCAACGCTCGGCCCCGGCGGAACGGGCCGCCGAGGAGGCCGGCGGACAGGCGCAGGGTGCGCCTGCCCCCGCAGAGGGAGGATGAACCCATGAACAACTGGAAACGCAGGCTCCAGGAGCTCGTCACGAGAAAGCAGGAAGGCGGCGGAGAGCAGGGAGGCCGGGAGTCCAAGGAACAACGGAGGCGGAGACTGGACCGCTTCTTCAATCAGACCGTGACTCCGGCCTTTCGCGAGATCGAGCGGCAGCTCGAGGGCAGCCACCCGGACGTACAGGCGCGGATCGACCGGGAGCCCTACCAGGTGACCCTGTCGGTCTATCGGAACGAGGAGCGGGAGTTCTACTACACGATCCGGGAGGTCCGGCAGCATCCCAAGACCTTCGCCTTCCCCCAGATCGTCCGCCCCGGCGAAAGCAAGGACTGGCGGGTCCAGGTGGTCCTGCCGGGCAAGGAGAGGAAAATCCGGAACCCCGGGGAGTTCACCAGGGAAGGCCTGATCGAAGACTTCCTCACCGAGTACGAGCAGTGCCCCGGGCTCTGACGGCCCGGTGCCCCACGGGTGAAGCGGACGCGTGAGGACGAGGGGAGGAGGGCGTTTCAGCGGACGGTCAGCCGGTACCCGGAGAGCTCGCTCTTGAGGCTCACCAGGTTGTCGATGATCTGGCGCCGGATCTCGCGGCCGGTGAGGTACTGGATGCGGTCCTCGACCGTGAGCATGTGGTCGGTGGAGAACAGGGTGATGCTCCGGGTGACCTCCCGCACGTGGTTGCGATCCCCGTCCTGGAGGTCCAGCTGGATCACGAGGTTGTGATCGTACCCCACGACCCTCCCCGTGACCTCCCCCGCGGTTTCCCGCCTCGGGACGTTCCACTCGATCACCCACTGCTTGTCCCAGGCGTACTGGATTTCCGGTCCGAGCTTGACGCTCACGGGGTCCGCCCTCCCGATCCCTTCGCCCGAATCAGCGAGGAATCGTATGCCTCCGGCTTCTCGAAGCCGAGAAGGTTCAACAGGGTCGGGGCCACGTTGGAGAGCCCCGCATCCTTCACGGGGGCCATCTCGTACTCCCCCCGGTAGCACGAATCGTCGATGACGAAGGGAACCGGGTTGAGCGTGTGGGCGGTCTTGACGACCTTGTTCCCCTCCCGGTCCCGGGTGAACATGACGTCCAGGTTGCCGTGGTCGGCGGTGACCACGGTGATTCCCCGGAGCTCGCGGTTCACGGCGAGGAGTCTTGCCACGCACGCGTCCACGGTCTCCGCGGCGGTCACGGCCGCCTCCATGACGCCCGTGTGGCCCACCATGTCCCCGTTGGCGAAGTTCAAGCGACCGAACCGGTAGGATCCCTCCCGGAGCATGGAGACGGTCCGCTCCGTGATCTCTTCGGCCTTCATGCGGGGGGCCCGATCGAATCGGGTCCGGTCGCTCGGGATCTCCACGTAGGTCTCCAGGTCCGGGTCGATGTAGCCGGACCGGTTGCCGTTCCAGAAGTAGGTGACGTGCCCGTACTTCTGGGTCTCGGAGATGGCGAACATCCGGACCCCTTCGGCGCAGAGATACTCGCTCACGGTGTTCTCGATCACCGGCGGTTCCACCAGGTAGTGGGGAGGCAGGCCGGTGTCCTCGTCGTACTGCATCATGACC
>Ga0207797_1002581_pt1 | contig 12514 bp, 11 predicted proteins | sample PRCRCaboRojoPR_6_FD_187275 | JGI IMG/M metagenome (GOLD analysis project Ga0207797, IMG submission 187275) | Marine sediment microbial community from Cabo Rojo, Puerto Rico - PR CR 10% Liquid 1 (SPAdes) | ecosystem: Environmental > Aquatic > Marine > Coastal > Sediment | place: Cabo Rojo, Puerto... | reverse complement strand
AGCGCTGCCGACCTTAATGACGTAAACGGGAACAAAACTCATCGCTGTCACAAGGGCGCTATTTATTACGTTGATGACTGCTCTCAAAGCATCAAAGAAGGGCATAAATTGGACAGCAATCCAATCTACAGCTGTAGTTACCCAGGAAGCCAACGGTATCTTTTCCACGCCTGCAAGCGCATCCATGATATTTTTCCCCGAGTAATTATTAACCGGCAATAACTGGAGCATTAGGATAATCAGGGCTATAAAGACAACAGACCCCATTATTTCACGCCGTTGAGTCTTCATCAATTTTCCTCCTTTTTGTTAAAGGCACCGCCTTCAAGTACTATTGATGTCACCGTTACCCCCTATTTTCGGTTTTGTGGGCCGAAGGTGTACTTATTCCACCTAGAGGAATGGATACTCATTCTTTATTCAAACCAGTGTCTTCCAGATTGTTTAGTATGGCGTCGAGCTCAGCCTTTGTTTTGTCCTCTAATTTCTCCGGACGATGGCTTTCAAGAATTTGATCTACCCTATCTCTTGCCCAATCCTCAATAGAATCATCGTTTTGGTGATAGACGGAATCGTTTATAAAGCTTGAGGGGCTCTCCTTATCCCTATTGCACGAGCTAGAGATCTCTGCGAGACTTTTATTCAATTCAGGCTTTAGCTCTTCTACAAGATTATCCGTCTCGAGGCTTGCTTCTTTCTGAAAACTTTTTATCTCACCGATAATTTCGTTAGCGAGATATATATGTTCCAATGATCCTGTTGAACCGGATTCCAGATATCCTATATCGTGCACCAGGTTCGCCTGACTCAGAGTAGAGGTGATCAGTGAAAGGGAGGCTTCGATTGCCGCCTGTTTATCAACTATTTTGGAATCGGTACATCCACCGGTCCCCCAGGTTGGTATGCCATAGTTGCGAGCCAAATCCATATAAGCCGCGAGGGAAAGACTCAACTCTGGCGCACCGTAGGAAAAGGTAGCGGTTTTCATATCCATGATCGAATATACACCACCGATGATGAAGGGCAACCCTTCATTAATTAGCTGGGAAATAACTAGGCCCGCTAAATTCTCGGCATTGGCGACAACCAGTTGCCCCGCTGTAGTAACCGGCGCACTTGCCCCGGCTTGCGGTGCCGGCGTATTGATGGTAGGGATACCGTTTTCCGCCAGAGTCTTTAATTTGGCCAGCGCGTCTCCCGTAAAAGTTAGAGGTGAAAGCGACGTAAGGGCCGTGGCGATAAAGGGTTTATTCTTTAACCCTTTCCGGGAGCCGGCTATCTTTGCTGCCATCCTTATTACGTCTTCGACCCCGTCACTTGTATAGTTCCAGACTATCAGCGGTTTGGTGGTATTCCTGACCATTGCGTCGAATTCGTGCCGGTCCGAATATTCGCTCGGTAAATCGCTGATTGTCCCCAGCCCCATTACCCAATCAATATTCGGAAGAGCATCGCATAGTCTTGCCGCGTCTTCAGTATCCCGTTTCTTAAATCTTCGTCTTTCGCCGGTTTTATGATCTCGCATATTGAGCAGAGTGGGGCCAAGGCCGTAAGTTACTTCCGTGCCACCAAGGGTAATTGGTTCCTTACCGTTTCTGTTGTAAAGCATAACCTGTGAAGGTGCCTGCCTGATGGCCCATTCGACGAGACCTGGTGGAATATGAACGATTTCATCTTCAAACCAGCAATCGTTATTCCTGAGAAGCCGTCTAATTTCTCCATGCTGGATTTTAACACCGGTGTCCGCCAGTATCTCAAGCGTAGCTTTGTGAATATCCTGAATCCGACGATCGGAGAGTAATCTTAGCCGATTGAACTCATCTTGAGCGGAATTTTCCGCCTGATTAGCGAACATCTTCCCCCCCTATTCTCAGTTATCGTGAGGATCTATGGTGTTTTCTCCAGTACCTTCGGACGGAGTAGTTTCTTCATTGTCGTCCAGAATTGCTTTTGCCCGTTCAGTTGCCCGTTCAGTTAAATCTTTCCCCCCGTCGGAAAACCAGCTTTCAAAACTCTGTCGGTCCATAATAGAAGGATGCCAGTGTTCGGTTTTAAACCTTTCCAGCGTATGTTTTTCCGTAAGATAGTTACCTTTCGGACCGATTCTACCGATTAGATCTACGGCAAGATCGTCTTTATTCGTAGAAACGTCACGGGTGACTCTCTTTACCATTCCTGCGATTTCATCTGTAATTACCGGAACGCCCGAAGGGTAACCACCTGATCTTTTTGGTCTGACTCTGGAACTAACTAAATCAGCTCCGGCCAGAGAATCAACCAGAAAACCCAGAGTTGAACCCAGCCGTGTCTTCTGATCCAACCAGCTAAGAGGATTACCCGCGTTGCTAGCGAGTACCGGAACACGGAGGTAATCAGCCATTTCGACCAAACCAGAAGTTAGGGCATTTGAGAAGCCCGCACCGGGAGAAAATTCTTTTCCTCGATGCTCGGATTCAGTCAAACTAGTACTTAAAACTACCTGGCAGCCCGGCTGTAAAATCTGAGTCAGGGTAATTGAACCCAACCAGTCCGTCAGGCCGAGCGTGATCTTCCGTGAGATCTTACCTGAAAGCTCTTCTCCGGATAGAAGCTCTGGCTCAAAAAGTACAGGTACCCGGTTTTTAGCACAGACATTTAGCTGCTCAATCCATTTTCCGCTTTTAACAAGGGGCTCATCTGAGCCCAGGCTGTAAAGAGTTGAAGGTGTTCTTTGCTTTTCGTCTCTTTCCGGCTTAGTCGGCTTGTTGAAGAAATTAAACGCTTCTTCACAGGCTATGGCTCCAGAAGTATCCAGAACCGCCGGTTTATTAGTAGCCTTAACCGCCTTTTCAAGCAATTCAAACCCGGATTCCCCTGCTTCATTCCTGAAAGACCCTTGAGTTATCTTGATGAATTCCAGGTTGGACAACCCGTTAGTTAGTTCGATTAAGTCAACGATCCCGATGGTTCCTTCATTACGATTTAATTCATGGCTGTCACCGAAGGAACCGAGACCGGCTATTTCGAGACCGAAAACAGTCCTACCTGCCCCAGGACGTAATTCGGATCCTTTCTTTTCGCCTCGAATCGAAAATTCTTTTGGAGCAGCACTGAGGGACTTTCTGACTAAATTTTCCGGAAGCAACAATCTATCCCCGGCAACTTTTGCCCCCGCCTCTAACAGACTTCTCTTTGCCTCTTCCGATTTGATCAAAAGGCCCGTTTCTTCGAGCAATCTCAACCCTGCGGAAAAGATTTCTTTTCTCTGCCGGTTGTTTAATAGTTGGAAGTTCATCCGTAAATCCCCTTATATTTCGTTATTTTCTACCAGCCACGGATCCGTCGGAAGTTTCTTCTTCTAGCTCCTCCAGGAAGGCTGAACGCATGTACTCCAGATGGTCGACAATTGCCTGCTCCAGTTCTTTTTCGTTGCCTTCTTTAACCTTATCTATTAACAACTTGTGTTGCCTGAAGTCTTCCCCCAGGGGCATATCAATATCTTTTGCTTTTTGAGCGATCTTGGGCAAAAGTTGCTCCATTAATCCGACTAGTACGGTATTGTTCGTTGCCCGGGCGATCCGCAAATGCACCTTTTCGGCCGCATCAATTTGTCCATCGATCGTGTCGGCCCTTTTAATACTTTTAAGAGCTTCCTCCATGGCGCGAATATCGTCTTTGGTGGCCCTTTTAACCGCAAGATAAGCTATTTCCCGCTCTATTAGCTCTCTGGCTTCCAGCAGCTGGAAAAATGCCTTGTCGGCAAGCAGATGTTGTTGAAGCTTTTTTGTTTTTATCGGTATCTGGTACTGTTCCGTGACAAAATGACCTCTGCCGGGTATAGAAACTATTACTCCAATTGAAATTAAAAACTGGAGCGCCTGACGAATAGTAGAGCGGCCAACTCCAAACTCATCCATGAGAACTTTCTCGGGGGGAAGCTTGTATCCTGGCTGTACATCTTTTTCCATGAGAAAATTAGTGATTTCCTCAGCCACTTTCTGATGCTCGGTTTTTCTCTCTTCTGTAGAAGAAATTTCCAGTGGAGAAAAACTAATTTCCATTAAGTCGTACCTCCACACCATAATAGGTTAGAAAACTGGTCCAGCTATTATTGTATTTCACCATTTAGCCCATCCAGCCTGCTTATTCTTGTTTTTTCCTGAAAGTCTTGACAAATCAGTGACGTTATTTTAACATGCATGTACGACAAAGTCAACATGTATGATTTATATACAGGTTAGACGGTTTTACGCTCGAATCGGTTTCTAAGGAGGAATATCATGAACAGCGAAGAACAAACAGGAGGAACCAGCAGACCTCAATTAACAGTTTTGACGGAACCAGGGATTGAAAAAATACATCAGGGGGCCTGTGAAATTCTTTCTTCATCCGGAGTAATGGTAAGGAGCAAAAAAGCACAGGCATTACTCAGAGATGCTGGTGCTACAATCAAAAAAGACGACATAGTTCTGATACCCAGAGAAGTGATCGAGGAGGCACTGGAAAAAGCCCCGGGCCGGGTCCCTCTTTACAATTCCGAAGGCGGTAACCGGTTAAACATCGGCGGGGATGAGAATTATTTTTGTGCAAATGTAGATTGCCCGGATTTTCTCGAAGTAAACGGGAAATCCCGCCGGGACTTTAAATACGCGGATGCAGCCAAGACCGCCACCATCGTGGAAAACCTGGCCAACATCGATACAGTTCAGCCAACCGGGTTATTGAGCGATATAGATTCCAGCGTTTCGGATCTTTACTCAGTCAGGCAGATGATGGCTAATACAAAAAAACCGATCGTCGCTACGGCAAATACACCGGAATCCCTGGGTAAAATGATAGAGATGGCAAGTGAGGTGGTCGGAGGGCGAGAAAAACTCCGAGAAAAACCTTATTTAGCTTTATTGAGCGAGCCGATTTCTCCGCTAAAGCACGAAAAGGAGACGACAAACGTCATTCTTAAAGCGGCAAAAGAGGATATACCGATCGTCTGTTACCCGATGCCCATGGCCGGTTCGACCGCTCCGGCTTCTATAGCGGGTACGCTGGCTCAGGCCCATGCCGAAGAAATGAGCGCACTGGCGATTATCCAGCTGGCCAATCCGGGTTCTGCAATGCTCTACGGAGCCGTTGCATCGACGATGGACATGCAATCCGCCATTTTCAGCTATGGTGCCCCTGAACTCAACCTGATGAGCGGGGCACTTGCCGATATTGCACATCACTTTGATTTACCGATATGGGGTACGTCGGGGACGACGGACACAAAAAGTCTTGACCTTCAGGCAGCCACGGAAATATCAATGCAGGTCATGACAGCTGCTTTGAGCGGGGCAGATCTTGTGCACGACAACGGGTTGATGGATCAGGCTTCTCTGATCGATTTGAAACATTACGTTCTGACAAATGAGATAATCGGTCTGGCAAAGAAAATGGCGAGTGGTCTGGGGTTAAGTGAAGACGATCTGGCGCTTGACGTAATAAGTGATGTTGGGCCCGGTGGACACTTTCTCAAAGAAGGACATACGATGGAAAACTTTCGAAACTTCTGGATGCCTGACCTCTTTGATAGATCGGGTGTAGGCGAGGACGTAAATAGCATTGAAGAAAGATTAAAGGACGTCGTCAAGGAAAAGTTGAGCGAAAACGATCAACCACTAATGGATACCGAAAAGTTGAATACACTGGATGAAATTATCGAGCGCTAGCTCAAGAAATACACAGCAAATATTTAGAACTCCGCTTTTTCATTTTATGGAGTGATTATTGTGGAAGAGAAAAAACAGGATCTTCGCGTAAATAACCACCCAATCCTGAAAGGAAAATCAGCCGGAGATAAGATCACTATTACCGTAGAGGGGGAGGAAATCGAAGCATACGAGGGAGAACCGATCGCCGCCGCCCTGCTTGCCGCAGACATTACCGTATTCAGGAGAACCAAGAAAAGACAAGACCCCCGGGGACCTTTCTGTGGGATCGGCCTATGTACCGATTGCGTCATGAAAGTAAACGGGGAACCAAACGTCAGGACCTGTATCACTCCCGTGGAAGATGGAATGGTGGTTGAGAAGCAGGGGGATGACCGGGAGGTCCGAAAAAATGCTAAATAAAGAAGTCGCCGTAGTGGGGGGCGGTCCAGCAGGGCTTACCGCTTCTATAGAGCTTGCCAAGAGAAATGTGGACGTTACTTTAATCGATGAAAATTTGCAGGCTGGAGGCCAGCTACTCAAACAGACCCACAAGTTTTTTGGATCGGAAGAGCATTACGCGGGTGTCAGAGGTTTTAATATTGCCAGAGAGTTAATCGAAGATGCAAAGGACCTGGCGGTCGATTTTTTACTTGAAGGTTCAATTTATTCCGTTTACGAAGACAAAGTCCTGGCGGTAAAGAAGGAAAAATCTACCCGGTTAATTTCACCGGAAAGAGTTATTTTCGCTACGGGGGCCTCGGAGAAGGTTATTAACTTCCCTGGCTGGACTCTGCCAGGAGTAATGGGGGCTGGAGCCGTTCAGACTTTTGTAAACCAGCATAGGGTTTTGCCGGGAAGGAAATTCACGATCATCGGATCCGGCAACGTCGGTACAATCGTGGCTTATCAACTCTTACAGGCCGGAGCCGAGGTAGCTGCAATTGTCGAAGCAGCGGACGAGATTGGTAGTTACTACGTTCACGCGAATAAGGCGGTCAGATCAGGTGATATCCCGGTATATACTTCTCACACAATAAAAGAAGCAACAGGGGGAGAATCCGTCGATTCCGTGAAGATAGCGCAAGTAGATGACAGCTGGCAACCAGTCCCCGGTACGGAAAAAACAATTGATACAGACGTGGTCTGTTTGGCCGTAGGGCTAAGGCCCCGAACCAAATTAACATCTTTAACCGGATGCCGATCCATATACTCTTCCACGCTAGGCGGAGAAGTCCCCCTGCACGATGAAAGCATGGAGACTTCTACGGATGGTGTTTACGTGGCTGGTGATGTGGCAGGAGTAGAAGAGGCAAGTATAGCTATAGAAGAGGGCCGACTTGCAGGAGTTTCGGCTGCGAGCTCCCTCGGTTATATTAGTAACTCGGCTGAAGCGGATCAGAAGGAGGAAATAAGGGGTAGATTAGAGTTGCTAAGAGGGGGAAAATACGGCGAGGAAAGAGCGGAAGAAAAAGAAAGAATCAGGAGTATCTTCAATGAACGACTCACAAGAAGAGAAAGCAGCACTGTCCGAAGATAAATTATTCGAACTTCCCGGTTTTCCCGACGAGGAAGATCTGGAAGATGGTCCCGTTGCGGTCGTCGAATGCCCCGAGGAAATTGCCTGTAACGTTTGTGAGGCCGCCTGTCCATTTGGAGCAATAAAAGTGGGCAGGGAGATTAAAAGCGTGCCGGAGATTGATCCCGAAAAGTGTGTCGGCTGCGGTCAATGCGTAAGTCAGTGTCCCGGGTTGGCGGTGTACTTAGTGGACATGAATTATACTGACGAAAAAGCTCTTTTAACCATACCTTATGAGTTCTCTCCATTGCCAGAAGAGGGGGAGTCGGTTACGGGAATTACCCGGGAAGGCAATAAGTCATCGCCTGTCAAAGTCGAGGGGGTTGATGAAAAAGAAAACGGAACCGCCATAGTAAAAATCCTCGTCCCCAAACCGGAAATCCACAGAATCCGGGGCATTTCAATAGAGGAAAATCAAAGTTAGAGGAGAAAAATATGGCAGAAATCAATGAATGTTCTACAGAATCCAAGCAAAACATGAGAGAAAAGATTATATGTAGGTGCGAAGAAGTGACGGAAAGCGAGATAAGGCAATCCATCCGGAAATACGACCTGGATACCGTGGCGGAAGTGAAAAGAGCTACGAGAGCGGGCATGGGACTATGTCAGGGCAGGAGTTGCGAAACTTCGATAAAAAGGATCCTGTGCGAAGAGACCGATAAGGATATTTCTGAAATTAGCGCCGATTCTACCCGCCCCCCAACAATTCCTGTAGAGACGGGAGTGATTGCCGATGTTATAAGAGGTGGAAGTGAAAATGAAGCAGCCTGAGGTTTTAGTAGTCGGTGGCGGCATAATTGGTTCTTCTATCGCTTACTATCTCACAAAGCGGGACGTGGAAGTTACAGTTGTCGAAAGGGGTAAATTACTGGGCGGTGCTTCCGGTGCCAATCAGGGTGGCATTCCGGTTTCGTTATTTGATCCTCCTTTACTGGATCTGGTCCGGGAAAGCAGAAAGTTATACGATGAACTATCCGGGGAATTAGACGAAGACCTCGGTTTCGACGAGACGGGACTCTTACTGCTCGTACTCGATGAAGATCAGGTTTCTTTGCTAAATAAATTCAGGAAAAGGCTGGAAGAGAGGGGTCTTGGGGTCGAGGGATTATCCAAAGACGAACTCAGATCAGAGCAACTCCTGGCCGATAACGTCAAAGCGGCAATTAAGACTTCCGAGGATGCCTCCGTGGATCCGTTTAAAGTCGGTTTCGGTTTTATTAACCGGGCAAAAGCTAACGGAGCGACCTTCCTGAAAGACACGGAAGTGACGGATATAAAAACGTCCGGAAAAAAAGTAACCAAGGTTAAAACCAACCGGGAAACGCTGCAGCCAAAATACCTGGTAAATGCTGCCGGCGCAGGAGCTGAATCAGTCGGGGATATGGTTGGTCTGGACATACCCGTCAAGCCGAGGCGGGGCCAGGTACTGGTAACGGAGCCCACCCCCAGAGCAAATTACCGCTACCTGATGGATTTCGATTATCTGGCTACGGCCCTGGGCGATGGAAGCGAAGAGGAGAAAAGCCAGAGGTTGGAGCTCGGTGTGGCTTCTTCTTTGATCCAGGAACCTTCAAGCAACTGGACCATTGGAGCCAGCAGGGATTTTACCGGGTTTGACAAAAAGACTACAAGAAAAACACTTGGTTATCTGGCGGATCGGGCCACGAAGTTCATTCCGGACTTCGAGGACTGCAATATAATTAGAAGCTATGCCGGCTTGAGACCTTACTGTCACGTTGATGGTGAACCAATTCTGGGAAGAGTTGAGAAAATGGATAACTTCTTTATCGCAACAGGTCATGCCGGTGAAGGAATTACTCTTGCTCCGATCACCGGTAAACTTCTCGCCAGTGAAATCGTTTCGGGAAAGAAAGCTGAACTACTTGAAGGCTTTCGCTATTCGAGATTCGACTCAAAAAAATAGTCTTAACTTTACAGAAAAAATTTCATAGGAGGAATACGATAATGGCAAAATTTGAAGGCATAATACCCCCTGTTATAACTGTGTTCGATTCCGAAGAAAAAGTGGATATCGACAGAACTTTGGATTTCATCGATCATCTGATCGAAAAGGGCGTTCACGGCATTTTCGTCGCGGGCAGTACGGGCGAATACACCCTGATGGATAGTGAAGAAAAAAGGGAACTAATTCAGGAAGCAGCTAAGTTAACCGAGGGAAGGGTTCCGCTTCTGGCCGGAACCGGGGCCAACGATACGAGTACTACAATAGAGCTTTCGCAGTTTGCCCAGAGCGCAGGAGCCGATGCCGTGACGGTAGCTTTGCCGCATTATCCCAAACCGAGTCAGGAAGGTCTTTTCGAGCACTATAAGAAAGTTTCTCAGAGTATTTCCGTTCCACTTCTGGTTTATAATTGGCCAAATCAACACGCCGGACTAAATATTGAACCAGATATCGTTCGTCGATTGGCCGAAAAGGATCTGATCGCTGGAATAAAGGATTCTTCTGATCTTACCTGGGATATTAGCCACCTTGCTGAAATCCAGCGGCTGGTCGGGGATGAGATTTCGGTGTTAACAGGATTTGCCAATATGCTCGTTCCGGCACTTTCCCTCGGCGCAGATGGTTCGGTCTGTACTGTAGGAAATATAATTCCGGAAAGGGTTGTCGAAATCTATGAGACGTATAAAGGGGGCAACTACGAAAAAGCAAAAGAACTGCAACTGGATATTCTGCCAGTTATCGACGTCTTATCCGTCGATCCCGGCGCCGTCAAAGCTGCCCTGACGATACTCGGACACGATGTCGGAACTTCGCCTTCGCCGATCATCGATCCTCCAGAAGATGCAAAGAATGAAATTAAAAAAGCTTTACGAACCGTGGGTGCTCTCTAGTAGCGGCTGTCCCGACTTTATATCCAGGAGGTATCATGAGTAAAGGTCAATTCAGGAAATTGAAGATAGACCTTAGTTCTGATATGACCGAAGAGGAACAACTTGACCCGGTAGTAATGAAGAATTTTTATGGTGGTGTCGGATACGCAGCAAAACTTCTATACGAGGAAACTGAGCCCGGAGTGGATCCCCTGTCACCAAAAAGCAAGTTGATTCTCGCGACCGGTCCTCTAACTCATCCAATAGTGCCCGGCGGAGGGAGCCTCGAACTCTGTTTCAAGTCACCCCTGACAAACGCCTGGGGAGAATCGCGCGTCGGCAGCGATTTTGGCTTCAGCATGAAGAAAGCGGGATTTGATTATCTCGTCATCGATGGTGCCGCCGACAAACCGTCCATGTTATTGATAGACGAGGCCGGCACGAGAATCGTAGAAGCGGATGAATTGCAGGGCAAGAAAGTATCTCAGAAGAAAAAGTTGGTCGAGGAGCGAGTCTCTGAAGAAGGCTACGAAATAATGACCATCGGGCCTGCAGGCGAGAACCTGGTATCTTTTTCAACTGCAATGGTGGGGGACAGGGCAGCAGGACGGGTAGGAGCCGGTTCTGTTCTCGGCTCTAAAAACCTTCTTGCTGTTGCAGTGAAAGGCGAAAAAGATATTCCTCTTTTCGACAGAGGTTCACTAGTAGAGACCGCTCGGGAGGTTAACAGAATAATTCGTGAAAACCCGGAAACGTCGGGCTGGACAAAGCACGGCACAACGGGTGATATTCCCGGTTGCGATGAATCCGGAGACTGGCCCAGCAAAAACTGGAAATCGAACTCCTGGGGCAAAGGAGAAGAGATCTACGAGCATTTCTTAGAAAACAACCTGGTTACCAACGAGGGTTGTTATACCGGCTGCCCTATTGCCTGTGGAAGGAGGGCGAAAGTCGACGGAGGAAAATACGAGACGCCGGAGCACGGAGGAGCCGAATACGAATCCATATCTGCATTTACTTCCTTCGTCCTGAACGAAAACGTGGATGCGGCCGTTCGCAGTACTTATTTATGCAATGAGTACGGGCTGGATACGATATCGGCAGGGGCAAACATCGCTTTCCTTATGGATTGTGCGGAGGAAGGACTTATCAATTCAAAACGGGCCGAGGACCTGGATCTTTCCTGGGGAAATTCGGAAATTTTGCCAAAATTAGTTAAGAAGTTTGCCTTTCGAGAAGGGTTAGGTGAACTCATGGCGGACGGGGTAAAGGAGGCAGCCGAAAAAATTGGAGACAGGGCGAAAGAGCTGGCAATCCATGGCAAGGGCCTGGAAGCTCCAGCTCACGATCCCAGAGCCGGGAAGACACTTGCAGTCAGTTACGGCACTGCGAATAGAGGCATGTGTCATATTCACCCCGTCGAGGCAATGGCTTATGATGCCGGAAAGGTAGATTTTGGTCTACAGGAATACGGTCTTCCCGACCCGGATGAGGTACCACGCTGGAAGGAAGAAGGCAAGGGCGAAATGGTAAAGACTCTTCAGGATGGCGGTATCGTACCGGACATCGTCGGAACCTGTAAGTTCTTTATGTACCTTGGCGTTTCTATAGACGACTACGCGGAAATGTTACAGGCTGTGACCGGGTGGGAGACTACAGGAGAGGACCTCCTTTTCGCAGGAGAAAAGGTGAACAATCTTCAAAGGTTGTTCAATATTAGGGAAGGGCTCACTCCGGAAAACGATCAAATTCCTGAGAGGATGAAGAGCCAGCCCGCGTTTGGCAAGTATAAGGATGAACCAGACTGTGCAATAAGTGATTATCAGGGTATGTTGAACGAATATTACGAGGCACGTGGCTGGGAAAGAAAAACCGGAAGCCCTTCGAAAAGAAAACTAAAAGAGCTTGGAATTGAAATCTCCAACGAGAAATGAATTTTGAATGTTCTCGATCTTCTACCATGAACTTCTATAAAATGACTTTTGCACTGTAAGATTAGAGCCGTAGCGGCTTAAAAAGCCCATTTTAGACTACATTCATCGACGTTGCCTGCAAGCTAGTAAGAACCTCTAGATATCCATTTTTGAAGGCCACAAAAGAAGTCCGGCAAAGATTAAATGTACCGGAGATCGGGAAGCGGGCAAATTCGTCACCGGCCGCTAGCCTGTCGGCAACTTAGCTCTTTTGGAGAAAATACCGCTTTTCGCAACGCTATCTGTAGAAGGTCTGTCTCATCACCAAAACTCGCCGAGGAAGCTCTCGAGCACTTAGTTTACCATAGATTAACAAAATGTTAAGGAAACCTACAAGTTAAATCTTAGCTGTAAATCAATAGCTATTTTATCCGCAATAGTCAAGAACCCCGGCCACAGGCCGGGGTAGGTAAAAAAACAACTTAAAATCATAACTTAGAGACTATGGGGTAAAGTCAAGTCTCACC
>Ga0207797_1002580_pt1 | contig 12514 bp, 11 predicted proteins | sample PRCRCaboRojoPR_6_FD_187275 | JGI IMG/M metagenome (GOLD analysis project Ga0207797, IMG submission 187275) | Marine sediment microbial community from Cabo Rojo, Puerto Rico - PR CR 10% Liquid 1 (SPAdes) | ecosystem: Environmental > Aquatic > Marine > Coastal > Sediment | place: Cabo Rojo, Puerto... | reverse complement strand
GTCAAGAACCCCGACGAGTGGACCGACGTCATCGACCGGCTCCCGGTCGTCGACGCCGCCGACTACAACGAGGCCATCTTCTCGGGCGAGACGCCCTACGACTGGACGAAGATGTCCGTCGTCGAGGCCGGCGAGGACGCCTGGGACCCACAGATCGACATGCAGCCGATGAACCTCGCGGACATGAAGGAGGTCCTCGACTGGAAGGATTCGGACAAGCCGAGCGGCTACAGCCTGCCGGGCGTCTACACCGACGACGCCACGCAGGAGGAGACGACACAGCTCTACAGGGATCAATTCAAGTCGAACCCCCTCAAGTGAGCGTCATCGGATACCCCCATGGCATCTGAGATACACACCGAAGCGATGGACGCGGACCGGACCTCCCCGACCGGCGGGGGCGAGCACAGCTTCCGCGTCGAGGGCGTCTCGAAGTCGTTCCGGCACGTGCAGGCACTCGAGGACGTGTCGCTGGCCGTCGACCATGGTGAGGTCATCGGTCTGGTCGGGGAGAACGGCGCGGGCAAGAGCACGCTGCTGAACATCCTGACCGGCGTGTTGCAGGCCGACGCGGGTCAGCTGTACGTCGACGGAGAGGCGGTCACGTTCACGAACCCGCGTGAGGCGGCGAACTACGGCGTCTCGCTCGTCCACCAAGAGCAGGACGTCATCACGACCATGCGGGGGTACGAGAACCTCTATCTCGGGCGTGAGCTGGAGCGCTTCGGGGTGCTCGAGAAGGAACGGATGCGCGAGGACGCCCAGGCCTTCGTCGACGAACTCGGCATCAACATCGACGTGGACGACCGCGTGCGTAACTACACCTTCAACGAGCGCCAGATGCTCGAGATCGCGAAGGCGTTCCACGTCTCACAGAAGTCCGAGAACCCCGTCATCCTGCTCGACGAGCCGACAGCCGGGCTCGAGGAGAGCGGCCGTGAGATCCTGTTCGACCTCGTGAACGACCTGCGGGACCGGGCGACGTTCGTCTTCGTCTCACACGAACTCGACGAGGTGCTGCAGATATCCGACCGGATCTACGTCCTCAAGGACGGCGAGCGTGTCGACACCACCACCGCGGCCGAGGCCACCACGGACTCGCTGCAGCAGGCGATGGTCGGCCGGGAGACCGCAGACGAGTACTACCGCGTCCCCGACCAGCAGCGCGAGGCCGACCTCGGGGAGACGGCGATGACCGTCGACGGGGTGACACACGAGGACACCGTCGGCCCAATCTCGTTCTCCGTCCGTGAGGGCGAGATATTCGGTATCGTCGGCGTCGAGGGGTCGGGCAAGCAGCGGTTCGGACGCCTGCTCGCGGGCGACCTCGACACGACGCAGGGCTCGGTCTCCGTCGGCGGCACCACCCTGCAGAACCCGACGGTCTCGGACATGGTCGACGCGGGTGTCGGCTATATCCCGAAAGACCGGAAGTCCGAGGGCCTGTTGCTCTACCAGTCGGTGCTGGTCAACACCTCCTTAGCGATGGTCCGGGACATGAACGGCAACATGCCGCTGCTCGACCTGGCCGCCGAGGAGGAGGCGACGCTGAACGCCATCGAGGAACTGGCCATCAAGACGCCGGGTCCCAACGCGCTGGTGCACGGCCTGAGCGGCGGGAACCAGCAGAAAGTCGTCATCGCCCGCTGGCTGGCACAGGAGACTCCGGTGCTCGTGATGGACAACGTGACCAGGGGTATCGACGTCGGCGCGAAGGAGGAGGTGTACCGACTCTGCCGTGAGCTGACCGAGAAGGGTGTCTCGATCGTCTTCATAGGCGACGAGCTCCCGGAGGTCATCGGCATGTCCAACCGCATCGCCGTGATGGCGAAAGGCGAGTTCGTCGGCGAGCCCTTCGACGCGTCGCCGGGCAACAAACCGACCGAAGAGGAGCTGATACAGGAGATGATCTGACAATGAGTACGAGTAGCGTCAGCGAGTGGATCACCGCCCAACGAGAGCAACGTACCCTCCAGGACTGGATACAGGACCTGGGCCCGTTCGTCATGCTGTTCGGGCTGTTGCTCGTCTTCACGTTCACGACGGAGCGCTTCTTCACCGAGGCCAACCTGCTCGACAACGTCGCGAAGAACGCCGTCACGCTGTTGCTGGTGGCACTGGCAGGGACGTTCCCCATCCTCCAGCAGAGCATCGACCTCTCGGTCGAGTCGGTCGTGCTGCTGACGGGCGTCGTGACCGTCGTGCTGATAGCCCAGTTCGGCATGGGCCTGCTCGCCATCCCGCTCGCCATCGGCGTCGGGATGCTCGCCGGCCTGTTCAACGGCCTCGTCTTCACGAAGCTCAAGGTGCCCTCGTTCCTGGTCACGCTGGGGACCCTCTCGGTGATGGCTGGCGTCGGGAAGATCATCACCGGTGGCTCGACCATCACCTTCCGGAACCCCGCCATCCGCACCATCTCGACCGGGGACGTCCTCGGCATCCCCAACCTCGTGCTCTGGGGGCTGCTCATCTACGTGGCCACCATCGTCCTCGCGTTCCGGACGAAGTTCGGCCGCTACTGCTTCGCGCTGGGCGAGAACGAGCGCGTCGTCGAGTTGGCCGGGGCGAAGGTCGACCGCTACAAGATCTACCCCTTCGTCCTGTCGGGGCTGCTCTGTGGCATCGCCGGCGTCCTGCTGACGCTGCGCATCTCGTCGGCATCGCCGAACATCGGGAGCGGGCTCCTGCTGCCCAGCATCGCCGCCATCGTCATGGGCGGGACGGCGCTGACCGGCGGCGTCGGTGGGCCCCACCGAACCATCCTGGGCGTGCTCGTCATCGCGGTGCTGAACAACGGGATGAACCTGCTCGGCATCGACTCGTTCGTCCAGGAGATCATCCTTGGGCTCGTGGTCGTCGCGGCAGTCGCACTGTCCATCGACCGGGCCAAGATCGACGTGGTGAAGTGACGAGACAGGAACACACCACAGCCGGCTGTCCCATAGCTCTCTTTTCGACGGACCTCGAGACCGGGAGAACGGACGTAGCGTCGAGTCAGCCGAGTGCCGCGAGCGTCCCTGCCGTCGCCGTCAGTCGGCCGACACCGGGTCGTCCGCGACCGCCTCGTCCGGGATCGTCCCGTCGGCGTTCCACCCGCGCTGCGCGTAGTACTCGTCGAGCGCCGCCTCGAAGTCCGGGAGGTCGTACGGGAGTGTGTCGTCGGCCCGGTCGAACCCGCGCTGGTTGTTGAAGTGCCGCTCCAGTTCGACGACTCGCGAGCCGACCGCGAGCAGGTCCTCGTAGTCGGCGTCGAACAGCCCCTCGAACCGTTCCGGCGTCATGAACGAGCGGGAGAACCGACAGACGACCCCACAGTCCTCGAGCGCCCGGGCGTTCTCCTGCTTCACGACGTGGGGAGCCTTCCCCTCCAGCCCGGTCGGGTCCAGCGCCTCGTCGCCGGAGACGAGCGGGTACTCCCACGCGTACATCGTCGTGAACATGTGGTCCGCCCCGCGGTTCGCGACGGCGTAGCTCAGCCCCTGGCCGTTGAGCGTCCGGCCGTCGTGCGCGGCGAAGTCCAGTCCCTTGACCGTCCAGTTCTCGACGCCCAGCTCCTCGTGGAAGCGGTCGATACCCTCGGCGAGCAGGTCACCGTCGCCCTCGCGGTACGCGATCCGCTCGACCAGTTCGTGGATCAGCTCGACGTTGCCGAACTCGTCGTTCGCCGCGAGGTAGGCCGCGACGACGTTGCCACACGAGATGGTGTCGAGCCCGTAGCGGTCGCACAGTTCGTTCGACTGCATCACGTCGACGATGTCGTCGACACCCTGGTTGGAGCCGAAGCTCATCACCGTCTCGTACTCCGGTCCCTCGGTCTCGACACCGCGTTCCTCGTCCTTCGTGGGGAGCTTGCACGCGAACGCGCAGGCCGAGCAGGTCCCCTTCTTGTACTTCTTCTCGGCGACGCGGTCGCCGTTGATCCCCTCGACGCCCTCGAAGCGCAGCTCCGAGAAGTACCGGGTCGGGAGCGCCTCGACCTCGTTCGCGAGGCTGGTGACGCTCGTCGTCCCCTGTTCCTTCATGATGTGGTCGGAGGTCGCTGCCTCCCGGTGGACGTCCATCTGGAGCGGCGGGATCTCCACTTCGCGGCTGGAGTCTCCCTCGAACGTGATGGCCTTCACGTTCTTCGCACCGAGGACGGCCCCGAGCCCGCCACGGCCGAACGCACGGGACTCCGTCGTCATGATGGAGGCGAATCGGACCTGGTTCTCGCCCCCGGGGCCGATGCAGGCGACGTGTTCGCTGTCGAGGCCGTGCTCCTCCTCGACGTACGCCGTGGTCTCGGGGACGGTGGCCCCCTCCAGGTCGGGCACCGGCTCGAACTCGACGCCCTCGTCGGTGACGTGGACGACGAGCAACTCGTCGCTCTTTCCGGTGAGTTCGACCGCGGCGTACCCCGTGTCGGCGAAGTTGCGAGACATGAACCCCCCCGCGTTCGAGGAGAGCAGCCCCCCTGTGAGCGGGGAGATACCGGTGCAGTTCATCCGCCCGGTGAAGCTCATGTTCGACGTCTGCATCGGCCCCGTCGTGAAGAACAGGCTGTTCTCCGGGCCGAACGGGTCCGCGTCGAACGGGATGCGTTCGTGTGCGAGTCTCGTGGCGACCCCTCGGCCACCGATGAACGATTCGAGGACCGAGTCGACGGTCTCCGTACGTGTCTCTCTCGCGCCGACGTCGACGCGGCAGAGAGGTCCCTCTACGGACAGCATACGTGTGGTATAGCGTGACAGCGGTCAATAAACGTTCCTACGTTCGGCGGGGGCGGACGGTCAGGCCGTGAACCCGCCGTCCATGACGAGGTTGTGTCCCGTGACGAACGAGGACTCCTCGCTCGCGAGGAACAGCGCCGCCTCGGCGACCTCCTCGGGCTGTCCGGAGCGACCGAGTGGTGTCTGCTCGAGGATGCCCTCGGCCGTCTCGCCGTCCTCCATCGTCATCGCCGTCTCGATGAAGCCGGGGTTGAGCGCGTTGACGCGGATGCCGTGTTCGCCCTGTTCGACCGCGAGTTCTCGGGTGAGGTTCGTCACGCCGCCCTTCGACGTGCAGTACAGCGACGAGTTCTCAAGCCCACGAATTCCCCCGATCGAGGACATGTTGACGATGGTGCCGCCACTCTCCTGTGCCCGCATCGCCTCGATGGCCACCTGACAGCCGAAGTAGACGCCCTTGAGGTTGATGTCCATCAGCCAGCCGTAGTCCTCCTCGCTGACCTCACCGATCGGCAGCTGGCGTTCGACGCCGGCGTTGTTCACCATCACGTCGAGTCCGCCGAACGCCTCGACCGTCTCGTCGACGGCGTCGCGGAGCGCTTCGACGCTACTCACGTCGGTCTCCACGAACTGGGCTCTCCCACCGTCCGCCTCGATCCGTTCGTGTGTCGGCACCCCGCCGAGCCGCGGGTCCTGGCGGATATCGGCGACGGTGACCTTCGCCCCTTCCTCGGCGAACCGCAGTGCGATGGCTCGGCCGTTGCCAGACGACGCACCGGTCACGATGGCCACCTTGCCGTCGAGTCGCCCGGTCATCGCTCCGAGGTGGGTGTCCAACGTCGTTCAGCCCGCCAGAAGCGTGCGTCCGAGTTGCACCGTGGTGGCGCGTCGACGACCCGATTCGGGATACCCGTTGGCCGAGTGGCGGGTCGATCCACGTGATGCGGCTGGGATTCCATGACAGGGTGAACGATTAGGGTTATCGAATAAGTAGCTTCGGGTGAATAGCTGCACTGGGGGACGCTGGCGAAGTTCTCGGTGGTGTGGCATCTCGGCGAGAGATATTATGGTTCGCTGTTCGTAAACACCTAAGGTTTAATATGTCTCACTCTCAGTGTTCAGGCACTATGTTAGACAGTGGCGCATTAGTGGTCGACTCAGTCTCGCACTGTTTCAACCACACGCCGGAGAATCACAAGCACCCACACGCACAGCGGTGGGACGACGAGACGTACGACCTTGGCGCGAAGCTCTTGCCCGACGGCTACGTCCCGTCCGAGCAGGTGTTCTACCGGGACCACCAGCCGGAAGAGCTCGCCCGGTTGCTGTTCCTCGAGAGCCAGATCGACTACACCGTGTACCACTCGCTCCCGCTCGACGACTACTTCCACGACGGCTATGTCTCCCGGGAGAAGGGGTTCGAGTTCCTCGAACAGAACCCCAACCGGTCGTCGATGTACGTCGACATCAATCCCCTCGAGGACGACGCGGGTGACCAGATCGAGGCGTTCGCGCGACGGGACGGCGTCGAGGGGATCAAGTTCTACCCCGCTCGCTACCAGAACGGCAACGACCTCTCGCTGCAGCTCACGGAGAACTCCGTCTGGCCCCTGCTTGAGCGGATCGCCGACTCCGAGGTCGACACCCTCGCCATCCACAAGTTCATCCCGTTCGCGACCGCTCCGGTGCGCTACTTCACGCCCGACGACGTCGAGGACGCGGCCAACTCGTTCCCCGACCTGAACTTCGAGATCATCCACGCCGGCTTCTCGTTCATCGAGGAGACGGTGCTCGCGATGGCGAGTCACGAGAACGTCTACGCGAACCTCGAGAACACCGCCTGTCTGGTGAACACGCGCCCGAAGAAGTTCGCGCGCGCGCTCGGTGAGATGCTCTACTGGGCCGGTCCCGACCGCATCGTCTACGCCGGCGGGGCGACCGCGCTCCACCCGCAGCCCCCCATCGAGGGAATCTGGAACTTCGAGATGCCCGAGGAACTGCGGGCGGGCGAGGACTACCCCGAGGTGACCAAGGAGGACAAGGAGAAGATCCTCGGCGGGAACGCCCTGCGTCTGCTCGGGAAGGACCCCGAACAGATCAAGAAGGACATCGAGGGCGACGAGTGGGACCAGCGCCGCGAGGAACTCGCCGAGGACGGTGAGTACCCGGCCGCCGCGTGGTCGACGTACGACACCCAGGCCGCCCCGGCCGACGACTGACCATGTCCAGCGCAATCACCCCCGACCAGTCGTTCGAGACCGAACTGGAGGCGGCTATCCGCGACGAGCTGATGGAGGTGCTCGACCCCTGTAGCTGCATGAGCGAGCACCCCGTCAACATCGTCGACCTCGGGCTGATCGAGGCGATAGCGGTGGACGAGGCGGACGTCGAGATCACGCTCCTGTTGACTTCCCAGCGGTGTACCTACTTCCTCGACATCAACGACGAGATCCGCGAGCGTGTCGGCGCCCTTCCCGGGGTCGAGACGGTCGAGGTCCACCAGGACACCAGCGGGGAGATCTGGACGCGGGAACGGATGTCCGAGGCCGAACGGACAGCCCGCCGACAGCGGTTCTACGACCAGATGGAGGCCGCAGGTATCACTCCCTACGCCGAACGGAGTCAGTCGGACTGATGTCACGATCACTCCTGCTCACCGTCGTGGACGAACCCCAGGCCAGCGCTGTCGCCGAGTACGTCGCCGGGGCACACGGCGACGGTGCGGTCGACGTCACGCTCCTCCACGTCGTCCCGTACACGGAGAAGCGGACGAGTCCCTCGCGTGGTGGCCGTGACCGACCCGACGGCTGGTTCGACCGGGCGCAGAAGGAGGCCGAAGCCCTGTTCGAGATGGTCACGGAGCAGCTTGGCGACACCGCCGCGACGGTCGAGACGGCTATCGAATCGGGAGACCCGTCGGAGGAGATCGTGTCGTACGCGGCCGACCACGACGTCGACGGGATCGTCCTCGGGTTCCGAAAGCGGAGCCCGACCGGGAAGCTGGTGTTCGGGTCGACCGCTCAGGACGTGCTGCTGTCGACCACCTGTCCCGTCGTCGCCGTCCCACTCGCCGACTCCTGACGCGATTCCAGTCGGCCGTCTCACCATCCGCTACGGAGTCGGTCGGCGTGGCCTCGCGTGCGACCGGTCGACACGGATAAGATACCATTCCCGCTCGCCCCCGACAGTCTACTCCAGGCCCGCCTCCCTGTACGTCTCGGCGTGCTCCACGTAGAGTTCCTGCACCCGAGCGAGTTCGTCGAGGTGGGCGTCCTCGATGGGCCGTGTCTGGGCCGGTGCGCCGTACGCGAGGTGCCCCTCGGGAATCGTCTGGCCCTCGGTCACGAGACTGCCGGCGGCGACGAGACAGTTCGACTCGACGACGGCGTCTCGCTGGACGGTGCTCGACATCCCGACGAGCGAGTCCTCCTCGACCGTCGCGTAGTCGACGACGACGTTGTGACCGATGGTCACCCGGTCGCCGACCGTCGCACCGTGGAGCATCGAGAACTCCTGGACGTTCGTCTCGTCGCCGACGACCGTGGGGCCACCGTCCCCACGCAAGCAGACGAACGGCCAGAGACTCGACCGTTCACCAACCGTGACGTCCCCGACGAGGTACGCCATCTCCGAGACGAAGGCCGAGGACGCGACCTCCGGCGTCGCACCCATTACTTGTCGCTGCATACTGGTGAACCCTCTCCGTAGCAGTGTTTAGAGCTATCGAGTGACCATCTCGAGGGGGCTACGACGACGCTGAGAGGGACGACCCGTGTTGTGGGCGGACGGTGATCTGTGCTCGGCCACCTGGTGAAATATCAGTTTTGAGACTATAATTCGAAATTATAGAATATATTATAATTTTGGGCCGCTCTCCGCGCGCCGTGCACTGGGCACGGGACCGGGGTCGAACCGACCAGTTGCGGGAGCGGGGTCGGTCGTGTCCGAGTACCTCGCACGAACGGATCGATTCCTGTCGGAGCATACGTCTCGTGGTGCCGAAAACGAGGCGTACGAATCTTCGGCTAGTAGTGAGTTGAACAACTGGAGCAACGTGGGGTCCGGCTAGCGGGGCTGGATCACGGCTACGGCCTACGCGATTCGATTCGGCTCGGCGTCAGTGCCGAGCTGCGTGTCTGCTCCCTGCACTCCGTACTGGATCACCAGCGGCCAAGGAGCGTGCTATCTACCAGATATTCTTACCATATTCATATTTTATAATTCTGTCCAGAGAGCCGATCGCCACATAGCCGATTTCACCGGTACTCCGCCTGACGACACGCGGTGGACCACCGCCGGCTCTTCGTTCGGGGCGTGTAGCGTCACGCCCGCGAGACAGCGGTGCTCGGCCAGTGCGTGGTAGCTCTCCCGACGCCGAGGCACCGGCTCACGGGAACCCGGACGGGCGACCCGGAGCAGGAGCATGGCGCCACGGCCGAGCAGGGCGCAGCCGTGGTTCCCGGCGTGACCGCGGCGCGGCGCCTCCAGCGGCCGGCAGACCCGTTGAGAGCGATTCGTCGGTCGCCTCGCCCGCCGTCCCGCTACCGCGGTCGGTGTAGCCCTCGCGCCCGACGGCGTCCCCCTCGATCATCGAGACGATGGCCCGCTCGAGCCCTCCGGGCGTGTCGAACCTCGACACGCCGAGCGGTTCGAGTACCTCCCAGACCGTCGTCTCGCCGTCCGCGAAGGCGAGGTCGCGGTCGCCGTACCGGTCGAGGACGGTCTCCTCCGCCAGCGGGTACGACGCCGATTCGAGGTCGTCGGCGAGCGACCCGAACGTCACGCCCTGGCGTCGCTGCTGTTCGTCGTCACTCACAGGTACGCAGGGTCCCAGTCGTCTGGCCGCCGATCGTTGCCACACTCGGTGCACTCGAGCCGGTCGAGCTCGTCCATGAGGACGTCCGTCGTACCGCACTGCGAGCAGACGAACCCGACCCGTTCCTCGAACGACGCCGACCCGTCGACGCCGACGAAGGGGGCCTGGGTGCCGCTGACCGTGTCGGCGTGGTCCACGACGCAGGGCTCCCCACCGACGGTGACCTCGTCGGGGATCTCGACGGCCGGTTCGTTCGGCACTCGTTCGGTTCCCTCGTGTTCGAACCGCTGGACGTCGAACTCCTCGCCCTCGACCGTCGTGGTACTGCTCTCCGCCCACTCGAGGTCGAACCGCCGGAGGAACCGTGTCCCTTCACTCGCCTGCTCTAGGAGTTCGGCACGCAACGACGATTCGTCTGACAGTTCGTCCTGGACGCGCTCGAGGAGTGCGGTGCCGATACCCTGCCCCCGGGACTCCGGGTGGACGTGGAGCCACTGGAGCGTGCAGTCGGTACGGTGTTCGGTGAACCCGTCGAGCGCGACGTCCGCGTCGGACTCGTCGGCCGTGTCGGCCACCAGCACGGTTCTCTCGTCACCCTCGAGTCGCCCTTCCAGAGCGGCCGTGGAGAACCGCCCGTCGAGGAGCAACGCCAGCTCTTGCGGGCTGAGCGCGTACGACTGGCGGAAGGAGCGTCGCGCCGTCGCTCGGATGGCGTCGATGTCGTCGACTGTAGCGGTGCGGATGTTCATGCCTCCGGTTGCTGCTCCGGGCCAAAGAGGCGCTACCCTGCCCACGCATGCGGCCGCAGCGCGGGTGATGCCACCCCGCTCGGACGGTCGAGATGCGGCCGACGGGGCCGTCGACCGCATCCCGTCGATTCCGACCGACGACGTTCGACCCTCGCTCGTCGCCCGGGGTGCGTCCCGTTCACCTCGACCACGGAGACGTGGTCGCTGCGGCCGCTCACCGATGGCGTAACACGACTCGCTCGTCCGTGCTATCGGTCGATGGCGGCGTCGACGTGGTCGATGGGTACCTCCGTCCGCTGTCGACGACGCCGACCCGTCGTGTGAGGACGGCGTGACGACGGCGGACCGCTACTCACTACCGAACGCCGGAGCGTATCCGCCGGCCTGCCCGTGCAGGCACTCCACCGGGTGCCGCCGTCGTCGAGGCCATCCGTCCTCGCACTACCGATACGTGTGGTGGCCCACTCCTCGGTGGCCTTCTCGCTGGGCGAGCACTCGCAGTACGTACCACCCCTCGACGGATGCCTGCAGGTCGACGGCGCCGTCGCTCTGGAGCGGTTCCGAGCGAGTTCGCCCTGTCGACGTCTCAGTGCTCCGCGTCGCGAGGTGCCGTGGCCTCGTCGAGCGTCGTCTGCTGCGGGTCGAGCGGTTCTGCACCCCGCTTCTCGGCTCGCGAGGTGGCGTATGAGGCGCCGAGGTAGCCCCCCACGGCGCTGAGGCCGACGATGTAGAGCGCGGCGAACAGCAGGATGCCCCCGACGAGGAGTACGACGAACGCCGGGCCCGCGAACTCGCCCGTGGTGAGCGACCCGACCGACATCACGGTGAAGAGGACGAAGAACGCCAGTACGAGGGGGAGCGCGGCGAAGACGCCGGCGAGGACGCCCACCCGCGTCCCGCGGTCCGTCTCGCCCTGCAGGTAGCCCGCGACGAACCCGCCTAGAAGTGGCGAGAACGGGATGGCGGTGGTGACGACCGTGACGACGGCACCGAGCAGTGCGTGGAGGTAGAACGGCTCACCCCGGGGCGTGTCGACGATGGTGGTGGTCTCTGTGGCCATACCAAACGTCGGACGTGAGCGGGCTTATACCGCGCCCGTGGTTTCCAGCGGGTAGGAACGAGCGGCCGCCGGTCTCGGGGCGGGTCCCCCCCGGGAGCCAGCAGAGCCTTGCCCCCCGGTGGTGTAGCCGGCCCCATGCCGAGCGACCGCCGGGAGGCGACGCTCCTCGCGACGGCCACGTCGCTCAACTTCACACAGTTCGGCGCCCGGGTGGTCATCAGTCCGTTCGTCCTCGCCATCGCGGCCACCTACGGGGTCGCCAAAGGGGAGGTGGGTGCGGCGCTCACGCTGCTGTGGGCGGCGTTCGCCCTGCTCCAGTTCCCGAGTGGCGTCCTCGCCGACCGGTTCGGCGAGCGGCCCGTGATGCTCGTCTCGATGGGGCTGACCGCCGTCGGGAGTCTGCTCGTCGCCGCCGCCCCCTCGTTCGGGTGGTTCCTGCTCGCCGTCGTGGCTCTCGGAGTCGGGACCGGCCTCTACTTCGCGGTCGGCACAGCCTTTCTCTCGCGTCGGGTCGAGGGACTCGGCCGCGCGTTCGGCATCCACTCGATGGGGGCTCCGCTGGCGGGACTCGTCCTCCCGGTGGTGGCGACGGCCGTGGTCCTCCGGTACGACTGGCGGGCCGGCGTCGCTATCGGGGCCGTCGTCGCCGCACTCGCGTTCGGTCTGGTCCTCACGGTGGTCGGCGAGACGCCACCGACCGCGCCGGACCTCTCGCTCCGGCGGCGCCTCCAGCCACGTGGGGTGCTCGAACTCCTCCGGCGGCCGGGCGTGGCGTTCACGACGCTCGTGGCCGTGCTGGCGATGTACGTCTTCCAGTCGTTCGTCTCCTTCTTCCCGACGTTCCTCCGGGAGTACCACGGCCTCTCGCAAGGGGAGGCCAGTTTCGCCTTCGCCATCGGGTTCGTCGTCATCGCCGTCGGCCTCCCCGTGGTGGGGACGCTGGCCGACCGCTACGGCACCGCCGCGGGCCTCGCGGTGCCGTTCTCGCTGACCGCCGTGGGGTTCACCGTCCTCCTGCTCGGGTCGGGGTCGCTCCACGTCTACACCGGCATCGCCGTGGTCGGGGCGGGGGTGACGTGGGGTGGGCCACTCCAGTCACGCCTCGTCTCCCTGTTCGACGCCAGCGAGCGCGGCAGCGGCTTCGGGATGGCCCGCACCGTCTACGTGCTCCTCGGGTCCG